>Ga0164241_10000399_pt1 | contig 83945 bp, 68 predicted proteins | sample OricomyardsoilBY_FD_108780 | JGI IMG/M metagenome (GOLD analysis project Ga0164241, IMG submission 108780) | Backyard soil microbial communities from Emeryville, California, USA - Original compost - Back yard soil (BY) | ecosystem: Environmental > Terrestrial > Soil > Unclassified | place: USA... | reverse complement strand
GTACAGCGACACGAACTGCACCAGCTGCACTTCCAGCGAATCCGGCGGTTCGCCCATGGCTTCGAGGCCGGCGCGCACGCGCGCCGTGTAGCCGTGATGATCCGAACCCAGGATGTCGAGCAGCAGGTCGAAGCCGCGTTCGCGCTTTTCGAGGTGATAGGCGATGTCCGACGCGAAGTAGGTCTTGACGCCGTTCTCGCGCACCACCACGCGATCCTTCTCGTCGCCGAAGGCCGTGGCGCGAAACCACTGCGCGCCATCCTTTGTGTAGACATGGTCCTGCCTGCGCAGTCGCTCCAGCGCGCGGTCAATGGCGCCATTGGTGGCCAGCGAGAGTTCCGAGTACCAGCGGTCGTAGACCACGCCGAATTCGCGCAGGTCGCCTTCCATGTCGGCAATGACGGTCTTCAATGCCAGTTGTGCGATGTCGCGGAAGTCGGCGTCGCCGATCAGTTCCTTCGTGCGGGCGATCACCGCGTCGATGTAGGTTTCCTTGTCGCCGCCTTCGGGCTCATCGGGCGGCAGGTTGCCGAAGATCTGCCCCTCCGGGCGCACCAGCATCTGGCCCGCCTGCTGCAGCAGCTCCGCGGCGATCTCGCGCACGTAATCGCCCTTGTAGCCGTTGGCGGGAAAGCGGAACTCCTCGCCGCAGACTTCCAGGTAACGCAGCCACACGCTGACCGCGATGATGTCCACCTGCCGGCCGGCATCATTGACGTAGTACTCGCGATGCACCGCGTAGCCATTGGCTTCGAGCAGGTTGGCCACGCTGGCCCCGTAGGCGCCCTGGCGACCATGGCCCACATGCAGCGGACCGGTGGGGTTCGACGACACGAACTCGATCAGCACCTTGCGGTTCGCGCCGCTGCCGTTGCGGCCATAGGCGTCACCCAGTTCGTGGATGCGCCGCACGACACTGGCCTGTGCGTCGCGCGCGAGGAAGAAATTGATGAACCCGGCACCGGCGATTTCCACCTTTTCGATGGCCGCGTCCTGTTCCAGTGCCTGCACGATTGCTTCGGCCAGGACGCGCGGCGGCTTGCCGGCCTGCTTCGCGAGGCGCATGGCCAGGTTGGTGGCGAAGTCGCCGTTGGTCGCATCACGGGTACGTTCCACGCCAACGCTGTCGAGTGCCAGATCCGCGGGCAGCACGCTGCCCTTCAGGCGCTCCACGGCGGCGTGCAGCAGTTGTTCGATTTCTTGCTTCATGGGGGTGGGCAAGTCTACCTATCGCGTCTGCGGTTCACCAAGGCTTCCAGCATGCCAATGGCCACCAGATCCTTGTTCCTGCCCATGGCTTTCTTGTCTTCGATCAGGGATTCAATCGAGAGAACCTTTATGGTGCGGTCGCCGATCGACATGGGTGTGGCAGAGCCAGCGACGTCCTCGTAGCGCTTGCCGCTGCCGATTACGCCCAGCAGGTCGAATGGCCCACTGTCGGTCGCCAGCAGCACGTGTTTCCCCGCGGCGAGGTCCTTCTGTGTCGGCTGCAGATCGGGGCGTTCACGGAATCGCGCGCCCAGGTCAGCCAGCACGATGAGCAGACGGTCGATATTCTGCGGATCGACCTTGAACAGCGCATCAAGGTCGAAAGTAGTGACGGGGGCACCCTGCAATACTGCGGCAACCCCGCCAACCACGACGTATTCGACGCCGTGCTGCTCAAGCAGTTCGATGATGCGCCGGAAGCTCTGTGTCGCCATCTGGTCGTGCAGCCCGAATGAATTCCAGCCGCGAATCAAGTTCGGCAAGGCGTTCAGCTGGCGTCAACGCCAGGAACCAGTCGACCAGGCTCTCATCGAATTCCAGCGAGGAAGGCCTGACAGCGACATTCATGGCCGGAATTGTACCGGGCCTAGAACACGTCCAGCGGATCCACATCCAGTGCCCAGCGCAGGCTCCGCGCCGCCGGCAGCTCCGCCAGCTGCGGCACCCAGTCGGCCAGAAACCCCTGCAGCAACGAGCGGTTGGCCGATTCGACCAGCAACTGGGCGTGATGCCGATCGGCGCGGCGGGCGAGGCTGGCCGGTACGGGCGGTTGCAGCACCACGCCGGCAGGTGGTGCCAGCAGCGTGCGCGCGGCCTTGAGGAACTGCATGACCCCGGCCGTCGTCGTGTCGGATGCGCGCAGCAATGCCATGCGTGCGAACGGCGGCCAGTGCGCGGCCTGGCGTTCGGCCAGTGCCGTGCGCGCGAAGGCGGCATACCCCTCATCCAGCAATGTCTTCAGCAACGGGTTGTCGGGAAACTGTGTCTGGATCAGCACTTCCCCGGGTCGATCGGCGCGCCCGGCGCGGCCAGCCACCTGCACGATGGTCTGCGCGAGGCGTTCGGCCGCGCGGAAGTCGGTGGCAAACAGGCTCTGGTCCGCGTTCAGCACTACGACCAGCGTGACGTCGGGAAAGTGATGACCCTTGGTCAGCATCTGCGTGCCGACGAGGATGCGCGCATGGCCGGTGTGCACGCGATCGATGGCATCGGTCAATTCGCCGGCGGCGCGCAGCACATCGCGATCGAATCGTTCCACCGGGTATCCGGGGAACAGTTCGGCCAGGGTTTCCTCGACGCGTTCGGTTCCCGAGCCCAGTGGATGCACTTCATGGCCACAGCGCGGACAGCGTTCCGGCAGCGCGGCATCGGCGCTGCAGTGATGGCAGCTCAGCCGGCCGCGCTTCAGGTGCACGGTCATGCGCGCGTCGCAGCTGGCGCAGGGCGCGATCCATCCGCAGCCATGGCACAGCAGGGTGGGTGCATAACCGCGGCGATTCAGGAACAGCAGCACCTGCGAACCCTGTTCAAGATGGGTGCGCATCGCTGCCAGTGCCTGCGCGCCCAGGCCCTTGTGCACGGCCTGTGCGCGAAGGTCCAGGATGGCCAGCCGCGGCGGCTCGGCGCTGCCGGCGCGTTCGGGCAATTGCAGCAAGGTGAGGCGGCCGGCATCCGCATTGCGCAGGGATTCCAGCGACGGCGTGGCCGAGCCCAGCACCACCGGTACCTTTGCCATCTGGCCGCGCATCAGGGCGAGGTCGCGGGCCGAGTAGCGAAAGCCGCCGTCCTGCTGCTTGTAAGAGGAGTCGTGCTCCTCGTCCACGATGATCAGCGCGAGGCCGGGCAGCGGCGTGAACACCGCCGAGCGCGTGCCGATCACGATGCGCGCCGCGCCGCTGGCTGCCTGTTGCCATACGCGTGCGCGCTGCACGTCGGTGAGGCCGGAATGCAGCGCCGCGATGGGCGCGTCGAAGCGTCGCTCGAAGCGCTCCACCAGTTGCGGCGTGAGGCCGATCTCCGGGCACAGCACCAGTACCGAGCCCCCGCGCGCCAGCACCTGCGCGCACACCTGCAGGTAGACCTCGGTCTTGCCGCTGCCGGTTACACCATCCAGCAGGAAGTTGCCGGCCGGCTCGCCGCTGGCTGCCTGCAGTGCATGCACCGCTGCGGTCTGCGCAACGCTGAGCTGAAGTGGTTCCTCGCGCAGCATCGGCGCGGCTTCGGTGGCAACGGCTTGCATCGCGGCCCTGGATTTGCGCTTCGCAATCGTGCGCAGCTGCTTCGGCAGCGCGGTGGCCACCACTTCACCGACCGGATGATGGTAGTAGCCAGCGGCCCACTCCAGCAGCTGCAGATCCGCGGCCGCGAACAGCGGTGCGTCATCCAGCAGCGCCGTGACATCGCGCAGCTTTTCTGCGGGCACGTCCGTGTGCGTGCCGACACGCAGGATCAGGCCGACCACTTCGCGGCGCGCGAAGGGCAGGCGCACGCGCATGCCGGGCCGTGCGTTGGCGAGAGACTCGGGAAGGCGATAGTCGAACAGCCGGCGCAGCGGTGTGTCGATGGCCACCTGACAGTAGAGTTTGTCAGGCAACGGCGAGCGTGACCTTGCCGAAGTGTTTGCCTGCCTGGAAGTAACGGTATGCGTCGGGCGCGTCAGCGAATGCGAAGCTGCGATCCACCACCGGCGTGATCTTCTTCAATTCGACGAAGCGGGCCAGCTCCTCGTGCATGCGGCGGCTGCCGACGTAGATGCCCTGCACGCGGGTCGCACCGGAGATGAGGCTGCGCGGCGCGATGCCGCCGCCGATGCCGCTGACCGCGCCGATGATCACCACCGTGCCCTGTGGACGCACCGCGGCCACGGATTGCGCGACGGTCTTCTCGCCACCCACTTCCAGCACCATGTCCACGCCTTCACCACCGGTGAGGCGGCGCGCCTCGCCGCCCCATTCCGGCGTGGTGTGGTAGTTGATGGTTTCGTCGGCACCCAGCGCACGCGCGCGCTCGAGCTTGGCATCGCTCGAGGACGTGATGATCACGCGCATGCCGGCCGCCTTGGCCAGCTGCAGGGCCCAGATGGATACGCCGCCCGTGCCGAGCAGCAGCACGGTGCCACCGGGGGGCAGTTCGCCGGTGGTGAACAGCGCGCGCCACGCTGTGACGCCGGCGCAGGTCAGCGTCGCCGCCTGTGCGTCATCCAGATGCGCGGGGCTTTTGATCAGCGCCGTTTCCGGCAGCACGATCTCCTCGGCAAAGGTGCCGGCACCGCCGCCGCCCAATGCGGTGCGCAGGTGCGGCACCGTCATCCTTCCATCGACCCAGTCGGGGAAAAAGCTGGTCGCGACACGGTCACCGGTCTTCAGAGTGGAGACGCCAGTGCCGGCCTCCACCACCAGCCCGACTCCATCCGAACCGGGCACCAGCGGATCCTTGCCTGCTGTCGGGTACCACCCCTGCACGATGGCCAGGTCCCGGAAATTGAGCGACGTGGCCCGCATTCTGACCCGGACCAGGCCCGGCCCCAGTGCTGCCGGGGACTCCTGCAGCAGTCGCAGGCCGTCGATCTGGCCGCCGGGCTGTACACGCCAGGTATTCATGATGTCGTCACAGCCCCCGCGTTGTCTGTTGGCCCGCGCTATCTTAATCTCTGCAGCGCGTGAACCGTACCGAACCACACCCTGGAGCTGCGCCCCACGGCGCCACCGAACTGGAAGGCAATGGGCTGAACCAGCCGATCCTGCGCGCCGACGTGGCGGGGATGCCGCTGGAGTGGGTCGACTACAAGGAAGCCGCGCGGCTCTATACACAGGGGCAGGTGGCCTATGCGGTTGGCTCGCCGCTGTATCGCCTGCGCGGCGGATGCAATGCCGCCACCGGCAATCGCACGATCCTGGAACTCAATTCCATCATCGCGACCATCGGGCACACGGCCAATCCCGGCAATACGCGCCACGACTACATTCCGCCGCTGAACAACCAGACGCTGTTCCGCCGCGACGGCTACCTGTGCCTGTACTGCGCGCAGCGCTTCCCGGCCAGCGAGCTGTCGCGCGACCACATCCGGCCGTTCAGCCAGGGCGGCGAGGATTGCTGGAAGAACGTTGCCACGGCCTGCCGTCGCTGCAACAACCAGAAGGCTTCGCGCACGCCCGAGCAGGCAAAGATGCAGCTGATCGCGGTGCCGTTCACGCCCACCTATGCGGAGTACATCTTCCTGAAGGGCCGGCGCGTGCTGGCCGACCAGATGCAGTACCTGCTGGCCCACTTTCCGCGCAGCAGCCCGCTGCATGCGCGCATCCGCGACTGGATGCACTGACGGCGCGCTGCGCCGGCGCAGGTTTCCATGCTGCATCTGATCGACGCCTCGGTGTACGTCTTCCGGGCGTATTACTCCATGCCGCCCGACATGGCCGACGGCGACGGCAATCCGGTGCATGCGGTATATGGCTTCGCGCGCTTCCTGTGTGACCTGCTCGAACGCGCGCGCCCGGAATATCTGGCGGTGGCCTTCGATGCCAGCCTCACGTCATCCTTTCGCAACCAGATCTATCCGGCCTACAAGGCCAATCGCGAACCGGCACCGCCCGACCTGCTGCTGCAGTTCGAGCGCTGCCGCAGGTTCTGCGATCACCTCGGCCTTGCCTGGTTCGACAGCAACGAGTTCGAGGCCGATGACATCATCGGCACACTGGCGATACGCATGCGCGGCGAAGGATTGCGCGCGACCATCGTCTCGCGCGACAAGGACCTGGCGCAGCTGATCGGTCCCGGCGACGTGTACTGGGATTACAGCGGCAACGAGCGCTTTCACCACGGCCAGATTGCCGACCGGTTTGGCGTCCCGCCGGAGCGGTACGCCGACTACCTGGCGCTCACGGGCGATGCGGTGGACAACATCACCGGTGTGCCGGGCGTGGGACCCAAGACGGCCGCCGTGCTGATGAAGGTCTACGATTCACTCGAAGATCTGTACGCGCGGCTCGATACCGTACGCGACCTGCCGCTCAGGGGTGCGTCGAAGTTGCCGGACAAGCTGGCCCTGCATCGCGAGGCGGCGTTCCTGGCGCGTCAGTTGACGCGCATCCGCTGCGACATGCCGCTGCCCGTCACGCGCGCGGACCTCAGGCGCCGGCCGCCCGACCTGGCGGCCATTGAAGGTTTCTGTTCGACCAATGGCTTTGGTCAGTTGTTGCAGCGACAGGCGACGCGACTGGCCGGCTCCAGTTTCGGGGGTATGACATGAGCGACAAATCACTGCAGTCCGTGATGCACGAGAACCGGCATTTCCCGCCGCCGCCGGCCTTCGCCGGGAATGCATACCCCGACCAGGACGCCCTGGCGCGCCTGCATGATCATGCCCGCCGCGATCCGGACGGGTTCTGGGCCGACCTGGCGCGCAGCCAGTTGCAATGGCACAAACCTTTCACGCAGGTGCTCGACAGTTCGGACGCCCCGAATTACCGCTGGTTCGCCGATGGCCAGCTCAATGTGTCGTTCAACTGTCTCGATGCGCAGCTGCCCACACGTCGCGATGACCCGGCGCTGATCTTCGAATCCGAGGCAGGCCACCGGCGCCGGCTCACCTACGGCGAGCTGCATGCCGAGGTGTGCCGCTTCGCCAATGCGCTGCAGAAGCTGGGCGTGAAGGTCGGCGATCGCGTGGTGATCTACATGCCGCTGGTACCGGAGGCAATCGTCGCGATGCAGGCCTGCGCGCGCATCGGCGCCATTCACTCGGTGGTGTTCGGCGGATTTTCCGCGCTCAGCCTGCGCGACCGCATCGAGGATGCCGGCGCGCGTTTCGTGATCACCGCCGATGGCGGCTGGCGCGGCGGCAAGGTGGTGGAACTGAAAGCCGCCACCGACAAGGCGCTGGAAGAGGGCGCCAGGTCCATCGAGCGCGTGATCGTGCTCAAGCACGCGGGCGTTGCCGTGCACATGGATCCGCAGCGCGACCTGTGGTGGAGCGATGCGGTGAAGGGGCAGTCCACGCACTGCGAGCCCACCTGGGTGGATGCCGAGCACCCGCTGTTCCTGCTGTACACCTCGGGCTCCACCGGCAAGCCCAAGGGAATCCAGCACTCCAGCGCTGGCTATCTGCTCGGCGCCAAGCTGACTTCCAGATGGGTGTTCGACCTGAAGCCCAGCGACGTCTACTGGTGTACGGCCGATGTGGGCTGGATCACCGGCCACAGCTACGTGGCCTACGGACCGCTGGCCAGCGGCGCGACCGTGGTCCTCTATGAAGGAGCGCCGACCTGGCCAGACGCCGGCCGCTTCTGGAAGATCGTGCAGGACCACAAGGTCAGCATTTTCTATACGGCGCCCACCGCGATCCGCGCGCTGATGAAGCTCGGCGATCACATCCCGCAGCAATACGACCTGACATCACTGCGCCTGCTGGGCAGCGTCGGCGAGCCGATCAATCCGGAAGCCTGGATGTGGTACCACCGCGTGATCGGTGGCGGGCGCTGCCCCGTCGTGGATACCTGGTGGCAGACCGAGACCGGCGCCATCATGATTTCGCCGGTGCCGGGCGTGACTTCCACCAAGCCGGGCTCGTGCACGCATCCATTGCCCGGCATCGATGCCGACATCGTGGATGAAGAGGGCAACCCGGTGCAGGGCGCCGAAGCCGGCGGCTACCTGGTGATCAAGCGTCCCTGGCCGTCGATGCTGCGCACGATCTGGGGCGACAACCAGCGTTACCTCGATACCTGCTGGGGCAAGTTCCACAACCGCTACTACGTGGCCGGCGACAGCGCGCATCGCGATGGCGAAGGCTACTACTGGATCATGGGCCGCATCGACGACGTGCTGAACGTCGCCGGGCATCGCCTCGGCACCGCCGAGATCGAATCCGCGCTGGTCGCGCACAGCCGCGTCGCCGAGGCCGCGGTGGTCGGCCGGCCGCATGACGTGAAGGGTGAATCGGTGTTCGCGTTCGTGGTGTGCAAGGGCGAGCGGCCCACCGGCGACACCAGCGCGCTGGTCAATGAGCTGCGCGCCTGGGTGACCGAGCAGCTCGGCGCCATTGCCAGGCCCGATGACATCCGCTTTGCCGACAATCTTCCCAAGACGCGCTCCGGCAAGATCATGCGCCGGCTGCTGCGCACCATCGCGCGCGGCGCGGAGATCACGGAGGATGTTTCGACGCTGGAGAATCCGGGCATCGTCGATCAGCTGCGCGGCGTGCGCTGAGTTCGCGCGACGGCCATTCAGCCCAACAGCGCGCGCAGCCCGACGACCAGCGCCGCAACGATCAGCGCCAGGATGAAGATCGTGCGCAACGGGCGGCGCTCGCGGCGGGCCGCAGCCTGGAACTGCTCGCGAACCATGGTGTTGGTTGCCAGGTAGTGGTCGACCGCGTCCCTGGATTCCTTCAGCCCGAGCCCGGTTGCCTCGCGGGTCGCCCTGATGGCATCGATCATCTTGCCTTCGTGCAACGCGCTGATGGCAGCCACCGGGATTTCCTCCGGGCGCGGTACGGAAACGCTCGCGGCGCCGCCCAGATAGGCCTCAACGGCCTCCTTGGATTCCTTGAGACCCATGCCGGTCTTCCCGCGCAGCAGCTTGATCGCCTCCACAAGATCGCCGCGATCCGCGGCGGCCTGAACTTCCTGGTCCAGCTGTGTCATTGCGTTTCCTCCGCGTGAGCTACTTGCGTTCAAACGGCGCGAAGCCGGCATAACTCCAGCGTCGCAATGCCAGCACGAAGGCCGCGCCGCGCCGATCCCTGGTTGGAGCGCGTTCGCTGTCGACGATGACGGCGCACTCGCGCGCGGCGGCGTGCAGCGCACGCTTGAGTGCGGCCAGTGACGCATCGGATAACTGGCTGCCATGGAACCAGAATTCCTCGTCGACACCTGAAAAGCTGCTGGACATGAAATCCTGCAGCATCTTCTCGTAGATGTAGCGCTGCACCGGCCCACCCGGGCGCCAGCTGAAATGCCGGCTGATCAGGAGCCGCACCCGGTTGCCCGGCTGCAGCTCGATCACTTTGAGCCGGTCCAGCCGGATGAACTGCGCAAGCACATCGGGCCCGGTGAGGCGGTAGTCGCGCACGATGTCTTCCATCGTCGCGTGGTTGATCACCAGCCACGTAACCAGCAGCAGCTTCGGGTCGCCGACGATCTGCCTTTCCTGGGCCAGCGTGAGCTGGCGCACCGGCGTCGAGCGTTCGTGCGCGCGCGTGGCAATGTCAGCCAGCGAACAGCCGGCCAGCTCGCAGATGCGCTCGAAGCGCTGCAGCGTGAAGTCCTCGCGCGAGAACATGCGCTTGATGGTCGGCAGGCTGAGCTTCAGTGCCTTGGCGATCTGCGCGTAGGTGAGACCCTGCTCGCGCAGCGTGCGCTTCAGTTCCGCGATCAGCAGCGAGCGGGAGGGGGCTGGCACGCGGGTGAAGGTATCACTGCGCGATACCGCGGGTCCACGGGTGCGCCGTGTGAGGAACTGGCGCGAGCGCGATTGCAGTGATCGCCAGCGCGAGGGCCATCACGATTCGGCTGCGACGCGATGGGTGGCTACTCGATGGTGACCGTGAAGTCCGCCCCCACGGACTCCGTCCACGTGACGGAAACCGCTCCTATTCGTCATACACCCGGTTCCACCATCCCGATTCCGTGTGTCGCAGAAGTACGATCTTGTTGCCCAGGTCGGTCTCAACCAGCACCGCCACATAGCGTTGCTGGAACTCGACCTGAACCTCCCGTATTTCGACGATGTGGTACGTGGTTGCGCGGCGCTCGTCGTAATGGATCGTCTCGAGGACCGCCGCCAGCACCTGCGGTATGGGTGTTGTCGCGGGTAGTTCAATCGGGGTGTAGTAGCCATTGACCCACATTCCACGCGTTGCCTTGAGGCGTGTCACGAGAGCCCCGATCAGGTCCATCCCAGGCGCGTCTGGCGGCGGCGCCGGAATCGAGATCTCGTACCACTCGGCGGAGTCTTTCGGACAATCGAATGCGCAATCGCTGCGCGAGAAGGCCAGACGGCGGCCATCGGCCGAAACGGCGTTCGGCTTCACATTTGACTGGATGCCGAATTGCTTCGTCAGGCTGTAGCGCCGCCAGTCATGGACGTCGAGTACCTCCAGCGGCTCGAACAGGATCCAGCGATTGCCCAGCACCATGGCATAGGAGACCGGGTCTGGCGCAAGCGGAAACGTCTTTCCGTCCCGCCCCGTGAAGGTCAGGTGGAAGCGCTGGGCATCGCCACTCTCGACCGGCTCGGCGAGTCGGAAGGAGAACTGCCCGGCCGATGCGTTGACGAGCTGCTCGCCGCGCCGGTTTGGTTGTGCGCGCAACCACTGCACGCCATCAACGCTGACCGGCCCGTCGAGTCTGCGGATCGTGAAGCCGCCCGCGGAAGTCTCGATGGCCGGCGGCGCGGAACGATCGACTTCCTGCGCGGTTGCCGCATGCAGCTCTGATGCCATGACACTGGCCAGTGCCACCAGCATTGCCGGCATCAGCCGCTTCATTGTCCAGTCTCGTTCACGGCGGATCACTCCCGCATGACCGGTATGCACGAGCCATCGGCTTCGTCCACCAGCAGCGCGGCGCCCGGCTGCGGGACAACGATCCGCCGCGGATCGCGTGGCTCAGGAATGAACACGTACCACACGATGCGATCCTGCTGGTCGCCGAGGCCAATGTCCACCACTGCCCGCTCGGGAAGCAGTGTGTTCGGGTAGGGGTTCGATGGGGCTCTTGCGCAGCTCATGGCGGCGCTTACCGCCCAGGCTTCGTCGTGCTTCGGCGCCACCGGCAGGACTTGCGCGACCTGCAGGAATTCAGCCCACGCGTAGACCTTGTCGCTTTCCAGTTTCGTCCAGCCACGAAAGTTTGCGGGGCGGGGCCAGTAGAAGAGGTCCGGCCGGTTTGAAGAGGAATGCAGCCAGAGCACCATCAGCGAAGGAACTGCGCGCGTGCCCAGGATCTGCACGATGCGCGGCTCGTAATCTGCACCTTGAACCTGCGGTACGCCTGCCAGTTTTTGCAGCGCGCGATAGACCGGCCCGGCTTCGACCGGGCTACTCCCGATGGAATAGAGCATCGGACCTGAGGCGGAGGATTCAATTCCAATCAGCCCGGCGAGTTGCCCGGCCGCAAGCGCCAGATAGTTGCGGCGGCTGGTCGGCGTCGGCAAGCCAGGCTCCGGCTCGTCCCTGCGCCGCGGCATGCGCAGTTCGTAACCGGGAATCGGATCCCATATCTGCAGCGCCTCGGCGGTGATGAGCTGGCCTGCCGTGCCAGGTGAAGGTGGGCGCTCCAGCGCGCTCAGGATGAAGGCGCGGTCCTCAGTGGATCCGCGCGCGATGCGCAGTTCGCGCAGTGGCGTATCGCTGGCCGGCGTGAAGGTCACCGACTGGTGGAGCGTGCCGGCGTCACTCGGCGTACGAAAGGCGACCGTGACTGCATTGCTGATTGGCGCAGTGCGCCCGCTGATAGCCGCCCGACCAGGGCGCACGCGCACAACATGCGATCCAGGTTTCGCCTCCAGTTGTTTGCCTGGATCATTGCCCGTGATGGCGTTCAATTGCAGGCGCTGCGATCTGCCAGCCAGCGGGATGCTGAGCATCGTCCATTTGCTGGTACCGGGGGTCATTGTTCGTTCGTAGTCGCTGACGCCCATGCGCTCGCGACTGGCCGTCAGCGGCGTGCGCACCGGAGTCATCGGATCGAAGGCATACCAGGTCCCGTCGATTTCGTACTCGAAGTCGTAGGTGCCCCCGCCGGTATCCATGGACACTGATGCCGGCGCATCCGAAGCGTTGCGCAGCACGACGCTCAAGCCGAGGAGGGACGTGCTCTCGGCGAGCTTCTCCGTATTGACGCCGGTGGAAATGCTCAGCTGCAGGCCGTCAGCGACTTCGCCCCAGGCAAGCCCTGCCAGCGGATCGTTGGCGCTGGTGCCGGCCTGTTGCGCGGCGTAGACGACCGACGCGAGCACCAGTATCGACAGGACTGCGGGAAACGCCAGGCGAGCCACACCGACAGCAAACGGCAGTCGGAATGGTGCATGTGTCATGGCTCTTTACCGTTCACCGATTTCGGTGCGACGGTCTTCTTCCACAACAACCCCGCTCTCGACCGGGATGAACCGGTCGCCGCCCGGCACCCACAGCTGGACATCGTACTTTCCGGCGGTTACCTGCAGTTCGAATGTTCCATCGGGGAGCAGCGTGGCGTTGAAGACGCTGCGCTCCGACCTTGCCAGCAGCTGAATCCTCGTGACGATCGTGTCCCGAGTTCTGACGTAGACCCGCAGGTCTTCCGACAGGCCGTTCTGGCGCAGGAACTCCCTGCCCAGCTTGCCGGTCAACGTGCCCTTCCGTGTCTTGCGGATGGTCAGCGGCTCATAGGTCTTTTGTGGCGGGAAACTGTTGGGAGCCAGAGTGGGATCCATGAAACCACGCTCCCCGGCACTGCTGATCTGAAACGAGCCCCGCGAGGCGAATCGACCCTGTTCAATGAAACCTGCGAAGAACGGATCATCGAGCAGGGATGGAACAACAAAGCTGAATTCGCCGTTGTCGTTCGTCACGGTGTCCGCGACATGGAACGAGCCGACGACGCCATCGGCGTACCTGAAGTAGCCCATCTGCTCCTCGAGCATGTAATCGACCTTGAGCGATTCATTTTCCAGTGGCTGGCCGGCGGAGTCGATCAGCCGACCCTTCACCATCGTTGTGGGCAGGGGCACCAGCGGTGGAGCGAACACCATGCCGGTCTGAAGATCCTTGCCGGGGATTTCGGTTGCCACCATCCGGTAACCCGGAATGTAGATGAGCAGCTTCAGCGAAGTCGGCGTGCCGATCTCCGGCACGGGTGGTCCGACGGGATAGACATGGACTCCGGCTCGCGTCGGCAGCTGGCCCACCGACAACCCGGCTCCGTGGAACCCGCCTACGATGACCGCGGTTTCCGGATTGATGTCAGGAGGAAGCGAGATCGTGACCGGCCCCTCTGCTGCCGGTGCGACAGGCCCCTGCTGCGCAAACAGGGCGCACGGCAACATCAGGGTTATCGCCCACCGGCGTTTCATTGCGGCACCCAGCGCACCGCGCCGGTCGCCTTGTTGTATGCAACGATCGCGTGGCCGGGGTTCTCCCGATGAGCGTCGTTGAACTGCTTCGTGAACGCGACCCATGTTTCATCGTCGTCGTCCCGGCCGCCCCCGAACAGCGGCTCGTATCCGCGCTTCGCTGCGTCTGCGCGGATGGCTTGCGCTGCCGCACCGCGCGCCTTGCGCAAGGCTTCGAAGAAGTCCAGGCGCGCGTCGGCGACGAAGCCATCGCCCTCCGGTACAACCGCAAAGGTGATCGGGCCGACTTCCATGTCCGCCACCCTGAACCGCACCGTGTAGAGACCCGGCGTCTGGATGGCAGGGTAGAGCGCATTGCCGATGGGGACGATCCAGCCGTATCCCATGGGCCCGTCGGCAGGCCAGCCAACCTGCTCCCTCGATACGGAGCCATCCGGATGGGTCAGGAGGACGAAGGAATCGGGCAGGACGATTACGTTTGGAATGTAGTCGGCTATCGAGGGCAACATCGGCTTGCCCTTTTCCTCCACCGCAGCCTGCACGTTCGGCAGATGCCGCAGTCCGTAACTGGCCCGCTCGTTCCACAGACCGATCCGGTTGCCTTCCACTGCGTCACCGAAACGCATGCCAGGATCCCCGAATCCCGATGGCCTTGCCCCGGAGACCGCGGGCGCGTTGTCTGCGCCCGACGCCATGCCGGCCATGCCCAGCAGCAAGACCCGAAGAAGTGCGCGCTTCATGTTTGTTTCCCTGGTTCAGCGCGGCGCCGGTGGCTCCGACTGGCACGGTAGACCTCGTCCGGGTGGGACGCTATGAACATCTGGTTCCTTGGATCTGAACCGCTGCCGTGACACTTGCAGACCGTACAGCGCCGCAGCTACGGAGAGCTTGCCCGTCGCCTTGTCACAGGAAAGGGTTATCTCTGTCTTCAGCTTTGGCTCTGCGCTTCGCATCATCGGAATCCTTCCGCTTCCAGTGCTCCCTGTTTGTGACGCAATCAATAGAGAGACTTGGGAAGTGGCTGTCGTGAGGATCCGGGACGTATGTGGAAAATCATCTAGGTACCCGCGCTGCCTTTGACTGGAGCCGGAGCCGCTGGTGCAGGCATTCAGCGTGCGAGATCACCCAGGGATTTCACCTCATGCATCCGGTCTCCTTGCAGAAGGCCCGCCCCGTACACCACTGGCGTTCCCGACAACACACCGACCCTGGTGTTGCCCACCAGTACCATCACCCACGCAGTCGCTCCCGCCTTTGTCGTCGTTCGCACCTCCACGCAGGAGGGAATGTCACGGCCCTCATTGGCTGGACCGCCAGTCTGCTCACCGCAGTCGTTCAGGTCGTAGCTGACCAGCGCGCCCGGTGCCGCGACGGCGGTGATGAACCAGTACTTGAACGCGGCGTTGCCAAGCTTCGGATCCAGTTCCTGCACGTCGAGGTTCTTCACGCGCGCGATCGCCTGACCCTCCTGCTCCATCCAGGGTGGACCGGCTTCTGCCGGCCACGTCAGACACACAGTGAAATCCATCGACTGGAACGATGCGCGCTGACCCTGGGCCTTCGGGCTGAGTTCGCTCTTGTCGATGAAGAGCCATCCCTGTCCGAAGGCGCGGATTCTTTCGACATCCTCTGCGTTCGTTGCGGAACCGTTGTACTCGATGCCGTGGCCTACCTGTGGCGAGAAGACGAACTGACGTAGTTGCTGCGGAGCGTTCACGCTTCCGTCATTCGGACCCGTGTTGTCGGCATTGCGGAAATGCCATCCCTCGATCTGGCGCGGATTGGGCACGCCGTGCCAGGGTGGGGTGAGGCGCGAATAGTCGTCGTCTCCGTGAAGCTTTGCGCCCACCTCCAGCATCCAGCCGTATTGCACCGGAGCCAGTCTCACCTGCCAGCCTGATGGCGTTGTCTGGTTGAATCTCTCGCCTGCGGAAACCCGACCGCTGACCTGTTCCGCTGCGCGCCCCGGCGCTGCCTGGCACAGCGGCCGCTCAACATCAGGGTCAGACAGGGCCGCCAAGGTATTTCCCGCCCGGTCAGCGGGAGCAATCGGCCTTCGGAGCTGCGCGAGCAAGTTTGCCCTTTCCTTTGATAGCACATCTATCCGGTCGGTCTCATCCAGGCTCGGGTAGCGCTCGTCGGTCACGAAATCAGACCGGAGGAGGTATTCGGGCGATCCACTTGCCTCGCGAGCGGCCTCGAGAATATAGGCCCGGATACGAAAGCGATGCCGGGAGAAGTGCGTTTCGCCGACCCCGTTGACGTAGTCGGCCGTCACAAGGATCAGCGCGTCGGAAATGTCGCGTTCCTTCCATAGTGCGTATTCGCTTTGCTCGGAAAGACGTATCTGGGGCACCAGATCGACGAGGCGCCCGTCCTTCAGGTCCAGTATCGAGAGCGAAGTCGAACTCCCGCTTCCCGACGCCGAGGCTACTGCCTGGAACATGACCGCCGATCTGCCCGGCTGGAGTTCGACCGATTCGGCAAGAGGATTCGATCCATAGTTCTGCGGAGCTTCAAAGCAGGCGCTGGAAGCCACGACACAAATCCTGGCAGGCGTGACAGCGGATACCTGGTCAGGGGACAGACGCCCTGCCTCCACAGACAAGCGCTGACCTCTGATGTACAGGTGCGGGAAGTCGGGCTGTGCACCGCGATCACTCTGTGCTTCGACGGCTCCGGCCACAGCTTGCGCGGCAATGGGCGGATGCTCAGCCCCGTCGTCCTGGAATGCGAGTGGCGAACTCTGTTTGGCTGTACAGGACGCGCTCAGGCAGACGAAGCCCGCGCACAGCACAATGACCGCACCGCGTGGCAGTGTTCTGCTGCACCAGCGCGTGGATGAAACCAGTGGATCCAACATCAGGGATCCGGCGAGCCAGGGAACTGTATTTCGACGTACTCGTCGGGAGAATACCGGCAGTCGACGGCACACTTCTGATGCCTGACGACAAGGCGCATCCCGTCGGCCGAGATTGCCTGCGGGCTCACGTATGGCGCCATGTCAAACAGTCGCCCAAGCCGATACCGGCGCCAGGTCTTCACGTCCACGACATCCAGCGGCTCCAGAAAGATCCAGCGGGAGTCGCCTGTCAGGAATGCAAAGCTCGTGACATCGGGAACGAGACTGGTCGCGTCGCCATTGCCCCACGAAAACACGGCCCTGTAGCGTTCGATATCCCCTTCATCGTTGGGGTCGGTCAGGGAGACAGTGAACCATCCATTGGAGGCCGTCACCGTCTGGCCGCCGCGAATCGTGTTCACCGGCAGCCACAGCTGGCCATCGACTTTCACAGGCCCATCCAGACGGTGCATCGTGAAACCACCCGCGGAGTCAACGACCGGCGGTGGGCGGGATCGATCCGGGAGTGCCGCGGCAGGCGCGGTAGTTGCCGGCGCTACGCCGTCGCGTCGTTGCGGAGCCGGCAAGGCCCAGCCTGTCCATCGCGTGTCGTCGCTCCGCGGCATTGCCAGGCCCAGATCGCGTCCGATGCCGCGCAGTGAATCCGCGAGCGCCGCCATTCTGGCGCGCATCGCTGCCGGTTCCACGTCACGGGCGCTGATGTTCGCCGCGACCCGTTGGGTCAGCAGCAGTGCGGTGGACATGGCCGTGATCCTGGCTGCAGTGGCCTGTCGATCCGAGTCGTCACCTGTCAGGACGGATTTTGCAGCCCTGTCCAGCGTGTCCAGTCCGGCAAGCAGCGAGACACGCTGGCCTCGCCCGACCACGGCGGTATCGGCGAGTGCAGACTGCGTCAGATCCAGTACCGCTGTCGCTGCCCGGCGCGCCGGTGTTGAAGCGCTGACGGACGAGACGGCAGGCAGCGGCAACAGCACTGCGCTCAGCTCCGCGGAGTGCGCGCGCAGTGCGATTCCCATCTGGCTGAGTGCAGGCCTGTCCTGAGCCGGCGTGCCGGGACGCAACAGGATGTTCGCCACCGAATTGGCTGCATCGCCCAGTGCCGCGAGCAGGGCCGTGCTCTTGGCCGGGACGCCTGCCGGGTCGCTGCCATCATCTGCGACCACCGTCTGCGCGGTCCGCATGACCGCGGGAATCCTGGTGCGGACGAGATCGTAATCGCCCGTCAGATCCATGCCGGAACCCCCCACGACCGACTGCGCGTACTCGACGATGGCAGCGGCAATGGTGCGCGGTGTCGGATCCGGCGGGCGTGCTGCAGCGGGGGGAGCCGGGGGTGCATCCGCTGCCCGCACTTCCACAACGGTGGGCGCGGGCAGCGGCGCGACCTTTCGATAGACGAGGCTTGCGACGGCTGACTGATGCGGCCTGATGTCCGGGACGCGCCCTGGTGGCGGCACCAGCTGGCATGCTGCAACAGCCCACGTGACCAGGCACATGGCAGGCACAACTTTCAGGACGGAAATGCGCGTCGCACGCCCGTGACTGGTCGACGGGTCCAGAAGACTTGCGACTCTGCGCCTGAGACTGGAGGCGCGCGCCATCGACGGCGCAGGCAAGGCAATGGACTGCGCCGGGACCAGGGTGCGCGCAAGCACCAGCAGGTGCTCTGCATAGTCGGTGGTGGCCATGCCGTGGCCGATGGCGGCATCGTCGCAGGCCCTCTCGCTTTCCTGCCGAAGGCGCGCGCAGACCATCCAGGCCAGCGGGTTGAACCAGTACGCCGCCCGGAAAACGCTGGCACCGATCTGCATCAACCAGTCATGTCGGCGCACATGCGCCAGTTCGTGCAGCAGCACGGCGCGAATGCGATCCTCGGGCCAGCTCTCTGCACCCGGCGGCAGCAGGACCTGCGGTTGCTTCACGCCCCACACTGCCAGCACTGCCGGTTGGGTGCTGCGTGCAAGCTGCACGGATCGCGCCAGCCCGTAATTGTGCGCAATCTCGGCAGCCAGCCGTTGCCATGTGGCCGCATGCATCGGCTCGCAGCGCGCGGCGAACCAGCGCAACCTCACCAGTCCGGAGGCCAGAGTTGCCAGCGAGATGAGAAGGCCCGCCGCGTAGATCGCCGCGAGCAGGCCGGGCACCATCGATGGCCGGAAGACTGGTTCGACCGGCGTTGCAGCCGTGGCAGGGGGCAAGGCTTTGTCCGGCAAGGCGGAACTCATGGTTGTCGCGTCGGCAGCAGCGGCGCCGGGAGCTGGCGGGGCTTCCGTGATGACCTCGCCAGCCTGATGCCCAAGGCCCGCTCCGCCCGGGATGACGAAGGAGCGTGACGGAGAGGAAGGCAGCAGGGCACCCAGTGCCGGAACGATCGTGGCGCAGATCAATGCCATCACCAGTACCGCATGCCGCAGGCTTGCGGTTCGCCTGCGCAGCAGCCACATCAGAGTCAGCGCAACAAGCAGGATTGCGGATACGCGCAGGTTGGCATTGAGCAGGGTGATCATGGCCGTTCCGCCTTCCTGGCCTTGTCGATCAGTCGTTCGATGTCATCGAGTTCCTTCTCCGAGAGGCGCACGTTGCCGTTGCCGAGGAGCGTCGCCAGCACCTGCCCCGCGGAGCCGTCGAAAAACGTATCGACGAGATACTTCAGCATCGATTGCCGTGCTTCGCGCTGCGGCACGGCGGGGGCGTACACGTAGCGCTGCCCCTGCTCCTCGTGTCGCAAATGGCCCTTCTCTTCCAGCACCCGCAGCTGGGCGCGAACCGTGGAATAGGCCGGTCTGCCGGATAGCTCGCCGATCACGTCGGCCACACTGGCGGAACCGCGCCGATAGATCACATCCATGATCTGTCGCTCGCGGCGCGACAGCGCATGGTGGGGGCCGCCCGATGGTGCTATTTTTTTAGACATCGAGAGCTGGATATTCTGCCCGTGCCCGGCTAGTGTCAATTGCGCGGCGAGCCGTGACGATATTTGCCGTTGACGGCCTTCTTCGCAGACCGCAGCAGTTGCGGCCACAACCGCTGCTGATGGCTTCAATCGCCGGATCGACTACGATGCCCGGCTTCGGGAATAATTCCCGCACCAGAAATTACGGGGAGCAGGGCATGCGAACTTTCCACCGAATCTTGTCGACAGGCGCCGCAGTGGCCGCGTGCGCGGTCGCGCTGACAATGCCCGGTCTTGCGATGTCGGCCGGGGCCGCCAGTGGCGCCGACTGGCCCACTTTCGGCGGAGATACCTCCCGCAGCAACGCCAACATGGCGCCGACGAAGATCACACCGGCCAATGTCGGTTCCATGGTGCGCATGCAGGTGCAGGTATCGGCGCCCATCGATGCCGGCCTGATCTACCTGAAGGGTGTGCAGGTGAACGGTGCCTCGCACGATGTGTTCTTCGGCACCACGAACCTCGGCCGCACGGTGGCCATCGATGCCGCCGCGGGCAAGGTGCTGTGGGAATACGCTCCGCCGGGTTTCGACGAGGCAGCAGCCATGACCGGCGCCCGGATCCCGATGGGGATCAACGTCAAGCAGATCACCAACTCGACCCCGGTGGCCGATGACAACCGCCAGTACATCTATGCCGCGGATGCAGATGGCAAGGTCACCAAGATCGCCATCGCCGACGGCAAGGCGGTGTGGAGCACCGCCATCACGAAGATGCCGAACTTCGAGAAGATGGATTCGCCGCTGTCCTTCGTGAACGGCAAGGTGATCGTGCCGACGGCCGGCTACGTTGGCGACACGCCACCGTACCAGGGCCACATTGCCGTGCTCGATGCAAAGACCGGCAAGCTGGAATCGGTCTGGAATTCCCTGTGCAGCGACCGTCATGAGTTGCTGGACCCGAAGTCCTGCGAGCAGGGCCAGTCGGCGATCTGGGGCCGCGCGGGCATTGTCCACGACCCGGCCACCGGCAACCTGCTGTTTGCCACGGGCAATGGTCCCTACGACGGCAAGACCAACTGGGGCGACTCGCTGATCATGCTCGACCCCACGGCGTCGAAGATGCTCGGCAACTGGACCACGACCAACAATGCCGAGCTGAACCAGAAAGACCTCGACATGGGTTCAACGACTCCGGCGCTGCTGGGTGATGGTTACATGGCGCAGGGCGGCAAGGACGGCACCATCCGGCTCGTGACCATGGACCTCATCAAGGGCACCGAACCGCACCAGGGCAATGAGGTGCAGATCGTCGAAGTTCCCGGCAAAGGGCAGATGCTGACCGCGCCGGCCGTGGCGAAGGTGGGTGGCAAGACCTGGTTGTATGTGTCGGCCAGCGGGCGCGGCGGCGGCGGCACCACCGCCTGGACCTTCGACAACCACAAGCTCAACGAAGCGTGGAAGAGCACCGTCGCCGGGACGACGCCGTTCTACGCCAACGGCATGGTGTTCATCTTCAGCCCCGGCAATCCGGGCAAGCTGAATGTGCTCAATGCGACCACCGGCGCATCGGTGGCAGCGCTTGAAGCCGGCAGCGGTCACTGGAACAGCCTGATCGTGGCAGACAATCGCATTGCGTTGCCGGAAGGCGCGATCAGCGGCTTTGGCGGCATGGGCGGGCGCCGCGGCGGTGGGCCCGGTGGCCCTGCCCCTGCTCCCGCCGCCCCGGCGGCCGAGCCGATTCCGGCCGGCATCGTCAATATCTGGCACCTGCCTTAAGACAAATGCGGATTGCGGGACGGCAAGTTCCGTCCCCAATTCGTACGCAATCTGTACCAATAAGGATTCTTCGAAAGGAGTGAAACCCTTCCGGGGTCAACGGCATCTCATCAAGTACGTTGCGAGAACAACGACAACTGAGGAGCTGACATGGACACCCTGGTACTTTCGACCCTGCTGGCAAATGCCGCGGCGCTTGCCGTGATCGTCGTCAGTCTGGCCGTATCCTACTGCTGGCCCACCCGCAACCACGGCCGTCGCTAAGGCGCCGGCTTTGGTGGTGGCGGTTGCTGATCGAAGCTTTCGATCGAATCGTCCATGCAGGCCCAGGATGGTGCGCTGGCTCGCCAGATGTTCTGCCTGGGCCTGATCGACGAAGGGTCATCCAGAGTGCCTATGCGGACCACCGAAAATCCCGGGCGACCGCTGGAGTCCGCGAACAGGTGGCAGCCGCACAGCGGGCAGAAGCGGCGCTGAATGTGATTGCCGCTGCGCGCCATGCTGACGAATTCACTGACAGATCCGGTGATCTCGATCGCGCTGGTCGGGAAGATGGCGTTGGCTGTCCCGTTGCCCGCAAGACGCTGGCAGTCGTGGCACCAGCAGATCCTGGCCGTGATCGGCTCGGCCGTGACCTTGTAGCGGATCTCTCCGCACAGGCAGCCGCCCGTTCGATCGGTCATTGTTTTTCCCCCTCAGATTCATTGCGAGAACGCTGCGAGCGCACAGCATAGCGTCCGGTGACGCGCCGGCGTCAAGCGGCCGGCCTGGCGGTGTCGACCACCCACCGCGCAACCAGCCTGCGCATCAGATCGAGGGCAGTCGTCAAATTCATGAGGGTGGCAGGCGGCTCCGCAACTACCTTGCGCGAACTCCCATTGCCGCCCAGTGCGGTGAAGGTCCTGACCGTACGCAGGAACAACGCGGCATCCAGCCGCGCTATCCAGTGTTCGGTGTACATGCGCTTGCCGACTCCGGCCTCCACCAGTGCAAACACCAGGTACAGATCGCACCAGTTGAGCGTGGATCTCCCGACGATGGCCAGCGCATAGGCCTTGGAAGGTGTTGCCCTGGCTTCCTGAAGCAGGGGCGCGAATGTGCCTTTGGGCCGGTTGCGGTGCGCACCGCTGTGCTGACCTGCATGTCCAGGCTTGTACCTGACTCCGGGTGTCTTGACCTGGACGATGGTGTGCACGACCTGCCCGTAGACATCGAGCCCATAGAACTCGCCGCTGGCGAGTTCCAGCGGACGTACGTCTTCCAGTTGCACGGCGCAGATGCCGTTCAGCAGCGCAAGGTATTCCCTGGCGGCGGGCAGCACGGGTTCGAAGTCGTGGCCAACCACTTCGGATGGAATGCGCAGATACCAGCCTTCGCCGCGGTTGATCACCGATACCGGTGAACCTTCCAGGTGGTGGGGCAGATCCTCAAGGTCGAACAGATGGCCCTTGAGCGGAACGATCCAGGCTGCGACCGGATTGGCGGACATGAATGGCCGGCTTCAGGACCGACAACAATCCGGCACAGCCACATCCTTGTGAACACCAATCATCTGGCGACAGACACTCGATTGCGTCAGCGGGACGCGGACTATAACAAAGATATCTGCAGCGACCCGTGTCTGGAGCGCGAATCAGATTCCGCGGATCGTACGTGTGCGCGTCGCCTTGCGATGCGCGATTTCCTGCGCATAAACCGGCGTGCGGTTGTAGTCGCGCCCCTTCAGTGAATCCGGCATCGGCGTGATCGGCACCATGGATTCGATTAGCGCATTCGCGCGCGCCTCGACACCGGGAGCCCATTCCGGCTGCAGGACCACGAACAGATCGTTGTGGTAGATCGCGTCCAGGACCACGCGACCGACGACCACCGGATCCTGCGGCCGTGCCCAGTACGGCGAAACAGGCGCGGCAGCGGCGGGTGCCCCGCGCGCCGGTCCACCGGCGCCTCGCGCTGGCCCGCCGCCCCGTGCCGGCGCAGCGTCATTCTTCAGTTCTTCCGGCCGATGCGATTCGCTCTGGCCGATGTTGGTGGTGGTATTGCCCGGCACGAAGCAGGTCGTGCCGATGTTCGTAGTGCGCAGCTCGCCGCGCAGTTCCTCCATCAGGCCTACCGCGGCGATCTTGCTCACGGAGTAGATGCCGGCACCGTTGTTCGGAACGATGCCGCTGGTGGAAGTGGTGGTGACGATGTGGCAGCCCTGCTTGCTCGCCAGCATGCGCGGCACGAAGGTGTTCACGCCGTACACCGGGCCCCAGAAGTTCACGCCCATGCCCCATTCCCAGTCGTTCAGCGTTCCCTGGCTCGCTGACTGCTGCAGGCCGACGCCGGCGTTGTTGACCAGGATGTTCACCGGTCCGTACATCTTCTCGATCAGATCGGCGGTGCGTTGCCAGCCGTCCTTGTCCATCACGTTGTGGACCACCGTCTGGATGCGCGAGGTGCCCAGCGGAAACTTCTTCAGCGCATCGGCGAACTGCTTCTCGTCGAGATTGCCGATGACCACCTTCGCGCCAGCGTCATGCATGACCTGGGCAAGACCCAGCCCGATGCCGCTGGAGCCGCCAGTGATGTACACCACCTTGCCTTTCACATCGACAATGGTAGGGGCCTGCGATGCACCGGCATCCTGCGCGGGTGCGCCCTGGGCCGAAGCGTCACGCGAAGTCAGCGCGCCCAATGCGCCCGCAGCACCGGCAGCGGCCAGACCGCCCAGAATGGTTCGACGATTCACTGTCTGCTCGTCCATGGCTGCGATCCCCCGCATTGTTTGAATGGTCGGGGGAGAGCCTACTCCAGATTCATGACGCGGGCCCGGACCACCGGCTCAGTGAGCCTGCGGGTCCGGCCGGATCTGGAACTTGACGATCTTGCCCGTGGTGCCCTTGCCACCTTCTATATGCCACACCAGGTGCGTGCCGTAGTTGGCGTAGAGGCCGCGCCCCTTCCAGCCCGCATTCGGGTCGTCGATGCGGCCATCCATGCCGCGCTGGTAGAAGCCCAGCGGGTAGGGCACGCGCAGGTAGGTCCACTTGCCCGTGGCAGGGTCCAGTGCAATCAGCGAATCGGAGTTGGAGCCAGTGAGAATGGGCGTGTCCTTGCCGAGGCCCGACACATTGAAACGATCCACCCAGCCGAAGTAATGAAAGTCGGCCGGGTAGATGCTGCCCTGGAACTTCGGCCCCGGGGTCTGCCACACCGTCCAGCCTTCAGGACACAGGTCGCCGCTGTCCGCACCCGCGCCATTGGTCAGCTTGCACTTGCTGCGATCGAAGCGCGCCCACTGTGAGGTCGCGGCCATCGCCACCCAGGGGTGGCCACTGCTGTCGATGTCGATGCCACGCGGATTCAGCGAATCCTTCGGGACGCGATACACCTCGGCGATGCAGGACTCCGGCGGATTGGCGCCACGGTCCAGGCGCACGATGTAGCCGCGTTCCTCGCCATTGGCACCCTCGGATGCGCCCCACACCACATTGCCGTTGTTCGGATCGGGGATCACCGAGTACAGGTTCCTGCGGATTTCCGTATCCCGCTTCGGATCCGGATTCCTTTCATTGGCGGCGTTCCAGGGTCTGGTGATCCGGCCGTCGCCATTGGTGTCGATGATCTGCGGGCACCAGCCCTGCGAGGCCTGTTCATCGTGCGTCTGGTCGTACAGCCGCGTGTTGATCCAGCCGAACATGGGCCCGATCAGTTCGTTGAAATACAAGGTGTGATCCGCATCGTTGGCGAACTGCAGATGGTGCGTACCGAAGCAGGTGTCGATGAGCTCGAACTTGCCGGTGGCCGGGTCGTACACCGAAGCCTGGCGTGAGCTGCTGCGCAGCGGGTAGTACTGCGCATACTTGTTGCGGCTGCCCTGCTGGCAGAACGCCGGCTCGTCATTGCGGATCTTCGACGTCGACCACACGCGCCCACGTGAGTCGAGCATCGGGTTGTGCGGATCGGCGGGGTTTTCCAGACCCCACAGGTGTTCCATGCCCCAGAAGTTCGACGGGCGCGACGGCGGCGGGAAGCGGGTGCGTACTTCGCGCGGATCTTCGCGCGTGGGAATGACGATCTTCCAGGCATCGTTGGTTACGGGGTCGACCACATTGATGGTGCCGTGGCCGGCCGACACGGCGTAGACCGGGCCGAAGGCATTCACGGTCGGGTTGTTCTTGTCGGTGGCTACCTCATCGTGCATGAAATCCTGCGGGCCGCCGATGTCCCACAGCGTGACCACCACATTGCGCTCGATGCCCTGCGGCCGCGGCGGCGCCGGCGGCACGGCACCGCCGGCCACCGCGCGGGTCCAGTCGGCCATGGTCTTCGCCTGACCCTCGGCACCGAACTGCAGGAAGGCCGCCGCCATGCTGCTGCCGCGCACGCCCAGCGTGGTGCGGTACAGCCATGCATCTTCATGCGACTTGAACCCCAGCTTGTCGAAATCCATGTGCGTGAGCGTGCGCGTGATCTGGTTGCCCAGCTGGTGGCAGAAGTTGCAGTCCTTCTTGAAGCGGTGCATCCAGTCGTCCTGGCTGACGATGGCCGGCGAAAAACCATTGCCGCCGGTGTCCTGGTTGCCCGTGCCGGGGAAGTTGCTGGCCTCCGGCACCTTCAGCAACGACAGCCAGTAGTCGCCGGGGTAGACCTTCGCGGCATCCTGCGGCTTCGTGGCGGTTTCGACCTTCAGCTCGAGCTTCGTATCGCCCGGGCGGCCCTTCACCTTCGCCGAATCCAGCAGCCCGTAGCCGCGCACCCACACGTTGTAGGTGGCTTCGGGCAGCTGCGGCAGCGTGAAGCGCCCCTGATCATCGGTGACGACGATCTTGATCAACGGCGTGTTGGTCTCTTTCGTTTCGGCGATGACCCACACTCCAGCCTCGGGCCGGTTGCCATTCATCACTCGCCCGGACATGAAGCCTTCAGGGTACTTGCGCGTAGCCGGGGACGGAGCCTGCGCGAAGACGGTCCAGGTCACTGCGACCGCGGCCAGTGCGAACAGAATGCCCACATGCAATCGCCTGCTCATTGTCTTGCTCCTTGCAGCGCCATGGCCCGGGCGGCCCGGCCGCATTATGGCGCGGCGCCGATGACCAGTGTGTGCGTGGTGCCGGAGATACCGGGCCATATCACCCGCGTGTCATCTCCGGACAGCCTTAGTTGAAACGCGTTGAATGCGAAGTTCGAGGGTCCGATCCTGACGGGGGCGGCGAGAGATCCCGCGGAATCGTCGAACACCAGCAGGTTGTCGTCCAGGCCGGTGGTGCTCAGGCCCACGTAGACACGGCGATTCCATCCGCAGTGGATCGCACGCGCTCCGAAGGTTGCTGTCAGGTCGACGAAGGCCAGTTCATTCCGGAGATCCGCGCTCTGCGCCACCAGTGTTCCAGGATGCAGCACCATGACGTGGTTCGATGGCGTGACGCAGTAGTCATTCAGGCTCCCGCGTGAATTGGGGTAGACCCCGCGCGTCCCCACATCAAGCTCCAGATGCGCGCCATTGAGCATCGTGAAGCGGTGAAAGTCGACGTCGATGGAGCCGCCGCCGCTCCACTCGTAGAAATAGCGGCCATCCGGGCTCACGACCCGGCCAGGATCCGTGCCGCTGCCACCGGGCAGTTTCTCGCTGCCGCCATTGAATACCGGCAGCTTCAGTCCTGTTTCCTGATCCAGGGGAGGTTCGAAATACATGATGCGGTCGAAGACATTCCATTCCATGGGATGCCCGTTGGGGCGGCTGACGACGATGCCGTAGCGGGGGTCCATCAGCGGCTGCGGTGAGACGGCACCGAAGGTCTTCACGATCGACTGCGTGGCGCTCAACGCGTCGAGCACGATGGTGCGCATCGCGCCGGTATCCGTGACATACAGTCGCTTGCCATCACTGCTGATCGTCATCGGCCCGACTGAAGTGGCTCCACTGGCGTAGCTCGTGACGAGGGCGCCCGTGTACACATTGAATACCCGCACCGTGCCGTCTCCACCCAGCAGGTACACCCAGGGCTCCACCGGGTTGGCAACCATGGCCGTGGTCGAAACCGGCAGTGCCTGCACCACATCGACGGGATCGACCGAGCCCTTCCACAATCCGACGCGAATCACTTCGCTGCGGTCGATGGCCGTATTGCTGGAACCGAGCGTGACGCTGGCGTTGTAGAGCTGATCGGCGCTCAGCGCGCCGGGTGCCGCGGTGATGGTCAGCGTGTCTCCGGTGACGCCGCTGCTCGGCGAGACCGACAGCCACGCAGGATCGGACGAGACCGCGGTCCAGGGTATGCCGGTTCGACCATTGGATTCCCTGATGACGACCTGTCGGGAGGTGACGCTCTTCGAAGCACTCGGGAAACTCGACAGCGCCACGCCGTCGTACAGCGGGAAGAGTCGCTGCGCCTCGCGGTTGATGGTCACCGGGAAGTTGGTCGTGAAGAGCACCCCTTTGACCGTGAGGTCGACGCGCAGGTTTCCGGCATCCGAGCCGGGCCCGAAGCGGCTGTAATCGACATTGATCGGAAATGCTGCGGGTGTGCTGCCGCTCACGGATCCGCCCGTTGCGGAGCTGGATACCGCCGTGCCGCTGGTGAAGCCGCTCAGCGTCGCGTTCCACGAGCGCGGCGTCGAATCGGTGTTCAGCGACAACATCACGTTGAGTGACGAGCCGCCCAGTCCATCGGTGTTGCCCACGATGATCGGGTTGGGCGACGCGGTCAGCGTGGGTGCCGCCAGTGTCGTGTGCAGGCTGATGACCTGCTTGTCCACCGGATCGGCCTGGTTCGACACCGTGATGTGCGCGGTGTAGCTGCCCGGCAGCAGCGAACCGACGTCCAGGTTGATGCTGGCAGTGCCCGTGCCACTTTGTGCCGCGGGTGGACCCGCCGCCCATGGCGCATCGGACGCGACCGTCCACATCTTGCCCGGTGCCGTCACGCTGACCGGAATGTTTCCGGTGGCCGTACCGCCGAAGACGAAGTTCGCAAAGTCGGGACTCGCGGTCAGCGTAATGCCCTGGAACACCGAGTATGTGACGGTCACCTGTTTGTTCTGCAGCACCTGGCCGTTCGAGTCGGTGGTGCCCACCAGCACCGTGGCGGAATAGTCATTGATCGCCATTGCGGTGGAATTCGGTTGCAGCAGCAGTGTCAGATTCGGTGCCGTGCCGGTGATGTTGACGCTGAGCCAGGCGGGAACCTGTCCAGCGGGAAAGGCGGCACCGACCGCGGCAATGCCCGTTCCGGTGAGCGTCAGCGCGATCTGGCGCGCGGCGGGTTGGGCGCCGTTATGGGGAGCGCGGAATGTGGCACTGGTAGCAGCGAGCGTGAATGCACCGGCACTGCCGCCGCCGCCTCCACCGCTTCCACCACCTCCACCTCCACCGCAGGAGACGGCCGCGATCGCCATGACGAGCGCACCAAGTACAACGCGGAACCTGTGCATCCAGAACCCCCGGTAGAAAGTGCCGTTCAGGCTGCCTGGCACTGATGCGCCCACCCGGTCCTGCACTGGCAAATCGAGCCGGCCTCTGAATACCAGACCCGGTACAGGGGTGGCAACGGACGGCTTCCATAGCTGATAACCTGACGGTCCGGCACGCCAAGGCGGTGCCAGTTGGAGAAGATGATGCAGATACAGATCAATACCGATCACAACCTGAAGGTTCATGATTCGGAAGCCGGGCAGTTGCGGGCCATCGTGCAGGACGTCATCGGCCGGTTTGCCGATCACATCACGCGCGTCGAGATGCACCTGAGCGATGAAAACGCCTCAAAGCACGGCGACGACGACAAGCGCTGCCTGCTGGAAGCGCGGCCCGAAGGACGCAACCCCATTGCCGTGAGCCACCAGGCGGCGACCTTGCTGCTTGCCGTGGAGGGCGCGTCCGAAAAGCTGGCTCGCGCCATCGACAGCGACGTCGGCCGCCAGCGTTCGCATCGGCGCTGACGGTTCCTGGCCCGGACTAGGTCCCGGCTGACCCTAGTCGGACCCGGGGCCCAGCAGGATCATCGCGATGCCTTCCACATTCCGGAGCAGGCGATGCCGGTGGGCACGCCAGGCCGGCACAGGTCGGCCGATGGTTGCGCCCGCGGCGTGCAGTGCGGCGTCATCGAGTGCGCCCTCGCCATGAAAGATGAGCGCCGGCTGCTTGAAGCTGGTGGCGTCGTGATAAGCGATGGGCAGGCCCGCCACCGCAATGCTGCTCCAGGGCGCATTGCCTGCCAGCACTTCCATGCCGAGCCGTTCCCAGAAGCCCTGCGCTTCGGCCAGGTCGGCACAGGGCAGGCTGATGGAGTGAAAGCGCCCGAGCGCGGTGCGAACCGGCAGTTCTGCCGGCGGTGAGAAGGTGCGCGCTTCGATCACTCGCAGCAGCGTCCCGCCGGGTTCGCGCACGCCAAGTTCGTTGAACTCATCGCTGCCGAGCCGGACGGTTTCCACCTCGATGAAGCGCGCCGACAGGTCGCGTTCGAGCGCGGCGACCTGGGGCCGCACGAAGATGAGGCTCAATGCCTCCTCGCCGCGTGCGTGCAGCCCGATGGCCAACCCCTCGCACGCAACGACACCATAAGGATGAGTCCAGATGTCGCCGCTGGTGGCCTCGGCAAAGCCCAGTTGCTGCAGCTGGCTCCAGCTGCTGCCCGGGTCGTCGGCGACCAGTGCAACTTCCAGGAAGCGCCCCAGCATGGGCCTCACAGCATTGGACCGAGAAGTCCGCTGAGCAATTGCACCTGCGCCGGCCCCGCATTGAGGGCCGCGATGTAGCGCAGCTTTTCGCCCCCGGCCGCGCGGAACATCTCGTCGACTTCGTGGCCGATCTCGTCGATGGTTTCCAGGCAATCGATCGCGAACCCGGGGCAGATCGCATCCAGTCTTCGCACGCCGCGTCGCGCCAGCTCACCCACCGTGCTGTCGGTGTAGGGCTTCAGCCATTCGGCCGCGCCCACCCGCGACTGGAAACTCAGCGTCCAGCTGTCGGCGGATAGATCGAGCGCCCTGGCCAGTGCCTGTGCCGTGAGTTCGCACTTGCGCCGATACGGGTCGCCTGCATCGACGTACGACTTCGGAATGCCGTGAAAGGTAATCAGCAGATGATCGCCAGTGCCCTGCGCGGCACGATGCGCACGCACGCTGTCGGCCAGTGCCGCGATGTAGGCCGGCTCGACCGCGTAGTCGGGCAGCAGATGCAGTTCGGGGACGAAGCGCCACCTGCGCAGCGCCTGCCCGACCTGGTCGCAGGCCGCGGCATTGGTCGTGGCCGAGTACTGTGGAAACAGCGGCAGCACCACGACGCGCTGTGCGCCTCGTTCACGCAGCGCGGCGAGGCCCTGGCTCACGTCAGGCGTGGAGTACAACATGCCCAGTTCCACGGCCACGGCATCACCATTGCGATCGCGCAGGCTGCCCTGCAGCGCTTCGCGCAGTTGCTGCGATATCGTCAGCAGCGGCGACCCGCCTTCCCGCCATACGCGCCGGTACTTGGGCAGCACGCGCGATGGCCGCAGCGGCAGGATCACGCCAAAAAGAATGAGGTTCCAGATCAGGCGCGGTGTTTCGATGGTGCGCCGGTCGGAGAGCAGGCGGCGCAGGAAGTCGCGGATGCCGGCGGCGGTGAGCGCGTCCGGCGTCCCGGAGTTCACCAGCAGCACGCCAGTGCGATAGGGGCCCGAGTCGCGATATGCGGGAGAGGGTTGGTAGTCAGGCATCGGCCCACTTGTCCGGCAGTTGCGCGTCGTCACCCGGTACGTGGTCGGTGCCGGTCAGATTGCGCTCGATGAAGGCCAGCGTGCGCGCGCGTGCGAGCTCGGCCGCTGCGGCATTCCACGCAGCGCGATGATCACAGTTGAAGCCATGGTCGGCATCGTAGACATGGAATTCGCCATTCGGGTCCGCGGCGCGGATTCTCTCGATGTTCTCCGGTGGAATCGTCTTGTCCTGCGAGCCGAAGTGGAACTGCACCGGCGCGCGTGGCTTGCGATCCAGCAGTTGCACCGTGCGCGTGCCGTAATAGGAAACAGCGCAGGCAATCGGCAATTCGCAGGCCGCGAGGTAGGCCAGGGATCCGCCCCAGCAATAACCCACCGCGGCCACTGCGCCGGCATGCTTCACCACGTTGATCGAGGCCTGCATGTCACGCAGCAGTCCCTCTTCATTCAGCTGGAGCACATAACCGCGGCCGAGCTGCAATTCCTCGGGCCCATAACCCATCTCGACGCCACGCCTTGCACGATCGAACAGGCAGGGCGCGATGGCTACATAGCCGGCGGCTGCAAAGCTGTCGGTTACCTCGCGGACATGCGCGTTGACGCCGAAGATTTCCTGCAGCACCAGCACCGCGCCACGCGGAATGCCGGGAGGCGCGGCCAGCCAGGCGTCGAACTCATGGCCGTCGCGGGCCATCAGGCGCGTGAATTCACCCATTGCAGAAACGCCCTAGGCCGGGCGCTCCACGATGGCAGTGACGCCCATGCCACCGGCGGTGCAGACGGAGATCAGTCCGCGCTTCGCATGCGGCAGCTCGTCGAACAGCTTTGCGGCGACAGCGAGGATGCGCGCGCCGGTGGCGGCAAAGGGGTGACCCACGGCGATGCTGCTGCCCTTGATATTGAGCTTGCTCAGGTCGATGGAGCCAAGCGGCTTGTCGCGGCCCAGCCGCTCGCGGCAGTAGTCGGCCGATTCCCATGCCTTCAGCGTGCACAGCACCTGCGCGGCAAATGCTTCGTGGATTTCATAGAAGTCGAAGTCCTGCAACGCAAGGTCTGCATCCTTGAGCATGGCCGACACAGCATGCGTCGGCGCCATCAGCAGCCCTTCATGTCCGCTGGCGAAATCCACCGCCCAGCTCTTGCCGTGGGTCAGCAATGCCTTCACCGGCAGATTGTGTTCCCTGGCCCAATCTTCACTGGCCAGCAACACGGCCGCTGCGCCATCGGTGAGCGGCGTGCTGTTGCCGGCCGTCAGCGTGCCGGCAGGGCTCGGATCGAACACGGTCCGCAGCCTGGAGAGTTTCTCCACACTGGAGTCGCCGCGCACGTTGTTGTCACGCTCGAGCCCCATGAATGGCACCACCAGGTCATCGTGAAAGCCGGCCTTCCACGAGGCCGCTGCATGCAGGTGGCTCTGCGCGGCCAGCTCGTCCTGGGCCACGCGGCTGATCTTCCAGTTTTTTGCCATCAGCTCGCAGCTCTGGCCCATCGACAGCCCGGTGCGCGGTTCCACTACACCGGGCGTCACCGGCTTGAAATGCCGCGGACGCAGACCGAACCAGGGCTTCAGCCGCTGCCAGGCATTGCGGCCGCGATAACTCCGGAACAGCAGCTCGCGGTATGCGGCGGGAAAGACGACGGGCACATCGCTGATGGTGTCGACGCCGGCGGCGATGCCGGCGTCGATCTGGTTCAGCGCGATCTTGTTGCCGACCAGGATGGCGGCCTCAAGACTGGTGCCGCAGGCACGCTGGATGTCGAGGCCAGGAGTATGCGGATCAAGGCCGGAAGACAGCACACACTCACGCACCAGGTTGAAGTCCTTCGAGTGCTTGAGCACGGCGCCGGCGATGACATCGCCGAGACGCACGCCGTTGAGGGCAAAGCGTTCCACCACTCCGCGCAGCGCAGCGGTCAGCATGTCCTGGTTGCTGGCCCTGGCATAGGCGCCATGGGCGCGAGCGAAGGGGATGCGTATGCCGCCGACGATGGCGACGCGCCTGACATTGCTTCCTACCAGCATGTATACCTCGGCAATTTGTACGGCTGCCCGGCAGCCGTGGCTAGCATGCCACCAATCAGGTGAGCGTGTAGACTGGCCCGTCCATGCCGCGAGCCATCGATACCCTTTTCGAAAGGCGCCTTGCCTCGCTGGTCAATTCCCGCGAGCCCGGCGTGCTGCAACACGGGCTGAAGGGCGTGGAAAGGGAGAGTCTGCGGGTCTCACCTGCCGGGCAGATAGCGAAGACACCGCACCCCATCGCGCTCGGGTCTGCATTGGCCAGCGATCACATCACCACGGATTTTTCCGAAGCCCTGATCGAACTGGTGACACCGGCATTCGGGCGGTGCTGGGAACTGGTGCAGTACCTGTGCGACCTGCATCAGTTCGTGTATCGGCGGCTGGGCGATGAACTGCTGTGGGCCACATCGATGCCGTGTCCGCTGGCCGGCGATGACGCCGTGCCCACCGCGTACTACGGCAACTCGCATGTTGGCCGCATGAAGAGTGTGTATCGCGAGGGGCTGCGCCACCGCTACGGCGCGATGATGCAGGCGATTTCCGGCGTGCATTTCAATTATTCGTTTCCGGTGCAGTTCTGGGATGTGTATGCGGCCGCGCGTGCGCAGGGCGCGGGTGCCACGGCACCATTTCGCTCGGCCAGCTACTTCGACCTGCTGCGCACTTTCCGTCGCCTGGGGTGGCTGGTGCTGTACCTGTTCGGAACTTCGCCGGCGGTGGGGCGCGATTTCCTGGATGATTCAATGGGTGGTCTCGATCTGCTGGACGCGGCGACCGCATATGGACCGCATGCCACCTCGCTGCGCATGAGCGACATCGGCTACCGCAACCGCAACCAGGCCGGCGTCAGCGTGTCAGTGAACAGCCTGGATGAATACCTGCGGGACCTGCACAGCGCAGTGACCACGCCGCATCACGAATACGAGAAGATCGGACTCAGGCGCGGGGATACCTGGCTGCAGTTATCGACCAGCGTGCTGCAGATCGAGAACGAGTACTACAGCCCGATACGGCCCAAGCGCGTGGCCCATTCCGGCGAGAGCCCGAGCAGTGCGCTGCGTCGCGGCGGCGTGGAGTACATCGAGATGCGGGCGCTGGATGTGTCCGCATTCGACCCGGTGGGCGTGAACGAAACGACACTGCGCTTTCTGGAGGCCTTTGCTGCCCTGTGCCTGCTCAAGGACAGTCCTCCGATCGGCAACAGCGAACAGGAAGCCATCGACGACAACTTCCTGAAGGTGGCACGACGCGGGCGCGAACCCGGCCTGAATCTGGAGCGTGATGGCCGCCAGCTGCCCCTGGTCACATGGGCCCGCGAGATCCTGGATGCCATGATGGGCATCGCTGAATTGCTGGACCACGGCGACCCGGCCCGCCCGTACGCAGCGGCCCTGGCCGCGCAGCAGGCCAAGCTTGCGGATGTGGAAGCAACGCCATCGGCGCGGCTGCTGCAGGAGCTGACCACGACGCGCGAGCCTTTCCACCAGCTGGCGCGACGCATGTCCGCTCTGCACCGCGACTACCTGCTGTCGCTGTCGCTGTCCAATGAGAGGCGCCAGACCGAGTTCGAAGCCGAAGCACGCGAATCCCTGGCCAAGCAGGTGCGCATCGAGGCATCGCAGTCGGGCACCTTTGAAGACTATCTGGCCGACTGGTTTGCGCGGCTTTGACGAGAGGTGAAGAGGCGCGCACCAGCATCGCGCGCGGGGTTGAATGCTGCGCCCCAAATTGGTGCGAAGGTGCCTGGGCCGGGGAGCCCCAAGGCTGCGGTGTGCTGGGTTTCACGCTAGGATGCCCGTGGCATGAAAGGTGCAATCAAGAATCCCAGTCCCTGGACCGCACTTGACTGGACCTGAGAATAACGGAGGCGGGAGTCTCGCAATGAAACTGGTTACTGCAATCATCAAGCCATTCAAACTGGACGACGTACGTGCCGCGTTGTCGGAAATCGGTGTATCCGGCATGACCGTCACGGAAGTGAAGGGCTTCGGTCGCCAGCGCGGCCATACGGAGCTTTATCGCGGCGCGGAATACGTCGTGGACTTCGTGCCGAAGACCCGCATCGAGGTCGCTGTTCGCAGCGAGCTGGTTGACCAGGTCATCGAGGCCGTCCTGAAGGCCGCCAAGACCGGCAAGGTAGGCGACGGCAAGATCTTCGTCACCGAGATCGATCGCGTTATCCGCATTCGCACCGGCGAAACGGACAACTCCGCACTCTGATCAAGCTCGCAGGGGCTTCAACTCTCCTGCTGGCGAGGGGCCTGTCCGCGAAAGCGGCCAGGCCTCAGCTTTCCACGACGTGCAGGGTTTGCTCCTGGCGGGACATCGCAAGCGCGCCGCTGCGGACGATTTCCAGCAGTTCGGCCTGTGATGCCAGCTTCGCGACCAGTTCGGACACTTCGGCCTCGCTGGCCACCAGTTCCACGACCAGGCAGTCGCGCTCCTCGGTCAGGATCCGCCCGCCGCACTGCTGCACCAGAGCCTGAACGGCCTGCCGCTGCCCCTGCCGCACGCGCAGCTTGACGATGGCCAGCTCCCGCTCCAGGTGGTCTTCGCCGGTCATGTCATCCACAGCGATGACGTCGATCAGCTTGTTGAGCTGGTTGACCACCTGCTGAACGGCTGCCGCCGTCGCGGTGGTCACCAGGGTAATTCGCGAGAGGCTTGGGTCGTCCGTGACGGCGACCGACAGGGATTCGATGTTGTAGCCGCGGCTGGCGAACAGCCCGGCCACCCTGGACAGGGCCCCGAACTCGTTTTGCAGCAGGATTCCGATGATATGGCGCATAGCGACATGGTAACCTCCGGAAGGCTATGAGCGACACTGTCAAAGCCACCCTGACCCCTCATCACCACCCCCTTGCAGGCCAGACCATGTCGGGCGCCGCCATGGTGGTACAGGCCATTGCCGATGAGGGCGTTACGTCCATTTTTGGTTACAGCGGCGGTGCCGTGCTGCCGGTCTATGACGCGGTCTTCCTCTATAACGCCGAGCAGACACGCCTCGGGCGCAAACAGCTTCCCTTGATTGTGCCCGCCAACGAGCAGGCCGCCGGTTTCATGGCCGCCGGCTATTCCCGGTCCACCGGGCAGGTCGGCGTGGCGCTGGTCACCTCAGGGCCGGGAGCAACCAACATGGTCACGCCTGTACGTGACTGCATGGCCGACTCCATCCCCATGGTGGTGGTCTGCGGCCAGGTGCCGCGGGCGGCAATTGGTTCCGATGCATTCCAGGAAGCGCCGATCGCTTCGGTGATGAGTGCCGTGGCAAAGCATGTCTTCCTGGTGACCGAACCGGAAAAGCTCGAGGGCACCATTCGCGCGGCATTCGAGCTGGCCCGCACCGGCCGGCCGGGGCCCGTGGTCGTCGACATCCCGAAAGACGTGCAGAACTGGCAGGGCGTGTTCCAGGGCAAGGGGATGGCCGCTTCCATCGGTGTTTACCAGAAGCGCATCAGCGAATTGACGGCCCGGCGGCTCAGCGACGCGCAACTGGATTCCTTCTTCGCATTGCTCGGCAAGGCAAAGCGGCCTCTGATCTATGCCGGCGGCGGCGTGATCCTGGCGCATGCCTCGCCCGAGCTGCGGGCGTTTTCGGAGCTGCTGGGCATTCCGGTGGTCACCACGTTGATGGGCATCGGCGCGGTAGATACCACCGCGCCTCTGTCCATGCGCATGCTGGGCATGCATGGCAGCGCGTTTGCGAACTACGCAGTGGAGGATTGCGATTTCCTGATCACGCTGGGCGCGCGTTTCGATGATCGCGTGGCCGGAGCGCCGGCCAAGTTCGCGCCGCGCGCCCGTGTGATCGCGCAGTTCGACATAGACGCCGCCGAGATCAACAAGGTGAAGCAGGTTGCCTGGCATCATGTCGGCGACCTGAAGGATTCCCTGAAGAGCCTGCTGGGCCGTGCGCGTCTGCTTGCGAAGAAGCAGGACCTTTCCGCGTGGCATGCGGAACTTGCAGCGCTGAAGCGCGACTATCCGATGAACTTCGATCGCAACAGCGAGATGATTCAGCCGTACCATGTGATCGAGGAGATCAACCGGCATACGCGCGGTGAGGCAATCATTGCCACGGGCGTGGGGCAGCACCAGATGTGGGCTGCCCAGTACTTCGACTTCCATGGCCCCCGGCAATGGCTTACCTCGGGCAGCATGGGCACGATGGGTTTCGGATTGCCGGCCGCTCTGGGTGCGCAGGTCGCATTTCCCGAGCGGCTCGTCATCGACATTGACGGCGATGCCAGCATTCGCATGAATATCGGCGAACTCGAAACCGCCACCACCTACAACCTGCCGGTCAAGATCTGCGTGCTGAACAACATCGGCGACGGCATGGTGCGCCAGTGGCAGAAGCTGTTCTTCGGCGGCCGCATGGCATCCACCGACAAGTCCCTCCACACCAAGGATTTCGTGAAGGCGGCACAGGCCGACGGGTTCCGTCATGCCGCGCGCCTGGCGAAGAAGGCCGATGTGCCGCGCATGGTGCAGGAGTGGCTCGCCTTTGACGGGCCGGCGTTCCTGGAAGTCATGATCGACCCGGATGCCGGCGTCTATCCGATGGTGCCGCCGGGGCAGGGTTATGACGGCATGATCACGGGCGACTACATCAGGGCCCGGAAGGCCGCGCCGGTCGAGAAGCCGGACGCCTCCGAAATGTTTTAGCGGACGCAGCCGCTGCAGTCATCGTGGCGCGCCCCAGCAAGTCACAGGACCCGGCCCGGTCGCCGCCGCGCATGCGTCGCGCCTACTACGACTGCCGCTACGGGCAGCTGCATATTCACAATGCGATCCCAAGCGGCGGTGGCTTCGACGAGCTGACGTCAGTCATCTGTCTGCACGGTCCAGGCGAGACCGGCCGGGTGTACATGCCGCTGTTGCTGGCGTTGGGCGAGGCCCGTTCGGTTTATGCGCCGGATCTGCCGGGTGCGGGTGAATCCGATCCCGCGTCCGGCCAGACAGCCAGCGACGCGGCCGCTCATGCCGTGATGGATTTCGTGGATTCGATGCGGATCCGGGTTTTCGATCTCGTGGTGCGCGGTGCCGTAGTTGCGGCTGCGCTCAAGCTGCTGGATGAACGGGGCCAGTCGGTGCGCCGGATCGTGGTCCTGGGTGGCGATGGCCTGCGCAGCGGGCCAAAGCTTTCGATTCTTTCCACAGCCGAAGCCGCCAGCCCGCAACTGCAGGCCAGGGTGGTGGAGCTGCTCGGAGGCGGGGCGTGAACTCCCGGCCCAACGCGAGCGCAGACGAGGAAGACAGGGACGCAACTGCCAGGCTTCCGACGCTGGATCCACCTCCCGGTGCTGCAGACAACCCCGATCCGCTGGACGCCGCCGTCACTGCACCTGTTCCTGCCATTCCCGTCGGCACTCTGGAGCTGGCCGACCGATTGCGCGAGATTGAACGGCGGCTCGATCTGAAGGGTCAGCGCGTGAGCCAGCTGGAAGAGCAGCTCGAGCAGGCAGCTGCGAAGCTGACATTTGTTGACAGTCAGTTGACCGAATCCCGCGCCCGCCAGGTCGAACTGGAGGCGCAACTGGAAGAGGCGCGCGCGCATGCCCAGATGCAGTCGCAGCTGGTGCTCGAGCGCCGGAGTACAGCTGTGCGCTATCGCGAGCAGGATTTTTCCGATCTGCGCAATCGCACCGAGCGGCAGCTGGAGGCACTCTCTTCATGGGAGGGATTCAGGGCCGTCAGCGACGCGTTGCTGGATGATGCCGAAGCGCGCAACGCGCTGCTGGAAGCCAGGGTGTCATCGCTCACTGATTCGGTGCGCATTCTGGAAGGCACCCGCCCGCGCAGCTCGCCGCAGGGCCAGAGTGAGGCGCTGAAGTCCGAAGTCAGGGCGCTGCAGGCGCTGGTCACATCGCTGCGGGCCGAGCTGGCTGTGGCGCGCAAGGTGCCAGCGGCGGCGCATGCACCGTTGAACGCGGGAACCGAGTCGAAGGTTGCCCCGCCGGGAGGCCGCAAGACGCCCGTGATCCCGGACGCTTCGGACGCTCCGGTCAATGCCACGGTGGTGATGTATGGCGACCAGTGGGAATACTCGGAAGAGCCCGGTGATGCCGCAACCGGCGAAGTGGAGCAGGTTTCAGAACCGGTCGCAGACGCCCCGGTCCGGGCGCTGGTGCGGCTGGCGTCGGGTGGGGAGCTCATCTACCCGATCGGAAAGCGGACCACCATCGGGCGCACCGCAGACAACGACATCCAGATCGATGTGCCGAACGTCAGCCGCCATCATGCGGTGCTGCTGGCAAACCCCAGGAGCTGCCGCATCGAGGATCTCAACAGTACCAATGGGGTGATGGTGAACGGTCAGCGCGTTACGCGCCAGGAATTGCAGGATGGCGATACCGTGACGATCGGCAAGTCGGAATTCAGGTTCATGCAGCGCTCATGAGCGAACCCTATGTGGAGCGCATTCTCAAGGCGCGGGTCTACGATGTGGCCATCGAGTCGCCACTCGATCCGCTGCCCAGATTGTCGGCGCGCACCGGCAACCAGCTGTTGCTCAAGCGCGAGGATCTGCAGCCGGTCTTTTCCTTCAAGCTGCGCGGCGCGTACAACAAGATCGCCAATCTTTCCGACACGGCAGCCCGGCGCGGCGTGATCTGTGCCTCCGCGGGCAACCACGCCCAGGGCGTGGCGCTGGCCGCCCGCAAGCGCGGCATCGCTTCACTGATCGTGATGCCCCTGACGACCCCGGCCATCAAGGTGCAGGCGGTTGCGGCGCTGGGTGGCGAGGTGCTGCTGCACGGCGACGGCTTCGATGCCGCCTATGAGCACGCGGTGAAGGTGGCTGCCGAACGACAAATGGTCTTCGTGCATCCATTCGATGATCCCGACGTCATCGCAGGACAGGGCACCATCGGCATGGAAATCATGCAGCAGGCGAATGGCGAGATCGATGCCATCTACGTCGCGGTGGGCGGAGGCGGTCTCATCGGCGGCATTGCCGCCTACGTGAAGTCGCTGTACCCGCGCACGCGCATCATCGGCGTGGAACCGGAAGATGCCGCGGCGATGCATGACTCGCTGCGCGCCGGGCAACGCATCAAGCTTGATCATGTCGGCATCTTTGCAGACGGCGTCGCGGTCAAGCGCGTGGGCGAGGAGACCTTTGCGCTCGCGCGCAAGTACGTCGACGAGATGATTCTGGTCACCACCGACGAGATCTGCGCGGCGATACAGGACATCTTCGAAGATACGCGTGCGGTTGCGGAGCCTTCCGGTGCGCTGGCTCTTGCCGGCCTCAAGAAGCATGTTGCACGCGAACAATGGCAGGGCAAACGCCTGGTCGCGATCGACAGTGGCGCCAACGTCAACTTTGACCGGCTGCGCCACATTTCCGAGCGCGCCGAGATCGGTGGTGGTCGCGAGATGCTGCTGGCGGTGGAGATCCCGGAGACGAAGGGGAGTTTCCTGGCCTTCTGCCGCCTGCTGGGCGCGCGCAATATCACCGAGTTCAACTACCGCGAGCAGGGGCACGACCGCGCCCGCATCTTTGTCGGCTTGAACCTGACGCATGGAGCAGCCGAGCGCGCCGAGATCGTGCAGTTGCTGTCCGACGCGGGATACAGCGTGTTCGACATGACCGACAGCGAACTGGCCAAGCTGCATGTGCGCTACATGATCGGCGGGCGTGCAGACCAGCTGGCCGACGAGCATCTGTTCCGCTTCGAGTTTCCCGAACGTCCGGGCGCACTGCTGCGCTTTCTCGAAGCAGCGGGCACCCGGTGGAACATCAGCCTTTTCCATTACCGAAATCATGGCTCCGATTACGGGCGGGTTCTGGCAGGGATACAGGTCCCCGCTGCCGAGCGCGAGGAACTCCGTGCGCATCTGGCTGATCTGCACTATTCCGTCGTGGAAGAGACGTCCGATCCCGCTTACACGATATTCCTGGGTCGCTAACATCATTCTGCCGCAGCCACTCCCCAGAATCTGTCCAGTGAATCAACAGGTTCTGCGCCTGGGCCGACAGGTTGCCATTGCCGCCGTCGGTGGCGCGGGGGTGATCGCCGGCATCATGGCGGCGCCGATTCCAGGTTCCAGCGGCACGCAGCCTTTCGAAGTACGGCGTTCCAGAAGCCGCACCTGGTAGCAGGCTGTGCGGCCTCGCGGCCGTTCAGATTTCATTCAGGTTTCTCCACTTTCGCGACTTCTGCTCGGGCAGCAAGGCGCGGGTGGGCAGGAATCCACCGCCGCGCATTCGGCGTAGAATTCGTAGCCCTGTCTTTGCGAGACCCGCATGAAAGTCAGATTCCCGTTGCTGCTGGCCGGATCTCTCACGCTGCTGCTTGGAGGCTGCATGCGGGCGCGCGTGGATGAATCGCGCGAACTGGCTACTTCGATCGGTGCGAAAGACGCTGTGGTGGTGCTGGCCAAGCCGCAGATCGAAGGTGGCGGCGCGGAAGGTGAGTTCATCGACTGCGTGGGCAAGCGCATCGCGGGCCGCAACAAATCGATCAAGGTGGAACCCAACGAGTCGTTCACCAATCAGCTGTACCCGTGGTTCGAACCGGGAACCGTTCCGACGCGTCCCGAAGGTTTGACGGCGGTACTCGCACAGCCGGGCGTGAGCGAGCAGGTTGCTGCGACGGGAGTGCGCTACATCGTGTGGCTGGACGGCCTGACGCACCGCACGGACGGTGGTGGCAGTCTTGCCTGTGGTGCTGCGCCCGGGGCGGCCGGCTGCATCGGGTTCGGCTGGTGGGAAAGTGCCGCCGAGTACGAAGCCACCGTGTGGGATCTGCAGCAGGCCAAGTCGGTCGGGTCCGTGGGTACGGAAGTCACCGGCACTTCGGCCGTGGTTGGCCTGATATTGCCGCTGCCCTTCATTGCGCGTGTCCAGGGCACCGCCTGCGATCGGCTGGGTGAGCAGCTGCGCAGCTTCCTGACCGGTACTTCTGCGGGAGCAACCTGATGAAGACGCGGCTGGCTCTGGCTTGCCTGTCATGGTGCGTGCTGGCGGCGGCCTGCGCGACCGGCGGCGGTGGTACCGGCGGTTCCGGAAGTGGGGTGCCGGCTGGTGTTCCAACCGGAGGCATGCCCTCCACCGGGTCGGGGTCCGCGAGTTCGCCATCCGCTGGCGCGGGAGCGACGGCGACGGCGACGCCGGACGCGGGGGATAGTGCAAGCACCCAGCGTGCTGACGGCAGCGCCGATCCGGGTGTGCCGGCGAAGACCGCAGCGGAGCGTCAGGCTGATCTGGATGGCAAGCTCGACGCCTCCTTGAACACTTTCGATGAGAAGCTGCGCAGCGAACAGCAGCGCACGGCCAACGAGCGTGATTCCGGGGCCAGCGCGCGTGCCGACGGCGCCGTGGTCGATGCGACCAGCAATGGCGAGCGCGACAAGGACGACATCCGGCGTGACCGGTCCGGCGACCTGCAATCGGCCGGCCTGGAGCAGGACGCCAGCCAGCAGGCTTCGGATTTGAGCAAGACGGGCGGTGGCGGAGCCTCCGGCAAGCCGATTCCCTCCGGAGTGGACGACGACATCATCGCGCGCCGCCTGCGCCGCGCCGCCGAGAACGAAACCGATCCGGAGTTGCGGGAAAAGCTCTGGGATGAATACCGGGACTACAAGGAAAACACCAAGGGATCCAAGTGAAGTTCGCCGCGCCCGCCATTGCCCTGTTTGCGTTGCTCGCCGGATGCGTCGTCGAGGACGTCAAGCCATTGCCGAAGGTGGAGGCAAAACAGGCCGTGCGCGAGATTCCATCGGAAGAGCGCCTCGATGTGCTGGTGCGCACCTTCGATCCGGGCGTGCCGGAGGCCCTGGCCAACGATGAAGATGCGCTGGCGAAGAAGCGCATCTTCCCCGAGATGCGCAAGGCCGAGGCCAGCTACTTCGCGGTGATGTTGCGCAATACGCTGGAAAGCAGTGCGCAGTGGGGCGCGGTACGCGTTGGTCCGGAGAGCGTGAAGTTCGTCGACGTCGCCGTGGATGGTCGCATCATCGATTCCACCGGCAAGCACCTGGAACTCGAGATCACCGCGCGCGACTCGGCCGGCCGTGTCTGGCTGGATGCCAGGCACTATGAAGGTGATGCCGACGTCGGCAGCTACAAGACCGATGCCGCACTGAAGGCGCGCGATCCGTTCCAGAACGTGTACTCGAACATCGCCAATGATCTGGTGGCGGCACGCGCGAAACTCGATGTGGCGGCGCTGCGCGAGGTCCGGCAGATTGCCGGGCTGAAGTTTGCCGAAGACATCGCGCCGGAGTCGCTTTCCGGATACCTGCGCGAGGATTCCTCCGCCAGGCCGGCGCTGACACATGTGGTGCGCCTGCCCGCCAGCAATGATCCCATCGCCGCGCGCGTCGAGCGCATTCGCGAAAGCGATACCAAGGTGCTCGACACACTGGACGGCTACTACACCGGTTTCTCCGACCAGATGCAGGAGCCCTACGGGGATTTCCGCCGCACTTCCTGGGACGAGATCGACAAGCAGGAGCGCGCGCTGGCCAGCGCACGTACGCGCACCTTCCTGGGAGCCGCCGCAGTGGCGGCCAGTATCCTGGTGCCCGGCAACTGCAGCAGCAACACCACCTGCAACCTGCAGGACGCAGCGCGCTATGCGGGTTCCATCGGCGGCATCACCTCCGTGCTGTCCGGACTGAAGAAGTATTCGGATGCGCGTACCCACGCGCAGGCCTTCGGCGAGCTGGCGCGTTCCTTCCAGTCGGAGGTGGCGTCCCAGGTCGTGGACGTCGAGGGCCGCAGCCTGCGCCTGACCGGGACCGCCGAAGAGCAGTATCGCGAGTGGCGCGAACTGCTGCGCCAGTACCAGGCCGACGAGGCTCCGCCCGCCCATGGCGACCCTTGAAACGGGTCGGCTGCTCGCCCACCGCTACCTTCTGCAGGACCGGTTGGGCGATGGTGGACATGCCGAGGTCTGGAAGGCCCGCGATGCGCACCACGGGCGCACGGTTGCGCTGAAGTTCCTGCATTTGCGGGGCGGCGGTGCGGACGACGCGTTGCCGGTGCTGAAGCATGAAGCGCAGATGGCACAGCACCTGGACCATCCCGGCGTGCTGAAGCTGCATGACCCCGAGCAGGACGGTTCCTTTGCGTTTCTGCCGATGGAGTTCGCGCCAGGAGGTGATGCGTCACGGTTGCGTGGTGCGCCGTGGCAACGCGTGCTGCCGGTGCTGCTGCAGACGGCGCGCGTGCTGGAGCATGCGCATGCGCGCGGCGTCGTGCATCGGGACTTGAAGCCCCGCAACGTGCTGTTCGACACGCTGGGCAACGTGCGGGTCTCGGACTTTGGTGCCGCGGCCCTGGCCGGCAGCAGCGATGCTCCCGCCACTGGTTCGCCGTTTTCCGCCAGCCCGCAGCAGCTGCGAGATGAACCGGCCACACCGGCTGACGACGTGTACGGCCTGGGCGCGCTGGCCTATGAACTGCTGACCCGCTATCCGCCGTTCTATCCGAACTTCGATGCGCGACGCGTACAGGATGAGGAGCCAGCCGAGCCCGTGCCCGTGCATTCTGCTCCACGGGAACTGCTTGATCTGATCCGCTCGATGCTGGCGCGTGATGCCGGCATGCGACCGCCTCTTGGCACGGTCATGGCAACATTCGAGAGCCTGCTCGCCGATGGGGCTGTGGCTGGCACCACGAATGCCACACTTGTCGACGAGCCCGACGCGCCGGTGCGCGCGGCACCAGTGATCAGGAGCGCGCGCCGGCGCAGCGGCCTGTTCTGGGCTCTGGGTATTGCTGCGATCAGTGCGGGCGGCGCTGCCGTGCTGCTGTGGTTGCCGGAGCCGGCACCCGTTGCACCGGAACCGGCAGCGGAGGTTGAGGCGCCTTCACTGCGAGTGGCCGATGCAGTTGTGCCCGATTCCCGGCCCGCGCCCGCAATCCCTGCAGCAATCGCGGCGCCACCGACTGCCGACGATCAGCTGCAGGATGCATTGCGCGACGGTCGGGCTGCACTATCTGCCATGCAACCCGTGCGCGCGCGTGCAGCATTCGAGCACGCACTGGTGCTGCAGCCGGACGACGTATCGGGCCGTCAGGGGCTCGAGGCAGCCGATCGGCTGCAGTCGCAGCTGGCAGGGCTCGCCGAGGGCACACGGCTGGAGGCCCGCGGTGATCTGTCGCGGGCTGCCGATCAATATCGATTGCTGCTGGCGAACGACGCTGGTTTCGCGCCGGCGCGAGCCGCGCTGGGTCGCGTGCAGCAGGGCATCCGCGACCGCACTCTCGAAAGCCTGCTCACCACCGGTGCCGATTCCCTGAGGCGCGGGCGCATTGCCGATGCCCAGTCGGCCTACCAGCAGGCCGGTGACATCGATCCGGACAATGCGCGCGTGCAGGATGGAATGCGGCGCGTGGCCGAAGTGCTGGCGAACGAGCGCAATACCCGTGACATGGTCGTCGGCGCCGGGCTCGAGGAAGCCGAGCAATGGGATCAAGCCGTCGCCCACTATCGCGAGGTACTCGACCGTGATGCAGAGCTGCGCTTCGCGCGCGACGGTCTCGCGCGCAGCGAGAGTCGCGCCGCGCTGGATCACGAGTTGCGCGACTACCTGGCCCGACCGGAGCGACTGACTGCGCCGGCGGTGCAGCAGGCGGCCGAACGCGCGCTGGCGCGCGGCCGGGCAACTGCGGGCAATGCGCCGCTGCTGCAGCTGCAATTGCGCGAGCTGCGTGCCCAGCTGTCGCAGCTGACAGTTGAAGTGCGTGTGGCGATCACGTCCGACAACAGCACGCACGTGAGTCTGGCGCCATTGGGCGATCTGGGTCGATTCAGCTCGCGTGAGCTGGAACTGCCGCCCGGCCACTACACGTTGACTGGCCGTCGCGACGGATTTCGCGATGTACGCTACGAGTTCGAAATCGCGCCCGGCCAGGGCACCAAGGCGCTATCCGTGCAATGTACGGAGCGCATCTAGAGCAGGAAATGAGCGCTGAAGTCCGCATTCACGAGCCGCTCGGCGAGCGGGCGGCTGCGCTGCCGCTTGTGCTTGGAGGAGCAGAGGCTGGCCTCGCTGTGCCGGGCCTGTCGGCGCCAGCGCTGACCATCGAGGGTCGCGACGGGCGGTGGCTGGCGCGGCCCGCGCCCGGTGCCGCGGTCACGCTCAACGGAATGCCGCTGGTGGAGCCTTCCACCCTCGATGCCGCGGACGTCATTGGAATCGGCGCGGCGCAGATCGTCGTGCATCCGGCGCACCGTGACATCGAAGTACACCATCTGTCGGGCAATGCCACGATTGCGCCGCTGCATCAGCAGGCGTTGCCCGGGGATGAAGTGGTCGCGGGTGTGCGCGAGATCTTCGCAGCCGACAGCGCCGATGCGGCCGCAGCGGCGGCCGGTGACGCGGCAGGGCGGGTCCCGGCTGCGCGACGCATGCGCTACTGGATGGCCGCGGCGATGCTGGTGTTGCTGGCCGGAGCCGCGGTGTTGTTCGCGCTGGTGTCCGTGCCGCTGCAATTGCAACCCGAGGGCACACGCATCGCGGTCAGCGGCCCGTTTGACTGGCAGGCCGGTGACCGCGTGTTCGTGCTGCCCGGCCGCCGCGAGCTGACGTTTTCGTATCCGGGCTACAGCAGCCGGTCGCTGACATTGAATGTCACGCGCGAACTGGCCGCCGCGGAACCGCTGGCAGTGGCGCTGACCAGGCTGCCCGACCACTACGTGATCGATACGGGTGGCGTCGCGGCCGAGCTGCTGGTGGATGGTCAACCAATGGCGCAGCTGCCGGGCGAGGTCGACATCGAATCCGGCACCCATGAGTTCATCGTGCGGGCGCCCCGATACGTGGACAACGTATCAAGGCAGGAAGTGGAGGGCGGAGGCAACCGGCAAGAGCTGCAAATCCAGCTGCAACCTGCAAGCGGCTGGCTGGTGGTCGACAGCGCGCCCGGCAGCGCATTGGTCACCATCGATGGTCGCGAGGAGGGGTACGCGCCGCTGCGACTCGAACTCGATGCCGGCCTCAGGAAGCTCAGCCTGTCAGTGCCGGGGCGTCGCCGCTGGAACAGCCAAGTCGCGATCATCGCCGGCAAGACGCTGGACCTGGGGCGCATCGATCTGGGTGTGCCGCCCCCACCGCCGCCAGTTGCAGCCGCGACTCCGGAGCCAGAGGCCAGCGATCCACCGGGCGGCGCCGACACTTCCGGCGCAGCACCCGTGGCGCGCTCTGCGCCACCTGCGCCACGCGTAAACAGTTCGGTGATCGGCACGTTGATACTCCTGCCAGCCGGCAAATACCTGCAGGGCAGCGACCGGCGCGAACAGGGACGGCGCAGCAATGAAGTGCAGCGCGAGGTCACGCTGACGCGCGCCTTCTACCTCGCGGAAAACGAAGTCACCAATGCACAGTTCCGTGCCTTCAAGGCCGACCATGTTTCGGGAATTGCCAAGGACAAGTCGCTCGACCTCGACCAGCAGGCCGTCACCAATGTGAGCTGGGACGATGCGGTGGAATTCTGCAACTGGCTGTCACTGCACGATGCACTGCCCGCAGCCTACGAACGGCGCGACGGACGCTGGCAGCTCATCGAGCCGTACAACCGCGGGTACCGTCTGCCTACCGAGGCCGAGTGGGAATATGCCGCACGCTACGTCGATGGCCGCCAGTGGCAACGCTACGCCTGGGGCGACTCCCTGCCGCCACCGCAGGGCGCCGCGAATCTTGCCGGCACCGAATCACTGCCGACCAAGAATGGTCCGGATGTGCGGCTGGCCAGTAGCCTGCCTGACTATCGCGATGATCATGCCGTCGTGGCACCGGTGGGAACCTACGCGCGTTCCGCGGCCGGCTTCCGGGATCTGAACGGCAACGTTTCGGAGTGGATGAACGATGTCTATTTGACGTTGCCGGACAGTCGTGCCGTGTCCGATCCAATTGGCCCCGGTGCGAACGGACCGCATGCAGTGCGTGGCGCAAACTGGCAGACCTCCAGCATCGCCGAGCTGCGTCCTGCGTGGCGCGATCAGGCCGCCACGCCCTCGCAGGTGCTCGGGTTTCGTGTGGCGCGCTTCGCCGAGGATGTGAAATGAAGATCAGGAAATGGTTGTGGGGTATCGCGTTGCTGCCCCTGATGTGCGTGACCCTCGTCGCGCAGGAGCCGAAGGGCGAGGACCCGGCGGCACAGGCGGCTGACCAGGCACCTGCGCCGGCCGCCGAGGACCAGGCTGCGCCGTCATCGAATGAAGAGCCGGATCCTCCCGACGAGCAGGTCTCCACCGACAACAACCTGAGTTTCCCGGTGGACATCTGATCGCCATGGCCGATGCGGACGACAAGCGGCGCTGGCCACCGATGGAAGGCGCAGACGGCTGGTTCGCGCTGGCACCGCCGCAGGACATCGCCGTACTGGGCGAACTGCTGGCGAGATTGCGCGCGGCCGGCCACACGGTGCGCGGGTTCGTGGATCGCGCCGCATTGTTCGCGGCCTGGATGGAATCGACCACGCCGCTGGTGGTGCTGGAACTTTCCGCGCAGCGCATCTCGATCAGCGTGGCCTCGCGCGATGCCGAACATGCCTCGCTGCGTCGCCAGGTGTCGCTGCCGGGCGGTGAACAGGCGCTGCTGGCCGCCTGGCTGGAACTGGCGCGCGCCACACTGGTGCAGCAGACCCGGTTTGACCCACTGCATGACCAGCGTCACGAGGCCGGGCTGCGTGCCGAGCTGCCGCAGCTCGCCGCTGCCGCCGAACTGACCGGCCAGGCCGAACTGGTGGTGAATGCTGCCCATGGCGCATTGCACCTGACGCTGACGCGCGATCAGTTCGCCGCGGCTGCGGCACCGGTGTTGCGGCCACTGGGTGTGGCGCTGCAGTCCTTGTCTGCCGCCAACGGGGCCGGTGCGCTGCTGGTGCCTGCAGCGGCCCTTGAGATTCCCGGCATGGATGTGGAACTGGCCGGTGCGCGCTTCGCGCGCCTGCTGCGCATCGACGCGGAATCCTCCGCGCGCGCGCTGGGCCAGTTGCCGGTTGAAGCCGCTGCGCCGGCTGGAGCGGTGCCTTACCTCACGCAGCTGCCGCTGCTGGCCGAGCGTGCGCCGCAGGATGCGCTGGTTGCAGTGGAGTTGCGCGGGCAGCAGCCGCAGATGATGGCCACGCATGTGGTGTACCGGGGCCGTGCGCTGGCACTGTCGGCGGCAGGACTGGTGCTGGGTCGTGATGCGGGCGAATCCGCGCTGCAGCTGCCCGATGGCGTTGCCGGCCTGTCGCGCCGGCATTGCACGCTGCGGCGCGAGGATGGGCGCAGCCAGATCATCGACCATTCAGGTCATGGCAGCTGGCTGGACGGCGCGCGCGTGCATGGTCGCGCGTTGCTGCCCGCGGGCAGCACGCTGCGGCTGGGCGAGCCCGGCATCGAATTGCAGCTGGTCGCGCTGGACGGATAGTCAAGTGCGCCGCCGCCGCAAGGTCGAAGTCTTCAGTCTCTCGTTCCTCGACTGCATCTGCTGCGGCTTTGGTGCGGTGGTGCTGTTCTACACCATCGTGGCCGGCCAGACCGGCATTCACCGGCTGCGCACCACCGACGCGCTGCAGGCGCAGGTGAACAAGCTCGAGGAAGAGGTGCTGATCGGCACGCGCAACCTGGTGCTGCTGCGTAACACGCTGCAGAAGACCCAGGCCGATACCACCAGGGCGGCGGCGCGCGCGCGGGAAGTGACCGACGAGGTTGCATCACAGCGCGCCGCGGCGCTCAGTGTGGGCGCCACCAGTTCGGCACAACGCGCGCACATCAACCAGTTGAAGGCGGATCTGCAGTCACTGGAAGAGGGCACGCGGCGGTTGCAGGGTTCGACCGTACAGGAGGCGCCAGCCGGTGAGCGGGTGCGCGCCTTTCGCGGTACCGGCAATCGCCAGTACCTCAGCGGCATCCAGCTGAAGGGCAGGCACATCCTGGTGCTGATGGATGTTTCGGCCAGCATGATGTCCGAGGAGCTGGATGAGATCATCAAGCTGCGCAACCAGGCGCCTGCATTGCGCCGTACCGCGCCGAAGTGGCGCCAGGCGCTGGATATCGCCGACTGGCTGTCGACCCAGTTTCCCTCCGGCAGCCGCTTCCAGATGTATGGCTTCAATACGTCCGCGACCACGATGGTGGCCGGCACCGCCGGCAGATGGCTGGATTCCGGCGATCCGAAATTGCTGGCCCAGGCCGTCGACACGCTGCGCGCGCTGACGCCGGAGGGCGGCACCAGCCTCATCAATGCGTGGGATGCAATCCGCGGACTCGCGCCGCGGCCCGATGAGGTTGTGCTGGTGACCGACGGCCTGCCCACGCAGGGCAAGAGCAAGTCGCTGCGCAGGTACGTGGATGTAGCGGCGCGTACGCGGCTGTTCGACGAGGCTCGGCGCGCGCTGCCGGCCAGCGTGCCGGTGGACGTGATCCTGCTGCCCATGCAGGGCGACCTGCCGGCACCGCATCGCTTCTGGACCATGGCGCGCGAGACCGGCGGCAATTTCCTGATGCCCTCGGCGGACTGGCCATGAAGCTGCACCGGCGCGAATCCGAGGTATTCAGTCTCTCGTTCCTCGACTGCATCTGCTGCGGCTTCGGCGCCATCATCCTGCTGCTGGTGCTGACCGACGTGGACCAGCCGGTGATCATCGAGCGCGCCACCGAAGCGATGAACGCGCAGCTGCTGAAGCTGCAGGAGGAACTGTTCTCGCTGCGCGGCGAAACCGACGAGCTGCATCGCGAATTGCAGGGCCGTATCAACGAGCTCAGGGCGCAGCGCGCCAGGCTGGTGCGGTTGCAGGCGGATCTCACCGACGTGCAGGGCGAGTTTGCAGCCAGCAACAGCGAGGCGCAGGTCACCAATATCGTGGAGAGCGAGCTGGTCTCCGCCTACCAGGAACTCACCGCCGAGATGGAGCGCCTGCAGCAGCAGCCGCGCAAGCGCAAGGCCGAGCCTGCGGTGGGCGGCATTCCCGTCGACAGCGAATACGTGGTCTTCGTCATCGACACTTCCAACAGCATGGTCAGCAATCACTGGGAATCCACCGCCAGGATCATGAACGAGGCGCTGGACATCTACCCACGACTGAAGGGCCTGCAGGTCATCAACGACCAGGGTCGCTTCATGTTCGAGGACATGCGCAATGGCCGCTGGCTGGCCGACAGCGAATCACTGCGCGATCGCATCCGCCAGCGGCTGCCGACCTGGACGCCTTTCAGCCGTTCCAATCCGGTGCCCGGTATCGAGCTCGCGCTGCGCCAGTTCCGCGCGCCGGGTGAGCGCATTGGCATCTACGTGATCGGCGACGAGTTCACCGGCGATTCGATGCAGCAGGCGGTTGACGAAATCGCCCGCCTGAATGCCGAGGACGGCAAGCGTCCGCGGGCGCGAATACATGCGATCGGCTTTCCCGAAGGAGGGGGGATGCCGCCGTTTACAAACATCCAGTTTTCGGCGCTAATGCGTGTGGTTACCGCCAAGAACGGCGGCACGTTCGTCGGCATCACCACAGAGAAGCAATGCCTGGCCTACACGGAAATCCTCGGCACACGCCAGTGCATCGGGCGCTGATCCCGATCGCGTTGCTGCTGCTGGCCGGCTGTGCGGTGAAGCTGCGGCCGGAATACGCGATCCCGAAGCCGCTGCTTGAGCCCATGAATGCCAGCGCCGGTCTGCTGCTGGATGAATCGCTGCGCAACTACATCCATGAGGAAACGCGCGCCGGCGGCAACTGGAAGATCGAACTCGGGCCCGGCCACGAAAAACTCTTTCGCAGCATGTTCGGCGCGTCGTTCAGGAATCTGCAGGTGTTCGAGAGTCTCGATGCTGCGCGTGCCGCGAAGTCATTGCAGGTGATCTTCGAGCCTGGCATCGAGGAATTCTCGTTCATTTCCTCGCGCGAGACTGAAGGCCACTGGGCCGTCACCATCCGTTATCGCATCGAGGTTCTCGATCCATCAGGCGCTCCGGTGGATTCCTTCACGCTGAATGGCTACGGCAGCTCCATCGGCGAGCATGGTTCGGAGGCTTCGCTGGCGGCCGCCACGGGTGCGGCCATGCGCGATGCAGCGGCCAAATTCCTGGTGCAGCTGCCGCGTCAGCCGCTGGCGCAGAAGCTGGCCACGGGTGCGCCCGTGAGCATTGCCGACAAGGCGGTGGTGAAGGTGGATGTGGTCGAAATGGTGCCGATCGATCCCCAGGGACCCTGATCCGAGACTGCCAGCAGGCTTACTCGCTGACCTTGGGCAGCTTCACGTAGACCTTTTCAACGAACACGAAATCATTCACCGCAACGGGTTCGCCGTAGCGGAATGCCGGCCGCCACGCACTGCGGTGCAGGGCCGCCAGCACGGCCTTCTCGGCTGATTCGCGCGCCGGCGCCGGATTGGCGACAGTGGCATCCTGCATCACACCCGTGGCGTCGATGGCGAGCTGGATCCTGACCGGCTCCGTGGAGTTTTCGTCCGGATCCCGCTGGCGCTGCGAAACGGCAACCGGCGGTGGTGCATAGATCACCGCGGTCGGCCGTTCGAGCAGCCTGGTGTTGCCGGCTGCCTCGAGATCCTTCCAGGCACTGCGCCAGTTGTCGATCGCGCGTGGCCTCATGCTTGCCGTCAGGTACCAGTCGCCAAGATCCACCAGTACCTCGCCGCGCAGGGCGGCGTGCTCCGGTGCGTCGCCAAGCCGAGTCAGCGCGGTGCGCAGCGAGCGCTCGCCATCGCTGGAGGGAGCGTCGATGGCTTGCGCGACCAGACTGCCCGTGCGGGGATCCCCCAGCGTATTGATCGCCGCGTCGATCGAATCCTGTGATTCACCGTAGGCGTAGCTCAGGCGAAAGCAGCGGGCGATGCCGCGCAGCCCGGGAATTGCCTTGATGCTGTCCGGCTGCGCAGCGTCGGCGATCTGCACCGCGCGCGTGTGCAGCAGCCGCGCTGCCGTATAGCGACCGGTCTTCTCGTTCCACAGCGCAAGGTCATTGATCGGCCCCAGCATGCGCGGGTCGTTCTTGCCATAGACCTGCTCGGCCACCGAAAACGCGTAATCCTGTTCGCGGCTTGCCTCGGCCATGAGGCCCGTGTCGGCATAGACGGCAATCAGCGTCTTCAATGGTGCGAGCTGGTCTTCGGAATGCAGGCCACTGCGATTACGGACGATGTCGACCGCGCGCTTGAGCGGAGCGATCGCCTCTTCCTGGCGCTGCATGGCCAGCAGCGCGCTGCCCAGGCCGTGCAGCGGCCGCACCAGTCGCATGTCGGCGGGGTCGTTCTGGAGTTCCAGCACGTCGATGGCTGCGCGGTAGTTGTCGAGCGCATCGCCATATGCCTGCATGCGGTAGTAGGTGGTGGCCAGATTCGTCAGTGCACTGGCCACCTCCGGCGCGTCTTCGTCGAACTGGCTGCGGGTCATCTCCACCACGCGGTCGGCGATGGGAAGGGCCGTCTTGTAGTCGCCCTTGTCGAATGCCTCGCGGAATTCCCGGTATGCCGCAGCGCGTTCGTCGGGTGTGCCGGCTGCGTTTGCCGTCGCAAACGGATGCACGATGGCCAGTGCAACCAGCAAGAAGGTGGATGTGCGCATGCCGCCCAAGATTACCGCACAACAGTGAGAACCGTTCACTTGACCCGGCAGCGGAGGGCTTGGGAGCATCGCCCCCAAGTTGCGGAGACCGAAGGTCCATGGCAGCAGCAACGACCCATACAGAGCCAGTCCAGCGCAGTGCACTGGTCGCAGGCGCGAACGGTCTGACTGGCCGGGCCCTGCTGCGGCTGATGCTGCGCCATGGTGACTACCATCGTGTGCAGGCACTGACGCGGCGGCCATTGCCGGTGGAGCATCCGCGACTGGCCAATCGCATTCTGAACTATGAGGAACTGGCGGCACGCCTGGCCGGTACGCGCTGCGACGAGGCGTTCTGCTGCCTGGGTGCCCAAGGGGGGCCGCGCGCAGCTGCTGCAGAACTGCGCCACGTGGACCTGGACCTGACGCTGGCGTTTGCGCGCGCGGCCCATGCGGCCGGTGTGTCACGGCTGGTGGTCATTTCGGCAGCCGGTGCCGCGCGCGATGCACGCAGCGACTTCCTGCGCATCAAGGGTGAGCTGGAGGCGGCACTGCGGACAATGCGGTTCGACTCGCTGGACATCCTGCAGCCAGGTGTAGTGGTGGGCGAACGCCCCGATGACGGTGCGCTGGATCTGCTGCGGCAGCTGACAGCGCCGCTGGTGAATGTCGCGATGGTCGGCAAGCTGGAAGACCGGCGCTGGATTTCCGGTGACGATCTGGCAGCCGCCATGCTGGGGGCGGCCCGTGGCCAGCGTCGCGGTATCAACGTTCATGCCGGCAAAAGGCTGCCTCAGCTCACAGCCGCGGGAGGCCGGGCTTCCTGACCGGCGGTTTGGTGACGTAGCGCACACCGTGCGGCTACCTGGCACTGTCAAATCACGCATCGAACTTCTCGTTCGGAGCAGGATTCTTCGACGATGCGCAAACCACCCCTTGCGCTGTTCAGTGGCATTGGACGCCACGCTGCCACGATGGCCGTTGCCTGCGGCCTGGCCGCGGCGTTCCTGGGCCTGCTTCTGCAGGCCGGTCAGCAGCAGCGCCTGTACCGCGACATGCACCAGCAGCAGCTGCGGCAGTCCGCTGTGCAGGCGGCGCAGGTTGCCCGCACCCGCATCGACAGGGCGGCCATGATGCTGCGCACCGAAATCGAGGCCGGCATCACCGGTGTGACCGTTGCGCCCGAGGTGATCAACCAGCTGGACCGTCTCCCGGCGTTTGGCGACGTGTCCGCTCTGACCCCGAAGAACAACGGCTTCCGGTTCGCAGGGCACGACTTCAGGTTGGAGAATGCCGAACGCGATTCGCTGGACGGTGGCAACTCCCTGTTGATCGGCGCGCTCGACGGGGATGCGACGTCGAGCCTCTATCTGCTGCGCTCCACAGGTACCTATCCGAAGGCCCTGTGGGTGATCGCGGAACTGCGCAGCGACTGGTTGTGGTCGGAACTGGCGGCACCCGGTGCGCGACTGGCCGTGTTCGATTCGCGCGGCCAGAGGCTTTTTGCCTCGCGGGATGAATCCATCGACATCACTCCGTTGCTGGACGCGCGCATGGGCCGCCTGCCAACCGGCAGTACCGGTGTCGACCTGGCCTGGCAGGAAGGCGAGACGGCATGGGTGGGCGCAATCGCCCGCATCAACAGTGCGAACACGGTCTCGGGGCTGACGCTGGCAATGGTGGCCATGGAGACGGATCAACCCTGGTCCGCATTCTTCTGGTCGGCAGTGCGCAGCCAGGGCGTGATTCTGCTGTTGCTCGTGCTGGTCCTGGCCGCAGTGCTGGCGCAGCAGTTCGCAGCCGTGCTGCAGCGACCACTTCTGCAGCTGCGCCGTGCCATCGCCCAGTTGCCCGACCGGCGCCTGCCGGTGGAGACATCGTCCAGCCGGTTTCCTGAAGTGCGGCAGCTGATCGATGTCTACAACCGCACCGCGGACGTGATTGAAACCCAGAGCAGCATGCGGCGCGTGCTCGACGAACTGGATGCATTGCTGCTGCCAGGTGGCGACTACGAACGCGTCATCGACCAGGTCCTGACTCGCGTGCGCGCCGTAACACGCGCCAACAACGTGGGACTGGCGCTGGTGGATCCCGGCATCGCCGGACATGGTCGACTGTATGTGGTGAATGCCGAAGGTGGCGCGCCGGTGAATCGCGTCACGCTGGATCCGTCCATGGTGGCGACCCTGCGCGACGCCGACGACGGCCTGACGATCGGCAACTTCGAACCCGGCCGGCACAGCTTCCTCGAGCCTCTGCACTCGGCGGGGTCGACCTTCTTCTGGGTGTGGCCGGTCATGGCGTCCGACGAGCTCGCGGCCATTCTCACGGTGGCCTACGTGGAGCCGCCACAAGCCGCGGACCGCATCGCCGACACCGGTTCGTTGTGCGCGCAGCGACTGGGGTTGTCACTGTCGAACAGCGCGCGGGCCGAGCGCCTGTACCGGCAGGCGCACTTTGATCCGCTGACGCAACTTCCCAACCGGCAGCTGTTCCGCGAACAGCTGCAGCAGGAGCTTGATCACACAGGGCAGGGCGGTACCGTGGGCGCACTGCTGTACATCGATCTGGACCACTTCAAGCGCGTCAACGATTCGCTGGGGCACGAGGCCGGAGACAAGCTGCTGGCCTTCGTCGCGCAACGGTTGCAGGGATGCGTGAAGGACGGCGACACCGTGGCACGCCTGGGCGGCGACGAATTCACGGTGATACTGCGCGGCATATCCGGCAAGCCGGAAGTCGCGGCTGTCGCCGAGCGCATCGTCGAAGCCATGCGTCACCCGATGTGGATCGGAGGGCGCGACCATCACGTGCAGGCCAGCATCGGCATCACGCTGTTCCCGGAAGATGGCACCGACCTCGACCAGCTGCTGCACCATGCCGACATCGCCATGTACCGCGCCAAGGATCTGGGTCGCAGCGGCGCGGTGTTCTACAGCAGCACGATCGACAGCCGCACGGCGCGCATCGCCGACAGCGGCCTGTACCGTGCGATGCACCTGCGCGAGTTCTCGCTGTTCTACCAGCCGCAGTACCGGATCGACGATGGCACGCTGGTCGGCATCGAGGCACTGCTGCGCTGGTACCGGCCCCGCCAGGGCCTGATCTCGCCGGCAGAATTCATTCCCGCCGCGGAGGAGTGCGGAATCATCGTCGATCTCGGTGCCTGGGTGATCGAGGCCGCGTGCACGCAGCTTGCGCAGTGGCGCGAGCACGGCGTGAAGGCGCCGCGCATGGCGTTGAACCTTTCCGTAAAGCAGCTGCGCGATCCGGAACTGGTCAATGTGCTGCGTCGCCAGCTGGAGAAATTCAATCTGCGTGCCGATGCGCTGGAGTTCGAGATGAACGAGGCGGCGCTGACGGACTCGGAGACCGCGCCCTGCATCCAGGCGCTGTCCGAACTCGGCGTGCGCCTGACGCTGGACGATTTCGGAACCGGCAGCACCGCACTGGCCAACCTCAGGCGTTATCCGGTGAGTGCGGTGAAGATCGACCGCAGTTTCGTCGCGCAGCTGGTGGAGAGTTCCTCCGCGGCATCGCTGGCCGATACGATCATCGTGATGGCGCATTCGCAGCGCAAGCAGGTGGTCGCCGAGGGAATCGAGACGCTCGAGCAGCTGGAATACCTGCGTGAACACCAGTGCGACATGGCGCAGGGATTCTTCCTGGCGCGGCCGATGTCCGCGCAGGACATGACCGCGCTGTTGCTGGGCAATCGCGAGCGCCTCGGGCGCGCAGCCCAGGCATAGGGGAATGCCTTAGTCCGTTCAACGGTTATGTCAGGTGCCGCGGAACTGGGTCGCAACCTGACGTCATGACGGCCCGATACTGGCCGCTGCGTTTGACAGAGTACTTGACGCACCGTTGGCATCTGCCGACACTCAATCCAGATCTGGTGACAAACGCAAACCCGTCGCAAGGCGGGGACGCAAAGCCTCCGGTCACGGGAGAGGAACTCTCCCGCGATAGCGGGGTTACCCCCGGAAGCAGTGGCTTCCACGGAGTTTCACTTACATGTCGACAAGCGCTGCAGATTCGCTGGCTACCGGGGCTTACGCTTCGACCCAGTCATTCGTCATCAACCTGTGCTCGTCCACCTCGCCGATGGCGCTGGTGCATCCCAGTTCGCCGGAGCTCAAGCGCTACACCTTCTTTGTCAGTCGCCAGCGGCAGGATGGTCGCGACCGCTTTCGACTGCACATGGGCTATTTCGATTCGCAGGACCAGGCCGAAGAACTGCTGGATGCGGTGCGCGATGTGTATCCGGCGGCGTGGGCCGGCCCTGCTCCGATCCAGGGTTCCGCCAGGCGCTCCCGGAGTGCACAGGCGCAGTCCGCACCCGCAGCCGCACCCGTTTCCGCTCCGGCTCCGTTACCGGTTCCGGCTGCTGAATCTGCTCCCGAACCCGCCATCGCGGACACTGGCGCCGCTGCGGTCGCGGTCACCCTCGAGCAGACCATGTCCGACATGCGCGATGTGCTTGCCAGACTGGACGCCGAGCCAGCGTCCGCGGCGCCCAGGGTCGAGCCTCTGCCACGACCGCCGGTGGTGCAGCCAACACGGTCGGTGGTGCCGCCCGCAACGCCGGTACAACAGTCGCCTGCGCTGGTGGTGGATCCGCCCCGACTGCAGCCGGTTACGCAGCCCAGGGTCGCCGCTGATCAGCTGGTGACGCCCCGTGTCGCGCTGACGCCGGAGCAGACGCTCACGCTGCTCGAGAGCGCATCCTCCGAAGCCGCCGGGCAAGGCGAGCCGAAAGTGCGCGTGCTGACACCCGAGGACACGCAGACCCTCACCGACATCAGGCTCGACAAGGCCAACAATGCTCCGCCGTCGTTCGCGGTGCAGCTGATGTGGTCGGTCACGCCGATCGATGCGTCGAGCATGCCGCACCTGGCCATCTTCGACGCCTACACGTTGTACAACGTGGGTGGCAATCGCCAGGGGCGCAAGTGGTACGGCCTCAGGCTGGGCTTCTTCACCGACCCGAACTCGGCCACGCAGGTGGCGAACTATGTGCGCGGCGATTATCGATCGGTGGCGGTGGTGCCGGTGTCCACCCGGGAAATGGATCGTGCCCGCGGTGGCAGCTCGACTTCGCCCGGGGATTCGGTCATCAATCCGCCGCTGAAGCCCACTGAACAGCTCTCCAGCAGCAGCGAGACGATGAGCGGGTTCGAACTGGTCGTGGATGATCGTCCCCGGCCGCCGAAGCGCGACCTGGATGCGCCACAGCAGGTGCCGACCGTGAAAGCTGTTACCAGGCCGCAGGCCCGGGAAGCAACGAAGCCGCCTGCGCGCATTGGCAAGCCAACCGGCAAGCGCGCCGTCAGTCGCAAGAAGCCCGAACGTTCCGTGAAGGTGGCGCCGGGCGCCGCCGACGTACTGGAATCCACACTGGAGATCCTGGGCGCCTCGACACTGACCATCGACGACAGCAAGGCGCTGGTCATCGACAAGGCCGGGGTGGGCAGTGCCGCCGCCAGGAAGCCGCCGAACAGCAAGTTCTCCCGGCTGCTCAACCGCCTCGGCGGCGGTTGAAGCGGACCGGTCGGCCTATTTCCCGAACAGGTCTTGCAGCGCCGCGCGCGCAGCGTCATCGGTGGCGGCGGGGTTGCCGCCCTTGAACGCGCCAGCCACCGGCTTGAAGTGATCGCAGAAGTTCGCGCGTTCCTTGTTGCGCACTTCTTCAACGGTTGGTTCGCGGCACTGCTGGTATGCACGCGGGTCGTACAGGCCGCACAGCCTGCACACGTGCAGGTCCGCGCCACATGCGCCACAGCGTTCGGTGCGGCCGAAGGGCAGGGCCAGCGCAGCGAGCGAAGCGCCGCACTTCCAGCAGCCAATCTCATGCGACATGGCGGGCCTCCATGAATCGGGCCAGTTCCACACCGGTGCGTGATCCGCGTGCGGCGATCACGCTGGCAGGCGTACCGGCGGCGACGATCCTGCCACCGGCGGGGCCGGCCTCCGGTCCCAGGTCGATCACCCAGTCGGCCTGGGCGATGACGTCCAGATTGTGCTCCACCACGAGCACGGTATTGCCGGCATCCGCGAGCCGGTGCAGCGCGGCGATCAGCCGTTCCACATCGGCCATGTGCAGGCCGACGGTCGGTTCATCCAGGATGTAGAAGGCGCCGCGCTGCTGCACTTCGGTCTGCGGCCTCAGGCGCGCCAGCTCCGTGACCAGCTTGATGCGCTGGGCTTCACCGCCGGAGAGCGTGGGGCTCTGCTGGCCCAGCGTGAGATAGCCGAGCCCGACTTCCTGCAGCAGCGCCAGCGCATGACGGATGGAATTGTGGCTGGCGAAGAAGTCCACCGCTTCGTCCACGCTCATCGCCAGCACTTCGCCGATGGACTTGCCGCGCCAGCGTACGGCCAGCGTTTCCGGGTCGAAGCGCTGGCCCTTGCACACATCGCAGGGCACCTTCACGTCGGGCAGGAAATTCATTTCCACGGTGCGCATGCCCTGGCCTTCGCAGGCCGGGCAGCGTCCGCCGGCCGTATTGAAGGAGAAGCGGCTCGCCGTCCAGCCGCGGATGCCGGATTCCGTGGTTCCCGCATACACGCGGCGGATCGCATCCCAGAAGCCCACATAGGTGGCGGGGCAGGAACGTGGCGTCTTGCCGATCGGCGTCTGGTCCACTTCCAGCACGCGCTCTATCTGTTCGGCGCCGTCAAGGGCGGTGCACAGCTGTGGCTTGCCCGTCTTGCCCTTGCGCGCGGTGGCACGCGCCAGTTCGGGTCGCAGCACGTCCAGTGCCAGCGTGGACTTGCCGGAACCGGATACGCCGGTCAGTGCGATCAACCGCCCCAGCGGCAGCTCCACATCAAGGTCCTGCAGGTTGTGCAGCGTGATGCCCTCGGCGCGCAGCGTCGGCGTGGCGTGCGCACCGCGCTTCACGATCTTGCGACGCGGGATCAGGTCGTGATGCATCGGCTCGCGCAGGAAGCGGCCGGTGACCGAATCCGGATTGCGCATGATCTCGGCCATCGTGCCTTCGGCGACCACGTGCCCGCCGCGCGTGCCGGCACCGGGGCCCAGGTCCAGCACGTGGTCGGCGCGACGAATGGTCTCTTCGTCGTGCTCGACCACGACCAGTGTGTTGCGGCCGCGGCTCAGCGTGCCGAGCGCATCGAGCAGCATGCGGTTGTCGCGCGGGTGCAGTCCGATGGTGGGCTCGTCAAGCACATAGCAGACGCCGCGCAGATTGGACCCAAGCTGGGCGGCAAGGCGCAGCCGCTGGGTCTCGCCGCCCGAAAGCGTTGGCGCCGAGCGATCCAGCGCCAGATACCCCAGACCCACGCGCGCGAGAAAATCCAGGCGGCCGGTGATCTCGCGCAGTACGTCGCGCGCGATGGCGGTCTCGCGGGCATCGAGCTTCAGCTGCGCCAGGAAATGCCCCAGGTCCGTGACCGCGAGAGCGGCGAGCTCGGCGATGGAACGGTCATGAAACCTCACCGCCAGCGCCTGGCGGTTGAGCCGGGCGCCGTGGCAGCTCGCACATGGAGTCTGGCCGGTGCCCACTTCATTCCAGAATTCTTCTTCACCGCTCTGTTCGGCGTCGAAATGATCCAGTGCCTGGCCGGTGCCGAAGCAGCTTTCACACCAGCCGCGCGAGCTGTTGTACGCGAACAGCCGCGGGTCCAGCTCGGCAAAGCCCTGGCCGCAGTTCGGGCAGGCGCGCCGCGACGAGAAGGATTGCATCGCGCCGTCCTCGGCCTGCACCAGCAGCACGCCCTTGCCGGCTTCGAGGCCCCGCGTCACGAGTTCACCCAGCGCACGTCCCGTACGCGACGAGATCTTCACGCTGCCCAGCGGCAGTTCGATGTCGTGAACCTTGTTGCGCGCGAGTTTTGGCCAGCGGGCGGTCGGTACCAGCTTGCCGTCGACCCGCAGTGATTCGAATCCCTTCTTCAGCGCCCAGCGCGCCAGCTCGGCATAGATTCCCTTGCGCCCGCTGATCAAGGGTGCGTACAGGGAAACCTCGCGCTGCCGATGCGCCTTCATGATGCGGTCGGTAATGGATTCGGCGCTCAGCGGCTCGATCGGCACCCTGCAGTCCGGGCAGTACTGCAGCCCCAGCTTCACGAACAGCAGGCGCAGGAACGGATAGATCTCGGTGAGTGTCGCAACGGTGCTCTTGCGGCCACCGCGGCTGGTGCGCTGTTCGATGGCAATGGTCGGCGGAATGCCATTCACCGCATCGGCGTCGGCACGCGAGGACGGCTGCACGAACTGGCGCGCGTAGGCGTTGAGCGATTCCAGGTAACGGCGCTGGCCTTCGCCGAAGATGATGTCGAAGGCCAGCGTGGATTTGCCGGAGCCGGACACGCCGGTAACCACCGTCATGGCGCCATGCGGCAGCCGCGCATCGATGTTCTTCAGGTTGTGTTCGCGCGCACCGCGCACTTCGATCTGCCGTGGCGGCGGCGCGGCCGGCGCATGGTGGCGCCCGGCGTCCCGCACGGCGCGCGCCGACAGCACGTAGCCGGCCAGCGCGGCGCCGGTGTGACCGATGCGCGCCTTGCGGAAATCCGCAGGCGTGCCGGTGGCGACGATGCGGCCACCGGCGTCACCACCTTCCGGACCCATCTCGATCAGCCAGTCGGCGGCGCCGATCACGTCCAGGTTGTGCTCGATCACCAGCAGCGAGTGGCCGCGGGAAGTCAGCTGCCGGAACGCGCGCATCAACTGCGCGATGTCCTCGAAGTGCAGGCCGGTGGTTGGTTCGTCGAAGATCAGCAGCTGCCGCACATTGTTGTCGGCATCGGCCAGGTGACCGGCCAGCTTCAGTCGCTGTGCCTCGCCGCCCGAGAGCGTGGGCACCGGTTGCCCAAGGCGCAGATACGAGAGCCCCACGTCGGCCAGCGGCTTGAGTCTTGCCAGCACTTCGGGATTTGCTGCGAAGAAAGTGACGGCTTCGGTCACCGTCATCTCCAGCACACCGGCGATGCTGGCGCGGCGCCCATCGGCGCCTTCAATGGTCAGCTCCAGGATCTCGTCGCGGTAGCGGCTGCCATTGCAGGCCGGGCAGCGCAGGTACACGTCGGCCAGCAGCTGCATTTCCACATGCTCGAAGCCATTGCCACCGCATTCCGGACAGCGCCCGGTGCCGGAATTGAAACTGAACGTGCCCGGCGTGTACTTGCGCGCCACGGCTTCGGGAGTCCTGGCAAACAGCTGGCGGATGGGGTCGAAGGCGCCGACGAAACTGGCCGGGTTCGAGCGCGTGGTTCGGCCGATGGGCGATTGATCCACCAGCACCGCGCCACCCAGTTTGTCGTGGCCACGCAATGCGGTGTATTGACCGGCGAAATCGGCCGGCTTGCCGAAGGCGCGCTGCAGGGCAGGGAACAGCAGTTCCGTGACCAGCGTGCTCTTGCCGGAGCCGGATACGCCGGTGATGCACACCAGCTGCCCCAGCGGCACGGTCAGCGTTGCATGGCTGACGTTGTGCAGCGAGGCGCCTTCCAGCACCAGCGCGCCGGCCATGGTGGCCGTGCCTTCATCGGCATGGCTGTCCGTGATGCGCCGGCGTCCGGCGAGGTAATCGCCGGTCAGCGAGCGCTTCACGTCGAGCACGCCGCCCGGCGCGCCGTTGAACAGGATCTCGCCGCCGTGTTCGCCCGCGCCCGGACCCATGTCGATGAGCCGGTCGGCCTCGAACATGATCTGCGGATCGTGCTCCACCACCACCAGCGTGTTACCGGCGTCGCGCAGCTTGTTCATCACGCCGATCACGCGGCCCATGTCGCGTGGATGCAGGCCAATGGAAGGCTCATCCAGCACGAACAAGGTGTTGACCAGCGAGGTGCCGAGCGCGGTGGTGAGGTTGATGCGCTGGACTTCACCGCCTGACAGCGTGCGCGACTGGCGATCCAGCGTGAGATAGGAGAGGCCGACCTCGCCCAGATAGCCCAGCCGCGCGCGAATCTCCGACAGCACCAGGATGTCCGCGTCGGCCAGCGGCGGCGGCAGCGTGAGTTCATTGAAGAAATCCCGCGCACGGTGAATGGGCAGCTGTGCCAGCGCGTGCAGGTTGTACGGGCCCAGCCGCCACAGCAGCGATTCCGGCTTCAGCCGTGCGCCATGGCAGGCGGGACATTCGTTGTAACTGCGGTAGCGCGACAGCAGCACGCGCACATGCATCTTGTAGGCCTTGCTCTCCAGCCAGTCGAAGTAGCCCTTCGCGCCATACCAGTGCTTGCGCCCTTTCTTGCCATCACCCTGGATGACCCAGTGCCGCTGTGCGTCGGTCAGCTCCTCCCACGGTACGTCCAGCGGAATGCCGACAGGCCCCGCATGCTTCTGCATGTCGATCTGGCATTCCTTGCCGGTAGCGGTTTGCCAGGGTTTGATGGCGCCACCCGCCAGTGTCCTGCTCTTGTCGGGAATCACCAGGTCGTAATCCACGCCGATCACGCGACCGAAGCCGCGACACGTGTCGCAGGCACCCAGCGGCGAGTTGAACGAGAAGTGGCTGGGCAGCGGATCCTGGTACGCGATGTCGCATTCGGCGCAGTGCAGGCCGGATGAATAGCGCCAGCTGGCTACCCGCGAATCCGCCGCATCCAGCGCATGCACCACGAGACGCCCGTGGCCGCCCTTCAATGCGGCTTCCAGTGCTTCGCCCACGCGGCCCGCATCGGCACTGCCCAGGCGCAGGCGATCCTGAATCACCGTGAGCCGGTCATGGTCCTTCCTGCCGGCCTCTTCGAGAATGCGCACGTAGCCCTGCGCTTCGAGCAGGCCGCGCAATTCCTTTTCGGGAAGCGATGGGGGCCTCGCAACTTCGAAGCAGACGAGCAATCGCGGATCCGCGGCCGCCGCCGCATGCTCGCGCAGCGAGGCGAGGATCGAAGCCGGCGTGTCGCGCCGCACGGGCCGGTCGCATTGCCGGCAGTGCAGTTGTGCGGCCCGCGCGAACAGCAGCTTCAGGTGATCGTTGATCTCGGTCATCGTGCCGACCGTGGAGCGCGAGGTGCGCACCGTATTGGTCTGGTCGATGGCGATGGCCGGCGGGATGTCGTCGATGCGATCCACCTGCGGGCGGTCCATGCGATCCAGGAACTGGCGCGCATACGGCGAGAAGGTTTCCACGTAGCGCCGCTGCCCTTCGGCATACAGCGTGTCGAAGGCCAGCGAGGACTTGCCCGACCCTGAAACACCCGTGACCACGATCAGCTCGCCGACCGGCAGATCCAGCGACAGGTTCTTCAGGTTGTTCTGGCGCGCGCCATGGATGCGGATGGCGGGGCGCAGGGGCTTGGGCATCGCGCAATTCTACCGGACCGGTCAAGGGCCCCGCGGCAGCGCGCGCGACCCGGTCAACGGGCGTCAGTACCCGCCGAACGTGTAACGAATGTTGAGCGAGCCGAGCGAGTCCCTGCCAAAGAGAATGTAGTTCTGATACTTCTGGTAGGTGTAATCCATGCCCAGGGCCCAGGCACGCCGGAAGTAGTAGCGACCTCCGAGCGAAACGCTGTAGATCGATTCAAGTTCGTGCAGGTCGCGATACTTGACGCCGAAAGTCCACTGGAAAGTCTCGCCCAGCCAGCCGCGGCCGCCCAGCTGGATGCCCCAGCCATTGAATGTATCGCTGGTGCCCGGCTGCGGAAAGCCGACGACACCGGTGCGGATCTTCAGACGCTCGGCCGACACACCACCGAGCAGATCGATCGCGGAGCTGAGCGACATGTGCCCGCCCAGCCCGGCCGTGCCCGGCAGGAACCTGGCCTTGACGCCACTGCCCGCATACCGGGTGTTGCCGTAGTCACCGAATGCGTACACCCATGGGCCGATCTCGACCGACCCATGCACGGCGTACCCGGCGCCGCTGATGGTGCCGTAGCCGCCACCACTGAGCTCGGCGCCCTGCAGGTCCGCCTGCAGGTAGCTGTAGCTCATGTCATCGGCATGGGCTTGCCTGCCCACGGTCATCGCGGCGACGGCAAACAAAGTGATGAGTTTGCGCATGAGTCTCCCAAGGCTTCCTGCGTTGGAGTAGTGGATCGCAACCGGGAACGGTCCCGGCGGACTATACGCCCGCCACGGCCGAAGAGCGTGACCCGTAGGGGGTGGGCGCCGGGGTAAGATCCGCGCCCATGCCCCTCGCCGCCACTCCCCTGTTCGCTGCAGCGCCGCCGCGTGTCGCTGCGCCATTCCTGCCCATGAGCCGCGAAGAGATGCGGCTGCTGGGCTGGGACCAGTGCGACGTGATCATCGTGACCGGCGATGCCTACGTGGACCATCCCAGCTTTGGCATGGCCATCATCGGGCGGCTGCTCGAGGCGCAGGGCTTTCGCGTCGGCATCATCGCGCAGCCGGACTGGAAGAGTGCCGCGGCATTCAAGGTGCTGGGAAAGCCGCGCCTGTTCTTCGGTGTCACGGCCGGCAACATGGATTCGCTGGTCAACCGCTACACCTCGGACAAGCGTATCCGCAGTGACGATGCCTACACACCTGGCGGCGTGGCGGGCAAGCGACCGGACCGCTCGGTCATCGTGTACGCGCAGCGACTTCGCGAAGCGTACAAGGACTCGCCCATCGTCATTGGCGGTATCGAGGCTTCGCTGCGTCGTATCGCCCACTTCGATTACTGGTCCGAGAAGGTGCGCCGCTCGGTACTGCTGGATGCCAAGGCCGACCTGCTGGTCTACGGCAATGCCGAGCGCCAGGTGGTGGAGCTGGCGCGGCGCATGGATGCGGGAGAACCCATCGAGGCCATCCGCGATCTGCGCGGCACGGCGTTCGTGCGCGGCGATCACGCGCGCGATTTCATCGAGATCGATTCGCGCCACCTGGATGCGCCGGGGCCACTGAACCCGCCGATCGATCCATACGCAATGGAAGAGGAGATGCGCACGCGCGGCGCGCCGGCGCCGGCGCCTGCGGCCGGCGAGAAAGTGGTGCGCTTCACGCGGCGCGTGAAGAACGTGGATCGCGCGGTGAGCGTGATCCGCATGCCGGACTACGAGCAGGTGGCCGGCGACCCGGTGCTGTATGCGCACGCCTCGCGCATCCTGCATCTGGAAGCCAATCCGCATAACGCCCGCGCGCTGGTGCAGCGGCATGGCGACGTGGACCTGTGGATCAACCCGCCGCCGATTCCGCTGGCCACTCCCGACATGGATGGCCTGTACGAACTGCCGTACCGGCGCACGCCGCATCCTCTGTACGGCAAGGCCGAGATCCCGGCGTACAAGATGATCCGCTTCTCCATCGCCATCCAGCGCGGCTGTTTCGGCGGGTGCACCTTCTGTTCGATCACCGAGCACGAGGGCCGCATCATCCAGAACCGCAGCGAGGCTTCGGTGCTGAAGGAGATCGAGACCATCCGCGACACCGTGCCGGGCTTCACCGGCGTGATCTCGGATCTGGGCGGCCCGACCGCGAACATGTACCGCATCGCCTGCAAGAGCCGCGAGATCGAGGCGGCGTGCCGGTTGCCGTCCTGCGTGTATCCGGGCGTCTGCGAGAACCTGAACACCGATCACACGCCGCTGATCGAGCTGTATCGCAAGGCGCGCACATTGCCTGGCATCAAGAAGGTGTTGATCGGTTCCGGCGTGCGCTACGACCTGGCCATCGAGTCACCCGAATACGTGAAGGAGCTGGCCCAGCATCATGTGGGTGGCTATCTGAAGATCGCGCCCGAGCATGTGCGCGAGGGGCCGCTGTCGAAGATGATGAAGCCGGGCGTGGGGACCTACTACCGCTTCAAGGAATTGTTCGACCAATACTCGAAGGAGGCCGGCAAGGAGCAGTACCTGATCCCGTACTTCATCGCCGCGCATCCCGGCACCACCGATGAAGACATGCTCGAGCTCGCGCTGTGGCTGAAGCAGAACGGCTTCCGCGCCGACCAGGTGCAGGCCTTTCTTCCCTCGCCGATGGCCACGGCCACCGCGATGTACCACAGCGGCAAGAATCCGCTGCGGCGCGTGACCCGCGGCAGTGAATCCGTGCCGGTGGCCAAGGGTCTCAGGCAACGGCGCCTGCACAAGGCCTTCCTGCGCTACCACGATCCGAACAACTGGCCGGTGCTGCGCGAGGCGCTGCGCCGCATGGGCAAGGGGCGGCTGATCGGCAGCGGGCCGAATCAGCTGATTCCGGCCTACCAGCCACGTGGAACAGGCACGGCAGGCGAGGGCCAGCGCCGCCCGACGGGTGCGCGCAATGCCCAGCCCATGCGCACGCAGCACACCGGCTTGCCACGCGTGCCGGCTCGCAAGCCCGGCAAGCCGCGCCGGGGCAAGCCATGAAGCCGGATCGCACCATTGCGCTCGCCGCGTTGCTGGTTGCCATCGGCATCGGCATCGGCGCACTCGGAGCCCACGCATTGCGCGACGTGCTCACCGAGCGCGAGCTCGCCTCGCTGCACACGGCGGTCTACTACCAGATCTTCAATTCGCTGGCACTGATGCTGCTGGGCGGCTGGATGCGCGCCGGCCGGGAGAATCTCGTCTGGCCGGTGAGGTTCATGGCCAGCGGCGTCGTCCTGTTCAGTGGCAGCATCTACCTGATGCTGGCCGGCGCGCCGCGCCTGTTCGGCATCATCACGCCGGTCGGCGGGGTGATGCTGATTGCGGCATGGCTGCTGGTGGCGTGGAAATTCTTCCGGGGGCGTTGACTGATGCGCAACAAGGTTCTTGCGGTGCTTGCGGCACTGATGCTGCCGTGCCTGTCTTCTGCGGCCGAGTCGCTGACGCATTCCGAGCGCCAGATGGAGAAGGCCGGCAGCGTGCTGCAGTACGCGATCCCCGCGGCCGGTTTCCTCGCAACGTACCTGCTGCAGCCGCGGCCGGAAGCAGGCAATGGCACGGGGTCACACCTTCTGCTCATGGGCGGCACGCCACGCCACGACCTGTTCGTGGCCATCGGCCGTTCCTGGGCCGCGACGGCGGCGCTGAAGTACTCGGTCAATGAAACACGACCCGATGGCGGTTCGTATTCCTTTCCCTCCGGCCACACATCACTGTCGTTCACCGGGGCGGAATTCATCCGCAAGGAATACGGCTGGGGCTGGGGCATACCGGCCTATCTGGCAGCCAGCTTCGTGGGCTACTCCAGAGTGCAGGCTGACAAGCACTACACACACGACGTGCTGGCCGGGGCGGCCATCGGCATCCTGGCCAACCATGATTTCTGGAGTCGCAAGACCCGCGCCGGGTATGCAAGCCTCGCTCCGACGGTGTTCCACGCGCATCACAACCACGGCGCCGGCGTGGAATTCAAACTGAAGTTTCCGTAACCCTTTCGCTTCCCCGTCGCCCGGCGCTAGCCTCAACTTCATGGCGGGGTCACCACCTTCGGCCAGCGCATTGCGCCGGCGCTGGGTCATTGCGATCGTGGCGATCGGGCTGGTCGCGGCAGCCTATGCCACGGATCGCGTGATCGGCAGGATTCCGTGGCATGAAGTATTCGGGCATGTTGGCGCCACGCCACCGCGATCCCTGCTGCTCGCACTCGCGCTCACCGCCGGCAGTTACCTGGTACTGACCTGCTTCGATGCGCTTGCGGTACGGATGATCGGTGCGCAACTGCGCTGGCGTACCACGGCACTGACATCATTTCCCGCATTCGCGGTCGGCCACACCATCGGCGTCGCGGCGCTGTCCGGCGGGTCCATCCGGCTGCGCTGGTACAGCAGTGCGGGGCTCAGTGCATGGCAGATCACCCAGCTCATCGCATTCTGCAGCTTTACCTCGCTGCTTGGTTCCGCGTTGCTGTGCGGACTGTCGCTCGCCGGTCGGCCTGCACTGGCCGGTGAAGTGCTGCACATCGGGCGCATCGGGGCCCTTGTCCTGGGCACATCGTTGGTCGGTCTGGTCGTTGCGTACTGCCTGCTGGCGTTTTTCAGGCGCGAGCCACTGGTGCTGGGACGCCTGCGCATTCCGACACCGCGATTGCCGATCGCTCTGGGCCAGGTCGCCGTGGCGGCGATCGACCTGATGCTGGCAGCGGGCGTGTTGTATGTGCTGATGCCCGACAGCGCCACGCACGGCTTTCTGGCATTCCTGTCGGTCTACCTGCTGTCAGTGGCGGCTGGTGTGGTCAGCAGCCTGCCTGGTGGCATTGGCGTGTTCGAAACGGTGTTGCTGCTGCTGCTGCCGGATGGCCCGGCAGACGAGAAGCTGGCGGCCATGCTCATCTATCGGGCGATCTACTACGTGCTGCCGTTCCTGCTTGCACTCGGGCTGCTCGCGGTGCGCGAGGCATGGGTGGGTCGCAGCGCGCTCGCGCGCTCGGTGGAGTGGACGCGCGCCTGGGTGCGCCTGGCGGTGCCCCAGTTGATCAGTGCGGCGGTGTTCACCGGCGGCGTACTGCTGCTGTTTTCCGGCGCCACGCCGGCGGCGCATGGTCGCCTGCGGTTGCTGCGTGAAATGGTTCCGCTGCCGCTGGTGGAAACTTCGCACCTGCTGGGCAGCGCGGCGGGCATCAGCCTGGTGCTGCTGGCGCAGGGACTGCAACGGCGCCTGGATGCCGCATTGCATGTGACCTTGTGGCTCATCGGCGTGGGCATCGTCGCGTCGCTCGCCAAGGGGCTGGACTACGAGGAAGCCCTGGTCCTGCTCGGCGTGGCCCTGCTGATGCTTGCGGCCAAGGATCGATTCCAGCGCAAGGCGTCATTGCTGCAGCAACCCTTTTCGACGGGCTGGACCATCGCGGTGCTGGCGGCGCTGATCTCTTCGCTGTGCCTGGCGTGGCTGTCCTACCGCGACGTCGAATTCTCGAACCAGATGTGGTGGCAGTTCGCGTTCCGTGCCAACGCTCCGCGCACGCTGCGCGCGGAGGTGCTGACCATCGCGATTACCGGTATCGCGGCCTGCTGGATGCTGCTGCGGCCTGCCCGCCACCAGCCGCAACTTCCCGATGAAGCCGAGCTGGAGCGCGCACGCAGGATCGTGGCGGTCTGCGGGGACACTGCGGCATGGCTCGCGCTGCTCGGCGACAAGAACCTGCTGTTCTCGGACGATGGCCGCGGCTTCGTCATGTACCGGCCGGTGGGTCGCAACTGGATTGCCATGGGTGATCCCGTGGGACCGCCCGAAGTGCGCCGCGAACTGCTGTGGCGCTTTCGCGAAGCCTGCGACCGCTATGCCGCGCGACCAGTGTTCTACCAGATCGCAGTCGACGACCTGCCGTCCTACATCGACGCGGGGTTCGTGCTTTCGAAGATCGGCGAGGAGGCGCGCGTGGCTCTGCCGGAATTCGGTCTCGAAGGAGGCCGGCGCGCGGACCTGCGCCAGACCTGGCGACGCGTGCAACGCAAGGAGGTGCAGTTCGAGGTGTGGCCACCGGAGCAGACGGCGACCCGGATCAGCGAGCTGCGCAGGGTGTCGGACGCATGGCTCGACGAGTTGGCGGCTGCCGAGAAGGGCTTCTCGCTGGGCCGCTTCGAGGAGGCGTATATCCGCCATTTCCCCTGCGCGGTGGTGATGCGCAACGGCGGCGTGCTGGCATTCGCCAACCTGTGGCAGGGCGCTGGCCACAGTGAACTCTCGTTCGACCTGATGCGCTACCAGCCCGATGCTCCGAAAGGCGTGATGGATTTTCTGCTGATCGAACTGATGCTGTGGGGCAGGGCACAGGGATACGCATGGTTCAACCTGGGCATGGCGCCACTGGCCGGACTTGCCGATCGGGAGTTCGCGCCGCTGTGGAACCGGGTGGGCGCGTTCCTGTATCACCACGGCGAGCGCTTCTACCATTTCGAGGGCCTGCGCGCGTACAAGGAAAAGTTCCTGCCGGTCTGGCGGCCACGCTATCTCGCCACCTCCGGACATCTGGGTCTGCCGCGCACCGTGATGGATGTGGCCAGTCTCATTGCAGGAAGTCCACGCCGCATCGTCATGCGCTGAAAGAGCGCGCTCCCGGAAGGACATGACGCCTTCGTAATGCGCCAGCCATTCCGGATTGCGAGGCGCGGCGCGAAGATTTGAACATGTCGAGGTTGCGGATCTGCGTGCTGCTGTTGATGTTGCCGGCCATGCGCGCCATGGCGGCAGACCAGCCGCAGATGATCGAGGCCGGCGGCCGCTTTGGTGCGGTGACTGTGTACCGGCCCGCCGGACCTGTCCGCAGCTTCGTGCTGTTCATCTCCGGCGATGGTGGCTGGAATCTTGGTGTCGTCGACATGGCCCGGCACCTGACGGAACAAGGCGCCATCGTGGTGGGCATCGACATTCGTCACTACCTGGCACAGCTTGGCAGGTCGACACAGTCCTGTGTGTCGCTGGCCGCTGACTTCGAGCTGCTGAGCCACGACGTGCAGAAGGACCTCGCGCTGCCGGGTTATCTGGAGCCGGTCCTGGTGGGCTATTCCTCCGGTGCGACCCTGGCCTATGCGGCGCTTGCGCAGGCACCGACCGGCACATTTGCGGGCGCGATCAGCCTCGGCTTCTGTCCGGACCAGGATTTCCGCGGCAAGGCGCTGTGTCCGGGCAGCGGCCTGCACTACACGGTGAACAGGCACGGCGATTTCGTCCTGCAGCCGCAGCCGCAGCTCGAAGATCGCTGGATCGCCATGCAGGGCCAGATCGACCAGGTCTGCGATGCCGCTGCCGTTGATGCGTTCGCTGCCCCGATGGCAAACGCGCGGGTCGAGCGACTGCCGAAGGTCGGGCATGGCTTCAGCGTCGAGCCCAACTGGCTGCCGCAGTTCCGGGCAGCGTTCCTGCAATTGACTGCGGCCGCATCGCCGCCGGTGCCGCACGAGGCTGCCCAGCTACCCGATTTGCCATTGATCGAAGTGCCGGCTGCATCCGCAGCAGCTGGTGCTGCCGACACATTTGCCATCCTGATCACCGGCGACGGTGGCTGGGCGGGTCTGGACCGCGGGATCGCGAAAGAGTTCGCGGCGCGCGGCATTCCGGTGGTGGGCCTGGATTCGCTGCGCTATTTCTGGAAGGCGCGCACGCCGGAGGGTACGGCCCGCGACCTGGCGGCCATCATCACCAGCTACCAGCAGCGCTGGCACCGCAGTGAAGTGCATTTGATTGGGTATTCATTTGGCGCGGACGTGCTGCCCTTCGTGGTGAATCGGTTGCCACCTGCGCTGGTCGCCCAGGTGCATACCGTCACGCTGGTTGCGCCGTCGGATTCGGCGACCTTCGAGATCCATGTCTCCAACTGGTTGCCGGGCGTGACCACTGCCGGCCTCGCCACCCGGCCGGAACTGGCGCGCATGCCGGTGGCACCGCTGTGCATTCGCGGCGAGGGCGAAGGCGAATCGCCGTGCGCCGGATTGCCTGGCGCAGAGACCGGACTGATTGGCAGCGGACATCATCTTGGCGGGGATGCCGCAAGCATCGTCGCCCGAATTCTGCAGCCGCGCCGCGCAGCTGCATGTGCAGGAAAGGTGCCATGTGGATAGACTCACGACCATGCGATTGCTGCTGATCGAAGACGAAGCCGAAGCGGCGCGCTATCTCGCCAAGGGCCTGCAGGAAAGCGGTTACGCGGTGGACGTGGCCGCCGATGGGCGTGATGGCCTGTTCCAGGCCACCGAAGGCGGCTACGACATGATCATCGCCGACCGCATGCTGCCCAGCATCGACGGCCTGACCATCGTGCAGATGCTGCGCAAGCAGGGCAGCAAGACCCCGGTACTCATTCTTTCCGCGCTGGGCTCGGTGGACGATCGCATCGAGGGACTGCGCGCGGGCGGCGACGACTACCTTACCAAGCCCTTTGCATTCGGCGAATTGCTGGCGCGTATCGAGGCGCTGCTGCGCCGGGGCATGGGCGGCGCCGTGGTCACCAAGCTGCAGGTCGGGGATCTGGAACTCGACCTGCTGGGCCGCACCGTCACCCGCGCCGGCAAGCGCATCGAACTCACTGCCAAGGAATTCCAGCTGCTCGAGTACCTGATGCGACGCCAGGGGCAGGTGGTCACGCGCACCATGCTGCTCGAAGGCGTGTGGGACCTGCATTTCGATCCGCAGACCAATGTCATCGACGTGCACATGAGCCGGTTGCGGGCCGCGGTCGATCGCGACTTTCCGCAGCCACTCATCCATACGGTGCGCGGCGCGGGATATGTCCTGCGCGATGAATCCTGAAGCCGCCTACCACTCGTCTACTGCCAGGCTGACGCTCAGCTACGGCGTCATCGTGCTGCTGCTCGTGATCGGGCTGCAGGGCACGGTGTACCTGCTGACGCGCAGCGCGCTGGAGAACGAAGCAAGGCGCGTGATCAATTCGGAACTGTATGCGCTGGCGCATGACTACGAAGGCGGCATGGGCAACCTGGTGCACTCGCTGCGTTCGCGCTCGGACAGCTGGGGCCGCACCGGCGCGGTGTACCTGCTCACCGATCCGGGCCTGCGTCCGATCGAGGGAAACCTCTCGGCATGGCCGCGCGAAATCCAGCCGCGCAGCAGGGCGGACGTGAGTTTCAGGCTGCAGGTGACCAGCGAAGAGAAGATTCATCCAGTGATGGCGCACATCGAGCAGCTGCCCGGCGGCTACTGGCTGCTGGTGGGCACCGATTCCAGCGAGATGGAGCGCAGCCTGCGCCGCTTCGGCCTCTCGTCGCTGTGGGGCATCGTCGCGATCACCGCATTGATCGCGCTGCTTGGCCGCTGGTATGCGATGCGCACGGCGCGGCGCGTGCGCGCGTTCTCCAGCACCTGCGATTCGATCGTGCACAGCGATCTTTCGCGCCGGCTGGAGTTCTCGCGCAGGGGTGACGAATACGACCAGCTCAGCCGCACGGTCAACGAGATGCTGGAGCGCATCGAGCAGCAGGCGGTGCTGCTGCGCACGGCCTTCGGCAGCATTGCGCACGACCTGCGCACGCCGCTGTACCGGCTGCGCGTGCGGCTGGAAGAAGCGCTGCTGCATGCCGGGAATGACGAGAGCCGCGAGCTGGTAGGGCCGGCGCTGGATGAACTGGACCGGATGCAGCGCACCCTGGCAACGCTGCTTGAAATCGCACGCGCCGAAGGCGGCAGCACCGTGGCCGGCAGCGACCCGGTGGATCTCACCGAGCTCACCCGCGAGATGTACGAGTTGTATCTGCCGGGCATGCAGGAAAAGGGCATGGAGCTGACACTGGATGCCGACCCCGAGGTCACGATGATGGGCAAGCGCCAGCTGCTGGCGCAATTGATCGCGAACCTGCTCGAGAACACGCTGAAGTACGTGCCGGAAGGCGGCAAGGTGGCGATGTCGCTGCATAGTGATGGCCGGCACATCGAGCTCGCGGTCAGCGACAACGGACCGGGTATTCCGGCCTCCGAGCTTGAACGCGCCCAGGAGCCTTTCGTTGCCCTGCAGTCCGGTGGCGACAAGCCTTCCAGTGGTCTCGGGTTGTCACTGGTGAAGGCCATCGTGCGGCTGCATCGCGGCGAGCTGGTGCTGGAAGACAATGCCCCGGGGCTGCGGGTGCGGTGTCGCTTTGACCGGGAAGCCGGCGCACTGCCGGCCATGCGCGCGGAACGTTAGGGCAGGCGCAGCGCGGCGGGTTGAGATCCCTGCCGCCGCGCAGGGCGGCAGCAGGGACGCGTGATCGTCCGATTACTTCTTGGCCTTGCTGGCTTCCTCCACGCACTTCTTGACGTACTGCGCCGCCTTGTCGCCCGTCAGGCTCTTGGACTTGGCTTCAGCTTCGCACTTGGCTTTCATATCCTGTGCAGTAGGCTTGGCCGTAGCCGCCAATGCACCTGCGCCGATTGCCAGGGAACCCGCCAGCAACATTGCGCCAGCCAGACCCTTCACAATGCTCCGCTTCATGATCCGAACTCCTGTGGTTGTGTAGTTGATCACGGCGAACGACTTGCCCGCCGTTCGAGCAGTCTGGAACGGGTTTGGCTACGCGAACCTTGCCCGGGAATTAAGACTGGCTGAATGGATCATTACTTTCTTCGCGCCGCGAACGGAACGATAAGATCCGCACCCGATGCACGAGGTGACTTCATTGCCGGTGCGATCAGCATTGCCGCAATTGCGGGATGCCTTGCTTCGCAATTCCAGTGCTGTGCTGGTTGCGCCTCCGGGCGCGGGCAAAAGCACGGTGGTGCCGCTGGCGCTGCTCGATGAACCATGGGCGCGCGGCATGCGGATCCTGCTGCTCGAACCGCGGCGCCTGGCCGCGCGCGCGGTGGCCGAGCGCATGGCGGCCACACTCGGTGAACGTGTCGGTGAAACCGTCGGCTATCGCATGCGTCTCGACACCCGGGTTGGTCCGCGCACCCGGCTCGAGGTGGTGACCGAGGGCATTCTCACGCGCATGCTGCAGCAGGATCCGGCGCTGGAAGGTATCGCGGCCGTGTTGTTCGACGAGTTCCACGAGCGCAGCCTGAACGCCGACCTGGGGCTGGTGCTGTGCTCGGAGGCGCGCGACTCGCTCGGCCTGCCGCTGAAGCTGCTGGTGATGTCGGCGACCATCGATGGTGCGGCCGTCGCGGCGCGTCTGGGCAACGCGCCGGTCGTGGAAGCGCCGGGACGCCTGTTCGCGGTGGAAGTGCGCTACCTGGGTCGCGGGCTGCCGGAGCTTCCCGAGCAGCGCACGCTGTCACCGCGCGCCATCGATGCGCTGGCCCTGCAGGTGCGCCGCGTGCTGGACGAAACCGACGGCGACGCATTGGTGTTCCTGCCCGGCGCATCGGAGATTCATCGCCTGCGCTCGCAGCTGGAAGCCGGCGGGCTCTCCGGCGTTGATGTGCATGCGCTGTACGGCGAGATGTCGCTGGACGCGCAGCATCGCGTGCTCGACCCGGCACCGGCCGGCCGGCGCAAGCTGATCCTGGCCACCAACATCGCCGAGACCAGCCTCACCATCGAAGGCGTGCGGGTGGTCATCGACACCGGCCTCGCGCGCCGTTCGCTGTTCGATCCGGGCACCGGCATGGAACGCCTGGTCACCGCACGCATCTCGCAGGCTTCGAGTGCACAACGCGCGGGTCGCGCCGGCCGCACCGCGCCCGGCAGCGCATGGCGCCTGTGGGGCGAAGGCGCGCAGGCTTCACTCGCGGCGCAAACCGATCCGGAAATCCTCAACTCGGACCTCGCGCCACTGGCACTGGAACTGGCGCAGTGGGGCGCGCGCGATGCCAGTGCACTGCCCTGGATGGATGCACCGCCATCCGCCGCACTGGCCCAGGCGCGCGACCTGCTGCAGCGACTGGAAGCCATCGATGCAACCTTCGCGATTACCGCTACCGGTCGCGCCATGCTGGCCACCGGGTTGCATCCGCGCCTGGCGCACATGCTGGTGCGCGCACGGAACACGCCGCAGGCGGCGTTGGCCGCGAGGCTCGCTGCCCTGCTGTCGGAACGCGACATGCTGTCTACGGAGCGGGGCCGCGGTGGGAGTACTGCTGGCGGTACCGGCGTGCGCGCGGCGCGCGATCCGGACCTGCGCACGCGCCTGGAAGGATTGCGTGGCGCCGCGCGCGGCATGGATCCGGGCGCGCTGGCACGGGTGCGCGAGCTCGCGCGGCGGCTGGGTGCGAGCGGCCACGCCGATCCTGCCGACGATGCCGATGCGGGAGCGGTGCTGGCCTGGGCGTATCCGGATCGCATCGCGCAACTGCGCGCGGGTTCCGGCGGCGCTGCCGGCCAGCGCTATCTGCTGGCCAATGGCCGCGGTGCCGTGCTCGAGGGAGTCTCCACGCTCACCGGTGTGCCCTACCTCGTGGCGCTGGATCTGGATGATGCCGCGGCCGAGGCGCACATTCGCCTCGCAGCACCGCTGACGCGCGCGCAACTGGACGCATCGCTGGCTGCGTCGATCACGGAAGGCGTGGAGACCGACACCGATTCGAAGACCGGCGCGCTGCGTGCGCGGCATGTGCGGCGCCTCGATGCGCTGGTGCTGGAAGAGCGTCGCGCGGAGCTGGATCCGGACACCGTGACCGAAGCACTGCTCGATCAGGTTCGCCGTGGCGGACTTGACGTTCTGCCATGGGGCGAGGGCGGTGCCAGCCTGCGCGCACGCCTCGCCTTCGTCAGCGCACATCGCGACGCGCGCACCGACCTGCCGCCGTGCGAGGAGGCCACACTGCTGGCAGAGCTGCCGCAATGGCTGGGCCCTTGCTTGCACGGGTTGAAGCGGCTGAACCAGCTGCGACCCGAGCAGTTGCGTGAGGCGCTTTTGTCGCGGCTCACGCATGCGCAGCGGCGCCAGTTCGAAGAATTCGCGCCGACACATGTCACCGTACCCACCGGCTCGCGCATTGCCATCGACTACCTGGACGACAACGCACCGGTGATCGAAGTGCGGATGCAGGAAGTGTTCGGGCTGTCCGATACACCGCGCATCGCCGGCGGCCGCGTGCCGGTCACATTGAAGCTGCTTTCGCCGGCGCGCCGCCCGATGCAGATCACGCGCGATCTCGCCGGTTTCTGGAAGGGCAGTTACGCCGAGGTGCGCAAGGACATGCGCGGGCGCTACCCGAAGCACTACTGGCCGGAGAATCCGCTGGAGGCCGAACCCTTGCGCGGGGTGAGGCCGCGCAAAGGGTAGCTCACGTTCCGCCCGATCCGGCGGGAACGCCCGGACCAACCGGCAACCAGCGCTGGAACAGCGCGGAGTTCTCGGCCTGCTCCGACAACTGAGCCAGATGCGGATGTCGCTCGGGTGGTACCTCACCCGGGACCAGCGACTGCGTGACCTGCCACACCACCGCCGGCCAGATCGACGAGTGCCCAGGGGTGCCTTGCGTGAGCGCTGGCTCGCCGGCGAGCAATGCCTCGAGTGCCGCGAAGGCCGCGGTGAACTGGCTGCGAACCCGGTCGAGCCACGGCCCGTGCTGTGCCGATGGCGGCCGCAGCTGCTTTTCATAGACGAACTGCACGACCTTGTCGGCGGCCGCGGAGGCAAAGGCCACGGCACGGAACTGCAGCAGCAGCTGCCGCGGGTTGCGGCTCCACAGCGGCGAGCCTTCAGGGAAGTGCGTGGCCTCCACGTACTGCAGGATCAGCGCGGAATCCATCAGGATGCCGCCATCATCGCAGACCAGGGTCGGCGCCTTCACCACCGGATTGACCTGCCGGAATCGCTCGTAGGTGGTGAATACCGAGACCGCCTCGTGTTCGAACGGCACGCCGAGCGCATCCAGGCAGATGGCCACCCGCCGCACGTACGGTGAATCCAGCATTCCCACCAGTCTCATCGCCGACTCCCCTGCATCCGATCCGGTACACTCAGCGCCCATGCTGTATCTGAAAGCCACGCACCTGCTGTTCATCATCGCGTGGATGGCGGGCATCTTCTATCTGCCGCGCATCTTCGTCCATTACGTTGAAGGGCAGGGGGCCGGCGAAGACGTGCGCCGGCTCAAGATCATGGCGCGTCGGCTGTACCACTTCACCAGCATCATGGCGGTGTTCGCGCTGGGCTCCGGCATCTGGCTGATGATGGGTTACGGCTTTCGCGGCGGCTGGCTGCACGCCAAGCTCGCGATGGTGGTGCTGCTGATCGCGTATCACGTCTCGACGCGCATCTACATGAAGCGCATGCAGCGCGATGCGCCGCTGCCTTCGGCCACGGTGCTGCGCTGGTACAACGAACTGCCGCTGTTCATTCTTGCGGCCATTCTGTATCTGGTGGTCCTCAAGCCGTTCTAGGCAATGGCCGCCAGCGCACGCAAGGAATTCATCTCGGCCGAATCGCTGCTGCGCGATTCGTTCTCGCTGGCCATGCAGATCGTGAAGAGCGGCTTCCGGCCCACGTTTCTGGTCGGTGTGTGGCGCGGCGGCGCGCCCATCGGCATCGCGGTGCAGGAAGCGCTGGAATACCACGGCATCTACAGCGACCACCTGGCCATCCGCACCTCCTCTTATATGGACGGGCAGGCATCATCCAGGGTGCGCGTCCACGCCATCGACTACCTGGTCTCGCGCCTGACGGCCGAAGACCACCTGCTGCTGATCGATGACGTCTTCGATACCGGGCGGAGCCTGGAGGCAGCCTTGCGCGAACTGCAACGGCGCTGCCGCCGCAACATGCCGCGCGAGGTGCGCATCGCCACGGTCTACTGGAAGCCGAAACGCAACCAGACCAGCCTGAAGCCGGACTACTGTGTGCGCGAGACGGATGACTGGCTGGTGTTCCCGCACGAGGTGCAGGGCCTGACGCGCGAGGAGATTCTCGCCAACAAGCCGGTGGACGAGGACTTCGTCAATCCATGAAGTTCATGCAGCCACTTCCACGTAGTCAACCTTGCTGACTGGCTGTGGAATCGGTTGCCCATCGGCTCGCAGACCATCGAGATGAAATGCAATGGCATCCCTGATTGCCTGCTCCGTCTCTTCCAGCGTGGAGCCGGTGGCAATGCAGCCCGGAACATCCACTACGTACGCCGAGAAGTTGCTCGCTCCAGGTTCGATGACGATTGCGTAGCGCATGAATGGTGACTCACTTCGGGCGGATGCCGGATTGGCGGAGAATACTCTTGAGCGTTCCGGGCGCCAAATCATGCCCTGGTTGGCCGGCGACAGTCACGCGGCCGGGTTTGGCAGGGTGCTTGAACTGACGGTGACTGCCTCGATATGCAACCAGAATCCAGCCATCGTCATGCAGCAGTCGCAACAACTCGCTCACTTTCATGCCCCAACGCTAACTTTTGTATTCTTGTTCGGGGTTCGCGAATCTGGCGGCTTCACTTCATTTCGGCCGAAGTCTTCCTACCACCAGGCAGGCAAGCCCCGTCAGCGCCGCAATCCACCACCCCAGCAGTCCGTCAAAGCCGCCGACCAGGAAAGACCAGTCACCCGCTGGCGCCGGTGAGGAAACCTTGCGGAACACGGCGATCGTCATCACGAAGCCGGCATGCAGGCCGATGCACCCTGCAATGTCGCCCCAGCGCCGCCGCACCAGTGCCAGCAGCAGGCCCACACACCACAGTGCGACGAACGCATCGAGTATGGCGAGCGGGTGCGCGTAGCCGCTGAAGAAGCCGGCGAGTGCGGTGAACCCGCTCCAGGCGTTGATGTCGTCTTCCGCCACGCTGGCCGCGCGGCCAATGAAATGCACCGCCGCGTAGAACAGCGGTACTGCGAACAGTGCCCAGCGTATTGCGCCGATCTTTTGCAATGCGCCCTGCATCGCGCCGCGAAAGAACGTCTCTTCGATCAATGCCACTGCAATGCCGCTGCCCAGGCCCCTGGCAATCATTGGCAGCCATCCGCTCAAGTGCGATGGCGCCTGGGCATTCCATTCGCGCACATGCAGCAGGAACAGCGGCAGGATCGCGATCTCCATCAGCACGATGCCCGCCAGCAGCCCGATGGCGGCGCGGCGCAGAAACTGCGGCCAGCGCAAGTCGAACCCGAGCACCTCGCGCTTCGCAAGCCCGTAACGCAGCAGCAGCCAGATCGTGATGCCGGCGACACCCAGCATGGTCAGCCGCGACAACACACGATGCAGCGGGAAGCTGCCCAGGGGTGCCAGCGCCTGCTGTGCCCACGGACTCAGCAACGCGGCCAGCAGCATCGCGCCCCACAGCGCGGCGATGAAGGCGCCGCAGATGGCCAGCGGCGATCGCGGCAGTGGCTTCACGAGCCCGCGAGGCGCTGCTTGAGCGCGGGTTGCGCAAGATAGCGATCGAAAGCAAGGCCAATGCGCCGCAGGAAGGCGCGACCGGTTTCGTTCACGACGATCTGCCCGGCGGTGAGTTCGACCAGGCCATCCCGCTGCATGGGTGCCAGCGCGCTGTGCACCTCCGGCCACCATGCGTGATGCTGCACCTGGCTGAGGTCAGCAGCCGTGCCGGCAAACAGCGTCCACAACACGGCGCGGATCTGTTGGTCCTCCGCGCTCAATACATGACCGCGCTGCAGCGGCAATGTGCCGGCGGCCACCCGCTGCTCGTAGCGCTGCAGGTTCTTCTCGTTCTGCGCATAGGCCGTGCGTGCGTCGCCAATGGCCGATACGCCGAGGCCGATCAACGCATCGGTGCGGCTGGCCGAAAAGCCCATGAAGTTGCGCGACAGCGAGCCGGTCTTCAGTGCGGCGACCAGCGGGTCGGTGGGCAGCGCGTACTGATCGATGCCGATCTCCACGTAGCCCAGCGCTGCCAGGCGCTCGCGTCCCAGCAGGAACAGGCCATGACGCTGTGCCATCTCCGGCAGGTCGGCCTCGGTGTAGCGGCGCTGGCTGGGCTTGATCCACGGCACGTGGGCGTAGGGCAGGAACGAAATGCGCTCTGGCCGGAGCGTTGCAACCACGTCGAAGGTGGCGGCCAGGCTGTCGGTGGTCTGCAGCGGCAGGCCGTAGATCAGATCGAAGCCGATGTTGCCGAAGCCCGCGGTGCGCGCGTCGTCCACCAGCGTGCGCACCTGCTGCTCGCTCTGCGGGCGATTGACGATCTCCAGCACGCGCGCATCGAAGTCCTGCACGCCGATGCTCAGGCGGTTGAAGCCATGGCGCCGCAGTACCGCCAGCTGCTCGTGCGTGGTGTTGCGCGCGTCCACTTCCACCGCCAGATCCGCGGCGCCAGCGATGTGCATGTGCTGCAGCAGGCCATCGAGCAGCCGGTCGAGCATGCCATGCGGCAGCCAGGTGGGCGAGCCTCCACCCAGGTGCAGCTCGCCGAGCGCCAGCGCGGGCAGCGCCGCGCGATACAGCGTGAATTCCGTCAGCAGGTTCTCAATGTAGGGCGCCGCCAGCGCGTGGTTGCGCGCCAGGCGCATGTTGCAACCGCAGAAGCTGCACTGCGCGGCGCAGAACGGAATGTGCACGTAGATTCCGGTGCGCGCATCCGGCGATTGCAGGGCCTGGGCCAGCGAGGCCAGCCATGCCGTGGCGGTTGGGGCCGCGCCCCAATGCGTGATGGTCGGGTAGCTGGTGTACCGGGGGCTGGCGCCGCCATGGCGCAGCAGCAGCTCCGGTGACAGCGCTTTCACGCGAAGATCTCCCGCTGCAGTTCCACGAAGCGCCGCACATTCACTTCCGGTGTCCGTTGCAGCACGCCGTGCCCCAACCCGCAGATCCAGCCGCGACGCAGGTCCGCCGGCAGCGCCCTGATACGCGTGAACCATTCGGCAAGCCGTGTTTCCAGCTCCGCCAGCGGCAGGTGCAACCACTCGGGGTCCACATTGCCCTGGATGGCCCAACGCTCGCCGTAGCGCTGCAACACTTCGGCCAGATCATGTCGCCAGTCGATGCCCAGGCACTGGAAGGGCAGGTCCTGCAGCAGATCCCAGTGTGCGGGCCCCGTGCCGCGCGAGTAGTACGTGACCGGCGTGTGCGGATCGAGCGTGCGAAAGCGCTGGAGCAGATCCGCCAGCACCGGCACCACATGCCGGCCATAGGTTGCCGCATCGATTTCGCCGGCGGCCGTGTCGAACAATGCGATGTTCTCGACGCCGGTGCGAGTCTGCAGCACCATGTTGTGCGCGAGCAGATCCAGCAGCTTTGCATTGAATGCCGTGTAGACACCATTGCCCAGTCCCGCCATCGCATCCGCGGCCCTCTCGTGCGAACCGGCCGCGGCATATACATAGAGAGTCCACGGGCCGCCGACGAAGCCGATGAGCCCCTTGTCGGCGCGCAGTCGCGCGCGCGTGAGTTTCACGGCTTCGGCCTGGAAGTCCATGAAATGGGCGCGCTCCGCGCCGCCGGTGAGCCGCTCGGCATCAGCGGGTGTGCGCAGGTGGAAGGCGAGCTTCGGGCCCGGGTCGTAGGTGAGACCCATGCCCATCGCTTCCAGCGGGAACAACAGATCCGAAAAAAGAATCGCCGCATCGAAATTGAATTCGTGCACGGGACCCAGCGCGGTTGTCGCGGCCAGCTCGGGTTGCTTGCACAACGCGATGAAGTCGTTGTGGCGCTTGAGCATCTGGTAGTGCGAGTGATAGCGGCCGGCCTGGCGCATCATCCACACCGGCGGACGGCCGGTGTTGCGGCGCTTCAGCGCGGCGGCGAGTGAAGTCTCTGTCGTCATGTGTTCTCGAGTTGATAGCCCACTCCGCGGATGCTGCGGATGGTGTTCGGGTTGGATGGGTCCTGCTCCACCAGGCGGCGCAGCCGCAGGATGAAGTTGTCGATGGTGCGTTCGGTGGGGAATTCATCCGGCGCCCAGGCGCGCGACAGGATCTCGTCACGGCTCACGGCGCGGCCGGCACTCTCCAGCAGCAGGCGCAGCACGGCGCATTCCTTGTGGGTCAGCCGATGCAGTTCGCCTTGGCTGTCGGCGGTGAAGCGCTCGAAGTCCACGGTGGCGATGCCGATGCGTACCGGGCCGCTGGCGGCCGTGTTCTGCGCCGTGATCTCGCCAGCGCGCTTCAACATGTTGTGGATGCGCAGCACCAGTTCGCGCAGCGCGAAGGGCTTGGCCATGTAGTCGTCGGCGCCGAGTTCCAGGCCGCGGATGCGATCCTCGGGCGAGTTCCACGCCGTGAGGAACAACATCGCCGTGGCCGGGCTCACGTCACGCAGATGCCGGCCGACTTCGAAGCCGTTGCCATCGGGCAGGCCCACGTCCAGCACCGCGGCAGCAAAATGCCCGCGCGCCAGCGCTTCACGCGCTGCAGCCACGCTGCCCGCGTGCGAAACGTCAAAGCCTTCCTTGCCGAGTTGCTGCACCAGCGTGCTGGCCACGTTCGGATCGTCCTCGACCAGCAGCAGCGGGATGGCACTCATCGACGTGCCTTCAGGCAGTGGCGCGAAAATGCAGCTTCACGACGAACCCGCCCTGCGGCGCATTGGCGAACTCGACGCTACCGCCCATGCGTTCCATCAACACGCGCACCAGGTACAGGCCGACACCGGTGCCGCGCGACTCGACGCCGCGCGCGAACAGCTGGCCGAGCCGGGCCGGGTCGCCCTGGTAGCCGCGGCCGTCATCGCGATAGAGGACATCCACGCCCCGCGATGACTTCACGGCCACCACATCCAGATGAATGGCCGCGCGATCGCCATGCCGCACC
>Ga0164241_10000398_pt1 | contig 83963 bp, 76 predicted proteins | sample OricomyardsoilBY_FD_108780 | JGI IMG/M metagenome (GOLD analysis project Ga0164241, IMG submission 108780) | Backyard soil microbial communities from Emeryville, California, USA - Original compost - Back yard soil (BY) | ecosystem: Environmental > Terrestrial > Soil > Unclassified | place: USA... | reverse complement strand
GGCACATAGGCCATGCCGGCTTCGACGGCGCGCGGCAGCAGCGCCGTGGCGTCCAGCGCCGGCGGCAGCTCGACCCAGAAGAACATGCCGCCCACCGGCACGCTCCAGCGGCAGCCGGCGGGCATATGCCGTTCGAGCGCACTGCGCATGGCGTCGCGGTGCGTCTTGTAGCGCGCGCGGATGGTCGGCACGTGCGTGCGCAGGAAACCGTCCTTGATGACCTCGTACACGACCCGCTGGTTGAAGCCGGGCGTGTGCAGGTCGGCCGCCTGCTTGGCCTGCAGCAGCTTCGGGTACAGCAGGCGCGGCGCCACCACGTAGCCCAGGCGCAGGCCCGGTGCCAGCACCTTGGAAAACGAGCCCAGATAGACCGCCGCGTCGCCCGCGCTTGCGGCCAGCGGCGGTGGCGGCGGAGCGTCGAACCAGAGGTCGCCGTAGGGGTTGTCTTCGACCAGCGGCAGCCCGATGGCGAGCGCCGCTTGCGCCAGCGCCTGGCGCCGCTGCGCCGACAGGCAGCGCCCGCTCGGGTTCTGGAAGTTCGGCAGCAGGTACATGAAACGTGCGCCGCGCGCCGCGTCCAGCGCCGCCGGCAGCGGGCCCTCGGCGTCGCCGTCGACGGCGACGAACTCGGCTTCGTAAGGCGCAAACGCTTGCAGCGCGCCGAGGTAGGTCGGCGCTTCGACGGCGACGCGGCTGCCGGGGTCGATCAGCACCTTGCCGACGAGGTCCAGGCCCTGCTGCGAACCGGTGGTGATGAGCACCTGCGAGGCGTCGGCGTGCAGTCCGTGGCCGGCCATTTCGGCGGCCACCCATTCACGCAGTGGCGCATAACCTTCGCTGGCCGCGTACTGCAGCGCCTCGCGCGGCGTGTCGCGCAGCACCTTCGCGCAGGCCTGGGCCATCGCTGCCACCGGAAAGGTGTCGGACGACGGCAGCCCGCCGGCGAGCGAGATGATGCCCGGGCGTTCGGTGATCTTCAGGATCTCGCGGATCGTCGAAGGGTTGAGCCGCTCGGCACGGCGGGCCATCTGCCAGGTCATCGTCGTTTCCTCTTCAAACCGGATCGGGCCGGATCAGGCCGCCAGCGTGCGCCGCGGCGGCGGCAGTTTGCGTCCCAAGAACACCACGCCCATCACCGCGAGTGCGAACACCACGGTGGACGGCTGCAGCTTTTCGCCCAGCACCGGCACCGCGAACAGCAGCGCCAGGAAGGGCTGCAGCAACTGCACCTGGCTGACGTGCACCACGCCGCCGAGCGCCAGCCCGCGATACCAGGCGAAAAATCCGAGCCACATCGAGAACAGCGAAACATAGCCGAAGCCGAGCCAGGCCGCGGCGCCGACGTGGCCGCGCAGCGTGGCGTCGGGCCAGACCCACCAGGCGAGCGGCAGGCTCAGCGGCAGCGACAGCACCAGCACCCAGCAGATCACGTGTTCGGCCGCCATCGCGCTGGCCACCCGCGCGCCGGCCACATAGCCGATGGAGGCGCTGGCCACCGCGCCCAGCAGCAGCGCGTCGGCGAGTTGCAGCGCGCCGCCGCCGCGCCAGGCGGCGAACGCCAGCACCAGCGCGCAGCCCAGGGTGGCCAGGGCCCAGAACGCGCGCGGCGGCCGCTGGCGCAGCACCAGCGCCGCGACGATGGCGGTGCCCAGCGGCAGCACGCCGGTGACGACCGCCGCATGCATCGCATCGACGCGTCGCAAAGCCAGCGCCAGAAAGAGCGGAAAGCCGAGCACGGTGCCGAGCGCGCTGACGCCCAGCGCCGGCAGCCAGCGCCGCGCCGGCCACGGTGCGCGCACCGCCAGCAGGTACAGCAGGCTGCACAGACCCGCGAGCGCGGCGCGGCCGGCGGTGACGAAGGCCGGCGGGAGCTGCGGCGCGGCGATGTCGCCGACGGCCAGCCGCGTCATCGGCAGCGTCATCGCGAAGATCGTCACGCCCAGCACGCCGAGCAGGAAACCGCGGCGCGCGGCGTGGGAGTCGTTCGTCGGCATGCGGGCAGTGTAGGTGACGGCAGCAGCACAGAGGCCATACACTTTGCTGTACAGACACCGAACTGTGCTGGCGCGCGCACCAGCACACCGCACGATGACGAGCCCCTCAGCCTCTACCGCAGCTTCTTCGGCGCCGCTGGCGCGCGCCGCCGACACCACCCTGACCGAACAGCTCGCGCGGCGATTTTCAGACCGCATCCTGCAGCGCCTGCTGCCGCCGGGCGCGCGGCTGCCTTCGGTGCGCGACTGCGCGCGCCGCCACGGCGTCAGCGCCAGCACCGTCGTCGGCGCCTACGACCTGCTGCAGGCGCAAGGCCTCGTGCAAGCGCGGCCGCAGCGCGGCTTCTTTGTGCGCGCGGCGGCGTCGCCACCGCTGCGTGAGGCCGCGCCGCGGCGCACGGCGGCGCTGCCGGCGCCGGTGGATGCCACCGCGCTCATCCGAAGCATGTTCCAGGCCCAGGGCGGGCGGCCGGCGCCCGGCATGGGTACGCTGCCCGAGGACTGGCTCGACGCCGGGCTGCTGCAGCGTGCGCTGCGCCGCGCCAGTTCGGCCGCCGCCGCCGCGGGCTGGCTGCGTTATGGCGACCCCGCCGGCGACGCCTCGCTGCGTGCGGCGCTGGCGCGCCGCCTGGCCGACATCGGCGTGCCCGGTGCGGCAGCGCAGATCGTCACCACCGCCGGCGCGACGCAGGCGCTGGACATCGTTTCGCGCACGCTGCTGCAGCCCGGCGACGCGGTGCTCGTCGACGAGCCCGGCTGGGCCGTCGAATACGCGCGCCTGACCCGCGCCGGCATGCGGCTGCTGCCGGTGCCGCGCGGCGTCGACGGCCCCGACCTGGCGGTGCTGGAGCAGTTGCTGCGCGAGCACCGGCCGCGCCTGTACGTGACGGTGTCGGTGCTGCAGAACCCGACCGGCTGCTCGCTGTCGCCGGCGGCCGCGCACCAGGTGCTGCGCCTGGCCGATGCATTCGAGCTCACCATCGTCGAGGACGACACCTACGCCTGGCTGGCGCCGCCGCACGCCACGCGGCTGTCGCAGCTCGACGGCCTGCGGCGCACGATCTATGTCTCGGGCTTTTCGAAGATTCTTACACCGCAGTGGCGCGTGGGCTATGTGGCGGCGGCGCCGGCGCTGGCCGAGCGCTTCGTCGATACCAAGCTGCTGTCGACGCTGAGCTCACCGGGGCCGCTGGAGCAGGCGCTGGCCTGCTGCCTGGAACAGGGCACGCTGCGCCGCCACGCCGAGCGTGTGATGCAGCGCCTGGACGCGGCGCGCGCGCGCACCGAACGCCTGGCACGCGATGCCGGCTGCCATTTTGTGACGCCGCCGCAGGGGCTCTTCGGCTGGGTCGATGTCGGCGTCGACACCGAGCGGCTGGCGCAGGCGCTGCTTGACGACGGCTGGCTCATCGCGCCGGGCGCGCTGTTCCACGCCACGCCGCGTTCGACGACGCTGATGCGGGTGAATTTCGCCACCGCGCAGGACGCGCGTTTCTGGCGCCGCCTGAAGGCGTTGAGAGGCAAATGGGGCGCCGCCACGTCGCTCGTTCCCCCGCGGGGGGCGGCCGGCAAGGCCGGCCCGGGGGTGCTCTCGACGGCAAATTGAAACAGTCGCAAGCGAAAGCCGCATGCCGGCGTACCATGGCGGCAACGCCATCCGCGGCAGTTTTGCGAAGGCCCGAATGCAGCCCGCCCTGTTCGAATCGACCCTGCCTCTGGGCGCCCCCGACCTCATGCGCGCCAGCGCCTTCCAGCGTTATCTGGACGAGGAAGTGGTGCGCGCGGGTGATGCCGAGGCCACCGGTTCGGGCACGCTGCTGTCGTCGCTGAGCCCGTCGCTGATGCAGGACCTGCAGCGCTTCGACCACGGCGGGCGCAGCGGCGTCGGCCTCGAGGTGCTGGAAGTCATGGCCGCCTGCGTGCGCCACGGCCGCGACCTGCTGGTGCAGTTGCAGAACGAAGACCGCGTGGTGCCGCTGACGCTGTTTCCCACCCAGCGCCAGGTGCACTGCCCGGTGCCGATGCTGCAGTTCCTGCAGACGCGGCTCACCGAGCTGCGTGTGCTGCATGTCGAACCCGCAGTGCTGCGCCCGCATGGCGACCGCGACCGCGCGCTCGTCGGCGACGCCGAACACTACGCGCCGCTGGGCCCGCTGCTGTGGGAACTGGCGCTGCGTGGGGCGCGCGAAGAGCTGCTGCCCGAGATCAGCGGCATGGCGGCCTACCGCATCGTGCCCGGTGTCGAATTGCAGGGCCTGGCGCTCGCGGGGTCGATGGCCAACGCGGTGCAACGCCTCAAGCGCGCCACCACCAATCTGCGCGAAATCGCCGAATGGCCTGGCTTCGACCGCACCCGCGCGACGCGGCTGCTGAATGCGCTGTACCTGCAGGCCGGGCTGATGGTCACGCGCACGCACCCGGCGGCCACCAACGAAGGCTGGTTCAGCGGCAGCCGCTGATCAGTTCAGTGCCGCCAGCGCCTCCCAACGCTCCAGCGCCAGCAGCAATTCGTTTTCGATGCGTTCGTGGCGCGCCTGCAGCTCGCCCACACGCTGCGGCTCGTTGACGTAGAGCTCGCTGCCGGCCAGGCGTTCGGCAATCTGCTTCTGCTCGGCCTCCAGCGCGTCGATGCGCGCCGGCAGCGCGTCGAGTTCACGCTGTTCCTTGTAGCTGAGCTTGGTGCGCGCGGCGCCGGGCTTCGCCGCTACCGGTAAGGCTGTCGCAGCGGCAGCGGTAGCGGCAGGCGTCGGCGCCACGCGCGCACGTTCGCGCTGGCGCTTCCAGTCGTCGTAGCCGCCTTCGTATTCGCGCCACAGCCCGGCGCGGCCGCCGAACGCCGGGTCGCTCTCGCAGGCGATCGTGCTCGTCACCACGTTGTCGAGGAAGCGCCGGTCGTGGCTGACCAGGAACACCGTGCCGGCGTAGCCCTGCAGCAGTTCCTCCAGCAGGTCGAGCGTGTCGATGTCGAGGTCGTTGGTGGGTTCGTCGAGCACCAGCACGTTGGCCGGCAGTGCAAACAGCCGCGCCAGCAGCAGCCGGTTGCGTTCACCGCCGGAGAGCGTGCGCACCGGCGAGTTCGCGCGTTCGGGCGCGAACAGGAAATCGGTGAGGTAGCTCATCACGTGCTTGCGCGCGCCGCCGGTCTCTATCCATTCGCTGCCCGGGCTGATGGTGTCGACCAGCGTCGCGTCGAGGTCCAGACCGGCGCGCATCTGGTCGAAGTACGCCACCTGCAGCCGCGTGCCCTGGCGCACGCTGCCCGACGTGGGCTGCAGCTCGCCGAGGATGAGCTTGAGCAGCGTCGTCTTGCCGCTGCCGTTGGGGCCGATGAGGCCGACCTTGTCGCCGCGCAGGATGGTCGCCGAAAAACGCTCGATCAATACCTTGTCGCCATAGCGCATGCCGACGTCGCGCAGCTCGGCGACGATCTTGCCCGGCGCCAGCCCGGCGTCGAGTTCCAGCCGCACCTGGCCGAGCGATTCACGTCGCATGCGCCGCTGTTCGCGCAGCGCCACCAGCCGCGCGACGCGGCCGACGCTGCGCGTGCGGCGCGCTTCGACGCCCTTGCGCACCCACACTTCCTCCTGCGCCAGCAGCTTGTCGGCGCGCGCGCTGGCCAGCGCCTCGTTCTGCAGTTCCTGCGCCTTGGTGGCCTCGAAGGCGGCGAAGTTGCCCGGATAACTGCGCAGCACACCGCGGTCGAGTTCGATGATGCGCGTGGCCACCGCGTCGATGAAGGCGCGGTCGTGCGAGATCAGGATCAGCGCGCCGCGCCAGCCCACCAGCAATTCCTGCAGCCACTCGATGGCGTTGATGTCGAGGTGGTTGGTGGGCTCGTCGAGCAGCAGCACGTCGGGCGCGGCCACCAGCGCCTGCGCCAGCGCGACGCGCTTTTTCATGCCGCCCGACAGCGACTCGACACGCACGCCGCCGTCGAGCGCCAGCCGCTGCAGCGCTTCGTCGACACGCTGCTCCCAGGTCCAGCCATCGAGCGCCTCGATGCGCGTCTGCAGCGCGTCCAGGTCGTCGCCCGGCGCGTGCGCTTCATAACGCGCACGCAGCGCCCGCGCTTCGGCCACGCCCACCGAGACGGCGTCGAACACCGTCACGCCGGGCGCGAAGGCCGGCTCCTGCGCAACGTAGACGCGGCGCAGCGAGGTCTGCATCTGCAGCAGCCCGTCGTCGAGCTTCTCCAGCCCGGCCAGCACCTTCATCATCGACGACTTGCCGCTGCCGTTGCGGCCGATCAGCGCCAGCCGCTCGCCGTCTTCGAGCGCCATCGCGGCGCCGTCCAGCAACGGCACGTGGCCGTAGGCGAGATGGGCGTTGGACAGCGACAGCAGCGCCATGGCGGCGGGTTCAGGCGAGCGCCGACTCCAGCGCGTCGATGAAGAGCCGGGCGACGTCGACGCCGGCCTGCTGCGTGATCTCCTGGAAGCCGGTGGGGCTGGTGACGTTGATCTCGGTCAGGCAGTCGCCGATGACGTCCAGCCCCACCAGCAGCAGCCCGCGCGCGGCCAGCACGGGGCCGATGGCCTCGGCGATCTCGCGGTCGCGCGCGCTCAAGGGCTGCGCGACGCCTTTGCCGCCGACCGCGAGGTTGCCGCGGATCTCGCTGCCCTGCGGAATGCGCGCCAGCGAAAACGGCAGCGGCACGCCGCCGATGACGAGGATGCGCTTGTCGCCGCTCACGATCTCGGTCAGGTACTTCTGCACCATCACCGTCTGCGCGCCGCCCCGGTTCAGCGTCTCGATGATGCTGCCCAGGTTCAGCCCGTCGTGGCCGACACGGAAGATGCCCATGCCGCCCATGCCGTCCAGCGGCTTCAGGATGATGTCGTGATGTTCGTCGTGGAAGCGCCTGATCGCCGACGCCTCGCGCGTCACCAGCGTCGGGCCGATGAATTCAGGAAACTCCAGGATCGCGAGCTTTTCCGGATGGTCGCGCAGCGTCGCCGGCCTGTTGAAGACACGCGCGCCTTCACGCTCGGCCTGCTGCAGCAGATGGGTGGCGTAGAAGTATTCGCTGTCGAACGGCGGGTCCTTGCGCATCAGCACCGCACCGGCATCGGCCAGCGCCAGCTCGCGTTCGTCGACGATGTTGAACCAGGCGTGGGCGTCGCCGCTGAGTTCGATCTGCTGCACGTTGGCGCTGACGCGCCCGCCACGCTGCCAGCGCAGGTGCTGCGGCTCGCAGGCCAGCAGCCGGTGGCCGCGCGACGCCGCCTCGCGCATCATCGCGAACGTGGTGTCCTTGTAGGGCTTGAAGGTGGTCAGCGGGTCGGCGACGAACAGCAGGTCCATGGCGCGGCGGCTCAGCGAAAGGGGCGCCAGTGTTGCACAGCGAGCGCCAGCGCGCCGGCCACCACGCCCCAGAACGCCGCGCCTACGCCCCACAGCGTGAGGCCGCTGGCGGTGACGAGGAAGGTGATGAGCGCGGCTTCGCGGCTGCGCTCGTCGCTCACCGCCGCCGCCAGCCCGCTGCCGATGGTGCCGAGCAGCGCAAAGCCCGCCAGCGCCAGCACCAGGGCCTTCGGAAACGCCGCGATGAGGCCGACGACGGCGCCACCGAGCAGCCCCATCACGATGTAGAACAGCCCCGCCATCACCGCGGCCATGTAGCGTCGCGCGGGGTCTTCATGCGCTTCGCGGCCCATGCAGATTGCCGCCGTGATGGCCGCCAGATTCAACGCGTAGGCGCCGAACGGCGCCAGCAGCAGCGTCGCGATGCCGGTGGTCGTGATCACCGGCGACACCGGCACGTCGTAGCCGGCGGCGCGTTGCGCGGCCACGCCCGGCAGGTTCTGCGACGCCATCGTGACGATGAACAGCGGCAGCGCGATGCCCACCGCCGCGGCGACGCTGAACGTCGGCGCCGTGAACACCGGCGTCGCCCACTGCCAGAGCACGCCACCCAGATGCAGCTCGCCGCGCCACGCGGCCACCGCCACGCCGGCCAGCAGCACGCCGGGCACCGCATAACGCGGCCACAGCCGGCGTCCGAGAAGATAGGCCAGCAGCATCGTGAAGACGAGGCCGAATGCGTGCTGCAGCGACGTGAAGGCGTCGAACGCAAAACGCGCCAGCACACCCGCCAGCAACGCCGCGGCGAGGGCCTGCGGAATGCGGTTCATCACGCGCGCGAAGGCGCCGCTGGCGCCGGCGATGGTGATGAGCAGCGCGCACAGCATGAAGGCGCCGGTGGCGTCCGCCATCGAGACGCCGGCGCCGGCGGTGGCCAGCAGCGCCGCGCCGGGCGTCGACCACGCGGTGAGCACCGGCTTGCGGTAGTGCAGGCTCAAGGCCGCGCTCGTCAGCCCCATGCCCAGGCCCAGGGCCCAGATCCATGAGGTGGTCTGCGCCGGCGTGGCGCCGAACGCCGCCGCGGCCTGGAACACGATGACGACCGAACTCGTGAAGCCCACCAGCACGGCAACGAAGCCGGCCACGGTGGCCGGCAGCGACCAGTCCTTCAGCATCGCGGCCTCAGATCTCGACCTTGGAGCCGAGCTCGACGATGCGGTTCGTCGGCAGGTTCAGGAAGTCGGCCGCGCCCGAGGCATTGCGGTGCATGCTGGCGAAGAGCTTTTCGCGCCACATCGCCATGCCGTCGCCGAAGGTCGGGATGACGGTGTCGCGGCTGAGGAAGTAGCTCGTGTCCATGTCGTCCAGCGGCACGCCGCGCCCGGCCAGCAGGTGCAGCGCCTCGGGCACGTCGGGGTCGTTCTTGAAGCCGAAGTGCAGCGTCACCTGCCAGCAGTCGTGGCCGAGCGAGTTCATCTCGATGCGCTTGTCGAAGCCGATCCACGGGATCTCGTGGTGGCGCACGTTGACGAACAGGTTGTGCTCGTGCAGCACCTTGTTGTGCTTGAGGTTGTGCATCAGCGCGTTCGGCGTCAGGCCCACCTCGGCGGCCAGGAAGACCGCGGTGCCGCCGACGCGCGTGGGCGGGCTGATGAAGACCGCGTCGAGGAAGCCCTTGAGGTCGATGGCCTCGTCGCGCAGCCGGTCCGACACCAGCCTGCGGCCGCGCATCCAGGTCGTCATCAGCGTGAACATGCCGATGCCGATGACGAGCGGGAACCAGCCGCCGGCGATCAGCTTGAGCATGTTCGACGCGAAGAAGGTGATGTCGATGACGAAGAAGAATCCGGTGGCCAGCAGGCACAGCGGCAGCGGGTACTTCCAGCCGAAGCGGACGACGAAAAACGTCATCACGGTGGTGATCGTCATGTCCAGCGTCACCGCGATGCCGTAGGCGGAGCCGAGTGCGGTGGCATTCCTGAACAGCACCACCGCCAGCACGATGAAGACGTACAGCCCCCAGTTGACGAAGGGCACGTAGATCTGCCCGGTGTCGCGCACGGAGGTGTGCAGCACACGCAGGCGCGGCAGCAGGCCGAGCTGGATCGCCTGCTTGGTGACCGAATAGGCGGCCGAGATCAGCGCCTGCGACGCGATGATGGCCGCCAGCGTCGCCAGCACCAGCAGTGGCAACTGCGCCCAGTCGGGCGCCATCAGGTAGAACGGGCTCCTCACCGCCTCGGGCCGCGTCAGCAACATCGCGCCCTGGCCGAAGTAGTTGATCACCAACGCCGGCATCACGAAGGCGAACCACGCGATGCGGATCGGCGCCTTGCCGAAGTGGCCCATGTCGGCATACAGCGCCTCGCCGCCAGTGACGCACAGCACCACGGCGCCGAGCATCACGAACGCGACGACGCGGTGCTCGAGGAAAAAGCCGATCGCGCGCCGCGGGTCCAGCGCCCACAGCACCTCGGGGTTGGCGGCGATGTGCGGCAGCCCCAGCAGCACGAGCACGATGAACCACACCAGCGTGATCGGCCCGAACGCCTTGCCGATGCCGCCCGTGCCCAGGCGCTGCACCGCGAACAGCAGCGTCAGCACGACGAGCGCGATCGGCGGGATGAAATGGCTCAGCGCCGGCGCGATGACACCCAGCCCCTCCATCGCGCCGAGCACGCTGATGGCCGGCGTGATGACGCCGTCGCCGTAGAAGATGGCGGTGCCGAACATGCCCACCACCAGCAGCGTGCGCCGCAGCCGCGGCTTGCCGGCCACCGCGGTGGTGGCCAGCGCCAGCATCGCGATCAGGCCGCCTTCGCCGTTGTTGTCGGCGCGCAGGATCAGCAGCACGTATTTCAGCGAGACGACGATCGTCATCGTCCAGAACACCAGCGACAGCACGCCCAGCACGTTGCGGTGCGTGACCGCCACATGGCCGCCTTCGAAGATCAACTGCAGCGTGTACAGCGGGCTGGTGCCGATGTCGCCGTAGACGACGCCGAGCGCGCCGAGCGTGAGCGCGGCCAGGGCGGCAGGGGAGCGGTGGGCGGAGGCTGAGGACACGAAATGGCGGGCGACGGCGCGCCCTCGCTGGCCGGGCGGGCGGCTATCGTACCGCGCGGTTTGTGCGGCGCACCACGCGCTTGCGGGTGGTGCGGACGGCCGTCATTCGTAGATCTCGGCCTCGGGGTCGGTGGCCTCGAGTTCGTAGGCCGCGGCCAGCATCGCCAGGCGGCCGATGACGCCGTACATGTAGAAGCGGTTCGGCGCGCTGGCCCCCGGCTTGGCGCCCGGCCGCGGCAACTGGTGGCTCTCGGCGAAGGCCAGCGGCACGTAGCTCGAACCCGGCGCGTTCAGGTTCTCGTCGATGCCGCGTTCGGCATGCACGCGGTAGAAGCCGCCGACCACGTAGCGGTCGATCATGTAGACCACCGGCTCGGCCACGGCGTCGTTCATGCGCTCGTAGGTGGGCACGCCTTCCTGGATGATGACGTCGGTGACGTCCAGCCCGTCCTTGACGACGCTCATCTTGTTGCGCGTGCGACGGTTGATGTCGTCGAGCTCCTTCGCGTCGTGCACCGTCATGATGCCCATGCCGTAGGTGCCGTTGTCGGCCTTGACGACGACGAACGGCTTTTCGTTGATGCCGTATTCCTTGTACTTGCGGCGCACCTTCGCCAGCAGGGTCTCGACGTTGCCCTTCACGCAGTCCATGCCGGTGGCTTCGGCGAAGTCGACCATGCCGCAGTGCGCATGCATCGGGTTGATCAGCCACGGGTCCATGCCCAGCAGCTTGGCGAACTTCTTCGCCACCTCTTCGTAGCTCTGGAAGTGGCGGCTCTTGCGGCGCACGCCCCAGCCGGCGTGCAGCGGCGGCAGCAGGTACTGCTGGTGCAGGCCCTGCAGCACCTCGGGCGTGCCGGCCGAGAGGTCGTTGTTGAGCAGGATGGTGCAGGGGTCGAAGTCCTTCAGCCCCAGGCGACCGCGCGCGCGCAGCAGCGGCTCCAGTGTCAGCTCGCCGCCATCGGGCAACGCCAGCTTCGATGGCGCTTTGATCTCTTCGTCCAGCGTACCCAGGCGCACATTCAGACCGGCCTGCGTGAAGATCTGCATCAGGCGCTGCACGTTGGCCAGATAGAAGGCGTTGCGCGTGTGGGCTTCCGGAATCAGCAGCAGGTTCTTCGCTTCCGGGCAGATCTTCTCGATCGCCGCCATCGCCGCCTGCACCGCCAGCGGCAGCATCTCGGGTGTCAGGTTGTTGAAGCCGCCGGGGAACAGGTTGGTGTCCACCGGCGCGAGCTTGAAGCCGGCGTTGCGCAGGTCCACCGAGCAGTAGAACGGCGGCGTGTGCTCCATCCATTCCAGGCGGAACCAGCGTTCGATGGCCGGCATCGACTCGAGCACACGCGCCTCGAGCTCGTTGATCGGGCCGTTGAGGGCGGTGATGAGGTGCGGGACCATGGCGGCGCTCGGCAACTGTCGATGGAAGATTCTGGCAGATGGGGATGGTGCGGACAAAAGAAAGAGCCGCCCGCAGGCGGCTGTCTGCTTGTCGGCTGCGGCGCGCGGCCCGGCGATCGGGCTCGCGCGCCGCGACGCATCACTTGTTGTAGGCCGTCTCGCCGTGCGAGGTGATGTCCAGGCCTTCGCGCTCTTCGTCTTCCGGCACGCGCAGACCGATGAGCATGTCGACGATCTTGTAGCAGACGAAGGCGACCACGGCCGACCAGACCACCGTGATCAGCACACCCTCGGCCTGCACCACGAGCTGCGACGCGATGGAGAAGTCCGCCGCGCCGGTGCCGCCCAGGCTGGGTGCGGTGAACACGCCGGTCAGCAGCGCGCCCAGGATGCCGCCGGTGCCGTGCACGCCGAACACGTCCAGCGTGTCGTCGGCGCCGAGCAGGCGCTTGAGGCCGTTGACGCCCCACAGACAGACCACGCCGGCGAGTCCGCCGATGATGATCGAGCCCATCGGGCCGACGCTGCCGCAGGCCGGCGTGATGGCCACCAGCCCGGCGACCGCGCCCGACGCCGCGCCCAGCATCGAGGCCTTGCCCTTGCTCAGGCCTTCGCCGATGCACCACGTCAGCAGCGCGGCGGCGGTGGCGAACAGCGTGTTGATGAAGGCCAGGCCGGCGCCGTCGTTGGATTCCAGGTTGGAGCCGGCGTTGAAGCCGAACCAGCCCACCCACAGCAGCGCCGCGCCCACCATCGTCAGCGTCAGGCTGTGCGGCGCCATCGACTCCCGGCCCAGGCCGATGCGCTTGCCCACCAGGTAGGCGCCGACCAGGCCGGCAACGCCGGCGTTGATGTGCACGACGGTGCCGCCGGCAAAATCGAGTGCACCCTTGCTGAGCAGAAAGCCGCCCGCGCCCCAGACCATGTGCGCGATCGGCAGATAGCTGAAGGTGAACCACAGCGCGCAGAACAGCAGCACGGCGGCGAACTTCATGCGTTCGGCGAACGAACCGACGATGAGCGCGCAGGTGATGCCGGCGAAGGTGGCCTGGAAGGCGACGAACACGTATTCCGGCAGTTTCACGCCGGCCGTGAAGGTGTCGACGAGCGAGCCTTTCGTGACGCCCTTCAGGAACAGCTTGCCGAAGTCGGCGATCACGCTGCCGCTGCCGCCGAACGCCAGGCTGTAGCCGTAGATCGCCCACAGCACGAGGATGAGCGCGAAAACGACCGTCACCTGCATCAGCACCGACAGCATGTTCTTGCTGCGCACGAGGCCGCCGTAGAACAGCGCCAGGCCCGGCACCGCCATCATCAGCACGAGCAGCGTGGACGTCATCATCCACGCCACGTCGCCCTTGTCGACGGCGGCCGAGGCGGCCTGGGCCACCGATGCGGCCACCGGCGCGGCCGCCGATGCAGCAGCCTGCGCGCAGGCCGCCTCCGAGACGCCCAGCGCCAGCAGGCCGAGGGCAAGAATCGTGATGAGTTTTTTCATGGTGTTGTCTTGTTGGGCAGCGGGCGGCGCGTCAGAGCGCGTCCTTGCCGGTTTCGCCGGTGCGGATGCGCACCACCTGCTCCAGGGTGCTGACGAAAATCTTGCCGTCGCCGATCTTGCCGGTGCGCGCACTGGCCTCGATGGCTTCGATCACGCGTTCGACGACGGCCTCGTCCACCGCCGCCTCGATCTTCACCTTGGGCAGGAAGTCGACCACGTACTCCGCGCCGCGGTACAGCTCGGTGTGGCCCTTCTGGCGCCCGAAGCCCTTGACCTCGGTCACCGTGATGCCTTGGACGCCGATGCCGCTCAAGGCCTCGCGCACTTCGTCGAGCTTGAACGGCTTGACGATCGCAGTCACCATCTTCATGGTCATTGATGTGCCCCTCAGAAGTTGTATTTGAGGCCGACGACGAGCGTCGTCTTGCCCAGTTCCTTGCCGTTCACCGGCGAGCTGTAGAACGCGTCGTCGATGCGCGAGGTGCCGACCACCGCCACGCTCGGCACCAGGCCGTTGAAGTCTTTCGAGACGCTCAGCGAGTAGTCCCAGTAGCTGGCCGTGCCGCCCACCGGGCCGCGGATGCGCTGGTGGCCGACGTGCGGCGCGATCGCCCAGCCGTCGACGAGATCGAAGCTGGCGGCGGCCTCGATGTAGTAGCTGTTCTTGCTGTCGGCGTTCGCGAAGGTGTTGCTAAGCGCATGCGAATACTTCAGCGTCGCCGGGCCGTAGCTCAGGGCGCCGTAGACCTCGGTGGTCTCGGCCTTCGGGCTGAGCTTGTTGCCCGGGTACTGGTAGGTCAGCACGCCGACGTCGTAGCTCAGGCCCTTGCTGATCTCGCCCTTGTAGCCGCCGTAGACGTCGATCTCGATGTTGTCGTCGCCGCCCACGTCCTTGATCCACTTGATGGTCGATGCCCAGGTGCCGAGGTAGAAGCCGCCCAGGCTGTAGTCGATGCCGCCTTGCACGGCGGGCTTCAGGCGCGTCTGCGAGATGCCTCGGAAGCGGTAGTCGCTGACAGCGCCGACGTTGAAGGCGAGGTCGGCATACGCCGCGCCGGGTAACGCCGACAGCATGACCAGCGCGCCGAATGCGCCGAAAACGAACGATGCTTTTTTCATCACAGGAACTCCGAGCGTTGCAAAAGGTGACAGCGAACGCCGGGTTTGCAGCTTCTGTGCCATGCCGCGGCCCCGCCGCGGTGCACGGCGGTGCAGCACCGTGTGCGGGGCTGCGTGCCGGGCTTGCCTCGCGCACCAGTCGGGGGATTCGCGGACGGCATGCACAACACCGGCACAACACCGCCCGACACCAGGCACAACATGGGTGCGCACCGCGACGGCGCGGGCGCGTCGCGCACAATGCCGCGAGTCAGGGAGGCAAACGATGACGCTGGCGACCGTGATCAGCCGCGCACTCGATGGGCTGGACGCACCCGAAGTCTTCGTCGAGGTGCAGCTCGCCAATGGGCTGCCGAGTTTCACGCTCGTCGGCCTGGCCGAGACCGAGGTCAAGGAGTCGCGCGAACGTGTGCGCGCCGCGCTGCAGCAAAGCGGCTTCGCATTTCCGCACAACAAGCGCATCACCGTGAATCTGGCGCCGGCCGATCTGCCCAAGGAATCGGGCCGCTTCGACCTGCCGATCGCGCTCGGCATCCTGGCCGCGGCCGGCGTCATCGACGCCACGCGGCTGGCGGCGCACGAATTCGCTGGCGAACTGTCGCTCGCCGGCGAGCTGCGGCCGGTGCGCGGCGCGCTTGCGCTGGCCTTGGCGCTGCGGCGCGCTGGCGGCACGCGGGCGCTGGTGCTGCCGGCTGACAGCGCGTGTGCCGCGGCGCAGGTGGCGGGGCTCGATGTGCGCACCGCAGGCAGCCTGAGCGAGGTGGTGCGCGCGCTGCTGCCCGGCGAGTCGGCCGAGCCGCTGCCGCGTGCGCTGGCCGTGCCGCGCGGCGCCGCCCGGGGCGGGCCCGACCTGCGCGATGTGAAGGGCCAGGCCGGCGCCAAGCGAGCGCTCGAGATCGCCGCCGCAGGCGCCCATTCGCTGCTGCTCATCGGGCCGCCGGGCACCGGCAAGTCGATGCTGGCGCAGCGCCTGCCAGGCATCCTGCCGCCGATGGACGAAGACGACGCGCTCACCAGCGCGGCGCTGCAGGGGCTGACGGCGCAAGGCTTCGATGGCGCCGCCTTCGGCTGCCGGCCGGTGCGTTCACCGCATCATTCGGCCAGCGCGCCGGCGCTGGTGGGCGGCGGTTCGCCGCCGCGTCCAGGCGAGATATCGCTCGCCCACGGCGGTGTGCTGTTCCTCGATGAAACGCCCGAGTTCCCGCGCGCCGCGCTCGAAGCGCTGCGCGAGCCGCTGGAGAGCGGCCGCATCACGATCTCGCGTGCGGCGCGCCAGGCGCAGTTCCCGGCCCGCTTCCAGCTCGTCGCGGCGATGAACCCCTGCCCCTGCGGTTATCTCGGCGCCTTCGCCGCCACCGGCCGCGCCTGCCGCTGCACGCCCGACGCGGTGCGGCGTTACCAGGGCCGGCTGTCGGGGCCGCTGCTGGACCGCATCGACCTGCAGATCGAAGTGCCGGCCGTGACACCGGCCGAGCTGATGGGCCAGCCCGATGGCGAGCCGTCGGCCGTGGTCGCGCTGCGCGTTGCGGCGGCGCGGGCGCGCCAGCTTCAGCGCCAGGGTGAAGCGAACGGCCTGCTCGACGCCGCACGCATCGACGAGTTCTGCGCCGCCGACGCTGCCGCGCGGCGCTTCCTGCAGAGTGCGGCCGAGCGCCTGGGCTGGTCGGGCCGGCGCCTGCACCGCACGCTGAAGGTCGCGCGCACGATCGCCGACCTGGCCGCCAGCGACAGCATCGCCATCCAGCACATGGCCGAGGCGCTGCAGTTGCAGCGCGGGCTGGATGCCGGCTGAAGGCTGAGCGCGCGCTTGAATGAGCGCCGTCAGAGCGCCGGCGCCAGCAGGCGTTGCGCGCGCTCCAGATCGATGGCCTGGCGCTCGGCCCAGTCGCGCACCTGATCATCGCCGACGCGGCCGACGTTGAAGTACAGCGCGTCGGGGTGCGCCATGTAGAAGCCGCTGACGCTGGCCGCCGGCGCCATCGCCAGGCTGTCGGTGAGCTGCATGCCGATGGCGTCGGCCTGCAGCACGTCGAACATCGCCCGCTTGACGCTGTGGTCGGGGCAGGCCGGGTAGCCCGGCGCCGGGCGGATGCCGCGGTATTTTTCGCCGATCAGCTCGTCGACGCTGAGCTGTTCGTCGGCCGCATAGCCCCAGAACTCGGTGCGCACACGCTGGTGCAGGCGTTCGGCGAAGGCCTCGGCCAGGCGGTCGGCGATGGCTTTGAGCGTGATCGCCGAATAGTCGTCGTTGTCGTCGACGAAGGCCCGCACCTTGGCCTCGACATCCAGCCCCGCGGTGACCGCAAAGAGGCCGATGTAGTCGTCTTTCACGCCCTTGGGTGCGATGAAGTCGGCGAGGCTGCGGTTCGGCCGCTTCACGCCGTCGACCACCGGGCGCTCGGTCTGCAGCCGCAGCGGGCTCCAGCGCAGTGCCACGTCGCTGCGCTTGTCGTCGCTGTAGATCTCGATCGTGTCGTCGGCCACGGTGTTGGCCGGCAGCAGCGCGAGCACGCCGCTGGCGCGCAGCCAGCGCCCTTCGATGGCCCGCTGCAGCAGGCGTTTGCCGTCGCTGAAGACACGCTGCGCCTCGCTGCCGACGATGTCGTCGCGCAGGATCTCGGGAAAGTGGCCGGCCAGGTCCCAGGTCTGGAAAAACGGCCCCCAGTCGATGCAGCGCGCCAGCTCGCCGAGGTCGTAGTTGCGGAACTCGCGCCGGCCGATGAACTTCGGCCGTGGCGGCGTGTAGGCGGCCCAGTCCACCTGTGCCTTGTTGGCGCGCGCCTGCGCCAGCGTCACCAGCGGCGTGACCTTCTTGTTCGCGTGCAGCTTGCGCACGCGTTCGTAGTCGGCTTCCAGCTCTTCGATGTACGCGGCCGCGCGTTCGTCGGACAGCAGCTCCGAGCACACGCCGACGCTGCGTGACGCGTCGGGCACATAGACCACCGGGCCCTCGTACTTCGGCGCGATCTTCACCGCCGTGTGCACGCGCGAGCAGGTGGCGCCGCCGATGAGCAGCGGAATCTTCTTGATGCGGAAGTAGTCGTCACGCTGCATCTCGGCGGCGACGTGCTGCATTTCTTCCAGGCTCGGCGTGATGAGGCCGCTTAAGCCCACGATGTCGGCGCCTTCGACGCGCGCCTTCGCCAGGATGTCCTGGCACGGCACCATCACGCCCATGTTCACGACCTCGAAGTTGTTGCACTGGAGCACGACAGTGACGATGTTCTTGCCGATGTCGTGCACATCGCCCTTCACGGTGGCGATGACGATCTTGCCCTTGGCCCGGGCCTCGCCGCCGGCGTCGACCATCGCCTTCTTCTCGGCCTCGATGTAGGGCAGCAGGTGGGCCACCGCCTGCTTCATCACACGCGCGCTCTTCACCACCTGGGGCAGGAACATCTTGCCCTGGCCGAAGAGGTCGCCGACGATGTTCATGCCGGCCATCAGCGGGCCTTCGATCACATGCAGCGGCCGGCCGTTGCGCGCGCGGATGATCTGCCACGCCGCTTCGGTGTCGGCGACGATGAAGTCGGTGATGCCGTGCACCAGCGCATGGCTCAGCCGGGCATCGACGTCGCCGCTGCGCCATGCCAGCCGGGCGCTGTCGTCCTTCGCCAGGCCCTTGGCGTTTTCGGCCACCTCCACCAGCCGTTCGCCGGCGTCGGGGCGGCGGTTCAGCACCACGTCTTCGACCCGCCCGCGCAGCGTCGGCTCGAGCTCGTCGTAGACGCCCACCATGCCGGCGTTGACGATGCCCATGTCCATGCCGGCGCGGATGGCGTGGTACAGGAAGACGGTGTGGATGGCTTCGCGCACCGGGTCGTTGCCGCGGAAGCTGAAGCTCACGTTGCTGACGCCGCCGCTGACCTTCGCGCCGGGCAGGTTCTGCTTGATCCAGCGTGTGGCTTCGATGAAGTCGACGGCGTAGTTGTTGTGTTCCTCGATGCCGGTGGCGATGGCGAAGATGTTGGGGTCGAAGATGATGTCCTCGGCCGGAAAACCGACCTCGTCCACGAGCACACGGTAGGCGCGCTCGCAGATCTGCGTCTTGCGTTCGAAAGTATCGGCCTGGCCTTGTTCGTCGAAGGCCATCACGACGGCGGCCGCGCCGTAGCGCCGCACCAGCCTGGCCTGGCGGCGGAATTCGGCCTCGCCTTCTTTCATCGAGATGGAATTGACGATGCCCTTGCCCTGGATGCACTTCAGCCCGGCTTCGATGACGCTCCACTTCGAGCTGTCGATCATGATGGGCACGCGCGCGATCTCGGGTTCGCCGGCAATCAGCTTCAGGAAGCGCTCCATCGCTGCGGCCGAGTCGAGCATCGCCTCGTCCATGTTGATGTCGATGATCTGGGCGCCGTTTTCCACCTGCTGGCGCGCCACGCCGAGCGCATCCTCGAAGCGGCCTTCGAGGATCATCTTCGCGAACACGCGCGAGCCGGTGACGTTGGTGCGCTCGCCGACGTTGATGAACAGCGAGCCAGCATCGAAGCTCACTGGCTCGAGGCCGGACAGGCGCATCGCGGGCAGTGCGCGGGTATCGGAGGCTGCGGGCTTCGGTGTGCTCATGTGCGTTCACTCCATCAGACAAGGGAGTGAGCGCCGTTGCAGGCCGCGGCGTGGCCGGCGGCGCCCCGAGCCTGGTGGCCGTGCGGCCATTGCAACGCTCCTCGGGGGAGGCCGGATTCTAGCGAAGGGTCATGCGGCCTGCCCTCAGAATGGCGGCTGAACCGCTGACAACGCACCGATCGATGAACTCCGCCGCAGATTCCACCCAGGCCGCCGCCGCTGCCGCCGGGCTGCCGTGGCTGGTGGCCGATGTCGGCGGCACCAACGCACGTTTCGGCTGGATCGCCGACGCTGCAGGCGGCGTCGATCATGTGCGCAAGCTGCCGGTGGCCGCGCATGCCGGCCTGGGCGAAGCGGCGCAGGCCTATCTGGCCGAACTGGCGCCGCTCATCGGCGGCGCGGCACCGCACAAGGCGGCGATCGCCGTGGCCACCGCGATCCGCGGCGACCACGTGCATCTGACGAACTCGGACTGGTCGTTCTCGCGCGCGGCGCTGGCGCAGCGGCTCAAGCTCGACAGCTTGCTCGTGCTCAACGACTTCGAGGCGCTGGCCTTGTCGCTGCCGCGCCTGAAGGCGTCGCAGTTGCGCGCCCACGGCGCGTTGCCGCAGCCCGCCGGCATGCTCGCGGCGGTCGGCCCCGGCACCGGGCTGGGTGTCGGCGGCGTGCTGCAGACGGCGCACGGCTGGGTGGCGGTGGCCGGCGAAGGCGGCCATGCGACGCTGGCCGCGGCCGACGACTTCGAAGCGCAGTTGCTGGCGGCGGTGCGCGCCGAACACAAGCACGTGTCGGCCGAACGCCTGCTCTCGGGCATCGGCCTGCCGACGCTGCATGCGGGCGTGGCGTCGGTGCTGGGCCAGCGCACCGAAACGCTGGACGCGCGCGCCATCGTCGAGCGTTTCAACGCCGGCGGCGACGCGCTGTGCCGGCGCACCATCGACGTCTTCTGCGCGATGCTCGGCGGCTTCGCCGGCAACGTCGCGCTGACGCTGGGCGCGCGCGGCGGGCTGTACATCGCCGGCGGCATCGTGCCGCGGCTCGGTGATGCGTTCTTCGCGTCGGCGTTTCGCCAACGCTTCGAAGACAAGGGGCGCTTCAGCGACTATCTGCGCGCCATTCCCACCGCGTTGGTCACCGACACGCTGGCCGCGCTGGCCGGCGCCGCGCACGCGATCGAACAGCACGCGCGCTGACGCCGAGGTTGACGATGACGGCCGAGACCCTGAACACCGCCCAGCTCGAGGCGGTGCACCATCTGCGCGGCCCCTGCCTGGTGCTGGCCGGCGCCGGCTCCGGCAAGACGCGCGTCATCGTGCACAAGATCGCGCGCCTGCTGCAGGCCGGGCTGGAACCCAGGCAGATTGCCGCCATCACCTTCACCAACAAAGCGGCGCAGGAGATGCGCGAACGCGCGAAGGCACTCGTCGGCCCGCGCGCCGCGAAGGATCTGGCCGTCAGCACCTTCCATTCGCTGGGCGTGCGTTTGTTGCGCAGCGATGGCGAGCGCCTGGGGCTGAAGCCGCAGTTCTCGATTCTCGACAGCGACGACGTGCTCGGCGTGATGAAAGACGCCGGCGGCAGCAGCGACAACGCGCTGGCGCGGCGCTGGCAATGGACCATCAGCCTGTGGAAGAACCAGGGGCTGGATTCGAGCGCCGCGGCGGGCGCGGCAAGCAACGACGACGAACGTGTCGCGGCGCGCGTGATGCAGCGCTACGAAGAGCGGCTCGCGGCCTACCAGGCGGTGGACTTCGACGACCTCATCGGCCTGCCGCTGAAGCTGCTGCAACGCGATGCCGAAACACGCGCGAAGTGGCAGGCCTTGTTCCGCCACGTGCTGGTCGACGAATACCAGGACACCAACGCCGTGCAGTACGAACTGCTGAAGGCGCTGGTGGGTGAGGACGGCGTCTTCACCGCGGTGGGCGACGACGACCAGAGCATCTACGGCTGGCGCGGCGCCACCATCGACAACCTGAAGCGCCTGCCGCTGGAATTCCCGCGCCTGAAGGTCATAGCACTGGAGCAGAACTACCGTTCCACCGGCCACATCCTGCGCGCCGCCAACGCGGTGATCGCGAAGAACCCGAAGATCTACGAGAAAAAGCTCTGGAGCGAACTCGGCGACGGCGAGTCGGTGCGTGTGCAGGACAACGACAGCGAAGACCACGAGGCCGAACGTGTGGTGGCACGCATCGTCGCGTTGCGCAGCGATGATGGCCGCAACAAGTTGAGCGACTTCGCGGTGCTCTACCGCGCCAACCACCAGGCGCGTGTGTTCGAGCAGAAGCTGCGCGCGGCGCAGATTCCGTACAAGGTCTCGGGCGGCCAGAGCTTCTTCGACCGCGCCGAGATCAAGGACTTGTGCGCCTGGTTGCGCCTGCTCGTCAACCAGGACGACGACCCGGCCTTCCTGCGCGCGGTGACGACGCCCAAACGCGGCATCGGCCACCAGACGCTGGCGTCGCTGGGCGAGTTCGCCGGCAGGTGGAAGGTCAGCCTGTTCGAAGCCTTGTTTTCACCCAGCCTGGGCACGGCGTTGAAGGGCAAGGCGATCGACGCGCTGCACGAGTTCGGGCGTGGTATCAATGAGCTCGAAGAACGCGCGCGCCACACGCGCGGCAGCGACGACGCGAAGGCGCTGCTGCTGGCGTGGCTGAAGGACATCGCCTACGAGCAGCACCTGCACGACGGCGAAGACAGCGACAAGCTCGCGCAGGCGCGCTGGAGCAATGTGCTCGACTTCATCGACTGGATCGCGCGCCGCTGCGGCGGCCGGCTTGCCGCCGATGGCAGTGGCGTCGAAAGCGAGCCGCAGAGCGTGCTGCAGGTGGCGCAGACCATCAGCGTCATCATCAGCCTGGCCGAGCGCGGCGACGAACAGGACGTGGTGACGCTGTCGACGCTGCACGCCGCCAAGGGCCTGGAATGGCCGCACGTGGTGCTCGCCGGCGTCAACGAAGGGCTGCTGCCGTTCCGCAGCGGCGACGAGGACATGACGCCCGAGCGGCTGGAAGAAGAGCGGCGCCTGATGTACGTCGGCATCACACGCGCGCGCAGCACGCTCGTGGTCAGCACGCTGCGCCGGCGCAGGAAGGGCCGCGAGACGGTGGCCGGCGTGCCCAGCCGTTTCATTGCCGAGATGAAGCTCGACGAAGTGGTGGCCAAGGAAGACCCGCGGGAGCGGCTGAAGCGGCTGCGTGCCGGCCTGGCGGCGAAGGTGGCGAGCGCCGACGAGGCCGAGAAGGCTGCCGCCGCACAGCGCTGATCAGCGCTGCGCTGGCGGATCCTGGCTCAGCACCGTCAGGATGTCGGCATACCAGGCGCAGTTCAGCCCCAGCGTCTCATCTTCCACAAGGTCGCGCCCGCTCATGTCCAGGCGCCCCGAATGTGCGCCCAGCAGCTTCCACGGCAGCGCGTCGTGCGCCGCCGCGGCGGGATTGCGCAACACCACCGGGGCGCCGCTGGTGCCGCGGTGCGTGCGCGCGTCGGTGAGGAAGTAGCCCAGGCCCTGGAAGCGGATGCCGAACGCCGATGCGAGCACGGCCTGGCGCACCACCGGCAGGTGGTGCACGGTGTCGTGGAAGCCGAGCGGGAAGCCGACGATGAGCAGCGAGCTGCCGATCTCTATCGCCTCGTCGGCGGCAGCCAGATGCGCCGGCGTGAACGCCTGCAGCACCACGTCGGGCGGCAGCACGCCCCGGTCGATCTCGAGCAGCGCGATGTCGACCTCGCCGCCGCTGTCGGTGCCCTGGCGCCAGTTCGCCATGCCGCCGTCGTAGAGCATCAGCGACAGGCTGCTCGACGCCGACAGACGGCTCGCGCTGGTGTGCAGCTCGATCGTGATGCGGTTCGGCCGGTGGCCGCTGGCCTCGTCGAACATCACGTGGCGGCTGGTGGCCAGGAACAGGCGCGCGTCGCGCTCGAAGAAGAAGCCGCTGGCCTGCGTCAGCGGCTGCTCATGCTCGAAGGTGGCAATGCGCGTGGCGGCGAGCAGCAGCGAGTCGATCACGGTGGGCTTCAGGCTTGACGGCGGGCGGCGCACCATAACACCGGCAGCGCCGCGCCATGGTGTTATGGTTGTGCAGCCATTGGAAAGCCGCTCATGAGCCAGATTTCAGCTTCCTCTCTCGCGCAACGCCGCGACGCCCTGCGTGAAGGCCTGCCGGCCACCGTCGCGCTGCTGAAACACCGACGCGCCGCCGAGATCGATGCCGGCGACATCGACGACTACGTGGCGCTGAACTGGATGGAATGGAGCGGCGGCGGCCTGCGCCTGACGACCACCGGCGAAAACGTCTGCAAGCAGTTCAGCGTGCGCGGGTCGGGCGCGTAGTTCGCGCGTACGGGCTGCGCATGTCGCGCGGCCGCCGACGGCGGCTTCGTCACGACGGCAGGAAGTCCACCGGCCAGCTCACCACCATCACGTCGACGTCCCGGGCGCCGAAGTCGAACTGGCGGATGCGCGCCAGCAGCTTGTGTTCCAGCGCATCGGCCTTGAGTTCGCTCGACGCGACGCGGCATTCCACCACCGCGCCCGACGGCGCGATCTTCAGCTCCAGCACCACCTTGCCCTGCAGCGCCGGGTCTTCGCGCAGCGCGCGGTTGTAGAGCGCGTAGATCGCGCCCTTGTTGCGTTCGAAGACGAGCTTGATCTCCTCGATCGAACGGCTGGCCTTGCCGCTGCGGCTCTTGTGCAGCGTGCCGCCGGCGCCGCTGCCGCTGCCACCACCCTGCGCGCTGCCCCCGCCGCCGCCCGCGCCGCCGCCACCGCCGCCGCCGGCCACACCTTGCACCAGCGTCGTCGCGCGGCCCGCAAGGCCGCCGCCGCCGGTGTCGCGGCTGTAGGCTGCGGTGTTGATGCCGCCGCTGCCGCGACCGGCGCTGGCGGTGATCAGCGCGCGCACCGGCACACCGTTTTCGCTGCCCGCGCCGACACCGGCGCCGACGCCGCTGCCCACGCCGGGCCCGGCCTTGATGTCCTGGCGAAGCTGCACCGCCAGTGGCGCGCCGCTCATCTCGGCGAGTTCGTTTTTCATCGCCAGCAGACCGACGCCCGACGCCGTCTTGCGCGCCGACGCTTCGCCCGCCGCTTTGCCGGCGATCGCACGGCGCGCTTCGGGCACCGGCACCTCGTGCGCTTTGGGCTGCGCCGCCTTCGGCGCCGGCGCCGCGGCCTCGCTCACCTTCGGCGGTGTCGCCGCGACCACCGGCTTCGGCGCTGGCGGCAGCGGCGTGGGCGGCCGTTCCAGCAGCAGCCTGGCCAGGGGCGGCGGCGGTGGCTGCGAGATCGGCGTGTCGGGCTGTGGATGCGGCAGCCACGGCAGCACCAGCGCCACCAGCAAGGCCAGCCCCAGCACACGCTGCTGAATGCGCGTGAAGCGGCGGTCGTCGTCGCCTTTGCGGGCCCACGGCAACTGCGCGCTGCGAAACGAGATGGCGGCTGCGCTCACAGCGTGCTCTTTCGCTGCACCGCGAACGACACGTCGGCAAAGCCGGCCTGCGCGCCGGTGAACATCACCTTGCGCAGCAACCGGTACGGAATGCTTTTGTCCCCGACGATGGTCAGCGCCTTCGCTGCGCCCGCGTTCGCGTCGTGCGGGCCGGCAGCCGCGGCAGGCTGCTGCTGTGCCTGCAGCGCCACCTGCAGCCCGGCGATCACGTCGCCCGGCTGCGCGAGGGCATCGGCCACCGCCGCCACCTTGCGGCCGTCGACGATGATCTCTTCGCTGCTGACCACCACCACCCGCGTTTCGCGCGGCGCCGTCGACGCGGTCGACAGCGGCAGCTTCACGGCCTTGTTGCCGGGCAGCGCCGCTTCGACGCCGGCGCTGGACAGCAGGAAGAAGATGAGGATCGTGAAGACGTCGATCAGCGAGACGAGGTTCATGTCGACCATCGTCGTATGGCGGCTCCTGCGCAGCGCGCGTTTTTGCAGCGGTGTCAGCGTCATGCGGCCCCCTTGCGCAGCGGCGCGTCGCCGATCGAGATGTTGGGGAACAACTCGGCCGCCTCGGCCTTCGCGCCGTGCACGGTGGCGGTGGCGCGCATCGCGTCCATCACCTGCACCAGTGCGTCGTAGGGCGTGTCGGGCTCGGCCAGCACGCTGGCATCACGCTGGGCCGGGAAGCGCTGCTTGAGCTGCACCATCAGCGCCTGCAGCGTGTGCAGGTCGGCGCCGTCGGCACGGCGCGCGATGCGCTGCAGCAGGCCGCCGACGCGGTCGCCCACCTCGATGGCGTCGTGCCGCAACACCACTTCGAGCCGCAGGTCCTCGACCTTGAGCTGCTGCACGGCCGACGACGGCGCCGGCAGCGCGATGTCCAGCACCGCCAGGCGGCTGAAGACGGCGGTGGAAAGCAGAAAAGGCACCAGCACCACGATCAGGTTGATGAACGCGGTGATCTCCAGATGCGCCGGTGTCTTGTGCAGGCGTCGCACACGCATGGTCGTGCTCTCTCAGGCGCGCGCGTAGGCCGCGGCGCCCTGCGCGGCCCTGGCGCCGGGTGCGCCGTGGGCGCTGGAACCGTTCGGGGCGCTCTGGGCGCCGTGGCCGTTCTGCTCGGGCGCCAGCCGCTGCACCAGGTTCAGGAAGGTGATCTTCGCCGCCTCCAGGCTGTCGACGATCTCGGATGCGCGCGACTGCAGGAAGGAGTGGATGAGCAGGAACGGGATCGCCACCATCAACGCAAACGCGGTGTTGTTCATCGCGATCGAGATCGACGCCGAGAGCATCTCGGCCTTCTCGGCCGGGTTCACCGCCGCCACCGCGGTGAAGCCCTTGATCAGGCCCATGATGGTGCCCAGCAGTCCGACCAGCGTGATGACGTTGGCGAAGGTGGCGATGTAGTGCGTGCGCTTTTCCAGCCGCGGCACGATCTCCATCATGCCTTCCTCCATCGCGGCGTCGATGTCCTCGCGCCGGCGCGCGCTCTGCAGCCGCACGAGGCCGTTGTTGACGATGCGGCTGATGGCGGCGTCCGACTTTTCCGTGATCAGCGCCACGTCCTTGAAACGGCCGCCCTGGAGCAGCGGCAGCACCTGGTCCCAGACCTTGCGGTTGTCATTGCGTGCGCGGCTCAGGAACAGCAGGCGTTCGATCGCGATCGCGACGCCGAAGGCCATGATGGTGAGGCTGGGGAAGATGAAGAGGCCGCAGTCCTGGAAGAACTTGATGGCGGTGCTGAGGGGGTTCATCGGCTTTTCTCCGGGGGCGTGGGGGCGGGGCGGGGGTTGATCTGGCCGTCGTAACGAAGCTGGCGGCGGAACTCGTCGCGGTCTATCGGCGCCAGCGCTTCGTCGAGCACGCTCGTCACCGGGCGGCCGCTGGCGACGCCGGGCAACGGTTTTTTCCACGGCACGATGTAGAGCACCTTCGGCAGTTCGCGGTTGCCGATGATCTGCGTGCGCTCGATGTCGGCGCGGTCCTGCGCGTGGGTGCCGAACGTGGCGACGGCGAGCGCGCTGAACAACAGGCTTGTTTTCATGTCGGATCCTTGCGGCTGACGACGCTGGCGGCGTGGCCGGGCTCCGGTTTGCGGTGCTTCAGTTCGGCGAGCCACTGCGTCACCGCACCATCGGCCGGCGTCACCAGCGACTGGAAGCGTTCGTACAGTTCGAGCGCCTTGTTGCTGTCGCCGAGGTACAGGTCATTGAGGATCGCGAGGTTGAGCACCGGCGTCGCGGCCTGCGGGTTGGCGGCGATGGCCGCTTCGTAGGCTGCGCGCGCGTTCGCGAATTCGCCCGCGCCGCGCAGCATGATCGCCTGCTGGTTCAGCGGCAGCGCCGCGTCTTCGCGCTCGGCCTTGGCCCAGCGCACGGGCTTGAGCGCGGCCAGCGCGCCGAAGCTGGCGCGCACCCATTCGTCGTAGACGCCGGTCGCGGCGCGCTGCGCGTTCAACTCGTGCAGCGTGATCGCCTTCTCCTCGAACGGAAACGCCTGCTCCTCGAGCATCACGTCGTACTGCTCCCGCTCGGCCTTGTTCAGCGTTTTCGGCCGCTGCGACGCCAGCAGCGCCTTGCCGAAGTGCTGGTACAGCGCGGCGATGTGGAAGGTGGCGGCGGTGCTGACGTCGGCCACGCCGTAGTCGGCCGCGCGTGCATAGGCCTGCAGCGCCTGTTCCATGCGCAACTTCTTCAGTTTCAGGCTCTTGCGCAGCGGCTCCACCAGCGCCACGTCGCGAAAGGCGCGGTCCGCCGGCTCGGCGAGCGCCAGTGCGGCCTTCGCCGCGAGCGCGCGGGTGCCGTCGCTGCGTGCGTCGCCGCCGCTGGCGTCGGCGATCAGCACTTCCTTCATCCACGCCAGCGCCGCCTTGCCGCTGCTCATCTGAGCCAGGCGGTAGCGTGCCTGGATGGCGGCCGGCAACGGCTGTGGGTACTGCTTCACATAACGTTCGTAAGTGGGCGCGGCCTGCGCATCACCCGCCTTGTCGTGCAACTCGGCGGCCTGCCACAACGCGCCGCGCGCCAGTTCGGCGTCGGCACTGCTGGCGGCCACACGTTCGAACTCGCCGGCGGCCAGCGACCATTGCTCGTTGGCCAGATACGCCGTGGCGAGCTTGGCGCCAACCTCGGCCTGCAGCGGGTGCTGCGGGAAACGACGGCGGAAGTCTTCGAGCTGGCGTTCGGCGCCGTTCCAGTCCTTCTCGGCGATGAGCGCGGTGGCGGCGTCGAACTGCGCCGTCGCGCGCACGTCGGAGTCGGGCGCGACACTGGCGACGCGCTCGAAGAAGGCCACCGCGTCACGCGGCCGGCCGGCGGCGCGCGCGGCGTCGCCTTGTTCGTAGATGGCCGCGGCCTGGCGTTCACGCAGGGCCTTGTCGGCGTCGGCCGTGGCGCCGCTGCTGGCCAGCGCCTGGGCGTAGGCTTTCTCGGCGTCGGGCCAGGCCTTGCGGTCGAAGGCGTCGTGCGCGATCACGGTCCAGGCGGTCCGCCGCTCAGCGGGCTTGAGCGTCAGCGTCAGCGCGCGTTGGGCGACCGCCGCCGACTGCGTGCCGTCCTTCAACGCGAAGAGCTGGTCCGCGGCGTGCGTGAGCACGGCGCCGCAGCGCGCGTCGGCGGCGAAGTGGTCCGCGAAGCGCAGCGCGCTGGCGACCGCCGCGCGCTGCACGTCGCCGCCGTCCAAGCGCGCATAGGCCAGCAAGGCCGCGTAGCCGGCATCGGCGCTGCGCGTGTTCGCTGCGTAGTGATAGGCCACCGTTTCGTATTCGCTGGCGGCGGCGGCGAACTGCTGGTCGTCGAACAACAGCTCGGCCAGCAGGAAGTTGTTGGCCGCTGCATCCTTGGCGTCGGGGAATGAGGCCAGCAGCGTGCGGTACCAGTGCACGGCCTCTTGCGCGTCGGTGCTGCGTTTGCTCTTCTGCGCCAGCGCATGGTGCTCGCGCGCCAGTTCGGTCAGGTGCGTCTTCAGCAGCGGCTCGGCCTGTTTCCAGCCCTGCGGGTTGGCCTTGCGGAATTCGCTGTCGGCGGCGTAGCGCACGACGTAGTCGGTCTTCGCTGCCAGCGCCAGCGTCGCAAAGCCGTTGTCGGCGTAGATCTGGATCACGCGCGCCTGCAGCAGCGGCGCCTGCGCGTCCAGCGGGCGCAGGCGCGCAAACGCCGCGAAGGTGTCGGCGGCGTCCTTCACGCGTTGCTGCTTCAGATAGAACTCGCCCAGGTGCTGGTAGACGCGGTATTCGTAGGCGCGACGCACGGGGCTGTCGATGAGCGGCGCGATGCTGGCCGCGCCCTGCAGGTTGGACAGCGCGATGCTGGTGACGCGCAAGGTGTCGTCCACCAGTTCGCGGTCGCCGCGGCTCAGTGGGGCGCTGCTGTCGGCGTGCCGGCCCAGCGTGTGGTCGAGCACGCCGAAGAAGGGCCGCAGCGCGTCGTCGAGCCGGCCCTGCTTGAACAGCGACCAGCCCTGCATGTACAGCGCGCGCTGGCCGTAGGGTGTGGCAGCGCCGTCGTGCAGCACGCTGGCATAGGCGGCTTCGGCGCCGGCGTAGTCGCGCGTCGCGAACAGCAGTTCACCGCGCCGGAACTGCGCTTCACCGGCATAACGTGTGTGTGGGTAGCGCCGCACGAGTTCGCTCAGCGTCTTCAGCGCCAGCTCGACCTCGCCGCCTTGTTCGTGGGCGCGCGCCAACTGGTACAGCACGCGGTCGTTGCCGGGGTCGTTCGGATAGGCCTTGAGGAAGTCGTCGTAGCGCGCGATGGCGGCCTTGTAGTCGGGCGTGGCGCCGTCGGCCAGGCGCTCGTCGGCGCCGTCCATCGCCAGGTCGCCCAGGCGGCGCATGGCTTCGGGGCGTTGCGGCGCGTTCGGCGCCGCGGCGAGGAAGGCGCGGTAGGCGGCCGCGGCCTGGGCGTTGTCGGTCTGGATGCGTTCGTCAGCCGGCACGTCGACGTGGCGGCCGGCCAGGCTGGCGAGAGTGGGTTCGTTGTCGGGCGGCGCGTGCTGGAACAGCCCGCAGCCGCCCAGGCTGGCGCCCAGCCCGGCCAGCAGCACAACGCATGCGCGGTTTAGGCTGTCAAGGCTTCGCATCGTGATGCTCCGCATCGGGGCCGCTGCCCGCGCCGCCGCCTGCGCCGCGGGCAAGCTGCGCGTGGTCGAGCAACTGCGCAATCGCCAGCCGCGCCTGCGCCGCGTAAACGTCGAGCCGCTGCTGCTGCGCCTGCAGTTCGTCCACCGCCATCGCCTGCAGCAGCGCCTGCTGTTCGCCGCTGAGCGCGGCCACGCGCGGCGCCAGCGCCTGCAGGCGCGCCTGCAACTCGGCGATGCGTGTGGCGAAGGCGTCGAAATGTCGGGGCTCGTCGTGCTGCGCCCGTTGCAGCGCGGCGCTGTGCGTCTTCGCGTCGGCCAGTGCCTTGTCGGTGGCGCGCAAGGCCTTGGTGGTGTCCCACACGCGCGCCGGATAGTCCTGCGCCAACTGCCAGGTCAGCGCGCCCTTGACGCGCCGCAGGCGTTCGCGCAGCGCGGCGTCGTCGTTCGTCGCCAGCGCGGCCTGGGCATCTTCGATGCGCTGCATCAGCGCCTGCTCGTGGCTGTCGACGAAGGCCGCCGGGTCGGGCGGCTGGCTGGCCTGGTCGAGCTCGGCGGCCAGCGCGTCGCGCCGCTGCTGCAATGCCGGCAGGCTGAGCGCGCCGGCGCGCTGCAGCACCGCCGGCAGGCGTTCGGCGTAGGCGCGGCGGCGCGTCGCGAGCATGTCGTCGAAGACGCCCAGGCGGTTCTGCCAGTCCTGCAGGTTGTGCGCCAGGAACTGCAGGTCGCGCAGATTCTTGAAGTTCTCCTGGAAGCGGTTGCTGGCCAGAAGCTGCGCGAAGTGGCCGGCGTGCGGCAGGCGCGGCACCTGTTCGATGGCGCTGAACTCGTTCATGCCGTCGTTGGGGTTGTGCTGCAGCAGCGCGTTCACGAGTGTGCCGCCGCGAATCGCGCTGATGGACTGCTGCAGCCGCGTGCGTTCGGCGGCGTAGAGGCTGACGGCGTCGTTGTAGCCGTTCAGTGCCTGCTGGCGCGCGCCGAGTTCGGTCCAGGCAGACGGCAGCGCGATCTTCGCTTCCAGCACTGCCGCGTCCGACGGCTCGCGCGACGCGAGTTCGGTCCACGGCACGAGCGCGTCTTTCGCTTGCGTCATCGCGCTGGCGGCCCAGCCGAAGCCCAGCAAGGCCTTGTTCGACGACGGACCCGCCAGGCGCACCCGCTGCAACGCCGTGCGCGCCGCTTCGGGGTGGCCGGCGGCGAGCGCGCTGAAGCCGAGCGCGACGTTGGCGCGGTCGCGCAGGCAACGCTGTTCCTCGCCATAGGCGTGCGCAGTGCCGATCTGCTCGAGCAGTGCGTCGCCGTGCGCGGCGTCGCCGCTCTTGATGAGCGCGACGCCGAGGTTGAAGCGCGCGTAGCTGGCCGCGCCAGCGCCAAGCCGGGCCTGCACCGGCGCCAGCACGGCGGCAGCGCCGGTGTAGTCGTTGCGCGCCATCAGCAACTGCGCCTTCAGCAGCACGCGGTCGTCCTCGAGTGCACGCGGCAACGCTTGCTCGACGTGCGCGAGCGCGGTGTCGGCTTCGCCAAACAGCCCGCGCTGGTACTTGATCTTGGCCAGGTAGTACCACGCACGGTCGCGCACCGCCGGGGGCGCGTTGCGCTCGATCAGCGTGGCGAACACCGCAGCGGCTTCGTCGTGCAGACCGTAGCTCAGCAGCATGCCGCCGCGCAGCACCTCGGCTTCGTCGTCGTGCGGCGCGATGCGGCCGAAATGCTGCGACACCATCAAGTTGGTGATGGACTCGAAATAGTGATCCTGGAAGAACTCGAACAACACGTCGCCGTAGTGCGGCGAGCGCACGCTGTTCTGCGCCGACGCGCAGGCGCACAGCGCGCACAGCGCGGCGGCCAGCAGCGGGCGCAGGCTCATTGCCAGACCTTGACCTCGAACTCGGGCTGCAGCTTGGCCTGCTGGTCCTTGATGCGCAACTCGATGTACTTGGCGTCTGTGGTCTTGTCGAACTTCAGCGTCGTGCCGCGCTTGTAGTCGCGCTCGTGCGGGCCGCGGCCGGTGAAGAAAGCGTCGATCGCGTGTTCGCCCACCTTCAGGTTGCCGAGGTAGACACGCTGCACGCCGCCGCGCAGCAGCGCCTGCACTTCCAGCGGCGTGTACAGATGGTTCGCCACCACCTTGTCGTCGAGCTTGATCTGCACCGACTCCAGCTCGAAGAGCTTGCCGACGTCGGCCGAGACGAACAACGCCACCTGTGTGTTCGCCGGGAACAGCAGTTCCTCTTCCAGCACCAGCAGGTCGCGGTTGACGCGGATGACGTCGGCTTTCAGGCTCTGCACGCGGCTGTCGAGGCCGGGCGCCGATGCCGATGCGGCCGGCACGGAGGTCACCGCGTCGCCGGCTGAATGGGCCGAGGCCGCCGGCAGCAGCAGTGCGAGACCGGCGGCCAGGGCGAAGAGTGTGTTGCTGGCGTGCATGTCGCCTCTTCAGTAGTGGGCCGAGACGAAGAGCTGCAGCACGTTGGCGTTGTACGAATACGCCTTGCCGCTGCGCAGGTCGGTGAAGTCGCCGAAGCGATAACTCTTCAGTTCATAGGCGCCGGTGAGCCGGGTGCCGTATTTCGCCGCCGCGCCGCCGAAGCTGTAGCTGAGCTTGGCGCCGACGCTGAAGTCCTTGAAGTCGCTGAGCTGGCGGTTGCGCGAGACGTACAGCGTCTCGCCGCCGGCGTTGTCGCTGTAGAACAGCGCCTTGCCCTGGCTGTAGACGCGCAGCGACGCATCGGCCAGCCAGCGTTCGCCGAAGTTGTGCGCGGCACCGAACTCCAGTGTCTCGCCCTTGACGGCCCAGTTGTCCCCGTAGTGGCGCCATGAGGCGCGCACTGCGGTGCGCCAGGCGCCGTCGCCCACTTCGCCGACGGTGCGCAGCTCGATCGCATGGCTGGAGCGTGTGCGCGGATTGCGCTCGGGCACGAAGGCGCCGAAGACACGCGCCACACGGTACGGGCTGCCGAGATAACCGTCGTCGTTGATGGCCTCGAAGTTCAGGCTCGCGAGCCAGCGCGGCGACAGGATCTGCGTGACGCCGCTGCGGTACTGCCAGTGCGTGGCGTGGTCGAAGAAACCGACGCCGGTCTTGCCGACATCGTCGCGGCCGCGCGTGAAGCCCAGGCTCACCGTCGTCATGCCGGCGAACACGTCCTGCGAGACGTCGAGGCCGAAGGTGCCGGCCTTGTAGTCGGGCTCGCTGCTGCTGTCCATCGACAGCGAGATCAGCGCGTCGCGCACCAGCACGTCGGCGCCGAGGCCGAAGGACTTGCGCGTTTCCTTGAACGGGCTTGCGGTGGTGACGACGTCGATCGATGCGTTGCTCACCGCATCGACGTAGTAGTTGGCCGACAGCGACACACGATCGGCCAGGCTCTTGCGCACCAGAAAGGCCGGCCCGTTGGCCTGCACGCCGCCGCCGTCGTAGTCGTGGATCAGCGCTTCGGCCTGGTCTTCGGGCAGCACGGTGGCATGCGCCGGCGCGTGGGAAAACAACGCCAGCAACGGCGCGCACCAGCGCAGCAGCCGCTTCGGGGCCGGTTCAATTGCATCCACAGCCGCCCCCTTGCACGCCCGTGGCGCCGCGTGCGCCTTCGCGCACGAGGTTGATGTGTTCCAGATGTCTGGCCGCCAGCGCGTCGCGGTTGAACTGCATGATCGGGTCGGCCAGGCGTTCGCGTTCGTAGGGCTTGACCCACGGCTCGATGGCACAGCCGCCGAGCAGCGCCACGCTCAGCAACAACACGGTGCTCTTCATTCGGTCACCAGCTCGCGGATCTGCTGCTCGTAGGCCGCGGCCGTGCCTTCGCGGTAGCCGCGGTGCAGATAGCGCACACGGCCGTCGCGGTCGATCAGCACCGTCGACGGCATGCTGTCCAGCTCGTAGAGCCTGCTCACCGTCTTGTCGGCGTCCAGCAGCACCGGGAAGTGCAGGCCCAGGCGCGTGGCGACGGCCTGTGCCTGCGCCGGGTCGCTGTCGACGTTGACGCCCAGCAGCACGAAGCCCGACGCGCGGTACCGGTCGTACAGGCGGTTGAGTTCGGGCATCTCCTGTTTGCACGGCCCGCACCACGTGGCCCAGAAGTTCACCAGCACGACGTTGCCGCGCTGTTCGTTCAGGCGCAGGTTGTGGCCGTCCAGGCCACGCAGCGTGAAGTCGGGCGCCGTCTTGGGGGCCGTCGCGCGCGTGGCGACGGCGGCGTCGACGTTGGCGGGCAGCGCGGCGGCGACCGTCAGCAGGCAGGCGAGCAGCGTCTTCATCAGAAGAACAGCGTCACGCCGAGCGTGACTTCCGGGTTCTGCGTGCTCTGGCGCTTGCCCAGCAGATCGAGCGAGAAGATGTGGTCGCGCACGTCGGCCTGCACCGCAAAGCGGTCGCTGAACAGCAGCCGGGCGCCGAAGCCGACGTTGAAGGTCTGGCGCTTCTGGTCGACGAAGTTGGTGCTGCCTATGCCGCCGATGATGTAGAAGGCCGACGCCTTGGCCACCTTGCTGCCGAAGAACACCTCGCCCGGCAGCACGTTGTAGCCGGCCGCGAGGTTGTAGTAGCTCAGCGTTTCCTTGCTGTCGGCGAACACGCCACCGGGCAGCACCTGGCGGAAGTTCGCGTCGCTGACCTTGGTCTGGCCGTAGGCGGCTTCGACGAACACGTCCTCGGTGATGTGGTAGCCCAGGCGCAGGCCGGCCACGGCGCTGGAGCCGAAGTTCTGCGTTGCATAGGTGCCGGCGAACAGGCCGAGCTCGAAGTCGTTGCTGGGGAAGTGCGGCACGCTGATCTCGCGCCGCTCGACCTGTGGCACGACGACCTGGTCGGTGCCGTCGGTCTTGTGCTGCGCCAGCGCCAGCAGCGGAGTGCACAGCAGCAGGCAGGGAATCGATGACAGTCGCATGAAGGGAGCCCTAGAAAAAGAACGAGAGGCCGAGCGTCAGCGCGCGGTATTCGCTGCTGTGGGCGTCGGAGACGAGCGCGGTGTAGAGCGTGTAGTCGGCGCGCGCGACGAAGCGCTCGCTCAGGTGAACACGCAGGCCGAGCGCGGCGTTCGCGAGGTTGGCGTTCACCGGTGTGGCATTCACCAGGCTGTTGTTCGGAATGTTGTTGAACTTGCCCAGCCCGACACCGAAGTACGGCGACCAGCGCTGGTCCGACCACGGCTCGACGTTGAGGTTGACGTGCCAGAAGTCGGTGCCCGAGAACAGGCCCTGCACCTGGCCCAGCGTGGCCTCGACACCCAGCGTGTCGCTCAGGCGATAGGCGCTCCACACCTTGAGCATCGGTTCGGACTTGAAGCGGCCCCACGAGGCGCCGACCTCGACCCGGCGCGCCAGGTAGTCGTCGAGCAGCACGTCGCGAAAGCCCTTCGTCGTGCCGGCTGCGGTGAGCGTGTTCGTGAGCTGCTGGCGCTGCACCCAGCCCACTTGCCCGCCTTCGGCACGCACGCGGTACCAGTCGGTGTGGCGCATCTCGACGGTGATCCACTGGTGGCGTTCGGCGACGAAGAACACCGGGTAGCCGCGGCCGGGGCCGGTGTGCAGCTCGATGAAGGCATCGTTGACCTGCAGGCGTTCGCTGTCGGGCGCCGCGGGCTGGGCGGCCCGCGCCGACGGCGCAGCCCACGCGGCGAGAAGCACGCACACGGCGATCAGGCGGGCGATCTTCATTCGACCTTGCACGCGCCGCTGGCCGGGTCGGCCGGTGTGAACATCGTGTTCGCGCTGGTGCTGAATTCGTCCTGGCCCTCGGGCACCGGGCGGCTGATCCAGTAGCGCAGCGCCTGCACGCGCGCGTCGTTGCTGTCGCTGAAGATCAGGCCGCCGCCGTGCAGCACGCCTTGCAGCAGCGGCTTGTTGACGAGGCGGCTCTCGTCCGGCGCACCGATCACGGTGACGCCCTGCGCCGAGTAGTAGTTCCTGTACATGTCGGTGGCGCGCAGCACATCGATGGCAAGCGTGAAGTCGGTGACCTCGGCCGCCCCCGGCACGATGCGCAGCGCGCCGCCCGTGCCGGCCACGGTGTCGTGGCAGCCCGAGCCGGTGCAGCTATTGCTGCCGCCGGCGCTGCTGATCTGCGCCTGCAGCACCGGTTCCACGCACTTCTGGAAGTAGACGAACGACAGCTTGCGGCCGCCGGTGCTGGCCGGGTTGGCGATCTCGGGCGCGTTGTCCAGCGCGCTGCCACCGCCGCAGGACGCGAGCATCAACACGACGAACGGGATCGACGAGAAGCGGCGCGTCATGACGCGGGGCAGGCGTGCACGATCCAGTTCGCGATCGTGTTGTAGCCGGCGCTGCCGGCGGCCAGCACCGCGCTGACATGGCTCGTCGCGCCGGCCGGGTGCGGCACCGAAGACGGGCGCGCCAGCAGCAGGTTGTCGGCCGGATGGCAGGCGTCGGAGATCATCGACAGCGTGGCGCCGTAGTCGCCTTCGGCGTTGCCGGTGAGCACGTAGCGGTTCTGGCGGAACGACGCGCCGGTGGCCGGCGTCACGTCGCTGCCCACGGCCTGATGGCAGGCCGATGCGCAGTTCGCGCGCAGCACCGGCAGCACCTCGCTCGTGAACGTGGCCTGGTCGAGCGAATTCAGCACGCGCACGCCGCTGTTCGCGTCGAACGGGTTGTTGTAGTACTGGCCGCCGAGGTCCATCCATTCGGCGAGCAGCCGCTTTTCGGCACGGTTGAGCAGCCGGCTGTGGTCGGGCGCGCTCGCCGGCGGGCTGGGGTAGAGGCTGCGGGTGGCGCTGCCGGCGAGCAGCGTCTGGCCGAACATGATCTCGGTGAGGCGGCTCTTGCGCGCCTGGCCTGCGCTGTTCGATGCGCCCGAGCTGGTTTCGACGCGCGCCGGCTCGTGCTGCACCATCGGCACGCCTTCTTCGAGCCGCACCACGGGCAGGCCGGTGCTGGCGTCGATCAGTGGGTCGCCGACGACGAGTTCGCCATACGAGACCATGCGGCCGCTTCCGGCGATGGTGCCGCGCAGGTCGAGCTTCGCGGGGTCGTTGTGGCAGCGCGTGCAGGTGGCGGCGCCGCCCGCGCCGCGCACGCGGTCCCACAGCGGCTGGATGTGTTCGGGGTAGTTGATGAGGCCGTTCACCGGTGCCGCTGTCGCCAGGTCGTCGGCCGGGTCGGGGTTGCCGCTGTAGCGCAGCGACAGGCTGGCCTTCGCGCTGACGCCGGGCTTCGTGGTGTCGGCCCACACATCGCTGAACACCGGGTCGCGCGCCAGGTTCAGCGCGTTCGGGTCCAGCCGCGTGCGCAATGCCGCCATCGTCTCGCCGGTCTGGTGCCCGGCCGCCATCGCGGTTTTCAGCGCCGCCGGCAGCGCATTGACGACGGCGCCCGAATTCAGCGCGCCGCCGCGGCGCGGGCTGTGGCAGCCGTCGCAGGTGCGGCGCTCGCCCGGGCGCACCTGGATCCAGTTGGTGTGGGTCTGGAACGCGCGCCCTTCGCTGTCGACGATGGACAGTGCCAGCGGCGTGTCGGCCGGCACCTGCAGCTTGAAGCTGCCGTCGGGTTCAACCGGCGCGTAGCCCAGGATCTGCTGCTGCTCGAAGTCGGTCTCGCCGATCGCGCTGCGCATGCCCATCGCGCTGGACGGCGGCGCCACGGCGCGGATCGCGCGCACGAAGCGTGCCGGCGCGCAGCCATAGGCGGGGTCGGCGGGGTCCTTGATGCGCAGCAGGTCGGCCACCTGTGTGCGCGTGTCCAGCGCGTCGGCCGGCGCGGTGGTGGCGATGGCCTTTTCGCAGCCGGCCGGGCGCTCCACCGCCGTCATCATCTGCTCGGCCATGCGGTTCAGGCCGTCGGTGTCGTAAACGCTGCGCACTTCGATGAGTGCCAGGTTCTGCGCCGCCAGCGCCTCGTCCACCGGCGTGGCCTGCGCGGCATTCGGTTCGGCACGCGGCTGCAGCGCGATCGGGTCGGTGTACATGAAGCCGCTGGGCGGCGCGGCGACGATGAGCCAGGTCTGCGTTGCAGGGTCGAACATGTAGATCGCGTAGGCCGCCGGTGCGTTGTCCTTGATCGGCGACGCCGCGATCTGCGCTTCGCTCATGTTCTCGTCGTTGAGCTGCGCCATCTCGTCGGCCGTCAGCGTGGCGCACGAGACGACGACGTCGTTGCGCGTCACTTCGCACGGCCGGTAGGCCAGCAGCACGCGGTTGCTGCCGTCCCACAGCGGATACGGCGTGGTGACGCGGCCGTAGGTCGAAACGCCGCGGCCGTCGTTCAGCGCCTGCGCGGTGGCCTGGCGCTGGCCGCCGATGGCCGGCACGCCGGCGCTCGCCGGTGTGTTGTTCTCGCTGTAGTTGGCGGCGTCGATGAACATCAGCGAGCCGCCTTCCTGCGTGCGCGACAGCGGCATCAGGTCGCTTGCGACGAAGCCGGCGTAGGGGCCGTTCGGGTCCATGTCGCGCGGGTGCAGGAAGCTGTTGCCGGGGCTTTGCGCGCCGTACAGAACGAACATGTCGGTGCCGTCGGGCTTGACGCGGAAGATCGCGAAGCGGTTGCGGTCGGCCAGGTGCTCCCAGCGCGAGAACATGATGTCGCCGTTGGGGCGCACCACCGGGTTGCGGTCATGGCTCTGGTTGAAGCTGATCTGCGTGATGTGGCCGCCATCGGCGTCCATCGTGTGCAGGTTCAGCACACGCTCGCGCTCGTATTCGTCGAGCGCGTAATAGGTCTGGCCGCCCACCTGGTTCAGGCGCGAGGTGGTCTGGCGGTTCGAGCTGAAGACGAAGCCGCGGCCGTCGGGCAGGTAGGCCGGGTCGACATCGTCGTCCTGCGTGCTGGCGCTCAGGCGGCGGAACGTGCCGCCGACGAAGCCGCCGCTCGCCATGTTGTATTCCCAGATGTTCCAGTGCCCCGTGCAGGCCGGCTGGCCGCCGATGGTGGCGCTGGTGTTGCTGGTGGCGCAGCGCATCGCGAAGACGATCTTCTTGCCGTCATAAGAAACCTCGGGGTCCGACACATCGCCGTGGCCCTGCGTGAACTGCGCCGTGATGTTGTGTTCGGCCGCGCTCGGCGAGGATTTCTCGCGGATCATCAGGTCGCCGCCATCGGCGCTGGAGGTGCCATCGGTCGGATTCATCATCAGCGCCGTCGAGCGCTTGACGTAGGCCAGCGGCACGTCGCCGTTGACGGTGACGCTGTCGCTGCTGTCGCCGCCGCCACCACCGCCCGAGCAGGCGGCGAGCAGCACGAGCGACACGAACGGCACAAGCGACACGAGGGGCAACAAGGTCGCGAGCCCCGCGAACGAAGGCATCTTCTTCATCGGCTCGCTCCTGGGGTTCATGAAACGGCGCGGCCGTCGAGCAGGCCCGCCGAGCGGTGCAGCCGGCCCTGGTCGTCGACGACCACGGCGTCGCTGCCCGGCACGGCCTGCACCAGCGCGAGGCCGCGCGCCACGCCCAGCACGAACACGCTCTTGCTCAGCGCCTCGGTGCTCAGCCCGTCGGGCGCGAGGATGGTCACGCTGCGCACGCTGCCCGGCGAGCGGCCGGTGCTCGGGTCGACGATGTGGTGATGGCGCTGGCCGTCGTGTTCGAAAAAACGCTCGTAGTCGCCCGAGGTCGAGATCGAGGTCTCTTCCAGCGGCAGCACCGCCACCACCTCGCCCGGGCGGCGCGGGTCGCGGATCGCCACGCTCCACGGGCGCTGCCCGCGCCGGCCCATGACGCGGCTGTCGCCACCAGCGGCCACCATCGCATGACGGATGCCCATGCGGCGCAGGATGGCCGCCGCGTTGTCCACCGCATGGCCCTTGGCGAAGCCGCCGAGGTCGATGCGCATGCCGGGGCGGCCGAAACGCAGCGTGCGCGCGCGGCAGTCGAGCAGCAGGTGGCGCCAGCCCACGGCCGCCTGCGCACGCGCCAGCGCCTGCGCGTCGGGCTGGATGCCGGCGCGGTAGTCGTAGAGCTGGCCCACCGCGGCGTAGGTGATGTCGAAGGCACCGCCCGAGAGGTGCGAGAAGTGCATCGCACGTTCGATCAGGCGCGCCATCTCGGCGCTCAGCGGCACCGCGTCGTGGCCCGCATCGCGGTTGATGCGCGAGAGTTCCGAGCTTTCCTTGTGCGGGCTCATCAGCGCATCGATGCGGTGCATCTCGGCCATCACCGCCGCTGCGGCCGCCTCACCACGGGCAGCGTCTTCGCACCACAGCTCGACGCTGATCGCAGTGCCCATGATCGCCTCGTCGCGCCTGAGCCAGGCGCCGCTGCACGTGCTGGCGCGCTGCGCAAACGGCATGCGGGCCAAGCGACTGAAGCGAGCGAATGGCGGGGAAGCAAACATGGCGCGACGGTAGCGACGCGCCGTTGCCGCCAGCGTGACCGCCGGTGCGGGAATGCGTGCAGATGATTCGTGCGCCGCAATGCGCGCGGCGCGGCGGCCGATCAGCGCTTCGTGAATTGCCGCCGCTGGCCTAACGCCCGGCGCGTGACGCTTGTCACGCGCCGCCTGCGTTCGATGGCCTGATGTCTAACAACGCGGTGGGGCGCGCCGCATCGGGCACGCGGCCGGGCTGTTGCGTTCGCTCACGTGTTGGCGACCGCCTGCGTCGCCACCACCACAGCGCTACATGCCCTTGAAGAGCCCGGTGTAGCTGCGGCTGACCTCGAGCTTCTCGGGGTGGCCCTTGACGCTGACGATCTGGCGTCCGCGGAAGTCGCGCGTGACGCCGGCGATCGCGCGTGTATTGACGAGCGTGCTGCGGTGGATCTGCCAGAACAGGCGCGGGTCGACCTCGTCGACGAGTTCCTTGATCGGCTTGCGGATCAGCGCCTCGACCTGCGCCGTCTGCACGCGCGTGTACTTTTCGTCGCTGACGAAAAACAGCACATCCTCGACCGGAATCATCTGGATCGCCTGGCCGACGGTGGCCTGGATCCATTGCAGGTACTGCGGTGCGCCGCCCGGGTTCAGGCGCGCCGCCAGCGAATGCAGGATCTGCTGCAAATGCGGGCCCTCGGCGGCCTCGCCGTCGCTGCCGCTGTGGCGTGCGGCAAGGCGTTTTCTGATGCGGTCGACGGTGAGCTGCAGGCGCTCGCGCTCGGCCGGCTTCAGCACGTAGTCGGCCACGCCCTGCTCGAAGGCCTCGACCGCGTACTGGTCGTAGGCGGTGATGAAGACGATCTCGGGCAGCAGTTCGTCGTCGTGCCCTTCGCGCGGCGCAAGCTGCGCGATCTGGCGCGCCGCATCGACGCCGCTGAGGCCGGGCATGCGGATGTCGAGGAACACGATGTCGGGTCGGTGCGCCTCGACCTGCGCCACCGCTTCGATGCCGTTCTTCGCTTCGGCGACGACCTGCAGTTCAGGCCAGACCTCGGCCAGCCGGGCGCGCAACTGGTCGCGCATCAGGCGTTCGTCGTCGGCCAGCACGGCGCGCGGGGCGGCCGAAGGTGTCTCAGCAGTGTTCATCGTGGCCGGCACTTTACGGGCTTTCTCAGCGCGCTGCCGCCAGCGCGGGCGGCGTGCGTCGTGGCCGCACGGCCCACCACAGCAGCGCGCCCAGCAGCAGCAGCGGCGACAGCGCGATGCCCGCCACCACCAGCGCCGCGAGCAGGGCCAGCCCGACGGCCAGGCCGGCGGCCAGCAGCACCGTCAGCACGACCACCGGCACCACCAGCAGCACAGCGAGCAGCAGCGCACCGAGCACGCCGACGAGCACGCCGACCCCGGCCGTGCCGTGCAGGCCCTGCAGCGCGCCCACGCGCCAGGTGTCGCCGTCGATGGTCACGCTCAGCGGGCTGTCGCCGTAGTCGCGGGCGATGTCGAGCAGCGCCGCCAGCGCGCCGGCGGTCAGCAGCAGCGTCAGCACGGCCAGCGCCAACAACACGAGCCAGGGCCAGATGCGGCGCCGTCGCACCGCGGGTGCGGGTGGCGCGGCGGCGCGGAAGGCGGTGATGTCGTCGTCGGTCATGCGCCGGCTCCTTGCACGGGTTTGTAGGGCACGGTGATGGTGACGCGCGTGCCCGAAGGCTGGTTCTCGGCCACCGTGAGCGACGCCCGGTTGTCGTACAGGAGCTGCAGCCGTTCGCGGATGTTGGCCAGGCCGACGCCGGTGCCGGCGGTGGCGGCGCGGCCGAAGCCGAGACCGGTGTCGGCCACGCTGACGGCCAGCTTGCCGTGCAGGATCTCGGCCTTGACCTTCAGCGTGCCGCCCTCGGCCTTGGGCTCCAGCCCGTGCTTGATGGCGTTCTCGACCAGCGTCTGCACCATCATCGGCGGGAACTCGGCCGACTGCAGGCCCTCGGGCACGTCGATCTCGGTCACCAGGCGCTCTTCCATGCGCACTTTCAGGATTTCCAGATAGGGCCGGATGACGGCCAGCTCGCGCCCGAGGTCGCGCACGCCGCCGTCGCTGGCTTCGCGCATCGTCGGCATGCTGGCGCGCAGCAGCGCGATCAGGTTCTTCTGCATCAGCGAGGCGCGCGGCGGGTCGGTCTCGATCAGGTGGTCGATCGACGCCAGCGTATTGAACAGGAAGTGCGGCTCCACCTGCGCCTGCATCGCTGCCATGCGCGCTTCGACGACCTGGCGCTTCAGCGACTCGGCCTCGGCGGTTTCTTCGGCCTGCGCCGCCTTCACCTCGGCCTGGATGCGGCCCTTGTAGGTGGCCTTGACGATGGCCGACGCGGCGATCCACAGCATCGCCAGCTCGGACAGGAAGTCGCCCCATTCGACCTCGCGCACGCGGCGGATGCGGCCACCCGGGCGGGCGACGATCTCGCCGTCGCCGTCGCCATCGTCGGCGGCCTCGCGTGCCGCCTGCGCCTGCTCACGCGCCACCTGCGCCGCATCGCGCGCGGCCTGGGCGGCATCGCGTGCCGCGTCCTTCTGGTCCTGAACCGCTTCGCGGATGGCGTCGCGCGCTTCCTGCACGGCCTGGCGCACGGCCTCCTTGTCGATGTTGGCCGGCAGCGTGATGGAGATGCCGTCTTCGCCGACCGACGCCGCGCCGGAAGCGGGCACCGCCGAGGCCGCCAGCTTGCTGCGTGGCGTGATGCGGATGCCGTTGTCGTCGATCTGGATGTTGATGTCCACGCCTTCGGAGGCGCTGGCTGCATGTCCGGCCTTGTTGGTCCCATCGGACTTGTTGCCCTTGGGCAGCGGCGCCGCAGGCGCCACCGGCGCGGTTGCGGCCTTCGGCGGCTGCGGTACGCGCGCAGGCTTGGCGCGGTGCAGAGGCACCGCGTCTTCGATCGTTTCGGTGACGCTCCAGTGAAACGGCGGGAGCTGCTTGAGGATCTGCACGCTGACGAACAGCAGCACCGACAGCACGATGAAGCGGCGCCAGGTGATGCCGACGAGCCAGTTCGCATACGAGTGGAAGGCGCGCAGCGCGGTGGCCGAAAAACGCTGCCAGCGTTGGAACCAGAGAGAGGGATCGGCAGCCTGGGAAGCCATGACGGGAGCCGGTGCAACGGGCGCTATGGGGATGGCGGGACTGTACGCAAGCCCCGCCTGCGGCCTCCAGCCCCAGGCGACCTGGCGCCGGGTCGTCATGACAGGGTGCAATGGCGCCCGACGAGCGGGCGCCCCCACGGCGCCCAATGGGGTCTCGGGCGCCTCAGATTCCCAGGCAGCTTGCCAGCGCCAGCAGCAGCGTGGCGCCGGCGGCGCACAGCACCAGGCGCAGCAGCACCCAGTCGGCGTGGTCGGCACGCGCCATCTGCTCGATCGTGTCCTGCATGTCGGGCGCCAGTGTCGGCAGGGGCTCGGCGCGGCTCGTCCGTCCGATGTCGACGGCGTCGGCGCGACCCCAGGGCAGGGTGTTCATGTTCGGCACTCCTTTGCAGCGGCGGTGCACGGCTGTGCACCCTGGCCGCCGTTGTAGGAGCGCCGCTGTTACGCCGGCGTTACGCCGCCGCCGCGGCCGGCGTTACGCGGCCAGCGCCAGCAGTTCGCGGTGCGCCGGGTTGCGCTGCAGGAAGGCTTCGCGCCACGCCGCGTCGACATGTTGGTCGGCGGTGCGCAGCAGCCAGTCACGGCCCGTGCGCAGCGCGGCCCGGGCCGCGTCGGGGCTGGTCGCGTGCAGCCCGCGCGCCGCGTGCAGCCAGACTTCGCTGCGCGGCAGCAACGTGGGCTCGATCTCCGCTGCCAGCGCCAACGCGGCGCGTGCAGCGCGGGCAGCATTGGCAGCGCTGGAGGCGCTGGAGGTGTTCTGTGCCTGCGCCGCCGCGGCGAGCGACGCCGTGCGCAGCAGCGCCACCAGCAGCGCGCCGCGCAGGCCCAGCGTGTCGGCGCTGCGGCGTACCCGCTCCAGCAGCGCCAGCGCCGCGGGGGGCGCCATGTCGGCTGCGGACTCCATCTCGACCATCAAGCGCATCTCGGGCCAGCCGTTCGGCGGCGCGGCCTCGGCGGCCTGACGCAGCAGCGGCCCGGCGTCGTGGCCGAGCGCGCGCTGCACGCGCGCCAGCAGCAGCAGGCGGCGGGCCTCCAGGTGAGCCGGCAGACGCTCGCCGCTGCCGGCCGCGTGCAACTCGTGCAGCGCGCGCGCATGCTGGCCGAGGTCGAGCCAGCAGTGGCCGCGGTGCACCTGCACCACCGGCAGGCGTGCCGGGTTGCTGGCCTGCAGGATGGCCGTTGCGTGCTCGGCGCAGGCCAGCGCCTCGTCGTAGCGGCCTTCGGCGCGCGCGCACTGCAACTGCAGCACCGCCATGAAGCCGGCGCTGCTGCCCGTCAGGCTGTAGGCGCTGACCAACTGCCGGGCCTGCTGCACGAGCTGGCGCGCGGCGCGCACGTCGCCCGCATTGAGGCGGCTCACGGCATGGTTGGCCAACTGCGTGGCGCGCTGTGCGTGGTCGCCGAGCGCCGCCGACGCGCCGATGGCCTGCAGATGGTGGCTCTGCGCCTGCGCCGGCCGCCCCAGGTTGTCCAGCACGACGGCGAAGTTGCCGTGGAACTCGGCGCGGTCCTCGGGCGCCAGGGCATCGTCGGCCCAGGCCTGCACCGCCTGCAGATGCGCCAGCGCGTCGTCGAAACGCCCGCGCATCGCCAGCGCGGTGGCCAGGCGCTGGCGGATCTGGCAGCTCAGCGTGCGCTCGCCCAGCGGTTCGGCCAGCGCCAGCGCCTGCTGGCCCAGGCGCACGCCGCTGTCGTCGTCGGCAAGCTGGCTGCAGTACCAGGCGCGCAGGCCGAGCGCGCGCGCCGTCTGCGCCGCGCTGCCGGCCAGTGCGTCCAGGCGGTCGAGCAGCGGAAAGGCGCCCGCTTCGCGGATCGAATTCACATGCGTTTCGACGGCGCGCGCAACACTGTCGTAGGCGGCAGCGCGGTCGCCGGTGGCTTCGGCGATGTCGGCCGCGCGCAGCAGGAAGGCAATGCGTTCGCGCTCGCGCAGCGCGTCGTGCGCGCGTTCGGCGGCGGCACGCAGACTGGGCAGCGCACGCACGCGGTGGCCGGCGGCTTCCCAGTGCGCGGCCACACGCGCCGGTTCGTGCGCGCCGTCTTCCAGCAGCGCCGCGATCTCGCCGTGCAGGTGGCGCGCGATGACGGCCGGCAGGCCGGCGAGCACGGCCTCGAAGATGAGGTCGTGCGCGAAGGCCGCGCCAAGCATCACCTGCTGCGTTTCCAGTTCGTGCCAGGCATCGGCAAGCTGCAGCGCGCTGCTGCGCAGCACCGCCTCGGCCAGCGGCAGGCTGAAGTCGACGCCCGCCACCGCCGCCACGCGCGCCAGCATCAGCGCCGGCGCCGACAGGCGCCGCAGTTGTTCGCCGATCAACTGTGCCAGCGACTGCGGCCGCGGCAGTTCGCTGCCGCGCTGGAACGCGCCTTCGGCCCACGCGAGCTTCAGCGTCTCGAGCGCGAACAAGGGGTTGCCGCCGCTGCGCTGGCGCAGCGCCGGCGCGATGGCGTCGCCGTGCACACCTTGCAGCGCCAGCGAATCGACGAGCTCGGCGATCTGCGCGACGTCCAGCGGCTGCACCGGCACCTGCGTCAGCGGCGCGGCACTGGCGAGCGCGTCGACCAGCGCCTGCAGACGCGAACCCGGTGCCGGCGGCCGCAGGCCCAGGCACCAGCGTTGGGCTTCGGCGTCGCGCGGCACCGCCAGCAGCGCCTGCAGCAGTTCGATGCTGGCGTCGTCGGCAAAATGCACATCGTCGAAGACCAGGCCATCGATGCTGGCGCGCGCTCTGCGCAGGAACTCGCGCACCGGTTCCACCAGCGCCGGGCGCCGGCTCGCGGGTAGCGGCCGACTGTCTGGGGTCGGGCCGGTCACCAGGCCCGGCAGCAAGGCCGACAGGCGTTCGCGCGCTGCGCCGTCCAGCGCCTGCGGCGCGTGCGCGACCACTTCTCGCAGCAGGCGCGCGAAGCTGCCGTATGGCACCAGCGCATCGCCCGGCCGGCCGGCCGCGACGACCAGCGCGCCGCCGGCCTGGCCCAGCGCCTGCAGCAGGCGCGACTTTCCCATGCCGGCCTCGCCGGTGACGAGCACCACGCTGCCGGCGTGCCAGCCGCGCTGCAAAGCGGCCAGTTCGCCGGCACGTCCGATCAGGCGCGGCGGCCGCAGCACCGACACCGGCACCGCGGCGCGCGCGTCCGGCGCGGGTTCGGCCGCAGCGCTGCCTTCCAGGGTCTGCAGCAACGCCAGCGTGGCCGGCGACGGCCGCGTGCCGACCTCGTGCTTGAGCGTCTGCTCGCAGCGGTCGAAGGCCAGCATCGCCGCCGCGCGGTCGCCGCGCAGGTAGTGCAGGCGCATCACGCGCCGGTGCGCGTCTTCGCTGAGCGGGTGGTTGTCCAGCAGTGCCAGCGCCAGTGCGAGCGCAGGCTGGAGCTGACCCTGGGCTTCGAGCGTCTCGATGCGTGTTTCGATGCCGGCGCGCGCCGCCGCACGGCGGGCGCCGCGGCGCTGCGTCAGCCAGGCGTCGAGCTCGGCGCATTCGGGCATCTGCAGCGCGCCGAGCAAGGCGCTGCTGTCGTCCAGGTCGTGCGCCAGACCCTCGGCCAGGCTCAGCAGCGTGCTGCCGGCGACGAGCTCCTGCCCGCACTGGCGGCGCAGGCGGAACAGGCGCTGGCGCAGCGCGTTGCGCGCCGCCGGCGCCTGGCTGTGCGGCCACAGCAGGGCGGCCAGGCGTTCACGCGCGGTGGCCCCTTCGAGCGCCAGCCAGGCCAGCAGCAGCGCGTCGGGGGCGCCGAGCGCGACGCTGCGGCCACCGTCAAGCACCAGCTCCGGCGCGCCTTGCAGGCGCAGCCGCGGCATCGGGGCGGGAGGGTGGGGCACGGCGCGCAGGATAGCTCGGCGAAACGCGTTGTCCGGGCCGAGCCCTCAAGCCGGCGCCGCGCCGAAGAGCGCGCCGCGCGCGGCCTGCGTGATGGCCGCCACCGCGGGATGGCTGATGTGGCGTTCGACGCTGATGGCGAAAAACTGCTCGACCAGTTCGTCGCTGCGGCCGAGCACGCGCACGCCGTGCTGGGCCGCCGTCTGCTCTTCCAGCACCGACGGTGACAGGAACACGCCGCGCCCTTCACGGCCGAACGCCTGGCTCAGCGCGCCGTCGTCGAATTCACCCACCACACGCGGCTGCAGGCCGTGGCGCGTGAGCCAGGCCTCGAGCTGCGGGCGCAGTGCCGACGCGGCGCCCGGGAACAGCATCGGCGCGCCGTTCAGGCATTCGGGAAAGCGGCCGCGCAGCTTGAGCCGCGGCGCGTGGAAGAAGCTCGTGCTGCTGGTGCCCAGCGGATGGTTGAAGGCCTTCACGCTGAGCCGGCGCGACAGCGGCTCGTCGGCGATGACGAGGTCCAGCCGGTGCAGCGCCAGCGCAGCCAGCAGATCGGCGAACTTGCCCTCGCTGCCGATCAGGCGCACCCGGTCGGGCATCGCCAGCGCCGGCTCCAGCAGGCGGTAGGCCACCGACTTGGCCACCGAGTCGGCGACGCCGACACGGAAGTCGAGCACGCGCGGGCCGTCCTGCGGCTGCTGCAGCGCAGCTTCGAGCGCCGCGCCGAGCGAGAAGATCTGGTTCGCATAGGCGAGCGCGACGCGGCCGTCGTCGGTGAGTTCGACATGGCGTCCGCTCTTGCGGAACAGCTTGCGGCCCAGCCTGCCCTCCAGCAGCTTGATCTGCGCCGACAGCGTCTGCGGCGTGGTGTGCAACTGCTCGCCCGCCTTGACGATGCCGCCGGCACGCGCGGCAACCCAGAAGTAGTGCAGGTGCTTGAAGTTCATGCTTCGAGTTTATCGAATCGAGAAACTTCAAAACTCGCATTTACGCGAAGTGATGAATGACCTAGATTGACGCTGTCACTTCGATGAAAGAGCGTCATGCGTCTGAGTACCAAAAGCCGTTTTGCCATCAACGCCCTCATCGACCTCGGTCTGCGCGAGGCCGCCGGGCCGGTGGCGCTGGCGGCCATCGCCGCGCGCCAGCATGTCTCGCTGTCGTACCTGGAACAGCTCTTCGCGCGCCTGCGCCGCCAGGGGCTGGTGGAAAGCACGCGCGGCCCCGGCGGCGGCTACAGCCTGGGCCGCAGCGCGGGCGCGGTGACGATGGCCGACATCGTCGGCGCCGTCGAGGACGATGCGCCGGCGGAGCCTTCACCCACCGCCGCGCTGTGGGCCGGCCTGGACAGCGTGATGCTGCGCCATCTGGCCGGCGTCAACCTGCAGTCGCTGCTGGACGAGCAGCGCGCCGGTGGCGTGGAGGTCGAAGCGCGCCGCGCGCGGCGTGGTGTGGCGCCGGCGGCGCCGCTGCGCGCACCGAAGACGCGGGCGCCGAATTCGGTGTTCGCTTTCGCGCGTTCGCTGGCCGACTGAACGCGGCGCCGTCTAGCGCCGCACGCCTTCGACGTCGACGAGCAGCCGCACTTGGTTGGCGACCAGCGGCAGCCCGAAGTTGATGCCGAATTCGCTGCGGTAAAAAAAGCCCTCGAAGGTGCCGCCGCAGACCTCGCGCCGGCGCGTCGCGTCGTCGCGGCAACCGAAGCGCAGCGCACGCAGGCTCAAGCCCTGGCTGTGGCCGCGCAGCGTGAATTCGCCGCGCACCTCGACCGGTTCACGGCCCGCGTAACGGAAGTTGCGGGCGACGAAGAAGATGTCCGGATGGGTGTCGCTGGCCAGCAGGTCGGCTTCACGCAGGCGGGCGTCGAGCACCCGCAGCCCGGTGCTGACGCTGGCGGCGGCGACGCGCACGCCGACATCACCGCGCTGGTGTTCGGGGTCGAGCGTGACGACGCCCTGCAGCGGGCCGAAGCGCCCGCGCAGCGTGGAGGTGCCGAAGTGCAGCACCTCGAAGTGCACGAAGCTGTGCTCGGGGTCGAGCTGGTAGCTCACCGCCTGCGCCGCAACCGGCGTCGCGAACGCCAACTCCAGCGCAGCAGCGGCGATGCAGGCGACCGGCGCGGCTCTCATTGGCGGATGGCCTCGACCTGGATCAGCAACTGCACGCTGTCCGGCGCGATGGCCGGCAGGCCGTCGTCGATGCCCCACAGGCTGCGCTGCAGCGTGGCTTCGAAGTCGCCGCCGCAGACCTCGCGCAGGAACAGCGGGCTGGTGTAGCAGTTGAAGCGGCGCGCCTTCAGCGTCAGCGCATGCGTCTGGCCGTGCAGCGTCAGCCGGCCGGCCACCGCGTCGACGCGGTCGCCGCTGAAGACGAAGTGTTCGCCGACAAAACGCGCGGTCGGAAAACGCGCGCCATCGAACACCTGCCTGCCTTGCAGATGGGCGTCGAGGGCGGCGACGCCGGTATCGACCGAGGCGATCTCCACCGCGATGTCGACGTGGCCGGTGCGCGCCGCGCGGTCGAACTCGATGCTGCCCTGCTTGCGCTCGAAGCGGCCGCGCAGCACCGAGGTGTTGAAGTGCGGCAGCGCGAAGTGCACCGAGGTGTGCGTCGGGTCCAGCACATAGGCGGCGGCAGCGGCCGGCGCCACCACAACCGCAAGCAGCGCCGGCAGCAGTTGTTTCACAACGCCGGCAGCCCCGTGATCGCCAGCTTGAAGCGCACGACCACGTCGTTGGCGAGCATGCTGGTGTCGGTCCACTCGGCTTCGCCGATCCTGAAGTCCAGCCGCTTGATCGTGAATTCGCCGCTGGCGGTGCTGACACCGGCCGCCACCGCGGCCTGGATCAACTGCACCGGCACCGTCACCTCGTGCGCCGCGCCCTTGATCGTCAGCGTGCCGCTGACGATGTAGCGCCCCGGCCCGGCGCCGCGGATGGCGCTGGAGCGGAAGCTGGCGAGCGGGAACTTGGGCGTGTTCAGCCACTGCGGTTTGACGATCTCGCGCTCGAGTTCGGCACTGCCGAAACGTACGCTTGCGGTGTCGATGCTGAAGGCCACGCTGCCGGTTTCGGGCTTTTTCGGGTCGAGCGCGATCTCGGCACTGAACTTGCGAAAGCGCCCCTTCACCGGAACGCCCATCTGCCGCGTCGTGAAGTCGATTTCGCTCTGCGCCGGCAGCACCGACGCGGCCTGGGCCACGGCCGGCGCGGCGAGCGTGCATGCGAGCGCGACTGCGAGTTCGAGCGCGAACATGGAAAAAAGACGTGCGTGCATGGTGTGGGGTGTTGTTGCGCGGAGGGCAGGCGTCATCGCCGCGTCGGCGTCATGCGCTGCAGCAGATCGTCGTGGTCGACGAAGCGGTGCTTGAGCGCCGCCGCGACGTGGCCGGCGACGAGCACAGCGAGCGCGAAGGCCAGCAGATGGTGGGTCTGGCGGCACAGCGCCGCCAGTTCACGGTCCACCGGCACGAAGTCGGGCAGCGGCAGCACGCCAAAGACGACGACCGGAAAACCCGCCGCCGAGCTGTAGGCCCAGCCGCTCAGCGGCAGCGCGATGCACAGCAGGTACAGCAAGAAGTGCGTCGTGTGCGCGGCGCGCGCCTGCCAGGCGGGCATGGGTACGTCGGGCGGTGGCGGGTGGCGCAGCCGCCACGCCAGCCGCAGCGCCGTCAGCGCGAGGATGCAGATGCCGGCCCACTTGTGCCAGTTGAAGAGCTTCAGCCGCGTCGGCGTCATCGCCAGGCCGGTCATGCTCAGGCCCACGCACAGCGAGATGCCGATCATCAGTGCCAGCAGCCAGTGCAGGCCGATGGCGGTGGTGGTGTAGCGCGGCGCGCGGCGTGTCATGGCGGTGCGCAGTATGTGGGCTGCGGCCGCCGCGCTCAACTGCCGATGCGCGGTGCCGGTGCCGGTGCGTCCCCATCGCACCGGCGCCCGAAGCCGGCGTCAGGCGGCCTGCGCCTGCCCGGCCGGCTCGGGCTGGCGCCACGCCGCCATCAGCGCCGCCCACTTCGGCCGTGCGGCGTCCAGGTGGCGCTGCTTGACGTGGCCGTAGCCGCGAATCTCTTCCGGAATGCGGGCGATCGTTGCCGCCTGCGCCAGGTTGGCGGCGTTCAGCGTCGTCAGCAATTCGGCGATGCAGGCCTTGTACTCCTCGATCAGCGCACGTTCGGTCTTGCGTTCGGCGCTGCGGCCGAAGACGTCCAGCGCCGTGCCGCGCAGGCCCTTCATCGTTGCCAGCACGCCGAAGGCACTGCGCACCCACGGGCCGAAAGGCCGCTTGATCAGTTCGCCCTTGCTGTTCGTCTTCGCGAACAGCGGCGGCGCCAGGTGGTGCACGAGCTTGTAGTCGCCTTCGAACATCGCATCGACCTTGGCGGTGAACGCGGCGTCGGTGTGCAGCCGCGCCACTTCGTATTCGTCCTTGTAGGCCATCAGCTTGAAGAGGTAGCGCGCCACGGCTTCGCTGAGCTTGCTGCTGGCCAGCGGTGCTTCGGCAGCGCGCACCATCTCGACGAAAGCCTGGTACTGCGCCGCGTAGGCCGCATTCTGGTAGCCGGTGAGGAACTCGACGCGCCTGGCCACCAGTTCGTCGAGGGACGGTTTCCTGACGAACTCGATCACCTGCTGCGCCTTGAACAGCACCTGCACCGACGCCAGGTCGTGTGCGCAGCGCCGGCCCCATTCGAAAGCCGCCTTGTTGTTGTCGACCTGCACGCCGTTGAGTTCGATCGCGCGCATCAGCGACGCGTGCGACAGCGGCACGCGGCCGTGCTGCCACGCGTAGCCGAGCATCAGCGGGTTGGTGTAGATCGAGTCGCCGACCATCTGCACGGCCACCCGTTCGGCATCGAACGAGCCGACCAGCGCGTCGCCGACACTCTTGCGCACCGCCGCTTCGCAGTTCGCGCCCGGAAACTGCCATTCGGTATTGCGCACGAAGCCGGCGGTCGGCGTGCCGTGCGTGTTCAGCGCGACGAAGGTGCGGCCGGGCTGCATCACGGTCAGCGTGTATTTCGAGGCCCCGACGATGCTGTCGCAGGCGATCACGAGATCGGCCTGCGCGGTGTCGACCTTGGTGGTGTGGATCGCATCGGCGCGGTTGGCGATCTGGATGTGGCTCCAGGTGGCGCCGCCCTTCTGCGCCAGGCCGCCGGCGTCCTGCGTCACGACACCCTTGCCTTCGAGGTGTGCCGCCATGCCCAGCAACTGGCCGATCGTGATGACGCCGGTGCCGCCGACGCCGGCGACGACGATGCCCCAGGCGTGCTCGACCAGCGGCAATGCGGGTTCGGGCAGCGCCGCAAGCCCCGCCAGCTCGGCGCGGTCACCCTGCGAGTTCGCCTTCTGCGGCTTCCTGAGCTGGCCGCCTTCGACGGTGACGAAGCTCGGGCAGAAGCCCTTGACGCAGGAATAGTCCTTGTTGCAACTGTTCTGGTTGATGCGGCGCTTGCGGCCGAACTCGGTTTCCACCGGCTCCACGCTCAGGCAGTTGCTCTGCACTGAACAGTCGCCACAGCCTTCGCAGACGAGTTCGTTGATGACGACGCGCCGCGCCGGGTCGGCCAGCTTGCCGCGCTTGCGGCGGCGGCGCTTTTCGGTGGCACAGGTCTGGTCGTAGATGATGGCCGACGTGCCCTTGATCTCGCGGAACTGGCGCTGCAGGGCGTCGAGTTCGTCGCGGTGGCGCACGCTGACGCCGGCCTCCAGCGTGGCGCCCTCGTATTTCGCCGGCTCGTCGGTGACGATCACGAGCTTGCTGACGCCTTCGCTGACCAGGCTCTTCATGATCTGCAGCACGCTGTGGCCTTCGGGCCGTTCGCCCACCTGCTGGCCGCCGGTCATCGCCACGGCGTCGTTGTAGAGCACCTTGTAGGTGACGTTGACGCCGGCGGCGATGCTCTGGCGTATCGCCAGCAGCCCGCTGTGGAAGTAGGTGCCGTCGCCGAGGTTGGCGAAGATGTGCTGGTCGGTGGTGAACGGCGCCTGGCCGACCCATGGCACGCCTTCGCCGCCCATCTGCGTGAAGGTGCTGGTGCTGCGGTCCATCCACACCGCCATGAAGTGGCAGCCGATGCCGGCCATTGCGCGGCTGCCTTCGGGCACGCGCGTGCTGGTGTTGTGCGGGCAGCCGCTGCAGAACCACGGCGCGCGTTCGCCGGTGTCGATCTTCAGCTCGTGGAGCTGGCGTTCACGCGCATCGACGATGGCCAGCCGCGCGTCCATGCGGACGGCGATGTCGGCGCTGACGCCCAGCTTCTTCAGCCGCTTCGCGATGGCTTTGGCGATGATGGCGGGCGTGAGGTCGGCCTTCGCGCGCAGCAGCCAGTTGTCGCTCGGGTTGGGCATGCTCCATTCGCCGCCCTGACCCCGCAGGGATCCTTCCGGGCCTTCGTCGCCTTGCGCGTCGTCGAACTTGCCCAGCACGTGCGGCCGCACGTCGGTGCGCCAGTTGTAGAGCTCTTCCTTGATCTGGTATTCGATGACCTGGCGCTTTTCCTCGACGACCAGGATCTCCTGCAGGCCCTGCGCGAAGTCGCGCGTGATGGTGGCCTCCAGCGGCCAGACGACGTTGACCTTGTGCAGCCGAATGCCGATGGCGCGGCAGGTGTCGTCGTCAAGGCCCAGGTCGGCCAGCGCCTGGCGCGTGTCGTTGAAGGCCTTGCCGCTGGCGATGATGCCGAAGCGGTCGTGCGCGCCTTCGATGACGTTGTGGTTGAGCTTGTTGGCGCGCACATAGGCCAGCGCCGCGTACCACTTGTAGTCCATCAGCCGCGCTTCCTGCTCCAGCGGCGGGTCGGGCCAGCGGATGTGCAGGCCGCCGGGCGGCATCACAAAATCTTGCGGCATCACGATCTTCACGCGCTCGGGGTCGACCACCACCGAGGCCGACGATTCGACGACCTCCTGGATCGTCTTCATGCCGCTCCACAGGCCGCTGAAGCGGCTCATCGCAGTGGCGTGCAGGCCCATGTCGAGGATGTCCTGCACGTTGCTCGGGAAGAACACCGGCAGCCCGCAGGCCTTGAAGATGTGGTCGCTCTGGTGCGGCGCGGTGCTGCTCTTGCTGACGTGGTCGTCGCCGGCGATGGCGATCACGCCACCGTGCTGTGCGGTGCCGGCCATGTTGGCGTGCTTGAAGACATCCGAGCAGCGGTCCACACCCGGACCCTTGCCGTACCAGATGCCGAACACGCCGTCGAACTTCTTCGTTTGCGGGTAGAGGTCGAGCTGCTGGGTGCCCCACACCGCGGTGGCGCCGAGCTCTTCGTTGACGCCGGGCTGGAACACGATGTGCTGCGCCGCGAGGTGTTTTTTTGCCGCCCACAGCGCCTGGTCGTAGCCGCCGAGCGGGCTGCCGCGGTAGCCGCTGATGAAGCCCGCGGTGTTCAGCCCGGCCAGCGCGTCACGCTGGCGCTGCAGCATCGGCAGCCGCACCAGCGCCTGCACACCGCTCATGAAGGCACGCCCCGATTCGAGCGTGTACTTGTCGTCGAGCGTGACGCTCTCCAGGGCCTTGCGGACGGATTCGGGTAGCGGTGCGTTCATGCGGCCAGGACTCCTTCGGCGCGGGTGGGCAAAAGCCCGGCCAGTTTAGAGTTTCGCGGCCGCCGTGTCTTTTCTTTTGATGCCCGTTCAGGCATGCTGGAAGAAAGGATCTTGCTGAAGACAGAAAGAAATCGATCCAATGACGCTCAAGAAGGCCATCTCAGGGAAAGCACGGGTGCCAGATGGCGCGGAGCCGCACGGCGCCGGCCTCGACCGCTACGACGTCGCCATCCTGCGTGAACTGCAGCAGGACGCGCGGCTGTCGAACACCGAACTCGCGTCGCGCATCGGCCTGTCGGCGGCGCCGACGTGGCGGCGCGTGAAGTGGCTGGAACAGCAGCGCTACATCACCGGCTACCGCGCCGAGATCGACCGCCGCAAGATCGGCCTCGGCGTGCTGGCCTTCGTGCGTGTGGACGCCGAACGCAACAACGCCGGCGCCACGCACGCGCTCGAGCAGGCCATCCGCAAGTTGCCCGAAGTGGTGGCCTGCCACTACATCAGCGGCACCGGCACCTTCGAGCTGCATGTGATGGCGACCGATCTCGACGCGTTTTCGCGCTGGACCATGCAGACGCTGTTCAAGCTGCCGAACGTGAAGGACCTGCACACCAGCTTCTCGCTCGGCGAGGTCAAGTCCGGGGCCGCGTTGCCTTTGTCGCACCTGGACGCCGCGCGCTGAGCCGGCGCACTCAAGGCGGCGCGGCGCGCGCCGAAGACCGTGCACGATGAGAGCCTTGGCCACCGCCTTGCCCGCCCTTCTGGTGGGCCGCGACCCGCGCCAGCACCTGCGCACGTCGCAGGCGATGCTGGTGCTGGCGGTGTACGCGGTGTTCGCGGTGGTGCAGCACCTCGAGGTGCTGATGGGGCTGATCGACGAACGTGCGTCGTGGCTGCTCACGGCCTGGAACGTGGGCGGCGGCATCGGCTTTTACGTGCTGCTTCGCAGCGGCCTGAACCGCCGGTTGCCGAAAGACCGCTCGCTGGCAATTCCGCAGACGCTGTGGGCGATCGTCGGCATCGCGTGGTCGTACGGCATCACCGGGCCGGCGCGCGGCGCGGTGATCCTGATCATGATGCTGGTGATCATGTTCGGCATGTTCTCGCTCACGCCGGCCAAGGTGCGCACGATGGCGGCGATCGCGTTTGCACTGCTCGCCGGCGTGATGATCTACAAGGGGGCCACCGATCCGGCGCACTACGACCCGCGCGTCGAAGGCATGCATCTGGTGTTCAGCGGCATCGTCATCGCGGCCTGCTCGGTGCTGTCGGTGCGCATCGGCAGGCTGCGCGCACGACTGGAGCTGCAGCGCAGCGAGCTGTCGAGCGCGCTCGAACGCATCCAGGCGCTGGCCACGCGCGACGAACTGACGGGGCTCATGAACCGGCGCGCAGTGCTCGAGCGGCTGCACCTGGAACTGTGCGAGCGCAACCGCGAGCTGCCGCGCCTGTGCGTGGCGCTGATCGACCTCGACCACTTCAAGCGCGTCAACGACCGCCACGGCCACGCCGCCGGCGACCGCGTGCTGCGCCGCTTTGCCGAGCTGGCGCGCGAGGAGGTCCGCAACGGCGATGTGCTCGCGCGCTGGGGCGGTGAGGAGTTCCTGCTGATGATGCCCGGCGCCGATGCGGCGCAGGGGCTGCGCGCGCTGGAGCGCATGCGCGAGCGGCTGCATGCGAGCCCGCTCGACGAGCTGGAGCCCGGCCTCGTGGTCACCTTCTCGGCCGGCGTTGCCGAGTGCCTGAGCGAGACCGACCTGGAACCCGCGATCGAACGCGCCGACCAGGCCATGTACCGCGCCAAAGAGGGCGGGCGCGACCGCGCGCTGTGCGCGGGATGAGCTACCCTCGCGGTCTTGCCACTCGACGACGGGGCCGATGCTCAGGCTGCTGGACGTTTTGCTGACTCACGACGCGGTGCAGCGCGAGCGCCTGTCGCAGGCGCTGCTGGCGATGGGCCTGCTCGGTGCCGGCGTGGTGGCGATGCACTACTTCGCATGGACGGGCGCCGCACCGCGGCGCGCGGTCTGGGCCTGGACCGCGCTGTCGCTGGGCGGCATGCTGGTGTTCCTGCTGCTCATCCGCAGCGGCTGGTCGCGCCGCGTCGCCGACCCCTCGCTCACGGTGCCGCAGATGCTGTTCGCGCTGAGCTGCGCGGCGTTGGCCTACGCGATCTTCGGCGCCGGCCGCGGCGGCGTCTTCCCGATGGTGATGGTGATCCTGATGTTCGGCATGTTCGTCGCCACGCCGCGCCAGATGGCGCACGTCAGCGTCTACGCCGTCGGCCTGTTCGGCGTCACGATGTACGTGATGGCGACGCTGAACGCGCGTGTCTACGTGCCGGCGATCGAACTCGGCCACTTCATCATGGTGGCGACGATGGTGCCCGCGGTGTCGATCCTGGCGGCGCGGCTGTCGCGCCTGCGCCAGCGCTCGCGCGTGCAGCGCGCCGAACTCACCGCGGCGCTGGCGCGCATCCGCGAACTCGCCACGCGCGATGAGCTCACCGGGCTCATCAACCGGCGCCATCTGGAAGAGCTGATGGAGCAGGAGCACCAGCGCTGCATCCGTTCGGGCCACACCTTCTGCGTCGCGGTGCTCGAGATCGACGACTTCGCGGCCCACACCTCGCGCCTGGGCGCCGGCAGCGAAGACACGCTGCTGCGCGGCGTGGCGCAGGAGGCGCTGCGCTTCGTGCGTGTGGCCGACGTGCTGGCGCGCTGGGGCGACGAGCGTTTCGTGCTGCTGATGTCCGACAGCCGCGCCACGCTGGCCCGCGGCGGCCTGGACAGGTTGCGTGAACGCGTGACGCAGGCGCGGGTGGTGACCAGCGACGCGACGCTGCGCGTCAGGCTGTCGGCGGGCCTGGCCGAACACCATGCCGGCGAAACGGTGGCGCAGACGCTCGCGCGTGCCGAGGCCGCACTGCTGGACAGCAAGGCGCAGCCCTTCCATACGGCGCCGGCGGCGTGAGCCTGCCGGGCCGAGCCCACGCGCTCATTGCGCAGCGTGCGGCGCGAAGGGCGCCGCGGTGAGCCTGTCGCCGCGCCAGTTGCTGCTGGCCCTGGCCGTGGTGGCGGTGTGGGGCACGAACTTCGTCGTCATCAAGCTGGCGCTGGACGCGTTGCCGCCGCTGCTGCTGGCGACGCTGCGCTTCACCTTCGCGCTGTTGCCGGCGGCCTTGTTCGTGCGCCGCCCGCCGGTGCGCTGGCGTCTGCTGGCGGCCTACGGCGTGCTGATCGGCGCCGGCCAGTTCGGGCTGCTGTATCTGGCGATGAGCGGCCACGTCGGCCACATCTCGCCGGGGCTGGCGTCGCTGGTGATCCAGATCCAGGTGTTCTTCACCATCGGGCTGGCGATCGTGGTCGATCACGAGCGTGTGCGGGCCTACCAATGGCTGGCGCTGTTGCTGGCACTGGCCGGCATCGTCGTCATCGCGCTGCACACCGACGCGTCCACCACGCCGCTGGGGCTGCTGCTGGTGCTGGCCGCTGCGCTCGGCTGGGCCGGCGGCAACGTGGTGGCGCGCCACAGCGGGCGCGTGGACATGCTGGCTTACGTCGTGTGGTCGAGCGTGTTCGCGCTGCCGCCGTTGCTGGCGCTGTCGCTGCTGCTCGAAGGCCCGCAGGCCATTGGTGCCGCGCTGGCGCGCGCCGACGCATCGGTGTGGGCGGCCGTGCTGTGGCAGTCGCTGGGCAATACGCTGTTCGGCTACGCGGCCTGGGGCTGGCTGCTGGCGCGCCATCCGGCAGCCACCATCGTGCCGCTGGCGCTGCTGGTGCCGGTGTTCGGCATGGCCGCGTCGGCATGGTGGCTGGGCGAGACACTGCCGATGTGGAAACTGCTGGCGGCAGCCCTGGTGCTGTGCGGGTTGGCGCTGAACCTGCTGTGGCCGACGCTGCGCCAGCGCCTGCGCGCGCTTTAGCAGCGGCGGGCAAGCGAAAGGCGGGCTCCCGAGGCCGCAATGCCGCGCTCAACCCGGCCGCTGCCCGCGCGGCCACAGCGCCCACGCGTGCAGCGGCTGCTTCATGCGCCCGGCGTTGATCTCGGCGGCTTCGCCCCAGCCCCAGAAGAAGTCGGCGCGCACGGCGCCGACGATCGCGCTGCCGGTGTCCTGCGCCATCACCAGACGTTGCAGGGGCACGTTCGACAGCGGCTCGGTGGTGTCCAGCCACACCGGCGTGCCGTACGGCACGCTGCCGGGGTCGACCGCGATCGAACGGCCCGGCACCAACGGCACGCCCTGCGCGCCGCGCGGGCCGATCTCGGGGTCGGGCAGGTCTTCTTCGCGGAAGAAGACGACGCGCGGATTCGCCCACAGCAGTTCACGCACGCGCTGCGGATGCTGGCGCGCCCAGGACTTGATGGCGGGCCACGACACCGCATCGAGCGTCAGTTCGCCCTGCTCGACGAGCCAGCGGCCGACCGACTTGTAGGGCTGGTCGTTGTGGCCCGCGAAGGCCAGACGCACGGTGTGCTGGCGGCCGTCGTCCTCGGTGATGTGCAAGCGACCCGAGCCCTGCACCTGCAGCACCAGTGCGTCCAGCGGATCGGCGACGTAGGCGATCTCGCGCCCGCGCAGACGCGCCATCGCGGCCGGCAGGGTTTCGAGCTGGCGCCGGGTGTAGGACGCCGACTGGCCGGCGGCCGGCGCCCGATGCAGTGGCACCTGGAACGCGCCGCGCGCGTGGCGGCTCGCTTCGATCAGCGGCTCGAAGTAGCCGGTGGCCAGGCCTTCGCTGTTGCCGTCGGCGCTTTCGAGCCGCCACGGCTGCAGCCAGGTGTGCAGCCAGTGGCGTGCCGCCGCGTCGTCGGCCGGCGGTTCGAGCAGCGCGCGCACGCACAGCTCGGCCCACGCCGGCGGCGGACGCACGCAGCCGTTGCGCAGCGCCGGCCACACCTGCGCCAGCGCGTCGTCGTGCCAGCCCGGCAGATCGTCGAAGCGCGCCGCCACCCAGCGTGCGCGCCCGCGCACGACAGACTCCCCGAGCGGCGTGGACGCAAGAAGGGGCGCCAACGCGTCGGCTGCGGCCGGCGCCGCCGGCGTGGCCGCGGGCGCCGAAGACGGCGTCGTGGGCGGCGGCTGCGGTGGCGCGATGGCGCAGCCGGCGAGCAAACCTAGAATGACCGCCGGACCCAGCCGGATGCGGCGCCGTGACAATGAACCCGGGGACCATGGCATGCTGATGATTGTGCTGGAGGCCCTTGCGGCGCTGATGTTGTTGCTTTTCATCGTCTGGTGGACGATGTTCTCCGGTCGCCGGCGCGGCGAGCCGGATCACGACGACGATGCCGGCCCGCGGCCGCCGTAGGCCCGAGCGCGCCGCCGCATCCGCGGCGCGGCGCGCGAACGACAAACAGGAGATCTGACCGACATGCTGGCCGAGATTGCAGGCTATCTGCAGATCAACCCGTGGCCGCCGACGCCCGGCGTCGCGTTCTGGATCGCGCTCGCGCTGGTTGTCGGCGCGCTGCTCGGTGAACTCGTGCGCCGCAGCCTGGGCGTGCCGCGCATCGTCGGCTACAGCGCCGTCGGCCTCGTGCTCGGGCTGGCCGGCCACGGCGTGGGCATGGTGCACGGCAACGCAAGGCTGATCGCCGACCTCGCGCTGGCGCTGCTGCTGTTCGAGTTGGGCAGCCGCGTGCGGCTGCGCTGGCTGCGTGCCAACCCGGCGCTGCTGCTGACGAGCGCCGCCGAGGCGCTGCTGAGCTTCGGCGCCATCTATGCCGCGCTGCGCTGGTTCGAGCAGCCGGTGAACGTGGCGCTGGCCTGCGCGACGATGGGCACCTGCGCGTCGGGCGCGGTGGTCGCGCGCGTGGGCAGCGAGCTCAAGGCCGCGGGCCAGGTGAGCGAACGCATGATCGTGCTGACGACGCTGAACACGCTGCTGGCGGTGCTGCTGCACCGGCTGGTCATCGGCTGGCTGCATCTGGACGTCGCCGGCGACTGGGTGCGTGCGGTGTCGCAGCCGCTGTGGGCCTTCGGCGGCTCGGTGCTGCTGGCCGCGCTGCTGGCGCTGCTGGTGGGCGCGGTGGCGCGGCGGCTGGATCTGCGCGACGAAAATGCCGCGCTGCTGCTGCTCGGGCTGGTCGCGCTGTCGCTGCTGCTGACCAAGCTGCTGAACCTGTCGACGCTGCTGGTGCCGCTGCTGGCGGGTGTGCTGCTGCGCAACCGCAGCGAAAGACCGTGGGTCTGGCCGCGCCATTTCGGCACCGCCGGCGGTGTGCTGGTGCTGATGCTGTTCGTCATCGTCGGCAGCGCGGCCTCGTACCCGGCCATCGTGAGCGGCGGCGTGGCCGCGCTGGTGATGCTGGGCGCGCGCGCCGCCGCCAAGACCGCGGCGGTGCTGGCCTTCGCGCCGTGGAGCGGCCTGCACTGGCGCCAGGGTGTCGGGCTGGCGATGACGCTGACGCCGATGTCGGGCACCGCGCTCGTGCTGCTGGCCGACCTCAACAGCAGCCATCCGGCGTTTGCGCCGCTGGTGGCGCCGATCATCTTCGCGGCCATCGCGTTCACCGAACTGCTGGGCCCGCTGGCAGTGCAGTGGGGTCTGAAGCTCGCCGGTGAACACCATCCGACGGCGTGGCCCGACGATCCGCCGCGCATGCAGGCGGCGGCGCCATGAGCCTGGAGGCCTTCAGCAAGTCGCGCGCGCTGACGCTGGGCGTCGAGCTCGAACTGCAGATCGTCAGCACGCACGACTACGACCTCACGCCGGCTGCGGCTGACCTGCTGCGGGTGCTGGGCAAGCACCGCCTGCCCGGCAGCGTGGTGCCCGAGATCACCGACAGCATGATCGAGATGTCCACCGGCATCTGCGAGGACCATGCCGATGTGCTGCAGCAGCTCGGCACCACGCGTGATGCGCTGGTGGCGGCGGCCGACAAGCTGGGTGTGGCGCTGTCCGGCGGCGGCACGCACGCGTTCCAGGACTGGAGCCAGCGCCGCATTTTCGACAAGCCGCGTTTTCGCCAGCTCAGCGAGCTCTACGGTTATCTGTCCAAGCAGTTCACGATCTTCGGCCAGCACGTGCACGTGGGCTGCCCGTCGGCCGACGAGGCGCTGTGGCTGCTGCACGGCCTGGGGCGCTTCATCCCGCATTTCATCGCGCTGTCGGCGTCGTCGCCGTTTGTGCAGGGCACCGACACCGCCTTCCATTCGGCGCGCCTGAACTCGGTGTTCGCGTTCCCGATGTCCGGGCGTGCGCCCTTCGTGCTGACATGGGAGGAGTTCGGCGTCTTCTTCACCAAGATGACGCGCACCGGCGTCGTCACCAGCATGAAGGACTTCTACTGGGACATCCGCCCGAAGCCCGAGTTCGGCACCATCGAAGTGCGTGTGCTGGACACGCCGCTGACGATAGAGAAGGCCGCGGCGATGGCCGGCTTCATCCAGTGCCTGGCACGCTGGCTGCGCGTCGAGAAGCCGTTCGCGCCGCACGAGGACGACTATCTGCCGTATACCTTCAACCGTTTCCAGGCCTGCCGCTTCGGCCTGGACGCCAGCTTCGTCGATCCCAAGACCGGCGAACACCGCACGCTGCGCGACGACATCGCCGCCATGCTCGAACGGCTCGAAGAGCACGCCATCGTGCTGCGTGCCGAAGAGGCGCTGCGTTTCATCGCCCGTGAACTGGCAGGCCATGGCAACGACGCCACGTGGATCCGCGCCACCCAGGCGCGCGAGCGCCTGCTGCCCGAAGTGGTGCGCCAGCAGACGCTGCGCTGGGCCGGGCGCGCCTGAACGCGCGGCACAACGCCGCTGCTGCGCCTTGTGCTGCGGCCCAGCCGTCGGGCCTGAAATCGCGCGCCTGCCTCAGTGAAGCAGGCCCGGGAAGACGAGCTCGAACTCGGGCACTGCGGCGTCGAAGGCGCGCGCGTCTTCGCTCATGCAGAAGAAGGTGCCGCGCATCTGGCCGTGCGCTGTGGCGATGCGCGTCCAGCTCGTGTATTCGAAGGTCTCGCCGGGCTTGAGCAGCGGCTGATGGCCGACGACGGCCAGGCCGCGCACTTCTTCGACATGGCCGTCGGCATCGCTGACCAGCCATCGGCGCGCCACGAGCTGCGCCGCAACGTCGCCGCTGTTGCGGATGTTCACCGTGTACGCAAACGCGAACGGCCCGTCGGGGGGTGACGACTGCTCCGCCAGGTATTGCACGCTGACACTGCATGTGAATTCGGGGCCGGCCATCGGGCCATTGTAGGCAGCGCTCCTAGAATGCAGGCATGAGCACGTACCGTATCGCGCCTTCGATTCTTGCCGCCGATTTCGCGCGGCTGGGCGCCGAGGTGCACAACGTCATCGCCGCCGGCGCCGACTGGATCCACTTCGATGTGATGGACAACCACTACGTGCCGAATCTGAGCTTCGGGCCGATGGTCTGCCAGGCGCTGCGCAAGCACGCCACGGTGCCGATCGACGTGCACCTGATGGTGCAGCCGGTGGACGCGCTGGCCACCGCGTTCGCGCGCGCCGGCGCCGACTGCATCAGCTTTCATCCCGATGCCGGCCCGCACGTGGACCGCACGCTGCAGCACATCCACGACGAAGGCTGCAAAGCCGGGCTGGTGTTCAACCCGGCGCTGCCGCTGGACGTGCTGGACTGGGTGATCGACAAGGTCGATCTCGTGCTTGTGATGAGCGTCAACCCCGGCTTCGGCGGCCAGAGCTTCATCGACGGCGCGCTGCGCAAGATCGAGCAGGTGCGCAAGCGCATCGACGCCAGCGGGCGCGATATCCGCCTGGAGGTGGACGGCGGCATCAAGGTCGACAACATTCGCCGCGCCGCCGACGCTGGCGCCGACACCTTCGTTGCCGGCAGCGCGATCTTCGGCCAGCCCGACTACGCCGCCGTGATCAGCGCGATGCGCGCCGCGCTGCGCTAGCGGCGACGGTCGGCGGTTTGCGGCAACGTTCGCGCCGACGTTTGGGTCAGCTTTTGCGCCCGCGGCGCTGCCACCAGGCCAGCAGTTCACCGACAAAACCGCGCCGGAACGCCACCACGCAGAGCACGAAGATGGCGCCGATGATCACCGTGACCCACGAGCCCACGCGGTCGGCCAGGAAGTTCTGCAGCCCGGTGACCGTGAAGGCGCCGAGCACCGGGCCGGCGAAGGTGCCCATGCCGCCGAGCAGCGTCATCAGCACCACCTCGCCGGACAGCGACCAGTGTGCGTCCGACAGCGATGCGAAGCCCAGCACCAGCGTCTTCATCGAGCCCGCCAGCCCCGCCAGCGCGGTGCTCAGCACGAACGCAAGCAGCTTGTAGCGGTCGACGTCGTAGCCCAGCGAAACGGCGCGCGGCTCGTTCTCGCGGATCGCCTTCAGCACCTGGCCATAGGGTGAATGCACGATGCGCACGATGAACAGGAACACGGCCACGAACACCGCCAGCACGACGTAGTACATGACGAGGTCGTTGCGCAGCGAGATCAGCCCGAACAGCTTGCCGCGCGGCACGCCCTGCAGGCCGTCTTCGCCGCCGGTGAACGGCGCCTGCAGGAAGACGAAATACACCATCTGCGCCATCGCCAGCGTGACCATCGCGAAGTAGATGCCCTGGCGGCGGATCGCGATCAGGCCGACGACGAGGCCGACCGCCGCAGCCAGCCCGGTGCCGGCCAGCACACCGAGTTCGGGCGACAGTCCGGCGCTGCGCACCAGCCAGCCGGTGGTGTAGGCCGCGGTGCTGAGGTAGGCCGCATGGCCGAACGACAACAGCCCCGTGTAGCCCAGCAGCAGGTTGAAGGCGCAGGCGAAGATCGCGAAGCACAGCGCGGTCATGCCGAAGATCGGGTACAGGCCCACGAACGGCGCCACGATCAGCAGCAGCAGGCCCACGGCCCATGCCAGTTTCCCGAGTCGTGCGCCGTGCATCAGGCTTCTTTCCCGAACAGCCCGGCGGGCTTGATGACGAGCACGATGGCCATGATCACGAAGACGACGATGTTCGACGCTTCCGGATAAAACACCTTCGTCAGCCCTTCGATGATGCCCAGCGCCAGGCCGCTGAGGATCGAGCCCATGATCGAGCCCATGCCGCCGATCACGACGACGGCGAAGACGACGATGATGAGATGGCTGCCCATCAGCGGGTTGACCTGGATCACCGGCGCCGCCAGCACGCCGGCCAGCGCGGCCAGCCCGGCGCCGGCGCCATAGGTCAGCATCACCATCACCGGCACGTTGATGCCGAAGGCCTGCACCAGCGCCGGGTTCTCGGTGCCGGCGCGCAGGTAGGAACCGAGCCGCGTGCGCTCGATGACGAACCAGGTGCCGAAACACACCAGCAGCGAAGCCAGGACGATCCACGCGCGGTAGTTCGGCAGCACCATGAAGCCGAGGTTGGTGGCGCCCTGCAGCAGTTCGGGCACCGGATACGACTGGCCCGAGACGCCGAACGCGTAGCGGAACAGGCCTTCGCCGATGAGCGCCAGCCCGAACGTCAGCAGCAGGCCGTAGATGGGGTCGATCTTGTACAGGCGCTTGAGCAGCGTGCGTTCGATCACGACACCCAGCGCGCCCACCAGCAGCGGCGCCACGACGAGCGCGAGCCAGTAGTTCAGGCCGAAGCGGTCAAGGCTGATCCACGCCACGTAGGCGCCGATCATGTAGAGCGCGCCATGCGCGAAGTTGACGATCCCCAGCAACCCGAAGATCACCGCCAGGCCCAGGCTGAGCATGGCGTAGAACGAGCCGTTCACCAGGCCCAGCATGAGCTGGCCCAGGAAGGCCTGCAACGGGATGCCGAAGATGTCCATGCGACAGCCGACGCTCAGATCAGCCGGGGCCGGCGCCGTGGCGCCGCAACCCGGCCGTGAGTCACTTCCAGAGCTTGCACTTCGACTCGGCCTTGGTGGTGAAGGCCTGGTCACCGGGAATGGTCTGCACCACGTTGTAGTAGTCCCAGGGCTCGGTGCTCTGTGCCGGCGTCTTCACCTGCATCAGGTACATGTCGTGCACCATGCGGCCGTCCGGGCGGATGCTGCCGCCCTTGGCATACATGTCGTTGATCTTGCTCTGGTGCATGTGGGCCAGCACCTTGACGCCGTCATCGCTGCCGATGGCTTTCACCGCCGCCAGGTATTGCAGCGTGGCCGAATAGTCGGCGGCCTGGATCGACGACGGCATGCGCTTGATCTTGTCGAAGAAGCGCCGGCTCCAGGCGCGCGCCTCGGCGTCCTTGTTCCAGTACCAGCTGTCCGTCAGGTACATGCCCTGCGTGGTCTTCAGGCCGAGCGAATGGATGTCGTTGATGAAGACCAGCAGACCGGCGAGTTTCATCGTCTTCGTGATGCCGAACTCGTTGGCCGCCTTGATGGAGTTGATGGTGTCGCCCCCGGCGTTGGCCAGACCCAGGATCTGCGCCTTGCTGGCCTGCGCCTGCAGCAGGAACGACGAGAAGTCGCCGGTGCCCAGCGGCGCCCGCACGGAGCCCAGCACGCTGCCGCCGTTGGCCTTGACCACGGCTTCGGTGTCGTTCTGCAGGGCGGTGCCGAAGGCGTAGTCGGCGGTCAGGAAGAACCAGCTCTTGCCGCCGGCCTTCACCACCGCGCTGCCGGTGCCCTTGGCCAGCGCGACGGTGTCGTAGGCGTAGTGCACGGTGAACGGCGAGCACTGTTCGTTGGTCAGCGCGGAACTGCCCGGGCCGATGGCGATGAAGGGCTTCTTCTTTTCGGCCGCCACCTTGGCCATCGCCAGCGCGGTGCCCGAATTGGTGCCGCCGAGCAGCATGTCCAGGCCTTCGGTGTCGAACCATTCGCGCGCCTTGGCAGCGGCGATGTCGGGCTTGTTCTGGTGGTCGGCGTAGACGAGTTCGATCTTCTTGCCGTTGACGGCGCCACCGGCGTCGGCAATGGCCATCTTGATGGCCTCGACGCCGGCCGGGCCGTCGATGTCGGCGTAGACGCTGGACATGTCGGTGATGATGCCGATCTTGATGACGTTGCCCGAGATCTGGGCCTGCGCCGAAACGCCGAACATCGTCGCCAGGGCCAGCGTGCAGGCGCTGGCAATTCTCTTCAGTTTCATGCTGTGTCTCCGGTGAAAAAAGATGGGGCTCAGACCCCGAGGTACTCGTGCAGCCGCGCGATGCGCGACGGCAACTCGGCCTGCGTGAACTGCTGGATCACCCGGCCATGCTCCATGACGAGGAAGCGGTCGGCCAGCGGCGCCGCGAAGCCGAAGTTCTGCTCGACCATCACGATGGTGTAGCCCTGCTCGCGCAGCGTCACCACCATTTCGGCCAGCTTCTGGACGATCACCGGCGCCAGGCCTTCGGAGATCTCGTCCAGCAGCAGCAACTTGGCGCCGGTGCGCAGGATGCGCGCCACCGCCAGCATCTGCTGTTCGCCGCCCGACAGCCGTGTGCCCTGGCTGGATGCACGCTCCTTCAGGTTCGGGAACATCGTGTAGATCTGCTCGACGGCCATGCCGCCGCCGGCCAGCACGGGTGGCAGCAGCAGGTTCTCGTCGGCCGACAGGCTGGAGAAGATGCCGCGCTCTTCGGGGCAGTAGCCGATGCCCAGGCGGGCGATGCGATGCGTGGGCAGGTTGATGGCTTCGGTGCCGTGCACCTTGACCGAGCCGCTGCGGCTGCCGGTCAGGCCGAGGATCGCGCGCAGCGTGCTCGTGCGCCCGGCGCCGTTGCGGCCGAGCAGCGTGACGACCTCGCCTTCGTCGACGTGGAAGTCCACGCCGTGCAGCACATGCGATTCGCCATACCAGGCGTTCAGATCCTTCACCTCGAGGAAGCGGCCCGGCGCGCTCACGCGTGCGCCCCCTTGAGCTCGACGTTGGCGGTGCCCATGTAGGCCTCGATGACGGCCGGGTTGCGCGACACCTCTTCGTACGGCCCTTCGGCCAGCGTGGCGCCGCGCTGCAGCACGGTGATGGTGTCGGCGATGCTCGCGACGACGCTCATGTTGTGCTCGACCATCAGCACCGTGCGCTCGGCCGCCACCTTCTTGATGAGCTGGCGGATGCGGTCGACGTCTTCGCTGCCCATGCCCTGCGTGGGTTCGTCCAGCAGCATCAGCGTCGGGTCCATCGCCAGCGTGGTGGCGATCTCCAGCGCGCGCTTGCGGCCGTAGCTCAGTTCCACCGCGGGCAGCGCGGCGCTCGGCGCCAGGTCCACCGCCTGCAGCAGTTCGAGCGCGCGCTCGTTCAATGCATCCAGCACCCGCTCGCTGCGCCAGAACTGGAACGAATTGCCCAGCTTGCGCTGCAACGCGACGCGCACGTTTTCGAGCACGCTCAGGTGCGGGAAGACGGCCGAAATCTGGAACGAGCGGATGACGCCGCGGCGCGCCACCGTGGCCGGCGACTCGCGTGTGATGTCGTGGCCGTCGAAGACGATGCGGCCGGCGCTCGGGCGCAGGAACTTGGTGAGCAGGTTGAAGCAGGTGGTCTTGCCGGCGCCGTTGGGCCCGATCAGCGCGTGGATGCTGCCGCGGCGCACGTTCAGGTTGACGTCGCTGACGGCGATGAAACCCTTGAACTCCTTGCTCAGGGCCTGCGTCTGCAGGATGAATTCGCTGTCGCCGGCCATCACGACGCCCTGGCCGCGCCCAGGCGCTGCGACAGTGCGCGCGCCGCGCGCAGCACCACCTCGCGCTGGCGCTTGATGGCCGCGGCCGTGAGCCCGGCCTTGTTCAGGCACACCGCGATGCCGGCCACCGGCGCGCCGCTGATGTCGAACACCGGCGCGGCGATGGAAAACACACCTTCGCGAACGGCTTCGTCGTCGACGCTGTAGCCGCGCTTGCGGCTGGCGGCGAGTTCGACCATCAACTCGTCGAGGGTTCTGACGCCGCGCTCGGTCAGGCGCGGCAGCGGACCGGCGGCATACAGCGCCCGCACGGCCGCCGGGTCGCGGAACGCCAGCATCGCCTTGCCGGTGGCCGCCAGGTGCGCCGGCAGGTGCATGCCGATGGTGAAGGCCAGGCCGAGTGGGCGCGCGCTGTTGAGCACGCCGATGTAGACCACGTCGGTGCCGTTGAGCACCGACAGGATCAGCGTTTCTTCGGGCGGTGTCGGCAGCTCGCGCCACATCGCCGCGAATTCGCCGCCGACCGTGGTGCTGGCGACGAAGGCCTCGGCCAGGCCCATCACGCGCGGGCCGATGTGCAGCGTGCCGTTGTCGACGCGGCGCAGGTAGCCGCACGACAGCAGCGTCGAGCACAGCCCGTGCACGCTGCTCTTGGGCAGCCCCAGCGTCGTCGCCAGCCCGGCCATGCTCATCGGCGCCCGCTGGCGCGCCAGCAGGTCCAGCACGGCAAGGGCGCGCACCACCGCCGGCACCATGCCGGGGGCGACTGGTGGCGCAGGAGTGGGTTCGATGGGCTGAACTGCATTCAATTAATTGAACCGCAGTCTAAGGCCGGCATCCGCGGCGGACGCGGCCGTCGCCTGCCAACGCGGGAAGGTGCTGACAGGGATGACCCTAGGGCGCGGACGCGGCCGGCGCCGAGGGCGGCACCACCACCACGTCGGCCATGCCGCCGACACAGCGCGTGACACCGTCTTCGACACACGGCGGCGGCGCGCGGCGCGTGCGCTTCACGCCGCCGGGCGGGTACAGCAGCGTCAGCACGATGGTGATGGCCGTGACGATGGCCAGCGCAAGGATCAGCAGGCGCCGGCGCGTGCTGAGCGCGCGGTAGGGCTGGAAGTCGTCATCCTTCATCGGGCCGCGACTATCGCATGCGCGCCAGAGCAGCAGGGCGCGCCTGCAAGCCTGCCTGCCTGCCCGGGCGGTGTGCCGCCGTCAGGCGCCGCCTGCCGCTGGCGGTGCCGGCGGTACAGACGATGCGGGCGGTGCGACGGCAGCCAGGCACAGCGTCACGCGCAGGCCGTGGCCGCCGCTGCCGTCGTGCATCTCGACCTGCGCGCCGTGCAGTGCGGCGATGTTGCGCACGATGGCCAGACCCAGGCCGCTGCCCGAGCCGACGCCGGCCGCGCCGCGCTGGAAGCGCTGCCACAGGCGATCGCGGTCGGCGGCCGGCACGCCGGGGCCGTTGTCTTCCACCTCCAGCACCGCCTGCACGCCGCGCTGGGCGCAGCGCACGGTGACGCGTGCGCCGCTGCCGGCGTATTCGTTGGCGTTGTGCAGCAGGTTCGTCAGCGCTTCGCGCAGCAGATGCGAGTGGCCTTCGACCCAGACGCTTTCGAGCTCGAAGCCGAGGTCGACGCCGGCTTCGAGCGCCGGGTCCAACCAGTCCTGCGCCGCTGCCGAACACAGCGTCTTGAGGTCGAACACCGTGCTCGCGGTGGTCTGCGTCAGGCCGTCGGCGCGCGCCAGCACCAGCAACTGGTTGGCCAGCCGCGCGGCGCGGGCGGCGCCGCTGTGCATGCGCTGCAGGGTCGGCGCGAGCTGCGGCGGGTGCGCTTCGAGCAGTGCGAGTTCGCTCTCGGTGCGCAGCAGCGTCAGCGGTGTGCGCAACTGGTGCGCGGCATCGGCCAGAAAGGCCTGCTGCGCAAGCGACGCCACCCGCAGCCGTTCGAGCATGCGGTTGAGCGCGGTCATCAGCGGCGCCACCTCCTGCGGCACGCCGGCGGCGTCCACCGGCTGCAGGTTTTCCAGCGTGCGATGTTCGATCTCGCGGCTGAGCCGGTGCAGCGGCTGCAGGCCGCGCCGCACCGCGGCGATGCCCAGCGTCACGAGCGCGGCGGCCAGCAGCAGCGAGGTCAGCGCGACACCGCCGAACACCGCGCGTTGCGCGGCATCGCGCTTGCTCACCGATTCGGCCACCAGCACCGGGCAGCCCGCCGCCCCCGGAGGCTGGCCGCAGGCCGCGCCGAGCGCGGCCACGCGCACCGCGCGGCCGTGCAGCGTGGCATCGAAGAATTGGTGTTCACCGACCGTGAGGTTCTGGCGCAGCGCGGCCAGTTCGACGTCGCCCGCCAGCAGCCGGCCGGCGCGGTCGCTGGCCGCATAGCGCACGGTGTCGAACGGGTCGGTCAGCAACACGCGCGAGGTCTGCTCGCTCAGCGGCAGCGACACCGTGCCATCGCGCTGCACCAGCAGGTCGGACAGCGCCACCGCACTGCCGGTGAGCGCGCGGTCCAGCGAATCGAGCGCCGGCCGCACCGTGATGCCGTACAGCAGCGCCGCCGCCAGTGGCACGAACAGCAGCAGCGGCAGCAGCAGCCACAGCAACAGCTCGCGCCGCAGGCTCGGGCGCAGCGCGCTGGCCTTCATCGTGCGGTCATGACGGCTTCGGCGCCTCTTCGAGCAGATAGCCCAGGCCGCGCACGGTGCGCAGGCGCAGCGCACCGGGTTCGATCTTCGCGCGCAGGCGCGAGACCAGGATGTCGAGCGCGTTGTCGGACTTGCTGGCGTCCCAGCCCGGGATCATGGCGACGATCTGCTCGCGCGCCACCACCTTGCCGGCGCGCAGCAGCAGGTACTGCAGCACGGTGAGTTCACGCGACGAGAGATTCAGCGGCTCTTCGTCGACGAAGGCGCGCTGCGCGTCCATGTCCAGCCGCAGCCGGCCCAGCGACAGCAGGTCGCCCTGGCGCGATTCGCTGCGCCGCACCAGCGCCCACGCACGCGCCACCAGTTCGCGCAGCGCGAAGGGCTTGATGAGGTAGTCGTCGGCGCCGCCTTCGAGGCCGCGCACGCGGTCCTCGATGGCGTCACGCGCGGTGAGCATCAGCACCGGCGTGCGCGAACCCTGGTCGCGCACGCGGCGCAGCGTTTCGAAGCCGTCGATGCCGGCCAGGCCGACATCGAGGATCAGCAGGTCGTAGCGGTCGCGCTGCAGCGACAGCGGCACCGGTTCACCGCGTGCGGTGGTGTCCACGTGCCAGCCCTGCGACTGCAACGCGCGCGCCGTGGTGGCGGCCAGGGGGGCGTCGTCTTCGACCAGCAGGATGTTCATGACGTGGCTCGGCGGACGAAAGCCGTCATCCTAGTCCGCGCCAGCTAGGTCAGCGCCCGCGCCTTGACCTTCTTTCCCTTCACCGGCCTGTCGTTGAGCGCGCGCAAGGCCTTGGGGGCGACGTCGCGCGCCACCGCCACGTAGGTGGAAAACTCGTTGACGTTGATCTTGCCGATGGCCGTGCCCGGCAGGCCGGCGTCCTTGGTCAGCGCGCCCAGCACGTCGCCGGCGCGGAACTTCTCCTTGCGGCCGCCCAGGATCTGCAGCGTCACCATCGGCGGCAGCAGCGGCTGCGCACTGGCCGGCGTCAGCTCGGCCAGCGCTTGCCAGACGCTGGCCGCGCCCTGCATCTGGTCGATGCGGCCGACACGGCCCATCTCGTCCAGGCTCGCCAGGCTGAAGGCCCAGCCCGCTTCGCTGCCGCGCCCGGTGCGGCCGATGCGGTGCGTATGGACCTCGGTATCGGGCGTGATGTCGACGTTGATCACCGCCTCGAGCTGCGCGATGTCGAGGCCGCGCGCGGCCACGTCGGTGGCCACCAGCACCGAACAGCTTCGGTGGGCGAACTGGATCAGCACCTGGTCGCGCTCACGCTGTTCCAGATCGCCATGCAGCGCGAGCGCGCTGATGCCCTGCGCGCGCAGCACGTCGACGAGGTTGCGGCACTGCTGCTTGGTATTGCAGAACGCCAGCGTGCTGACGGGGCGGAAGTGGTTCAGCAGCAGCCCCACGGCATGCAGGCGCTGGTCCTCGGTCACCTCATAAAAACGCTGGCGGATCTGGGTGCCGGCGGGCCGCTGCGCCAGCGTCACTTGCTTCGGTTCGCGCAGGAATTTTTGCGCCAGTTGCTGGATGCCTTCAGGGTAGGTGGCCGAGAACAGCAGTGTCTGGCGCGCCTTCGGACAGCGGCCGGCGATGGACGCGATATCGTCCATGAAGCCCATGTCGAGCATGCGGTCGGCCTCGTCGAGCACCAGCGTGTTCAGTGCACCAAGGCGCAGACTCTCGCGTTCCAGATGGTCGATCAGCCGGCCCGGCGTGCCGACGACGATGTGCGCGCCGTGCAGCAGGCTCTCGGCCTGCGGCTTGATCGGCGTGCCGCCGCACAGCACCAGCACCTTGACGTTGTCCTCGGCGCGCGCCAGGCGCCGCACCTCCTGCGCCACCTGCTCGGCCAGTTCACGCGTCGGGCACAACACCAGCGACTGCACGTCGAAGCGCCGGGCATCCAGCCGCGCCAGCAGCGCAAGCGCAAACGCCGCCGTCTTGCCGCTGCCGGTCTTGGCCTGCGCAATGAGGTCGTGGCCGGCCAGCGCCAGCGGCAGGCTCGCGGCCTGGATCGGTGTCATCTCGGTGTAGCCCAACTGCTGCAGATTGGCCAGCGTCGCCGGGCTCAGCGCCAGGGTGTCGAAGCCGCTCATCGAACGACCCTCCGCGCTGTGCGCTCCAGCTCCAGGAGGAGCGCCTGAAAACGGCCCCGCGCGCTCATGTCGCCCGGTCCACACGCAGCGCCAGCACCACCGAGGTGTTGGTCTTGAGCACGCCGTCGATCTGGCCGATCTCGTCGAGCAGCGCATCGAGCCGCGCGGTGGAGTCGGCGCGCAGCAGCGCCAGATAGTCGAACTCGCCGCTGACCGAACACAACTGGCGCAGTTCGCTGAAGGCGGCGAGTTTGCGTGTCACGCTGGGCGCCGATTTCGGCTCGGTGGTGATGCCCACGTAGGCCTGCACGCCGCGGTCGTTCTGGTCGGCGCCCAGGCGCGCGGTGTAGCCGACGATGACGTTGTCGCGCTCCAGCCGGGCCAGCCGCGCCAGCACCGTGGTGCGGGCGACGCCCAGCTTGCGCGCCAGGTTGGCGGTGCTTTCGCGGGCGTTGCTTTGCAGCAGGGTCAGCAATTGGCGGTCGAGGTCGTCACGCGGCATACGGCGACATTATGACAAGCCCATCGGACGGAACGTCGAACGAGCTGTCAGTTTCGACGAACTCGCGCTTTCTTTCGTCAACACGGTTTTCTAGACTGCGTCGTTCCAGACCACCCGGAGTTTTCCCATGCGCATCACCCTGCTCGGCGCCGGCCACATCGGCCAGACCATCGCCCGCCTGCTCAGCGGCAGCGGCGACTACGAGGTCACCGTCGTCGACCGCAGCGCCGACGCGCTGGCCAAGCTGCCGGCCGCGGCGGTGAAGACGCTGCAGGTCGACACCTCCGACGCCGGCGCGCTGCGCCAGGCGATGCAGGGTCAGGAGGCGGTGGTCAACGCGCTGCCCTACCACCTGGCGACGCTGGCCGCGACGCAGGCGCGCGCAGCGCGTTGCCACTATTTCGACCTCACCGAAGACGTGGCCGCCACGAAGGCGATCAAGGATCTCGCCGAGGGCGCGGCCACGGCCTTCATGCCGCAGTGCGGGCTGGCACCGGGTTTCATCGGCATCGTTGCCCATCACCTGGCCGGCAGCTTCGACACCGTGCACGACGTGAAGATGCGCGTCGGCGCGCTACCGGCGTTTCCCACCAACGCGCTGAAATACAACCTGACCTGGAGCGTCGACGGCCTCATCAACGAATACGTGCACCCGTGCGAGGCCATTCGCGACGGCCGCAACATCGACGTGCTGCCGCTCGAAGGGCTGGAGCACTTCTCGCTCGACGGCACCGAGTACGAGGCCTTCAACACCTCGGGCGGGCTGGGCACGCTGTGCGAGACCTGGGCCGGCCGCCTGCAGACGCTGGACTACAAGAGCGTGCGCTACCCCGGCCACCGCGACCTGATGATGATGCTGCTCGAAGAGCTCCAGTTGAAGAACGACACGCAGACGCTGAAGGACATCATGCGGCGCAGCATCCCGAGCACGATGCAGGACGTGGTGCTGGTGTTCGTCACCGTCAGCGGGCTGCGCGGCGGCAACCTGGTGCAGGAGGTGTTCGCGCGCAAGATCTTCGCCGACCGCAGCGAAGGTGCGCCGCTGTCGGCGATCCAGATCACCACCGCGGCCGGCATCTGCGCCGCGCTTGATCTGTTCCGCGAAGGCCGGCTGCCGCAGCGCGGCTTCGTGCGCCAGGAAGAAGTGGCGTTGCCGGCCTTCCTGGCCAACCGCTTCGGCAGCGCGTACCAGCAGTCGAGGCAGGTCGAGAGCATTGGGTGACACTCCGGGGGATGAGCAAGAAGCGTCCCCTGACCGTCGAGGTACTCTGGCAGATCGAGCGCATCGGTGGCCTGGCGCTGGCGCCCGACGGTGAGCGCGCGGTCTGCAGCGTCACCCGTTATTCGCTGGAAAAGAACAAGGGCGAGACCAGCCTGTGGTTGCTGCCCACCCGCGGGGCCGCGCCGCGCCGCCTGACGCTCGGCGGCGAAAAGGACGGCCGGCCCGCGTGGTCGCCTGACGGCCGCCAGATCGCCTTCATCGCCAAGCGCGAGCAGCAGGGCCGCAAGGACATCGAGCCGCAGCTCTACGTGATCAGCGCCGACGGCGGCGAAGCCGAGCGCAAGAGCGATTTCGCACCCGGCATCGAAGCCTTCAAGTGGCTGCCGAACGGGCGCGGCGTGGTCTTCAGCGCCTGGGTCTGGCCCGAACTCAAAGGCGCGGCGGCGCAGTCGCGCCAACACAAGATCTTCAGCGAACGCAAGGAAACGGGTTACGCCACCAGCGAGGCGTTCTATCGCTACTTCGACCACAACGTGCCGATGGGGCGCGTGCTGCACCTGCTGCTGCTCGACCTGAAGAGCGGCCGCATCAGCGACCTCTTCGAAGGCACGCGCCTTGAACTGCCACGCTACAACGGCGGCAGCGATGACTTCGACGTGCGGCCCGACGGCAGGCGCATCGCCTTCGTGCACGACCCGGCGAGCGAGCCTCTGCTCGGCAACCGTCTCGCGCTGTGCGAGATCGACATGCGCACGCGGCGTGTGCAGGCGCTGATCGACGACGCGGCCTGGGATGCCGCGAACCCGCGCTACAGCCCCGATGGCCGCCGCCTGGCCGCCACCGCCGCGCAGGTGGGCGTCGCCCACACGGCCTTCCACGAGCTGGCCGTCGTCGAGCCCGATGGCCGCTGGCAGGTGCATGGCGCCGGCTGGGACCACACGATCACCGGCCCGCTGCGCTGGGCCGCCGACGGCGCGAGCCTGCTCTTCACCGCCGAGCAGCGTGGCCGCTGCCCGCTGTGGCGCTACCGCTTCGACGGCGCGGCGTTCAGCGTCGTGCAGCAAGGCGGCTGGGTGCAGGGCTTCGATGTCGCCGGCGACGTCGTCGTCACCAGCGCCGACAGCGCCATGCACCCGGTGCGTGTGACCGCCAGCCGCAGCGACGGCGTGCCGCTGAGGCTGGAATCATTCAACGACAAACGGCTCGCCGGGGTGCGGCTCGGTGAACTGCGCGAAGCCACGATCACCGGCGCATTGGGCCAGCCGGTGCAGATGTGGCTGATGCTGCCGCCGGGTTTCGATGCAAAGAAAAAACATGCGCTGATGCATGTCATCCACGGCGGCCCGCACGCGGCGGCGGGCGACACCTGGAGCTATCGCTGGAATCCCCATCTTCTGGCGTCGCGCGGCCATGTGCTGGCGATGGCGAACTACCACGGCTCCAGCGGCTTCGGCCATGCGTTCAGCCACAGCCTGATCGGGCGCCAGGGCGAGCTCGAACTGCAGGACATCGAGGCCGCCACCGACTGGCTGCTGCAACAGCGTTGGGTCGATGCCCGGCGCGTCGTCGCCGCCGGCGGCAGCTACGGCGGTTTCATGGTCGCCTGGATGAACGGCCACGTGGCGCCGGGGCGCTACCAGGCCTACGTCTGCCATGCCGGCGTGTTCGACCGCATCGCCACCTTCAGCGCCGACTCCTACCCGCAACGCCCCAAGGATCTGGCCGCGCTGTACTGGCAGGACATGCCGCGTGTGCTGGCGCAGAGTCCGCACGCGTTTGCCGCGGCCATGCATACGCCGACGCTGGTGATCCACGGCGCACACGACTTCCGCGTGCCCGACAGCAACGGCCTGGCCTACTACAACACGCTGAAGGCGCGCGGCGTCGATGCGCGACTGCTGTGGTTCCCCGACGAGAACCACTGGGTGCTGAAGCCGCGCAACTCGCAGCTCTGGTACGGCGAATTTCTCGACTGGGTGGAACGTTTCGCACCGGCGCACAAACGATGAGCCCGCTGCGCATCGCGCCCATTGCGCCCATCACCGCCGTGCTGGTCGACCTCGACGGCACGCTGGTCGACACCGTCGGCGACTTCGCGATCGCGCTCGGGCGCGCGCTGGCCGACATCGGGTTGCCGCCGGTGAGCCGCGAGTTCATCGCCCGCACCGTCGGCAAGGGCTCGGAGCATCTGGTCGCGATGACGCTGGCCGAAGCGGGCGCGCCGCCCTCTGCCTTCGATGCGCTGTGGCCGCGCTATCTGCATCACTACCTGGCTGTCAACGGGCAGCACGCGCCCGTCTATCCGGGCGTCGTCGAAGGCCTGCGGGCGCTGAAGGCGCGCGGCCTGCGCCTGGCCTGCCTGACCAACAAACCCACCGCGTTCACACATCCGCTGCTCGCTGCCAAGCAGCTCGCGAGCGCATTCGATGTCGTCTTCGGCGGCGACGCCTTCGAGCGCAAGAAGCCCGATGCGCTGCCGCTGCTGAAGACCTGCGAAGCGCTGGGCTGCACGCCGGCGCAGGCGCTGATGGTCGGCGATTCGAGCAACGACGCGCGCGCCGCGCGTGCCGCCGGCTGCGCGGTGGTGCTGGTCAGCTACGGCTACAACCACGGCCGCCCGGCGGCCGAGGCACAGCCCGATGCGGTCATCGATCGCCTTGATGAACTGCCGGCGCTGCTGGATTCATGAGCCTGCGGGGCGGATTTCCTTGCCGAGCAGCGCGTCCTTCAGCCGCTCGTCGGCCGGCTTCGGCCCGAGCCAGATGTTGAGCAGCGCGTTGAAGAACTCGGGCTCCGCGATTGGCGCGCCCTGCGGCTGGCCGTTGACGAGCACCGTGGTGCCGACACCCGGCAGCCAGTCGACCGAGAAGCTGTCGCCGGCCACCAGCTTGCTGCGCGACGAGAAGATGTCGGACATGCGGATGGTGCCGGGGATGGACTTGCTGAAGTCCGCCTTCGACGCGTTGTCCTCCATGCCGCGCGTGAACAGCTTGCCGAGCTCGTTGGCGTTGATCTCGCGCAGCATCACCACGTGCATGCGTTTGGGGCCGGGCGCGGCCAGCACCGCGGCCGGCGTCGCCGCGCGCTGCCCCAGGTACAGGCCGGCGGTGTAGACCTTGAACACCACCTTGTAGCGGATGCCGGCACCGTTGAGCAGCAGCGTCTTGCCGCCAAGCTGCAGCGTCGGCGCGTATTTCACGCCCGCGAGATCGACCGTCTGCGCCGGTGCAAGAAGCGGCAGCGCGACGGCAACCGTGGCGGCAACGGACAGGAGCATGCGGCGCTGCATGGGGGATCGGCAAGTTGGTGAAAACCACGCAGTCTGCCATCGCGCCGGCGGCCGGGGGCCGAGGCTGCTGCTAGACTGCGGCACATGTTCACGGCCCGCACACTGACCGCAGGTTCCCAGGACCGGGGAGCCTGGCCCTGGCGTCGCTCGCCCCGCCTCGTCTGACCGCGCGGTCAGACCTTGCCGCCGGGTGGCGCTCATACGCCTGACCGCACCCGTCTCGAACACCGATTTGCAGCCTGCGTGAACCAGCGCGGCTGCGTCAGGGGCCGACGTGATCACCGAACTCGAATTCAAGAGCCTTGCCGCGCAAGGCTACAACCGCATTCCGCTCATCAAGGAAGCCTTCGCCGACCTTGAAACGCCGCTTTCGCTGTACCTGAAACTCGCGGGCGGCGCGCGCCACAGTTTCCTGCTCGAGTCGGTGGTCGGCGGCGAGCGTTTCGGCCGTTATTCCTTCATCGGCCTGCCCGCCAAGACGCTGTTGCGCGCGCAGGGTTTTCGCACCGAAGTCGTCACCGACGGCCAGGTGGCGCAGACCTTCGACGGCAACCCGCTGGACTTCATCGCTGACTACCAGAAGCGCTTCAAGGTGGCGCTGCGCCCGGGCCTGCCGCGTTTTTGCGGCGGTCTGGCAGGTTACTTCGGCTACGACGCGGTGCGCTACATCGAGCCCAAACTGGCCGGCACCTGGAAGGGCGGCGGTATCGAGACGCCGGACATCCTGCTGCTGCAGACCGAGGAGCTCGCCGTCATCGACAACCTTTCAGGGCGGCTGTACCTCATCGTCTATGCCGACCCCAGCCAGAGCGAGGCCTGGTTCAACGGCAAGAAGCGCTTGTCGGAGCTGACCGACAAGCTGCGCTACAGCGTCAGCGCGCCGCCGGTCAGGCGCGGGCCGAGTTACGCGGTGGAGCGTGAATTCGACAAGGCCGACTACCTGGCCGCGGTGCTCAAGAGCAAGGACTACATTGCCGCCGGCGACATGATGCAGGTGCAGATCGGCCAGCGCCTGAAGAAGCGCTACACCGAAAGCCCGCTCTCGCTGTACCGCGCGCTGCGCTCGCTGAACCCGTCGCCCTACATGTACTTCTACGACATGGGTGACTTCCAGATCGTCGGCGCCAGCCCCGAGATCCTGGTGCGCCAGGAACGCACACCTGAAGGCGACAAGGTGACGATCCGCCCGCTGGCCGGCACGCGCCCGCGTGGCGCGACACCCGAGCAGGACAAGGCGCTGGAGACCGAACTCGCCGGCGACCCGAAGGAGCGCGCCGAACACCTGATGCTGATCGACCTCGCGCGCAACGACATCGGCCGCATCGCAAAGACCGGCAGCGTGAAGGTCACCGAGGCCTTCGTCGTCGAGCGCTATTCGCACGTGATGCATCTGGTGAGCAACGTCGAGGGCCTGCTGAACGAAGGCATGACGAGCCTGGACGTGCTGCGCGCGAGTTTTCCCGCCGGCACGCTGACCGGCGCGCCGAAGATCCGCGCGATGCAGATCATCGACGAGCTCGAACCCGTCAAGCGGGGCATCTACGGAGGCGCCTGCGGCTACCTCAGCTTCGCCGGCGACATGGACGTGGCGATCGCCATCCGCACCGGCATCGTGAAGAACAACGTGCTCTACGTGCAGGCCGCGGCCGGCGTCGTCGCCGATTCGGTGCCCGAGCTGGAATGGAAGGAGACCGAGCACAAGGCGCGGGCGCTGATCCGCGCGGCCGAGCTCGTCGAGGAGGGTTTCTGATGCTGTTGATGATCGACAACTACGACAGCTTCACCTTCAACCTCGTGCAGTACTTCGGTGAACTGGGCGAAGACGTGCGCGTGTTCCGCAACGACGAGATCAGCATCGAGGGCATCGCCGAGCTACGGCCGGCGCGGCTGGTGATCTCGCCGGGGCCGTGTTCGCCCGCCGAAGCGGGCATCTGCATCGAGGCCGTTCGCCACTTCACCGGCAAGCTGCCACTGCTGGGCGTGTGCCTGGGCCACCAGGCCATCGGCGCGGCGCTCGGCGGCACGGTGGTGCGCGCGAAGCTGCAGATGCACGGCAAGGCCAGCACGATACGCACCGATGGCCGCGGCGTGTATCGCGGCCTGCCGCCGCAGTTCAGCGTCATCCGCTATCACTCGCTGGCGCTCGAACGCGCGTCGTTGCCGGCCGCGCTGGAGGTCACGTCGAGCACCGACGACGGCGAGATCATGGGCGTGCGCCACCGCGAACTCGCCGCCACCTCAACGCCGCTGGAAGGTGTGCAGTTCCACCCCGAATCCATGCTCAGCGAGCATGGCCAAGCGATGCTGAAAAACTTTCTGCAGATGGGAGGCCCACGATGATCGACCTGCGAAGCGACACCGTCACCCGGCCGACGCCGGCCATGCGCCAGGCGATGGCCGCCGCCGATGTGGGCGACGACGTGTTCGGCGACGACCCGAGCGTGAATGCGCTGCAGCGGCGCATCGCCGCGCTGCTGGACAAGGAGGCGGCGCTGTTCATGCCCAGCGGCACACAGAGCAACCTGTGTGCGCTGATGAGCCATTGCCAGCGCGGCGACGAGTACCTCGTGGGCCAGGGCGCGCACTGTTATCGCTACGAAGCCGGCGGCGCCGCGGTGCTGGGCAGCATCCAGCCGCAGCCGCTGGCCAACCAGGCCGACGGCACGATCGCGCTCGACGACATCGGCGCCGCGATCAAGCCCGACGACGCGCATTTCGCGCGCACCCGCTTGCTGGCGCTGGAGAACACCTTCGGCGGCCAGGTGCTGCCGCTGGCGTATCTGGACGCCGCGACCTCGCTGGCGCGCCAGCACGGCCTGGGCACGCATCTGGACGGCGCGCGGCTGTTCAACGCCGCGGCGGCCAGCGGCCAGACGCCGGCACGCATCGCGCGCGACTTCGACACCGTCTCGGTGTGCTTCAGCAAGGGCCTGGGCGCGCCGGTAGGCTCGGCGCTGGTGGGCTCGCACGAGCTGATCGCGCGCGCGCACCGCCAGCGCAAGATGCTCGGTGGCGGTTTGCGCCAGGCCGGTGTGCTGGCGGCCGCAGCGCTGCATGCGCTGGACCACCATGTCGAGCGCCTGCCCGAAGACCACGCCAACGCGCGCCGCCTGGCCGAAGGCCTGCAAGGCCTGCCGGGCGTGACGCTGACGCCGCCGCAGAGCAACATGGTGTTCGTCGACCTCGCGCCGCAGAAGGCGCCGGGTGTCGTCGAGCGGCTGCGCGACGCCGGCGTGTTGTGCACGGGGCTGTACCGGCTGCGTTTCGTGACCCATCTGGATGTCTCGGCGAGCGACATCGAACAAGCCATTCACGTGCTTCGCAAACAACTCTGAGGAGACGCATTCCCATGGCCATCAGCAACACCGATGCGCTCGCCCGCATCATCGATCACCGCGAGATCTTCCACGACGAGATGCTGGCGCTGATGCGCCGCATCATGGGCGGCGAGATGTCGCCGGTGATGATCGCCGCCTTTGCGATGGGGCTGCGCGTGAAGAAGGAGTCGATCGGCGAGATCGCCGCCGCCGCGCAGGTGATGCGCGAGTTCGCGACACCCGTGGTGGTGGCCGACCGCAGACACCTGGTCGACATCGTCGGCACCGGCGGCGACAGTTCGCACACCTTCAACATCTCCACCGCGGCCACCTTCGTGGCCGCCGCCGCCGGCGCACGGGTGGCCAAACATGCGGGACGCGCGGTGTCGTCCACCGTCGGTTCGGCCGACGTGATGGAAGCGCTGGGCGGCTACATCGGCCTCACGCCGGAGCAGGTGGCCACCTGTCTGGAGCAAACCGGTGTCTGCTACATGTTTGCGCCGAACCACCATGCGGCGATGAAACACGCGGCGCCGGTGCGCAAGGAACTCGGCGTGCGCACCATCTTCAACATCCTGGGACCGCTGACGAATCCGGCCGGCGCGCCGAATCAGTTAATGGGCGTGTTCCATCCCGATCTCGTCGGCATCCAGGTGCGCGTGCTGCAGCGCCTGGGCAGCGAGCACGTGATGGTGGTGCACGGCATGAACGGCATGGACGAGATCTCGCTGTCGGGCGAGACCATGGTCGGTGAACTGCACCACGGCGAGGTGCGCGAATACGTCGTCCACCCCAGCGACTTCGGGCTCCCGGTCTATGACTCGCGCGTGCTGCGCGTGGCGTCGAAGGAAGAATCGGTGGCGTGCATCCAGCGTGCGCTGGCCAACGAAGACGGGCCCGTGCGCGACATCGTGCTGCTCAACGCCGGCGCCGCGGTGTACTGCGCCGGCGTCGCGCCGTCGGTCGCCGAAGGGGTGCGGCGGGCGCGCGACGCGGTGGCATCGGGCGCGGCGATGGCCAAGCTGAGCCAGTTCGTCGCCGCCAGCAACCAGTATCGGCCGACGTGAGCGCGCAGGCCGACATCCTGCAGCGCATCGTCGAGGTCAAGCGCGACGAGATCGCGGCCGGGCGCAAGCGCCGCAGCCTGGCGAGCTGGCGCGACGAGGCCGAATCGCGCCGCGACGATCTGCGGGGCTTCGAAGCGGCGTTGCGCGCGAAGATCGGGGGCGGGCAGGCCGCAGTGATTGCCGAGGTCAAGAAGGCCAGCCCGAGCAAGGGCGTGCTGCGCGAACGCTTCGTGCCGGCCGAGATTGCCGAGAGCTACGCCGAACACGGCGCGGCCTGCCTGAGCGTGTTGACCGACGAGCGGTTTTTCCAGGGCTCGGCCGCCTGTCTGAGACAGGCGCGTGCGGCCTGTGCGCTGCCGGTGCTGCGCAAGGACTTCATGGTTGACGAGTTCCAGCTCTTCGAGGCGCGCGCGCACGGGGCCGACGCCATCCTGCTCATCGTCGCCTGTCTGGACGACGCAATGATGGCCGACCTCGAAGCCTGCGCCGCGGCGCTGGGCATGGCCGTGCTGGTCGAGTCGCACGAGGCGGTCGAACTCGACCGCGCGCTGCGCCTGAAGACGCCGCTGGTGGGCATCAACAACCGCAACCTGAAGACCTTCGAGGTCTCGCTGCAGACCACGTTGAGCCTGTTGCCGCGTGTGCCTGGAGACCGGCTCGTGATCACGGAATCGGGCATCGGCACGCCGGACGACGTGCAACGCATGCGCCAGGCCGGCGTCGGCGCGTTCCTGGTGGGTGAAGCCTTCATGCGCGCGCCCGATCCCGGCGGCGCACTGGCGCGGCTGTTCGCATGACGGCCGACGAGCTTCCGGACGCGCTGGCGTCGCTGCCGGCGCCCTGGCGCGCCGTGCTGACGGGCTGGACTGCGGACGCCGAGCAGGCGGTGGTGGACTGCGTGCGCGCTGTCTCGGGCGCGCGCGCCATCGCGCCGGCCGACCCGCTGCGCGCGCTGCGCCTGGTGCCGCCGGCGGCGGTGAAGGTTGTTGTCTTCGGCCAGGATCCGTATCCGCGTGCGGGCCATGCCGACGGCCTGGCGTTTTCGGCCGGGCACGGAAAGCCCCATTCGCTGCGTCGGGTGTTCGACGTGCTGGAGGCCGACCGGCCGGGCTGGCGCCGGCCCGAGGTCTGGAAACTCGACCCCTGGGCCGCGCAGGGTGTGCTGTTGCTGAACCCGGTGCTGACAGTGGAAGTGGGCCGGCCCAACAGCCATTCGAATTGTGGTTGGCAAATGCTCACATCCGAAATCGTGAAGGTTTTGTCGACGCGAGCCCCGTCCCCGGTCTTCCTGTTGTGGGGCCGGCCGGCCAACCTGTTCTTCGACGCCGCCTGCCCGCCCGACGCGCGGCCACCGGTGCTGCGCAGCCGCCACCCTTCGCATGACTTCAAGCGCCAGTTCATGGCCGAGGGCAGCCACTTCGTGGCCACTGCGGACAGGGTCGACTGGTGGGCGCTGCAGAGAAGCGGCGCCTGAACGTGCTACACTCGCGGGCTCTGCGGGGAGGGGTGCCCGAGTGGCTAAAGGGGGCAGACTGTAAATCTGTTGGCTTACGCCTACGCTGGTTCGAATCCAGCCTCCTCCACCAGATGATTGCTTGCGAGATGTGACGTGGTGTGACCCAGAGTGCGGTGCAGGAGCGCAGGCGGGAGTAGTTCAATGGCAGAACCCTAGCCTTCCAAGCTAATGACGCGGGTTCGATTCCCGTCTCCCGCTCCAGTGAAGGTCGTTGAAGTCGTTTTGATTTTTCGTCGTTACGGGTCTGCGGATCTTGCAGACAGCGGTCTTCAGACCCGTGCCGATGCCCATGTGGCTCAGTGGTAGAGCACCCCCTTGGTAAGGGGGAGGTCGCAGGTCCGATTCCTGCCATGGGCACCACCCAACCCATTCGATTCTTAGCCAGGAGTGATGACATGGCCAAAGGCAAATTTGAACGTACGAAGCCGCACGTGAACGTGGGGACGATAGGACACGTGGACCACGGCAAGACGACGCTGACGGCGGCGATCACAACGATCCTGGCGGCGAAGTTTGGC
>Ga0164241_10000397_pt1 | contig 84190 bp, 85 predicted proteins | sample OricomyardsoilBY_FD_108780 | JGI IMG/M metagenome (GOLD analysis project Ga0164241, IMG submission 108780) | Backyard soil microbial communities from Emeryville, California, USA - Original compost - Back yard soil (BY) | ecosystem: Environmental > Terrestrial > Soil > Unclassified | place: USA... | reverse complement strand
AGCCTAGCAGTTCAGAAATCGTGGGCCAACTGCAACGCTTTTTGCTCACGGTAATTCCACCACGCGAGCCTAGCAGTTCAGAAATCGTGGGCCAACTGCAACCGGGGCAGGGCCGCACCAAGGCGAAGAACGAGCCTAGCAGTTCAGAAATCGTGGGCCAACTGCAACCTCATGGCCGGCGACCTCTACGCCAACCGGAGCCTAGCAGTTCAGAAATCGTGGGCCAACTGCAACCGTCGTCACCGCGAGGAGCTTGAGCTCGCCAGCCTAGCAGTTCAGAAATCGTGGGCCAACTGCAACGGAACTCCGGCGCCGTAAGATGACGGCTCTAGCCTAGCAGTTCAGAAATCGTGGGCCAACTGCAACGCAATGACGCCATACATGTCGAGGAGGGTGAGCCTAGCAGTTCAGAAATCGTGGGCCAACTGCAACTAGAGATTGGCGTAGGGAAAAGCCGCCTGAAGCCTAGCAGTTCAGAAATCGTGGGCCAACTGCAACCGCCATCCGATGGGCCGTGAGCGCCCCTGAAGCCTAGCAGTTCAGAAATCGTGGGCCAACTGCAACGGCGAGGGCTTGAACCTGCCAAACTTGTGAAGCCTAGCAGTTCAGAAATCGTGGGCCAACTGCAACGCGCGAGGCCATAGGCACTTTTCGCCGCCTAGCCTAGCAGTTCAGAAATCGTGGGCCAACTGCAACAAGGTGCCCCCATCCACCCCCGCGAACCTCTAGCCTAGCAGTTCAGAAATCGCGGGCCAACCTTAGCCTGGATCGACGCCTTCGAGCACTTCGATCCCACCAATTTCGGTGCAGGATCAAAGCTGCGCGGGCGCCCTCTGTCGACCCTGCTCTGTCCGCCGCCGCGCCGGGCCGATCCGGCGGCGGGTCCGCGAAGCTTTCCATCGCGTTCACCATCCTCTAATCTGGGGGCAAGATGGCGGATGAGGCGATCGAGCGCGGCGAGGAAGGGGGCAGGCCCTCCCGCAACGCCTTGTGGGTAAGCGCGGGCGCGCTGCTCGCGACGCTTGTCCTGATCGGGCTCATCTTCATGATCGCCTGGTCGAACCGCGCCCGCGATGAGGCGCTGGGGTGGGAACGGCGCACCTACGACGTCATGATGCGTACCCGCCTGATCGACACCTCGATCGCCCGCGCCGAAGCCGCGCTCGGCCGCTATGTCCTCGACGAGAACCAGCATACCGGTACCGATTATTACAACGAATGGCGCAACGCCGATTATCAGATCAGCCAGATCCAGCGCCTGCTCGCGCGCGATCCCGATCAGTCGCGCCGCGTCAGGGAATTGCGGCGGTTGTTCGAGCAGCGCAACAACGAGCTGTCGCCCGCCGCGTCGGCCGCCGAGCGGCGGACCGGATCGGGCGGCATCAGCCTGCTCTACCGGGCGGCCTCCTCGCGGACCCTGCCGCGGCTGCGCGGAACGCTCGACGCGATCGCCAGCGCCGAGCGCGCCCACCTCTCCGACCGGATGGAGGAGACCCAGGTCTTCGTCGAACGGGCCGACAGATATACCGGATGGCTCGGCTGGCTCGCCATCCTGATCGGGCTTGGCGCGGTCGGCCTCGCCATCCTCGCCTGGCGCGCCTTCATCGACAGCGTCCGCGCCCGGCGCGAAGCGGACAGCGAGGCGTGGCGCGCGCTCGGGCTCGAGCAGGCCGTCGAGACGCGCACCGCCGAATTGCGGGATGCCAACAACCGGCTTCAGGCCGAGATGATCGAGCGCGCCGCCGCCGAGGCACAGCTCCGCCAGGTCCAGAAGATGGAGGCGGTGGGTCAGCTCACCGGCGGTATCGCGCATGATTTCAACAACATGCTCGCGGTCGTCGTCGGCGGCCTCGATCTCGCCCGGCGCAAGCTCCACGGGCCGCGGCGCGAGGTCGAATTCCATCTCGACAACGCGATGGAGGGCGCGACCCGCGCCGCCGCCCTCACCCGCCGCCTGCTCGCCTTCGCCCGCGCCGAGCCGCTGCTGCCCGAATCGATCGCCCCGGCCGAGCTGATCGAGGGCATGCTCGAGCTGCTCGATCGCGCGATCGGCGAGCGGATCCAGGTTGTCACCCGCTTCGCCGCCGATCCGTGGACCGTGTTCGCCGATCCGACGCGGCTCGAAAACGCCATCCTGAACCTCGCCGTCAATGCGCGCGATGCCATGCCGGAGGGCGGCACGCTCACCATCGCTGTCGAGAATATCGAGGCCGGGGACCACCAGATCGACGATCTGCCGGCCGGTGAATATGTCCGCGTCGAAGTGACCGACACCGGCACCGGCATCTCCCCCGAGCATCTGGAGCGGGTGTTCGAGCCGTTCTTCACCACCAAGCCGGTCGGCAAGGGCACCGGGCTCGGCCTTTCCCAGATGTTCGGCTTCGCGCGCCAATCGGGCGGCCACGCCGCGATCGCATCGCAGCTCGGCAAGGGCACCAGCGTGACGCTTTTCCTGCCGCGCCACCTTGCCGAGGTGGGCGCCGCCGCGCAGCCGGCGCGCCCGGCCCGCCCCATGGCCGCCGAACCGACGCTGGCGAGCCGGGCGCACAAGGGCGCGCGCATCCTTGTCGTCGAAGACGATCCGCGCGTCGCCCGCTCGACGATCGGCGCGCTTGAGGAGCTTGGCTATCGCCCGCTTGCCGCGGGCGGCGGCGCCGAGGCGCTCGCCCTGCTCGGCGGCGAAGGCGAGGTCGCGCTTGTCATCACCGACGTGATGATGCCGGAAATGACCGGCACCGAGCTCGCCGCCAAGATCCGCCCGCTTTATCCGGATCTGCCGATCCTGTTCGTCACCGGCTATGTCGGCGAGGCGGGCGACGGCCTGACCGGCAGCGAGGTGCTGCGCAAGCCGTTCACCGTCGCCGGGCTTGCCGCGGCGGTGGTGAACGCCCTCGACATCAACGAACCGCCCCGCGCGACAACGGATGCCGCGGCAGAATGACCCGACGGGCCGGAAAACGGGCAATGCGTCAACTGCCAGGCTTGAGCGTGGCGGTCGCCGCCTGGGCAGCTCTGGCGGGAGCTTTGCCGAGCCGGGCCGCCGATCCCGTACCGCCTACGCATATCTTCACCGTCACCGGCTATCCCGGAGATATCGACGAATCCGGCGGCTCATTCACACTCGCCAACATGCGGGCACGGATACTCGTTCCGGACGGCAGCGAGCGTGCAACCTATATGCGCGTTCTCGATGCGGCGATCGAGCGACTGGTGGCGGTCACGATCCGCTTCGACGGAACGGCGGGTCGGCTCGATCCGGATGGCGACCATATCGATTTTCCGCTCTGCTCGATCAGTCTGGGCAATAGCCGCTTCGGTGACGAAGCCGCCAACTGCCCGCCCCGATCCAATCGCACGATGGATGCCGGGCAACTTCTTGCCTTGGGTTGGGCGCAGGGCCCGGAACAGCCGGACGCGGCGCGCCTCACGCTCACCCGCGCGCTTGAAAGCACACCCGCTTTGTCTCCGGGGGCACGGGCGCTGGCGTTCGAAGCGCGCGCCGAAGCCTCCGAGGCATTGGCCGGGAGTGTCATTCCGTCCGACCCGTCGTTCGACCGGCATTGGGCCGATGCCCTCGCCGACTATCGACACGAGGCGGCGCTGGCCACGGATTCGGCCCGCGCGCGCTATGCGGTCGCGAATGCCCTGCTGACACTCGGCGCTTATGATGATGCGCTCGACGAATATCACGCCATCGGGCGCGCGTGGCCCGAAGAGGCGTTCGAGGTCTCCATCCGTATCGGGGCGCTTTATCGTCAGCGAGGCGATTATGCCCGCGCATTGAGAATTCTCGACAATCGTTCGAATCGCGACAACGCGCAAATGAACGGGATGAAGTTTCATTACCATCGCGCGTGGACGCTGTGGCTGCTGGGACGGAATCCCGAAGCCGCTCGGGAGATCGATGAAGGTCTGGATAGTCAGCCCGATTTTGCGCCGGCCCTCACGCTGCGCGCATGCGTGCGCGCCCGCCTGGGCCAGTTCGCGGATGCGGTGGCGGATGAACAGCACGCCTTCGATCTTCTGAACGCCAACGCGACCGACGCGCCTTGGTCGCGAAGGGAAATAGAAGCCACGCGGGCCACGCTCGTTCTGCTTCGGGAGGCCGCCCAACCAGATCATATGCGAGCGGTCGAAGCGCAATGCGCCTCATATTTCAGCCGATGGAGTCATCCGCGAGCGCGGAGTCCGCTGCTGCCGCGTCGCCCTTAACGCAATCAGCGAACCGCCCCGCGCCGCAGCAGACGCGGCAGCAGAATGAGGCCGGCGAGGATCGGGTGGCGGCGCTGCCAGGGCGTCACCTCGATCGTCGTGCCGGCGTGGCGGTTGATCTTCCAGGCGAGGTAATCGATGCCGCCGGCGAAGGTCGTCGTCGCCTTGGCGAGGCGGAGCAGGGTGAGCGCCTTGCCCTTGCGCTGGCGGCCCCGCCAGCGCCGGCGCGCCGCCGGCGCGGTTTCCCGCGGAGCCGGGGCGGCCACGAGCGCGAGCGCGCCGATCCGCCGATAATGATCGGGGTCCGCATCGACGATCGAATCCGGCCGAACCGCGCGCTCGGCACGCAGTTCCGCGCCATAAGTGAGCGCGAACCCCGCGCGGAACACCGCCAGCGGATCGTCGCTTGCCGCGTCCATCGTGGGGCGGGTCAAGACGAAGAGGGTCGGCGCCGCCTGGGCCACCGCCGCGACGGCCGCCGCTTCGGCCGCATCGTCCGCCGCCCAGGCCAGCCGCGACGGCTGGGCAAAGCGCGCCCAGACGGACGTGCTGGTCGCCTCCATCCCGCATTCGCGCGCGAAGTCCGCCTCGCTCAGCACCGCATATTTGGCGGTGAGCCCGTCATGGGCGAAGGGGAAGACGTTGGGCGGGATTGTCCGGTTGGCGAAGGACAGCCAGCCGCGCCCATAAGCGGCGCGATAGTCCGAGACGATCAGGTAGAAATCGAGCATCAGGCCGTCGAGATTGCGCTCACGAAGGCACGATCCGTAGAACAGCACCGCCCGCGCCGCCCCCGGATAGAGGGCAGCGATCGCCGCCGCCATCGCCGTCGCGCGCGGATCGACCGGCTTGGCCAGCTCGGCGGCGACGAGTTCGTCGAGCGGATCAGCCACGGCCCGCGCCCCGGACGACCGGCCCATGCTCAGCGCGATCGGCAAAGACCGCTCGGCCGTTCCTCCTCGCTGTTGTCGTCGTCATAGCAGACCAGGATCGTGCGGCCGTCACCGCTGATCTCCAGGATATGAGCCGCGAACCATTGATTGTTGCCAGACCAGATCGCGTCGATCGCGTCGCCCGGCCGCCAATCGAGCGGCTTGACCTGATTGTCGGGCCGGATCTCGCTCGTGCCGTCATCATATTGGATGGCGATGCTGTTCCCATTGAGGCTGTGGACGCTGCCGGGAAACCACAAGGGTCCGCCTTCCCATTGCGCCAATATGCGATCGCCCGGCCGATAGCCCATATCCCCGTCCCCCCGATCCCGCCATCATAAGGCGGCGGATGGGCGGCGCAAAGCCTAAGGGTCCGTACCCGGACCCTAAGCCGCCAGCCTCAGGAACGGCACCGGCGGGGTCGGGCGCAGGAAGATCGGGCGTCCGTCATGGGCTTCGAACAACTCGCCGTCGAGGATGACGTTGGAGCGGCCGCCCGCGATCCGGATCTCGTCGCCGCGCTCGAGATGGACGCCGCGCAGGCTGCCGCGCCCGAGCCGTCCGCGCACCGCGGCGACGAAAGCGCCGAGCAGCGCCGGCAGGCTGCGCTCGATGACCAGCAACTGCATCGATCCGGTGCCCTTGTCGGCGCCCGGCATCGATCCGCTGAGCAGCAGGCGCTGGAGCGTCGTCACCATCAGGAAGGCGAAGCTCCCTTCCAGCGTGCCCTGGCGATGGACCGAAATCTCGATCGGCCGCGGCGCGAGCGGCAGGAAGCGCAGCCACCTGCCGACCAGCACCGAGAACAGGCCGACGATCAGCGCGATCGCATGGGCGACGCCGTTCGGCAGGCCGAGCGGATAGATCTTGTTGCGGCAATAGAGCATCGCATCGGCGAGCCCGGCGCCGCCGAGGAACATGCCGAGCACCGGCCGATCGTCCGCCGCGCCGCCCGAAAGCGCGATCAGCTCGCGCGAGACGATGTGCGGCGCCATGTCGGTGCGCGCGAGCCCCAGCACCCGCTCCAGCGCGGCGATCGGATCGCCGGCCGCGCCGAGATCGTGGGCGATGAGGTTGGTCTTGCCGTTGGGCAGCACCGCGACCGGCGGCGCCTCGCCGAAATGGCTGCCATGATAGAGCTCGGTCAGCGCCGCCTGGACCGTGCCGTCGCCGCCATTGATGACGAGCACGCGCGGCCGCACCCGCGCGATCGCCTTCAGCGCCGCGCCGATCTGGTCGACATGCTCGACCTCGTAATGGAAGATGTCGGGATTGGCCGCGCAATAGCTCCGCACCCGCGGCAGCAGTGACTGGTTGCCGGTCGACCTTGGGTTGGAAAGGAGCGCGACCAGCGTCATCTGCTATCCGCGAACCGGGCGGACGGAAAGCCCGAAGCGATAATTGAGCACCACGTTCACCGGCGTCACGCCGCGGCCCACGTCGATCGCGACATCGCCGACGTCGGGGCGCAAATGGGTGAGCGAGATATTCGGATTGCGCGAGAAACCGGCGCCGTCGTTCCAGCCCGAACTGCCATTGCCGTCGACATCGTGGCGCACCGCGATCGCATAGCGGCCGGGCGCCGGCGCATTGACGCAGAAGCGCATCGGCCCGTTGCCGGGCCTGACCGCCTCGTCGATCCGCTGGAGATAGCGTCCATGTGCGAGGAACTCGCCATTGGCGCGATAGAGCTGGACGCGGATGCGTCCGGTCCGCGCCTTGAATCCGTTCACGCTGACCAGCACGGCCGGCCGGCCGGCGCCGGCGCGGCACGCCGCCGCGTCGGGGCCGAGCACCTGCGCCGATGCCGGCATCGTGACGAACGCGATGGCGAGGAAAAACGCCCCTTCTGCCATCTTTTTGAACATGACCACTCCACTCCTGAAGGCTATAGGCGGCCGCGGCGCTCTGGCCCGGCCGGTTGTTTCACAGCCCCTCGCGTGTCAGATCGGAAAAGCTTGCGGCCAAAATGTGGTGATGGAGCGTCTAAAAGTTGAGGCTTGGCACACAGATCGACCGCTACCTGGCGAAGCTGATCCTGGTTCCGCTGCTCGCGACGCTGATCCTCGCCGCGATGCTGCTGCTGCTCGAGAAGATGCTGCGGCTGTTCGATTTCGTCGTCACCGCCGGCGGACCGGTCAATGTCGTGTGGCGGATGCTCGCCGATCTCCTGCCCGAATATCTCGGGCTCGGCATCCCGATCGGGCTGATGCTCGGCATCCTGCTCGCCTTCCGCAAGCTCGCTTTGTCGTCGGAGCTCGATGCCCTGCGCGCGGTCGGCGTCGGCTATACCCGGCTGCTCGTCGTGCCCTATGTCTTCGCCGTCGTCCTGCTGATCCTCAATTTCTTCATCATCGGCTTCGTCCAGCCTTATGCCCAATATTCCTATCAGGGGCTGCGCTACGAATTGCGTTCGGGCGCGCTCGGCGCCTCGATCAAGGTCGGCGATTTCACCAATCTCGGCCGCCGCGCGACCTTGCGGGTCGAGCGTTCGGAGAAGGAGGGGACCGAGCTTTACGGCGTGTTCCTGCGGACGCAGACCAATGACGGCAAGACCTTCGCGGTGACCGCCGATCGCGGCCAATTCCTCGCCACCGACGATCCCGACGTGATCCTGTTCCGCCTCAACACCGGGCGGCTCGTCCAGAACCAGCCCGGATTCCGCGTGCCGCGGGTGCTGCGCTTCACCCAATATGATTTCCCGATCAATCTGCCGGCGATCGAATCCTTCCGCGGCCGCGGCAACGGCACCGAGGAGCTGACCCTGCCCGAGCTGATCCGGGTCAGTCGGATGCCGGCGGCGCCGGAACGGATCAACGCGACCCGCGCCAATTTCCATTTCCGGGTGGTCGAGATCGTGATGATGCTGCTGCTCCCGCTGCTGGCGGTCGCGCTCGCCATCCCGCCGAAGCGATCGACCTCCGGCCTCGGCATCTTCCTCGCGCTCGTCTTCGTGGTGACGCTGCACAAGGTGAACCAATATGCCGAGCGGATGGGCGCGATCGGCCGTTTCAACCCGCTGGTCGCGGCCTGGACGCCGTTCGCGATCTATGTCGCCCTGGTCATCTGGATGTACTGGACGATCGCGTTCAAGCCCGGCGGCCAGCCGATCGGCGCGCTCGAACGCGGCTTCGCCTGGATCGCGCGGCGGGCCGCGCGCATCGTTCGCCGCCGCGATCGCCACCCGACCCTCGCCGCCGCATGATCAACCTCAAATTCTTCCCGTCGCGCCAGATCGCGCTCTACACGGCGCGGCTCTTCTTCACGCGCAGCCTTGCCGTGCTCGGCGGGCTCGTCGTCATCCTGATGACGCTCGACCTGCTCGGCACGAGCAGCCAGATCCTCGCCCATCCGGGCAATGGCGATGCCGAGCTGTGGCGCTATGTCGGCCTGCGCCTGCCGCAGCTCGTCACCCGGTTCCTGCCCTTCGCCGTGCTGCTCGGCACGCTGATCGCGCTGGTCGGGCTCAACCAGCATAGCGAGATCATCACGATGAAGGCGGCCGGCATTTCCGCCCACCAGATCGTCGCGCCGCTCGTCCTTGCCGGGCTCGCGCTGGCGATCGTCAACTTCGCTTTCAACGAGCGCGTGACGACCCGCGCCAGCGCCGCGCTCGCCGCCTGGGAGGCGGTGGATTACGGCCGAATACCGCCCGCGACCCAGGTCCATGCCAATGTCTGGGTGCAAAATGGCGACGATCTTGTCCTGGCGCGGCGGGTGAGCGGCGCCGGCGATCGGGTGCGGCTCGACGGGGTCACGCTCTACGACCGGACCGGCGGCACGCTTCACCGGATCGTGGAGGGCCGGATCGGCCTGTGGGGGCCAGGCGGGCTCCAGCTTGTCGACGCCTCCGAATTCCTGGTCGATTCCGGCCAGCTCAACCGCGCGCCCCGGATGACGATCGGCCCGCACATCCGGGCGCGCGAATTCACCCTCGCCAGCGCCGAGCCCGACGAGCAGGATTTCGTGCAGCTTCGCCGGTCGATCGCGGCGCTCGACAGCGCCGGGCGGCCGACCGCCGCATTGCGCGCCGGCCTGTGGCACAAGATTTCGGGCCCGCTTTCGACCGTGCTGATGCCGCTGCTCGCCGCGATCGCCGCCTTCGGCCTCGCCCGTTCGGGCCAGCTTTTCGTTCGCGTGGTGATCGGCATGGCGCTCGGCTTCGCTTATTTCGTCGCCGACAATTTCGCGCTCGCAATGGGCAATTTCGGCGCCTACCCGCCCTTCCTCGCCGCCTGGGGGCCGTTCCTGCTCTTCCTGCTCGTGGGTGAGGCCGTGCTCATCCGAACCGAGGAATGAGCGAGACCCCGGCGAGCCCGCCGCCCGAAAAGCCGGAAAAGCCGGAAAAGGATGCGGTCACCCGCGGCGATGTCGCCCGCGGCGCCGGGCTCGCGGGATTGAGTCGCGCCGGTGCGCTGATCGAGGCACTGTCGCAGCCGCTCTACGTCTGGCTGTTCGGGCTTGCGACCTATGGTCTCTACGCCGCGATGTGGAGCGCGGTGAACCTCATCGAGAATTTCATCGATCTTTCCATGACGACCGCGCTCCAGCGCATCGTCCCGACCCGCGACGGCGAGGCGGCGGTCCATGGCGCGGTCAAGATCGCGATGCTCGTCGCGCTGGCGCCGGCGGTGCTGATCGCGCTCGCCGTTTCGCTGAACGCCGGCTGGATCGCCAGCTTCCTCTCCGCCGCGCCGAAGGACCGGGCGCATTTGCCGGCCGCCGTCGCCTTGTTCGCCTGGGCGCTGCCCTTGTGGACCTTCATCGAGGTGGCGACCTCGGCCGCGCGCGCGCGGCGCGCTTTCGGCCCGGAGATCCGGATCCGCATCTTCTGGGAACAGATCGCGCGGATCGTCTTCGCCACCGGCTTCTTCTTCCTCGGCTTCCATTCGATCGGGCTGATGATCGGCCATCTGTGCTCGCTGGCATTCACCGCCGCGCTCTGCGTGCCGCTGCTCCGGCGCTATTACGATCTCGGCCAGCTCGCGCGCGCGCCGGTTACCGGCACCTTGTTCCGCGAGACCCTGCTCACCGGCCTCGGCCTGCTGCCGAGCGCATTTGCGCGGCGCGTGCTGATCGACGCGCCGACGGTGGCGCTGAACCTGATGCTGCCGGGCGTGCGCGGCGCCGATGCCGCCGGCCTGTTCGATATCGCGCGCAAGCTTTCGACCGTGACCTTCCTGGTGCGCCAGGCGTTCCAATATGTGCTCGCCCCGCTGGCCAGCGCGCAGGCCCATGCCGATCGCGCGCGGCTCGGCCCGATCTACCATTTCTCCAGCCGCGTCTCGACCGCGCTCGTCGTGCCGCTGGGCGGCCTGCTCGCCTTCGGCGGCGTCGATATCCTCAGCGTCTATCGGCCGGAGGCGATGGCGGCCCTGCCGCTGCTCTATATCCTCGTCGCCGGCCGCGCGATCGAAGCCATTGTCGGCCCGGCCTCAGTGATCGTCGAGATGACCGGGCACCGGCTGCTGCCGCTGATCAACAGCCTCATCGCCTTCGTCCTGTGGGGCGCGCTCGCCTGGCTGCTCGTCCCCACCCATGGCGGCACCGGCATGGCGATCGCGGTCGCGGTCGCGACCATCGCCTCGACCTATGCGGCGACGATCGAGCTGCAGGTTTCCGACGGACTCAACCCGTTCGGCCGGCGCCTCGTCGGCGGCCTCGCCATCGCGGTCGCGGGCGTCGCCTGCATGTGGGCGGCGACCCAGGTCACCCATGGCCCGGTCCGCTTCGCGCTGGTCCTCGCACTCTGGGCGATCACCAGCCGCTTCGCGCTCCGCCACGGCCTCACCCGCGACGACCGGCTCGCGCTTGGCGGCGTGTCGCGGGTGCTGAGGCTGATCTGAGCGCGCCTGCCCGGCTGTCCTACAGCTATGGCAATGTGGTAGGTTGAATCGATGCGGCGGTTCGGTTCTTATCGATTTTCTCGATCATTGGGCGGACGAACGCGCCTGGTCTTTCGTTCCCATGTGACCGCGACCTTTCGGACCTTTCGTCGGCCGATCATTGAAACACTCGATCGAATCGGCCCGCCAAACGCCCCAAAACCGCCTTATTGCCAAGCCATTGCACGGCCCCATATGAACCCAGCAGGCGCCCGCCACGGCATGGTGCGCCAAGAGGATGGATGACGTGAAGACCGCGCAGACCCTTCGTTCCGGCTTCTGGAGCCGCGAGCATCATCTCGACAAGATGAGCTTTCGCGAGCTCGTGATCGCCTATTTCCAATATCCGGCGATCATCGCCTACCTGACCTGCGCGTTCGCCGCGGTCGGCGTCTATGCCTGGCGTCCGGCGCCGCTGGTGCCGAGCCTGATCGCCATCGCCGCCGCCAGCCTCGCTTATCCGCTGATCTGGTATCTGCTCCACCGCTGGGTGCTGCACAGCCGCTGGATGTACAAGATGCCGAGCATGGCCTCGACCTGGAAGCGCATCCATTACGATCATCACCAGGATCCCAACCATCTCGAAGTGCTGTTCGGTGCGCTCCACACGACGCTGCCGACGATCGCGATCGGCGTGATCCCGCTCGGCCTTGCGATCGGTGCCCCCTGGCATGCCTCGCTCGGCGGCGCCGCGATCGCGCTCGCGACCGGGCTTTTCACGACCTGCCTCTACGAGTTCGTCCACTGCATCCAGCACCTCGCCTACAAGCCGAGGAATCGATTCCTCGTCGAGATGAAGCAGCGCCACATGGAACATCATTTCCATGACGAGGACGGCAATTACGGGATCACGACCTTCTTCTGGGACAAGCTGTTCGGCACCTATTATCAGCGCGCCCAGCGGCCGGCGAAGAGCCCGACCGTGTTCAACCTCGGCTACACCGCCGAGCAGGCCGAGAAATATCCGTGGGTGTCGGAGCTGAGCGGCGGCGTCGCCACCGGCCACCCCCGCCGGCGCGGACGCGGTTAGCCTCAGGCCGCGAGGCCGATCTCACGCATCCGTGCCTCGGCGCGCGCGACATCTTCCGGTCGGTCCACCGGCACCGACCGGTCGCTCATCGCGATCACGTGGACCTTGAGGCCGAGCTCCAGGAAGCGGAGCATCTCATGGTCCTCGATCGCCTCGAGCGGTGTCTTGGCGCCGGTCGCCGCGAAGGCGTCGAGCGCGGCGCGCGGATAGGCGTGAAGACAGACCTGCCTCCAGCCGCCACGGAAGACGCCGTCTCGGGTCGCCGGGACCGGCGCGCGCCCGATGTAGATGAGCGCGCCCGTCGGACTCTTGAGCAGCTTGCAGCAATTCGGATCGCGCCATTCCGCCTCGTCGCGCAGCGGACAGCAGCCAATGAGGATGCGGTCGCGGTCCGCCCGCGCGGCGTCGATCAGGGCGCGGATGTCGCCGGGGTCGCAGACCGGCTCGTCGCCCTGGACGTTGAGATAGGTAAGCGCCGGTATGCGGCGGGCAATCTCGGCAACCCGGTCGCCGCCGGTGGGATGATCCGGCGCGGTCATCTCGACGCGCATGTCATGCGCGCGGCAGACCTCGGCGATCCGCTCGTCATCGGTCGCGACCACGATCCGCTCGCGCGGCAGCGCCTCCAGGCAGCGCGCGTGGGTCTGGACGATCATCGGCTTGCCGCCGACGGGGACCAGCGGCTTGCCCGGCAGCCGCGTGGAACGATAGCGCGCCGGGATGACGATCAGCTCGTCGAGCATCAGGCGGCGGCCCGCATGTACTTGTGGTGCTCGCTCGGATTGACCGCCTTGGCCTCCGATCCGACCAGCTCCTCCGCCTCGCGGACCTTGGCGACATAGTCGCGGAAGTCCGGCGTCGCGAGATCGACCGCGACCGCGTCGAAATGCGCCCAGTCGGTGTTGCCGAGCTTGACGTGCTTCTCGACCATCCGCGCGCCCGCGGCGACGGCGAGCGCCGAGGCGAGCCAGCCGAAATCGTGGCTCGAATAGCCGGGCACGAGGCGTGGATTGGCCTGGGCGAGCGCGTGATAATGGCGCACGACACCGATGTTGCAGTCCGCCGGCGGGGTCGGATAGGCCGAGTTGCACTGGAGCAGATAGAGCCGCTCGCATTGGCCGAACTGCGCGAGCACCCATTCCTCATAGGCCTGGTCGGTCATGCCGGTGGAAAGCACCACATCGCCGCGCCATGCGCGCGCGACATGGCCGAGATAGTCGCGATGCTCCGAGATCGTGCTGGGAAGCTTGATCAGGTCCGGATCGAACTGGCGGATGAAGTCGAAGGAGGGCGCATCGAGCACCGAGGTGAACCAGCCGATGCCGAGCTCGCGGCACAGCGTATCGACGAACGCGAAATCGTCCCTGCCAAGCTCCAGCCGATAGCGATAATCGGCGAAGGTCCGCCCGAATGGCGAGACATAAGGCGAAGCGAGCTGCTCGGCCGTATAGAAGGTCGCGACGTCGCGCTTCTGGAGCTTGACGTAATCGGCGCCGGCGGCGCGCGCCGCGCGGATCATCCGTTCCAGCCGGGCGCGGTCGCCGAAATGGTTGGTGGTGAGCTCGGCGGTCACCGCGACGGCCGATTGCGGTCGCTCTTCGCCGCGCCGCGCCCCGAACCGCCGGTTCAACGCCTCGCCATCGATCCGCGAGAAGGCGCGGCTGCCGACATGGACGACGTCGAGCTCGGAATCCTTCAGCATGTAGAGCGCGTTGAGGAAGAAGAACTCCTGGAAGCCGATGCGAAAATAGCGATCGGCGCTGTTGCCGGGGGCGTAATCGCGGCCGACCGCGCGGGCGAGGCCGGCGTCGGGCTGGAAATCGAACCCGACCATATAGACGGTCTGACGCCGTCCGCGCGCCGCCGCGACCATGCGCGCGATCCGCAGCGCCGAGAGGAACAAGACCTCCTCGATCACGAAATCCTGCCCAAGCAGGCGCTGCATCATCAGGTCGCCGCCGTCATTGCCCATCGGCGCGAACGGCGCGGCGAGCGTCTCGCCGCGCTCGGGGCGGAAGCCGGTCGAATTGACATAGAGGCGCGAGCGCAGACCATTGCGGACGAGCGACTCCTCGACCCACTTGTCGTGGAAGACGGTGATGTCCGCCGGCGCGATCCGCTCGGCATCGTTGACCGCGATCACCAGCGCGCCGGCCAACGCCTCCGGCGCGATCGCATCGGCCGACGGCCCCTTACCGAGGATGAAGATCGTATCGGTGGCGTATATCGACGCGATATCGGCGATCCGGCTCGAGAAATGATCCGTCATAATCGTCCCCATCGACGGTGACGGCGCAGCCATGCTCGCGCGCCAGCATCAGGCCGGCGGCGAGATCCCATGAGCGGGCGCCCTTCGGGTTGGTGAATCGCGCGAGTGCGCCAAGCGCGACATTGTAGAGATTGTAGACCGCGCAGCCGAAGATGCGGCCCTCGGCGGTCTCCCCCAGCCCCGCGCCGATTTCCGGCGACCAGGAGGAGGAGAAGCCGGCGATGCGCGAGCGCGCCGGCCGAAGCGGGTCGCCGCTGGCGAGATGGTCGCCAAGCTCGGGCAGCATCAGCAGGCTGCCGCGATGCGCGCGCCCTTCCCAGAGGCTCAGCGACACGCCCCACAATTTGAGGCCGGAGCAGAAATTCTCGGTCCCGTCGATCGGATCGAGCACGGCGATCCAGCCCTCGGCGGGCGCGGGCGCGCCGGCATAGCTTTCCTCGCCGACGAGGATGATGCCCGGAAGGCGCTCCGCCAGCCACGCGAAGATGCGGCCCTCCAGCAGCAAATCCGCCTCGGTCACCGGGCTTCCGTCCGCCTTCCACCGGATTTCGCCGCGCCGGGCCAGCACTTCGGACAGGCTCTCGGCGACAAGCGCGCGCACGCCGTTCAGCAGGTCGGCCGCGATCGTCATGCCGCGAGGCGCCGACGCGCGCGCGCCTGGCGGCGCATCTGGCGCCGGAACAGATCGAGATTGCCCTCCCAGCGCCCTGGATCGAGCGGGCGGCGGATGTGATCGAGCACCTGGCCGGCGTCGAGGCGCCGGTTGGCGACGTCGAGCGCGCTGTTGGCGATGTGGCAGGCGAACCAGCGCCGCGTCATTTCCGGCGAGGGCGCGGTGGCGCGCCCGTCGCGCACCGCCGCGGCGAAGGCATCCAGATCGGTCTCGACGTTCAGCCAGCGCGCGGTCGCATGGCCCCTGGGGCGAGCCATCGGCACGCCGAAATAGGCATAGACGAGATAGCATTTGCTGAGATCGAGCACTGCCCCGTCGCAATCGCGCGCGACCAGATCGGTGGCGGCGATGCCCGGCACGTGGGAGCGGATCAGGGCGCCACGATCGCCAAGCGCCGCGATCTTCGCCTCGATCGCGCGATTGTCGGCATGGTCCTCGTTGATCGGATGGTTGGTGAAAGCGAGGAAGACATCATCGTCGAACGCCGCCGCGACGCGATCCACCAGGGTCAGATTGTCGGCGAAGAGGCGATGGGGGACCGTGAAGCTCTCTTCCAGCTCATATTCGAGCGGGACCGCGACGGCCTTGCGGCCGGCGGCAATGCCCGCCGCCGCGCGCCACGACGGCACGGGCGCGCGAAGCCCCGCCTCATAGTCAGCCCAGATGTCGGCGAAGGCCGCGTCGAGCGCGGCACCTTGTTCCTCGCCCAGCGGCGGCATCGCGCCATGCTCGAACAGGCGCGTCGTGAAGATGATCGGATTGCCGCCATTGGCCAGCGGCGTCGCTGCCCCCTCCATGAGGAAACGCACCGTGCCGGGAAAGGCATGGATGACCTCGGGGTCGGCACAGCGGCACAAGGTATAGTCGGCGTCGATGGCGGCGACACGCGCGCGAACCTCGGGATCGGCGGCGCCGTTCTCGCGCAGCGCCGGGTGATCCTCGCCATCAAGGATGTGCCAGTGGATCTCCGGCCCGTCGGCGAAGGGCGCAAGGCGATCGGCGGTGATCCCGGTGCCGCGCCAGGCGGGCGGCACCATGATGTGAACCTCGTGCTCGGCGGCGAGCAGGCGCGCCAACGGCGTCACGACATTGTCGAACCACCACAAGGTGACGTTCGGCAGATAGAAGAGAATTCGTGCCATGCCCCCGCCCCTGAAATCGCGCGCGCACGCTTGTCGCGCGAACATCTTTCCATGTGGTAAACAGGCCGTTCACCATCCTGGCGGCGGGTCTCCGCGCGGGGCGGTGACAGGGCATCGCCAAGGCGCTACGACGCCACGCCATGTCCAGCGCCCCCCTCTCCGTCCGCCCCGTCCGGTCCAAGGCCGACAAGAAGGCGTTCATCGATCTCGCCTACCGGCTGAATGGCGACGACCCCAACTGGGTGCCGCCGCTGAAGGACGAGGTGAGCGGCCTCATCACGCCCGGCAAGAATCCCTGGTTCGAACATGCCGAAGCGGCGTTCTTCCTTGCCGAGCGGGGCGGCGGGATCGTCGGTCGGATCTCGGCGCAGGTCGATACGCTGGTGCTCGAGCATATGGCCGCCGGTCTCGGCCAATGGGGCATGTTCGAGGGCGAGGACGAAGACGTCTTCAAGGTGCTGATCGCGGCGGCGGAAACCTGGCTGCGCGAAAAGGGCATGACCCGCTCGATGGGACCGTTCAGCCTCGGCATCTGGGACGAGCCGGGCCTGCTCATCGAAGGCCACGATCATCCGCCGATGGTGATGATGGGCCACAACAAAGCCGCCTATCAGGCCTGGGTCGAGGGCGCCGGCTATGCCAAGGCCAAGGATCTCTACACCTACGAGCTCGAGGTCGCGAAGCCGTTCCCGCCGCTCGTCCAGCGCATCGTCGCGGCCGGCGAGAAGAATCCGCGGATCCGCCTTCGCAACGTCGACAAGAGCAGGTTCGATCAGGAAGCGGCCCTGATCCTGTCGATCCTCAACGATGCCTGGTCGACCAACTGGGGCTTCATCCCGCTGACCGACAGCGAGATCGCCTTCGCCGGCAAGAAATTGAAGGCGATCGTGTTCGAGGACATGATCCGCATCGCCGAGCTGGAAAGCGATGGAGTCTGGGAGCCGGTCGCGTTCATGATGACGCTGCCTGATCTCAACCTGTTGATGAAGGATCTCGGCGGCAAGCTCTTCCCCTTCGGCTGGGCGAAATTGCTCTGGCGGCTTCATCGCAAGCGTTTCGATCAGGCGCGCGTGCCGCTGATGGGGGTGGTGAAACGGCTCCAGGCGAGCCGCCTCGCCAGCCAGCTCGCCTTCATGCTGATCGAGACGATCCGCGCCGGCACCATCGCCCATTACGGCACCAGGCGCGGCGAGGTCGGCTGGGTGCTGGAGGATAACGGGCCGATGATTTCCATCGCCGAAGCGATCGATTCGAGGCGCAATCGCACCTACCGGATCTACGAAAAAGCCCTTTAGGCCGGGCGCGCGGCCCGTTTCGCCGCACAGCCCCCTTGGCGCGCTTCGATTTGCCCCGCTATGATCGTCGCCGCTTCCGCCACATGAGGATGGTCGATGAAGTCTGGATATGCGTTCGTTCTGGCCGCGCTGCTGCCGGCGCTTGGTGGCTGCGGCAAGCTCATGCCGGGGGCATCGGGCAATGATGCCGCCGTCACCAACAACCAGAGCGCGAGCGGCAAGCTCGCTTTGGTCAGCAGCACCGGCGGCGGCGGGCCGATCAGCGACGCCGGGATCACCGACAGCCGCGCGCTCGGCGGCCTCAACGCCGGCGCGAACGGCAACATGATGAACGGATCGGCGCCGGGCGCGGGCGGCAAATCACCCTTGCCGCCGACACCGCCCGTCGTCCCGGCCGTCGCTTCGTCCTCCGATCCGCTCGACCCGGCGATGCTGGTCGGCCGCTGGGGCGACAACGGCAATTGCGCGCAGCCGATCGACCTGCGCCCCGACGGCAGATTCATCACCGCCAATGGCGGCGGCGGCAACTGGGCGCTGAACGGCGATCGGCTGACGCTGAACGGACCCAATGGCAATGTCGAGCTGCGGCTTCAGTCGGTCGATCAATCGCAGATCACCCTCATCAATCCCAACGGCGCTCTCGGCCGTTCGCAACGGTGCTGAAGGGGCGCGGCATGGGGCAGCTTCACGCCGCGACGGCTCTCGCCATGCTGGCCACGGGTCCGGCCTGGGCGCAGGCCAACAAGACCGCGCCGACGCCGGCACCGCAGCAGCACCTGCTGCCGGACGGCGCTCCGGATGCGCTGGTCGGGCGCTGGGGCGACAATGGCGATTGCAAGCATTATGTCCTGCTGCGCGGCGACGGCAGCTTCCATTCCTACACCGGCGGCGAGGGCCGGTGGACCGTGACCGACGACATGCTCGCCATGGCGGGGCCGGGCGGCACGATGCGGCTGCGGGTGATCGAGATGGACCCCGATCATATGACGGTCGAGAACGCCAACGGATCGATCGGCCATTCGCAGCGGTGCGAGGAGCCGACGACGCCGGAGAATGACGGCGAAGGGTAAAGCCTGCGTCCGGCCGCGCCGCCCGGTCGGCGGGCCGCCTTCGCGACTCGGCCAGTTCGTGCTATGGCGGTCGCCGGCACGCGCAATACGGTGAACCTTGCCGCCGGAGCACGGGTTCGGCCCCCAGGTCGACCGGACGCTTGAAGTGGGGAATGCAAGTCCCACCGCATGCCAGCGATCCATTGGATCGTCGGCCGCGTTTCCCGTCCTCCGGGACGGGAAACGCGGAAGCCGGCTAGAGCGGCTTGCGATCCGATTGCATCGGATCGGCCGCTCTATGCCGTTGTTTTTACACGATTTCCGAGTCGTCAGATGATTCCATCTGACTAGAAATCGCTCTAGGAACTCGAATCCTCCAGCATGATCCAGGTTGGCGCATGATCGCTGGCCTTCTCGCGGCCGCGATACTCCTTGTCGACGCCGGCATCGGTCAGCCGGTCCGCCGCCTGCGGCGACAGCAGCAGATGATCGATGCGAAAGCCCGCGTCGCGCGGCCAGCATCCCGCCGTATAGTCCCAGAAGGTGTAGAGCGCGCCGCTCGGATAGCGCGCGCGCAAGGCGTCGGTGAAGCCGAGATTGACGATTCGGCGTAGCGCGGCCCGGCTTTCCGGCTGAGCCAGCGCATCCGAAGCCATCGCCTTGGCCGAGAAGACGTCATCCGGATCGTCGGTCGGGATCACGTTCCAGTCACCGGCGAGCACGACCGGGCGCTCCTCGGCGAGCAACTCGTTCGCATGGGCGCGGAGCCGCTCCATCCAGGCGAGCTTGTAAACGAATTTCTCGGTGCCAACCGGATTGCCGTTGGGAAGATAGATCGACGCGATGACGAGATTGCCGATCTCGGCCTCGATATAGCGGCTGTGCGTGTCGTCCGGATCGCCCGGCAGGCCCGTGCGCCTGAGTGTCGCCGGCGCGTTCGGGGTCAGGATGGCGACGCCGTTGAAGCCCTTCTGGCCATGCCAGACGGCATCATAGCCGGCCGCCCTGATCTCCTCGATCGGGAAGGCATCGTCCTGGCATTTGAGCTCCTGAAGGCAGACCGCCGCCGGCATCTGCTCGTCCAGATATTCGATCAGCCGCGGCAACCGGGCGCGGATGCCGTTGAGATTGTAGGAAACGATCTTCATGGCCCTGCTTTAGCATCCCCGCGTGCGCCGCCAAAGGAGGCATTGAAGGAGGCGGCGCCGCGCGATAGGCTCGCCGCCGTTCACGCCAAGGGGGGCCAGGCCATGAACGATCATCCCGTGATCCGCGCATTTCCGGATCGGCCGATCGCGCTCGCGCCCGATCGCGCGGGGACGCGGCGACGGCGGCTACAGCTCATCGGCGTCGTGCTGCTGTTCGTGCCGTTGATCTGGTTCGGCTATTCGACGCTCCACGCGCGGGCGCTGCGCGCGGACCTGAAGGCGCGCGGCGTCCAGGCCGAAATGGTGAGCGCGGAAGGAAGCTGCCTCTCCCGGCGGAACATCACCGGCAACACGCCCAGCGGCTGCAATCTCGACATCCGTTACCGCACACAGGAGGGCGGTGCCGAGCGAACCGCCAAGGTCTATCTACCAGGCGCGGCGCCGCTCGTCTTCGCGCCGTCCGTGCTCTACGATCCCCAGGATCCGAGCCGGGTGATGACCCGTGCCGACGTCGATCGCGGCGATCCGTTCATGAACCTCGCGGTGCCGCTCGCCGCCTTCACCATCATCCCGATCCTGGCGCTGCTGATCTGGCTCGCGACCGGCAACGGCCGGCTCAAGCAGGCCGCGGCGGCGCCCAGGCCCGGCATCGTCCCCATCCAGCGCGCGACGCGCGACAAGCGCAACCGGTTGGAAGTCTTCTTCCCCAATCCCGCGGGCGGTCCGGACGGCCGCGCGCTCTTCGCGAGCGGCGGACCGCTGCTCGTGACGCCGCCGGCGGGCGAGACCGACGGCCGGCAATGGGCGCTGGCCTTGCTGACGGCGAAAGGCTGGCCGCTTCTGCTCGATCAGGATCTTGCGCGGCTCGATCTCACGCCCGACGAACGCGAGACGATCCTGCGCGCGGCGCGAAGCTAAAGCAGGTTTCGATTGGATTGAATCGAAACCTGCTCTTTTATCTTTTGTTTTCCGCATTTTCCGAGTCGTCAGGCGAAGCCGCCTGACTTGAAAATGCTCTAGACGCTGAAGCTCGTCCCGCAGCCGCAGCCGGACTGGGCGTTGGGATTGGCGACCTGGAAGGCGGCGCCGCCGAGGCTCTCGACGAAATCGACGGTCGCGCCGCGCACCAGATCGAGCGAGACCGGATCGACGGCGAGCCTCACGCCGTCCCGTTCGGCGGTGATGTCGTCCGCGTCGATGGCGTCGGCCAGGCCGAAACGATATTGGAAACCCGCGCAGCCGCCGCCTTCGACCGAGAGGCGCAGGATCGCCGGCTTGCCCTGGCGCGCGGCGATCGCCGCGACGCGCGCGGCCGCGCTGGGAGACAGGGAGATGGCGGCGAGGTCGCTCATGCGTGGAAGATAGGAGACCGGGCGCCCCGAAACCAGCCCTCGCGGCGAGAGGGCGCTTGTGCGCCGGCGCGACCGACGCCATAGGGGCCGCCATCAGCCGGAGCGAACATCCATGAAAATCCGTGTCCTCGTGACGCTGAAGGCCGGGGTTCTCGATCCCCAGGGCAAGGCGATCCATCACGCGCTGGAGGGCTTGGGCTTTGCGGGCGTCAACGACGTGCGCGCCGGCAAGCTGATCGAGCTCGACGTCGCCGACGGGGTCACCGACGAGATGGTCGAGGAAATGTGCCGCAAGCTCCTCGCCAATACCGTGATCGAGAATTTCCGCATCGAGCGGCCGGAGCCGGCGGCGTGAAGAGCGCGGTCGTCGTCTTCCCCGGCTCGAATTGCGACCGCGACATGGCCGAGGCGCTGCGTATCGTCGGCGGCGAGGCGCCGGCGATGGTGTGGCACCGGGAGAGCGAGCTGCCGGCCGGGATCGATCTGATCGCGATCCCCGGTGGCTTTTCTTATGGCGATTATCTGCGCTCCGGCGCAATGGCGGCGCAATCGCCGGTGATGCGCGCGGTCAAGGCGGCGGCGGAGCGCGGCGTCTTCGTGCTCGGCGTCTGCAACGGCTTCCAGGTGCTGACCGAGGCGCAACTCCTCCCCGGCGCGCTGATGCGAAACGCCGGCATCTCCTTTGTCTGCCGCGATGTCGGGCTTACCGTCGAGAACAGTCAGTCCGCCTTCACGGCGCGCTATGCGCGCGGCGAGACGATCACGGTGCCGGTCGCCCATCACGACGGCAATTACCAGGCCGACGCGGCAACGCTCGACCGCCTCGAAGGCGAAGGCCGGGTCGCCTTCCGTTATGCCGGCGAGGTCAACGGATCGGCGCGCGGCATCGCCGGCATTCTCAACGAGACCGGCAACGTGCTCGGCATGATGCCGCATCCGGAGCGCGCGCTCGAACCGGCGCATGGGCGCACCGACGGGCGCCGGCTTTTCGAGGGCCTGATCGAAGGCATCCTCCAGCCCGCCTGACCGCTCGCGCCGCGAGCGTCCCGCGCTCTGGCGGTGAAAAGCCTTCTTTCCTCCCTTGCACATAATGAGCATGCTCATTATGTTGCGCTGCGGCATGGAAAACTTCGCCTTCGAGATCTCCGACACGGCGCGCCTGATCCGGCGCGAGGCCAATCGGCGCGTCGCGTTCCTCGGCGCGACCCGCGCCCAATGGCGCGTGCTGAAATGGCTCGCTCATACCGGCGGCAATCTGCGCCAGGTCGAGCTTGCCGACGCGCTCGACGTCGAGCCGATCAGCCTGTGCCGGATGATCGATCGGCTCGAGGAAGCGGGCCTGGTCGAACGCCGCCGCGACGAGGCGGACCGGCGCGCCTGGCGTATCCATCTCACCGAAAAGGCCGCGCCGATCGTTGCCGAGCTCGATGCGATCAGCGCCGCCTTCAATACCGACATCCTGACCGGGGTCCCCGAAGCGGACCGGAATGCGGCCCGCCGCGTTTTCGCCGCGATCCGGGAAAATCTCGGCCGATACGAACAGGGGCTTGAGCAAACGTCATGAGCGAAGCGGATCCGAAACTGCCGACCGAAGCCGTGCTGACCGAAGAGGCGGCGGCGGAGCCGAAGCGCAAGCGCAACCGCTGGCGCCTCGTCATCCTGCTGTCGGTGCCGCTGCTGCTGCTCGCGGTCGGCGGCTATTTCTGGCTGACCTCGGGACGCTACGTCTCGACGGACAATGCCTATGTCCAGCAGGATATGGTCTCGGTCGCGCCGGAAGTGACCGGCATCGTCGGCGAGGTCTTCGTCCGCGAGAATCAGCCGGTCCACCGCGGCGACCTCCTCTTCCGCCTCGACCAGCGGCCGTTCCGCATCGCGCTCGAGCAGGCGGAGGCGCAGATCGCCAATGCCCAGGTTCAGATCACGCAGTTGCAGACGCAGCGGGCGGGCACCGCCGCCGACATTTCCGGCGCCGCCAATAATCTCGCTTATGCCCAGCGCGAGTTCGAACGCTATGCCGAGCTGCTGCGGCGCGGCTTCACCACGCGCGCCGATTACAGCGATAAACTGCACGACGTGGAGGAGGCGCGCGAACGGCTCGCCAATGCCCGCGCCGCGCAGGCCAACGCCCAGTCCGCGATCGCCAATGGCGGCGTCGATCGTCAGCCGGCGATCCTCGCCGCGCGCGCCGCGCGCGATCAGGCGCTGCTCAACCTCGCCCGCACCGAAATCCGCGCGCCGTCGGACGGCGTCGCGACCCAGGTCGATCGCCTCCAGGTTGGCGCGACCGCCGTGTCGGGCGTGCCGATGGTCACGATCGTTCGCGGCGGCACCACCTATGTCGAGGCGAACTTCAAGGAAACCGATCTCACCAACATGTATGTCGGCCAGCCCGCCGAAGTGACGCTGGACGCCTATCCGGGCGAGCGGTTCCACGGCCATGTCTGGAGCATCGGCGCGGGCACCGGATCGCAATTCTCGATCCTGCCGCCGCAGAACGCGACCGGTAACTGGGTCAAGGTGACGCAGCGCGTGCCGGTGCGGATCTTCATCGACGGCAACCCGCAGCGACCGCTGATCGCCGGTCTTTCCGCCGATATCAGCGTCGACACGCAGGAGCGGCCGCCCACGCACCCGATCATGCCGGTCCAGCAACAGCAGATCGGCCAGCCTTATCACGGCCAGCCGCAGGCCCCGCCGCCGGGGACGAGCATCAGCCAGGCGCCCCCCGCCGCGGCGATACCCGCCGCTCCCCCGCAAGCCGCCGCCGGCCGCTGAGTCATGGCTGCCGGGCCTGCCCATCACAGCTACGATCTGGATCCGACCCAGAAGCTGCTGGTGACCGTCGGCGTCATCGCCGGCATGCTGATGCAGGTGCTCGACACGACGATCGCGAACGTCGCGCTGCCGCACATGCAGGCCAGCCTCGGCGCGACCCGCGACACGATCAGTTGGGTGCTGACCTCCTATATCGTCGCCTCCGCGATCGCGATCCCGATCACCGGCTGGCTGTCCGACCGGATCGGCCGCAAGCCGCTCTTCATCTGGTCGGTGCTCGCCTTCACCGTCGCGTCGCTGCTTTGCGCGATCGCCACGTCGCTCAGCGAGATCGTCATCTTCCGCGCCTTCCAGGGCGTCGCCGGCGCCTTCCTGGTGCCGCTCGCCCAATCGACGATGTTCGACATCAATCCGCCCGAAAAGCACGGTCGCGCCATGGCCTTGTTCGGCATGGGCGTGATGATCGGCCCGATCCTCGGCCCGGTGATCGGCGGCTGGCTGACCGACAGCTACAACTGGCGCTGGGTGTTCCTGATCAACCTGCCGGTCGGCATCGTCGCCGCCGGGCTCATGTTGCGGGGCCTTCCCGACACGCAGCGGGTGAAGCGGCCGTTCGACCTGTTCGGCTTCTTCATGATCGCCTTCGCGCTGGCGGGCCTCCAGCTCATGCTCGACCGCGGCGAGCAGAACGACTGGTTCGCGAGCTGGGAGACCCGGATCGAGCTTGGCGTCGCGATCGGCTGCACCTGGATGTTCCTCGTCCACATGGCGACGGGCCGCCGGCCGATCTTCGATCCGGTGATGTTCAAGGACCGCAATTTCGCCGCGAGCATGATCTTCATGGCGGTGACCGGCGTCATGCTGCTCGCCGGGCTCGCCTTGCTGCCGCCGCTGCTCCAGAGCCTGTTCGGCTATTCGGTGCTGCAATCGGGCTTTCTCACCGCGCCGCGCGGGATCGGCACCCTGGTGTCGATGATGATCGTCGGCCGCGTCGTCGGCAAGATCGACGCCCGCCTGATCATCTTCTTCGGCATCTGCCTGATGGCGCTCTCGCTCTATCAGATGTCGGGCTTCAGCCTGGAAATGGATTCGCGGCCGATCATCGTCAGCGGCATCATCCAGGGCTTCGCCTTGGGCTTCATCTTCGTGCCACTGAACACGATCGCGTTCGGCACGCTCGATCCGCGCTACCGGACGACCGGCGCGGCGCTGCTCAACCTGTCGCGCAACGTCGGCGGATCGATCGGCATCTCGGTGGTGACGGTGCTGCTCGCGCAGAACGTCCAGATCAGCCATTCCGATCTGGCGGCGCACATCACGCCTTATTCGATCCCGCAATTCCTGCAGAACGTGGTCAACGCGGCGCCGGCGATCACCGACCGGGCGGTCGCTTTGGTCGATGCCGAGGTCAATCGGCAGGCGCTGATGATCGCCTATATCGACGATTTCAAGCTGATGATGATCATCACCTTCTTCGCGATGCCGCTCCTCCTCCTGCTCCGCAAGGGGCGCCAGGGCGGCGGCGGACATGCGGTGATGGACTAGGACCAGGAAGGCACGCGGCCCGCGCGGAGCTCAGTCGAACGTCGCGATCCAGTCCTCGACGACAGGGGCGATCCGGTTGCGCCATTTGCTGCCGTTGAAGATGCCGTAATGGCCGACGCTTTGCGCGAGATGATAATGCTTCATCTTCGCCGGGAGCGATTTGGCGATGGTGAGCGCCGCCTTGGTCTGGCCGATGCCCGAGATATCGTCGCGCTCGCCCTCGATCGCGAGCAAGGCCGTGTCCGTGAGCGCGGCCGGATCCACCGCCCGCCCGCGGTGCGTCATCTTGCCCCGGGGCAGGAGATGGCGCTGGAAGACGACATCGATCGTCTGGAGGTAGAATTCGGCGGTCATGTCGCAGACCGACCGATATTCGTCGTAGAAATCCTTGGTCGCATCGGCGCCCTCGCCGTCACCCTCGACGAGGTGGCGGAACATCTCCCAATGGCTGACCAGGTGGTTGCCGAAATTCATCGCCATGAAACCGGCGAGCTGGAGGAAGCCCGGATAGACCTTCCGTCCCGCGCCCGGATAGAGATAGGGCACGGTCATGATGACATTGCCCTCGAACCAGGCGAACGGGCGCTGGGTCGCGACGGTGTTGACCTCGGTCGGCGCCTTGCGGGTATCGATCGGCCCGCCCATCATCGTCAGCGTCCTGGGCCGGCAGGCATGGCCGTCGGCATTCATCACGCAGGCGGCGGCATAAGCGGGGACCGCGGGCTGACAGACCGCCAGCACGTGCGCGCCGGGGCCGATATGCGCGAGGAAGGCGATCAGATAGTCGATATAGTCGTCGAGATCGAAGCTGCCGTCCCCGACCGGCACCAGCTTCGCGTCGCGCCAGTCGGTGATGTAGACATCGTGGCCCGGCAGCATCCGCTCGACCGTGCCGCGCAACAGGGTTGCGAAATGGCCCGACATCGGCGCGACGATCAGCAGCCGGGGCCCGCCCGTCACGCCCTCGCGGCGGAAATGCTTGAGCTGGCCGAAGGGCTTACGCAGCACGATCTCCTCGTGGACCGCAACCTCGCGGCCCTCGACGACGGTCGTGGCCAGCCCGAAGTCCGGCTTGCCGCGCGGCGCCGAGGCATGGGCGAACACGTCGAGCGCGGATGCGGCGATCGGCCCCATCGGCGAATAAGCCAGCGGATTGATCGGATTCTGCATCCAGCCCGCGCCGATATTGGCGAGCGTGCTCGCGCTGGCGAGCAGCGAACGCTGGACCTCATAGGCGTCGTACAGCATCAAACCTCTCCCCCAGGGCCACCTATATGGGGACCGATGTCGCGCGGGTCCATTAAAATTGCTGCACATGCACAATGCATGCGCGCCGCCATTGAGGCGGCGGGGCGGCGCTGCTAGGCCAAGCGGCGATGGTCGCCTTACGCCCCGAACCCGCTCCCGTCGGCAAGATCGGCAACCTTCGCATGGTGTGGCGCCGGATGATCCGCTATCCCGGCACCCTCGCGGCCGCCGGCCTGGCGCTGCTCGTCGCCGCGCTGGCGACGCTGGCGATCCCCGACGGCCTCAGGCGGGTGATCGACCGGGGCTTCAGCAGCCATGGCGGCGATATCGATCTCGCCCATACGTTCAACTACCTCTTCATGATCGTCGCGGTGCTCGCGGTCGCGACCGCCTGCCGCTTCTATTTCGTGTCGATCCTCGGCCAGCGCGTCGTCTCCGACGTGCGCGGCGAGGTGCAGGACAATATGCTGCGCCTGGAGCCGCGCTTCTTCGAGGAAAACCGTCCTTCGGAGATCGCCTCGCGGATCACCGCCGACACTTCGGTGATCGAGACGGTGGTCGGATCGACCGTGTCGATCGCGCTTCGCAACATCGTGGTCGGCGTCGGCGGCACGATCTATCTGCTGACATTGGCGCCGATGATGACGCTGGCGCTGCTGATCGGCCTGCCGGTGGTCGTCGTCCCGATCGTCCTGCTCGGCCGGCGCGTACGCAACCTGTCGCGCGCGAGCCAGGACCGGATCGCCGATCTCGGAACGATCGTCGCCGAGACGCTGGGGGCGATGAAGATCGTCCAGGCATTCGGCCAGGAGACGCGCGAAAGCCGCCGCTTCCGCGAGGCGGTGGAGAATGCCTACGAAACCGCGCGGCGCCGCATCTTCGTGCGCGCGCTGCTCACCTGCATCGTCATCGCGATGCTGTTCGGGGGGATCACCATCCTGATGCGCCAGGCGGCGTTCGGGGTCTCCAACGGCACGATCAGCGGCGGCACCGTTGCCGCCTTCATCACCACCGGTGCTCTCGTCGCCGGCGCGCTCGGCGCGCTGACCGAAGTTTATGGCGACCTTCTGCGCGCCGCCGGCGCCGCCGGGCGGTTGGCCGAGCTGCTTGCCGAAGAGCCGCAGATCCGCGCGCCGGCCAGCCCCGTCGCGCTGCCCGAGCCGGCGCGTGGCGCGCTCGCCTTCGAAGGCGTCACCTTTCGCTATCCGACCCGGCCGGAGGTCAGCGCGCTCGACGATTTCAACCTGACGGCGAAACCCGGCGAGCTGCTCGCGGTGGTGGGGCCATCCGGCGCCGGCAAATCCACGCTCTTCAATCTCGCCCAGCGTTTCTATGACCCCGCCGATGGCCGGGTGCGGATCGACGGGGTCGATTTGCGCGACGCCGATCCGGCGGCGGCGCGGTCGCGCATCGCCTATGTGCCGCAGGAGACGGTGATCTTCGCCGCCTCCGCGCGCGACAATCTGCGCTATGGCAGATGGGAGGCGGGCGACGAGGCGCTGTGGGCGGCGGCCGAGGCCGCCAATGCCGCCGAATTCCTGCACAAGCTCCCCCAGGGCCTCGACACCTATCTCGGCGAAGGGGGCGCGCGCCTTTCCGGCGGCCAGCGCCAGCGCATCGCGATCGCCCGCGCGTTGCTTCGGGACGCGCCGCTGCTGCTACTCGACGAGGCGACTTCGGCGCTCGACACCGAGAGCGAGCGGCTGATCCAGGCCTCGCTGGAACGCCTGTTCGAGAGCCGCACCACGATCGTCATCGCCCACCGCCTCGCCACCGTGCGTGCCGCCGACCGGATCATCGTCATGGATCACGGCCGGATCGTCGAGGAAGGCAGCCACGACGAACTCAATGGGAAGAAGGGCGGCCTCTACGCCCGCCTGGCGCGGCTCCAGTTCGAGGGGCTGGCGGCCTAGCGCGGATGGAAAGTCAGGCGAAAGGTCCCAAAGGTCGCGGTCACCAAGGGCCGGAAATCTCCGTCTTGTTCACCCATGACATGGGGGTGCCGAAAACCGACGATGCGAAAGAGCGTTGCGGTGGCCGAAGCTGCGGCTGAGGCAATCCTAGCACGGAGCGAGGCCTGTAGGAAAATGCCGACTTGGCTGATCGTTCCCGCGCGAAGCCGCGGCCAAAGGCTCGTCTTGGTTCGATAGGCGTTCGAAGTGGAGCTCCTCGTCAAACTCAGGGGAGCGGCGCCACACAAAAGAAAAAGGGCGGCGCCGAAGCACCGCCCCTGTTCTGCATAAGAAGCCCGGCGCGTCAGAATTGCGTGCCGTAGGCCTCGTTGCCGACGAAGCCCATCGCGGTCACGTTGGCGCGCTTGGCGACGGCGAGCACCTCGTCGACCACCGCATAGCGGGCCTGCGGATCGGGCTGGAGGTGAAGCTCCGGCACCGGCGTCATCGTCGTGGTGATGTCGAGATACTGGCGGAGCTGCACCAGGTTCACCGGCGTGCCGTTCCACAACACCGCGTCCTGCGGGGTGACGACGATCTTGTTACGCACCGGCTCGATCGGCGGCGGCGTGCTCGGCTGGTTCTGCGGCAGATCGAGCTTCACGACGTGGGTCTGCACGGGAATCGTGATGATGAACATGATGAGGAGCACCAGCATGACGTCGATCAGCGGCGTCGTGTTGATGTCCATCATCGGTTCGGACGATTCAGGATTGAGGGTGGCTGCACTCATTCTGATTGCTCCTGATTCGTACCGTCAGAGCCGCATGCCGCCATGCGGCTCGGGCTGGGAGATGAAGCCGATCCGCGGATAGCCGGCGCGCTGCATCACGAAGATCGCGCCGCCGATGCAGCGGTAGGGCGTGTTGATGTCGCCGCGGATATGCACCTCGGGAATATTGTCCTCGGTGACGTTCTGCGCCCCGCCGAGCGCACGGATCTGCGCCTCGAGGGTGCTCACGGCCCGATCGAGCAGCGTGTCCGCCGTCATCTTCGTCAGATCCCAATAGACCTCGCACTGACCATTCACCGCGCGCACCGAAAGGTTCACGTCCTCCGGCTTGTTCTGGTTCGGTTCGAACTCGACCTTGGGCAGCGTCAAGGGAACCGTCTGCAGAACGACCGGAACGGTGATGAGGAAGATGATCAGCAGCACCAGCATGACGTCCACGAGCGGCGTCGTGTTGATGTCGGACATCGGTGTGTCTTCACCTTCGCCGGATTCGCCGACCTGCATTGCCATGATTCGCGTTCCTATCCTGAACTTTTGCGCCGTCTCAAGCGGCGTGGGCGGACGGCGGGGTCTGCACCGAACCCCGCCGTCTGATATGCCTTACGCCTTGGGCGCGGTCGTGCCGGCAGCGGCGGGACGCGCCGCCGGAGCCGCCGGAGCGCGCGCCGCGGGCACCGCGGGACGAACCGAACCGCCCGACATCATGTAGCCATGGATGTCGTTGGAGAAGCGGGCCATCTCCTCGCCGATCGCCTTGTTGCGGCGCATCAGCCAGTTGTACTGCATGACGGCCGGAACGGCGACGATCAGGCCGAGCGCGGTCATGATCAGCGATTCGCCGACCGGACCGGCGACCGCGTCGATCGAGGCCTGACCCGAAGCGCCGATGCGGATGAGCGCGCGGTAGATGCCGACGACGGTGCCGAACAGGCCGACGAACGGCGCGGTCGAACCGACGGTGGCGAGGAAGGCGAGGCCGGTGCCGAGCTTGGCGATGATCGCGCCCTGGGTCCGCATCAGGCTGCCGAGCATCCAGTCATGCTGATCGACCGGATCGGTGAGCTTGCTGTGCTGGTCCTGAGCGAGCAGGGCGTCGTCGACGATCTGGCGATAGGCGCCGTTCTTGTCGAGCTTGTTGCCGCCTTCGCGCAGATTGGCCGATTGCCAGAAGGTGGTCCGCGCGCGGCGGCCTTCCTTGATGATCTTCTGCTGGTCGATCATCTTCGCGAAGAAGATGTACCACGACCCGACCGACATGATCACGAGCGCCGCGAACGTCAGCTGGGAAATGAGGCCGCCGGCTTCGAGCGCCTGGAACAGACCATAGGGATTGGCGCCCTGCGGAGCGCCGGCGGCTGGTGCATGTGCTGCCATTGTCGTGGATCCTTCTCGTTCTAATTTGTCTGAATTACGTGATGAAAATGATTAGTCGACCAACTGCCATCTGATCGGCGGCGCCGTGATCGTGTCGTTTGTGGGCTGATTGTTCTGATCCCGCGCCGGCGTGAAGCGGGCCCGAGAACGCAGCAACCGGCAGGTCGCCTGATCGAGCGCGGACGAACCGCTGGAGCCGACGACGGTGCAGCTCGACACGCGCCCGGTCGCATTGACTTCGAGACGGACACGGACCGTGCCCTGCTCGTTGTTGCGCTGCGCCGACGGCGGATAATCGTCTCCCGAGATCAGGCCCTGGAGATTGGCGCGGGCGCGGGCGGGTTCGACGACCCGCGGAGGTGGCGGCGCGGGCGGCGCCGGCGGCGCCGGCGGCGCGGTCGGCGTGATGACGGGCGGCGGCGCGACCTGAACGGTCTGGATCGGCGGTGCCGGCGTGTTGACCCGGATGAGCGGCGGCGGCGCGACCACCGGCGGCGGCTGCACCTGCTGCTGCTGCGGCGGGGGCGGGGGCTGCTCCTCGGGCGGCGGCGGCGGCTCGGTGACGTCGAAGGTCTTGAGATCCTCCGCCATCTTCTTCGCGACGCTATAAGCGAGCCCGGTCACGAATGCATAACCGAGCAGCGCATGCAGGACCGCGACGGCGACGATCGACCACATGCGACCGCGGGACATTCCCTGATTGTCAACGTACGCCATTAATCAGCCCGGCTCCCTCTCGTTTTCGCGGAACCCGCCGACGACGAAGCGACGGGGCCGATTTTTCGATGCGACCATGTAACCGACCATGGCCGCGGACGGTGTCTCTATCGTGACGATTTCGCTGACGCAATCCTCCCCCGATTCGTTTGTGAGTCAAGGATTCCATGCGTCCATGGACGGTTCATCCCGGAACGGCTAAACAACTTGGCCATGCGTCCGGATCGCCTGCTCGCCGCTTCCATGCTCGTTCTCGGCTTTTCACAACCCGTTGAATCTCAACGGCTTCCAGCCACAGCCTCGCCACCGGTCGCAACCGCGCTTGGCTATGCCGACCTCACCGATCTGGCGCTCGCGGCGCCGATCGCGGCGCAGGTGCGGGTCGTCCGCGCCAGCGCATTGTCCCAGCGCGAGGCCCCGGACGTGCCGCCGGGCAAGCGGCGTTTCCTCGTTCAGGCTGACGTCATGACGCTGATTCGCGGCCCGGGCGCGATGCCCGCGCAGGTTTCCTACCTCGTCGATCTCGCCAACGACGCCCGCGGCCGCGCCGCGCGAATCGCCCGGCGCGCCGAATATCTGCTGTTCGCCGCGCCGACGCCGGGGCGGCCGGGCGAGGTGAGGCTGATCGCGCCCGACGCGCAGATCCCCTATGATCCGGCGAGCGCCGATCAGCTTCGCGCGATCCTGCGCGAGGCGAGCGCCGCCGACGCCCCGCCGCGAATCACCGGCATCGGCCGCGCCTTCCACGTCGCCGGCACGCTGCCGGGCGAGGGCGAGACCCAGATCTTCCTGCAGACCGCCGACGACCGGCCGATCTCGCTCAACATCCTGCGCCGGCCGGGCGAGCAGCCGCGCTGGGCGGTCGCGCTTTCGGAGATCGTCGACGATGCCGCCGCGCCCCCCGCGCCGCGCACGTTGCTTTGGTATCGGCTGGCCTGCACCCTGCCGCCCGCGCTGCCGCGGCAAAGCCTGAGCGAGGCCGCGCCGGACGAGGCGCAAGCGATCCAGGACGATTATCGGGTCGTCATCCAAGGCCTCGGCCCGTGCACGCGCACGCGAGAGAGCAACTAGGGCCCGCCCCGGAAGTCAGAAGGATGCGAGCTCGACGCCGACGCCACCGCAATCGGGGTAGATGTCGGGCTTGCGGGTGGCGACCCGAAGCGCGGTGACGCCGCGGCGCGCGGCGACGACATCGTAGATTTCGCGCGCCAGCGTCTCCTGGAGATTGAATCGGCGGCCGGCCGCGAGCGCGCCTATCTCGGTCCGAAGGAAATCATAGTCCCACGCTTCGGCGGCATCGTCGCTCCCCGAAACGGCCTGCTCGTCGAGCCAGACCTCGACGGTCACGACCAGGCGCTGGGGCCGCCCGACCTCGAATTCGTGGAAACCGATGTCGAGCATCAGCTCGTAATCCTCGAGCACGATCTTGCGCGTCTTCGGCGCGAGCGCGGGCGGCACGAGCCCGTCGAGAGCGATATCGGTCATTCGGTCTCCAGAAACTGCCCGTCGCCGGACGGCGGCAGGAATTGCCCGTCGCCGGACGGAGGCAAGAATTGCCCGTCGCCGGACGGAGGCAAGAATTGCCCGTCGCCGGACGGCGGCAAGAATTGGACGTCGCGCGCGAGCGACAGGAAACGCTGGCCGCCGTCCAGCACGATCGTCTGGCCGGTGATGGTGGGGGTGGCGATCAGGAAGCGCAGCGCGCCGACGATCTCGGCGACATCGACGCCGCGGCCGAGCGCGTTGCGATCGTGCACCGCATCGAAATTGGCGCGGCTCTGCGGGCCCGACACCATCGTCACCGACGGCGCGATGCCGCACACCCGGATGCCTGGCGCGAAGGCGCGGGCGGTGAGTTCGGTCAGGCCGGCGAGACCCATTTTCGAGATCGTGTAGCTGAAGAAATCGGGATTGGGCGCGGCGAGCTTGGCGTCGAGCATGTTGACGATCAGCCCCCGCCCCGCCTTCGCCGCGAAGGCCCGCGAGATGAGCGCCGGCGCCCGCAGATTGATGTCGAGATGCGCGTCCCAGCCGTCCACGGTGAAATCGTCCGCCGAATCGAGCACGAATCGCGAGGCGCTGTTGACCAGCAGGCGCGGCGGCGGCAGCCCGTCGAGCGCCGCCATGATCGTCGCCGAGGCTCGCGGATCGGCAAGGTCGGCCCGCACCGTCGATCCGCCGATCCGGGCGGCCAGCGCCTCCGCCTCGGCGGCTGAATGGTTATAGTGGATGAGGACGTGCCAGCCATCGGCGGCAAGCGCGCGCGACAGCTCCGCGCCGATCCGCTTCGCGCCGCCGGTCACGATCGCCGTCCTCGGGCCTTCGAACTCAGCCGTCATAGGGCGCGCTTAGAGCGATTTTCGCACGAACGAAACCAATGATCCTCCCCTTTGAGGGGAGGTGGCAGCCCGAAGGGCTGACGGGGGGGTGTCAGCGCATGAGGATATATCTCGAACGCTGACACCCCTCCACCACGACACTGCGTGTCGCGGTCCCCCTCCCCTCGAAGGGGAGGATCGATTGAGGCTCGCCGCTTTGCACAAGGCCAGCGCGCGGTTTAGAGGCGTCTTCCATGCCCGAGACCGCGCCGCCGCCCGACAATCTTGCCGGCCTCGGCCTTGCCGAGATCGCGCGGCTGGCGGCGGCGCGCAAATTGCCGCCGGTCGAGGCGTGGAATCCCCGACATTGCGGGCACAGCCAGATGCGGATCGCGCGCGACGGCACCTGGTTTCACCAGGGCCGCCCGATCGGCCGGCCGGCGATGGTGCGGCTGTTCTCGACGATCCTCAGGCGCGAGGCGGACGGCGCCCACGTGCTGGTGACCCCGGTCGAGAAGCTCGTCATCGAGGTCGAGGAAGCGCCGTTCGTCGCGGTCGAGATGAAGAGCGAGGGCGAGGGCAAGAGCCGCATGCTCGCCTTCCGGCTCAACACCGGCGACATGATCGTGGCCGGGCCGACGCATCGGCTGCGGATCGGCGCGCGGCCTTATCTGGACGTGCGCGGCGGGCTCGACGCGCTGGTCGCGCGGCCGGTCTATTACGAGCTCGCCGAGATCGCGCTCGCCGAGGGGGCGGACCCGCCGGGCGTGTGGAGCGGCGGCGCCTTCTTCGCGCTGGAGGGCGGCGCATGAGTCTTGCCGAAACGCTTCGCGACGCGCTCGCGCGCGGCCACGCGGGAACGCCCGAGCTGCTTGCCGGCGACGCCGCCGAGACCAGCGAGGGCACGCCGGCGGCGGTGCTGGTGCCGATCGTCGAGCGGCCCGATCCCACCGTCATCCTGACCCTGCGCCCCGAGACGCTTCGCAAGCATGCCGGCCAGATCAGCTTTCCCGGCGGCCGGATCGAGCCCGAGGACGGCGGCCCGATCGCGGCCGCCTTGCGCGAGGCCGAGGAGGAGATCGGCCTGCCGCCTTATGAGGTGAACGTCGTCGGGATCGCCGATCGCTACGTCACCGTCACCGGCTTCGAGGTGACGCCGGTGGTCGGCGTGCTGCCGCCGGACCTGCCGCTCGCGCCGCATCCGGGCGAGGTCGCCGCGATGTTCGAGGCGCCGCTTCATTACCTGCTCGATCCCGCGCGGCAGCAGATCCGCACCGCGCTGTTCCGCGGACGCGAGCGGACTTATTACGAGATTGACTGGGAGGGCCAGCGCATCTGGGGAGCGACCGCCGCGATGATCGTCAACCTCTCGCGCCGGCTGATCTTCGCATGATCCTGCCCGACGCCCCCTGGCGCCATCGCCCCGGCCTCGACCGACTGCTCGAAATACTCGGCGCCGGGGCGGACGAAACCCGGTTCGTCGGCGGCTGCGTGCGCGATACGCTATTGGGACTCGCGGTCAGCGACGTCGATCTCGCCACCCGGCTCGCCCCCATGGAGGTCATCCGCCGGCTCAAGGAGGCGGCGATCAAGGCGGTGCCGACCGGCCTCGCCCACGGCACCGTCACCGCCGTCGTCGCCGGCCGCCCGGTCGAGGTGACGACCCTGCGCCGCGATGTCGCCACCGACGGCCGCCGCGCCACCATCGCCTATACCGAAGACTGGCGCGAGGATGCGGCGCGGCGCGACTTCACGATCAACGCCCTGTCCGCCGATCCGGCGAGCGGCGAGATTTTCGACCATTTCGACGGCCTCGACGATTTGGGCGCGCGCCGCGTGCGCTTCATCGGCGACCCTTTGACCCGCATCGCCGAGGATCATCTCAGGATCCTGCGCTTCTTCCGCTTCCACGCCCGCTTCGGCCGGGGCGAACCCGACCCGGCCGGGCTCGACGCCTGCGCCGCGCGCGCCAACGACCTGATGGCGCTGTCGCGCGAGCGGATCGCCGACGAGCTCCTGAAGCTGCTCGCTCTGCCCGATCCGGCGCCGACCGTCGCGCTGATGATCGCGCACGGCATCCTTCGCCCCGTCCTCCCCGAGATCGAAAGCGCGGTGCGCCTGGCCGCACTCGTCATGACCGAGCGCGCGACGGGAATCGCGCCCGCGCCGATCCGGAGGCTTGCGGCGCTGCTTCCGGCGGAGGCCGAGCTCGCCGCATCGGTCGCGGCGCGGCTGCGCCTGTCCAAGGCGCAGACCCGCCGGCTCGTCCGCGCCACCGACGGCGAGATCGGCGATCCCCAAATGCTCGCCTACGAGATCGGCGGCGCCGAGGCGGTCGATCGCCTGCTGCTCGCGGGTCGGACCGATCCATTCGTCACCGAATTGGAGGCTTGGCAGCGCCCCCGGCTTGCGGTGGGCGGCGGCGATCTCATCGCGATGGGCCTGCCGCGGGGCCCGATGGTCGCGGCGACATTGCAGAGGATCGAGCGCGCGTGGGCCAAAGCCGGCTTTCCAGGCGTGGACGAGGCCCGCGCGCTGGCGCGAGCCCATGTCGATCAGGCGTTGCGCGACATGAAATAGGCGAAGGCGTCGTCGGCGCGGAGCGCCGCCGAATAATGAAAGCCCTGGCCGTAGGTGCAGCCCAGTTCGGTCAGCATCTCGGCGAGATCGTCCGAATCGATGCCCTCGGCGGTCGTTTCCATGCCGAGCGCGCGCGCAAGGCTGAGCACCGCGCGCACGATCGCGGTCGAATCGCCGTTCGCGAGCATGTCGGAAACGAAGGTCTGGTCGATCTTGAGCACGTCGATCGGCAGCTTCTGGAGCGAGGCGAGCGACGTATAGCCGGTGCCGAAATCGTCCATCGCGATCCGGACGTCGAAGCGTTTCATCGCCTTCAGCACCGCGGCGACGCGATCCGGATCGTGGATGATCGCGCTTTCGGTCACCTCAAGCGTCAGCCGGTTGCCCGCAACGCCGGTGGCGCCGAGCGCGCCCGATACGAGCGCGGCGACATTGTCGCGACTGATCTGGATCGGCGACAGGTTGACGCTGACACCGACCGGCAGCGCACGGCCGGCACGTACATCCCAGTCCGCCATCGTCTCGAGCGCGGTCGACAGCGCCCAGCGACCGAGCTGGACGATCAGGCCCGATTCCTCGGCGACCGGAATGAATTCCGACGGCGGGATCGCCTGGCCGTCATGGTCCCAGCGCGCCAGCGCCTCGAAGCCGGCGACCCGGCCGGTGTCGAGCGCGATCAGCGGCTGGAAGGCCAGCGTCAGCGCCTCGGATTCGATCGCGACGCGCAATTCGGTCTCGAGGCTGAAGCGGCGGCGGACCGCCTGCGCCTCGATCGGCTCATAGACTTCGGTCACGCCCTGTCTTTTGGCGCGCTTCAACGCGAACTGGGCGTTTCGCAGCACCTCGTCGGCATTGCCCACGCCCTGGTTCAGGATCGCGCAGCCGATCGCGCAATCGACCCGGATTTCGAGATCGGAGAGGCGGAAGGGCAAGGTCAGCACCGCCTTGATCCGTTCGGCGGCGCGCATCGCATCGGACATACCGCGGTCGAGCCGCATCAGGATGCCGAATTCGTCGCCGGAGGTGCGCGCGAGCATGTCGGTCGGCCTGAGCGCGGAGACCAGGCGGCGCGCGAAGGTGATCAGAAGCTCATCGCCGGCGAGCGCGCCCATACATTCGTTGACGCGGCTGAAGCGGGTCATGTCGACGGCGAGCACCGCATAGGCGCCCTCGCGGAAATTGGGATCGGCAAGCACCGCATCGACCCGCTCGTTGAAGGCGAAGCGGTTGGGCAGGCCGGTGAGCGTGTCGCGCAGCATCTCCGACCTGAGGCTCTTCTCGGTCTCGACCTGCGCGGTCTTGTCGATCAGCGAAAGCAGGAAGCGGCGCGGCTGGCCCTGCACCACCTTCAGGAGCGCGAAGCGGACGGTGAAATGCCGCCCGGCGATATTGCGTCCATCCGCGGTCTCGAACTGATGCGCGGCCTCGTCGCCCTTCATGAAGGTGGCGAGCCGCGCGCCGATCGGCCCGGAATTGAGAATGGGGACGCGGCCGATCGTGCGCTCGCCGAGCCGCTCGTCCCATTCCGCGATCAGGCGAAAGAGGTCGTTCGCGCATTCGATATAGGGTTCGTCGGCCTGGGTGATGATCGCCGCCGCGATCGGCAGCGCGTCGAGATAGCCCTGCCGAACGGATTCGATGATCGTCGTCATCTTCTCGGCAAGATCGAGCCCGACCCCGGCGTGCGCCGCCATCTGGCCCGCAACCGATTTCAACTGCTTGCTTTTCGCGGCCGCCTGCATGTTCCTGCGCGCTAAACAAATAAGGTTAATGCATTATTGAAAGGAGGCCTTTCGTGCACGCCTTCATTAACGGCCGGGTGGCGGAGAGCTTAAAGATGCCCGGCCGGCACCGGTTCAGCCGAACCGATTGTCGCGCGGGAAGCCGGTCGGGGCGGCGCGGCCGGCGGCGCCGCGGGCGGTGCGCCAGTTGGCGATCTCGGTCTCGGTGCGCGTGCGCCCGCTCTCGCCGCCCATGGCCCAGGAGAGGCCGGCGGCGAGCGTGAAGGCGGTGGCATCGGACAGGCCGCCATCGCGGTAACGCTGGAGCTGGACGCCCTGGCCGCGGCCCATCTCCGGCAGCTCGCTCAACGGATAGACGACGAGCTTGCGGTTCTCGCCGACCACCGCGACATAATCCTCGCCGGGGCCGATCGGCCGAACGACGGCCAGCTTCTGCCCCGACTTCAGATTGACCACCTGCTTGCCCTTGCGGGTCTCGGCGACCGCGCCCGCCGCGGCGGTGACGAAGCCGCGCCCGTCGGTCGAGGCGAGCAGCAGCTTATCGGCCCGCGTCGCCGGGAACAAAGCGACGATATTCCCCTCGCCCTCGATATCGACCATCAGCTTGACCGGCTCGCCGAAGCCACGCCCGCCCGGCAATTTATCGCCGGCGAGCGTATAGAAGCGCCCGTCCGAGGCGGCGAGCAGCAGCTTGTCGGTGGTCTGGGCGTGGAACAGGAAGGCGAGCGCGTCGCCTTCCTTGAATTTCAGCGCGTCGGGATTGGTGAGCTCGACATGGCCCTTCATCGCGCGGATCCAGCCGCGTTTCGAGAGGATCACCGTGATCGGCTCGCGCTCGATCATCGCCTCCAGCGGGATTTCGCGCGCCGGCGCCGCTTCTTCGATCCGCGTGCGGCGGCGGCCGATCGCCGTCTCCGGTCCGTAGCGTTTCCTGAGATCCGCCAGATCCTTCTTGAGCCGCGTGCGCTGGCGGGCCGGGGATTCGACCAGCTTCCGCAAATCCTCGCGCTCGGCGATGAGGCCATCACGCTCGCGCCTGAGCTCCATCTCCTCGAGCTTCCGCAATGACCTGAGTCGCATGTTGAGGATCGCCTCGGCCTGCCGGTCGGTCAGCGCGAATTCCGCGATCATCACCGGCTTGGGCTCGTCCTCGGTGCGGATGATCTCGATCACCCGGTCGAGGTTGAGGAACGCGACGATATAGCCTTCGACCAGCTCCAGCCGGTCGTCGATCCGGCCGATCCGGTGGCGGGTGCGATTGACCAGCACCTCGATCTGGAAATCGACCCAGTCGCGCAGCACCTCCTTGAGGCTCATCACGCGCGGCGTCCGGCTGGCGTCGAGCACGTTGAGGTTGAGCGAAGCGCGCACTTCGAGGTCGGTCAGCCGGAACAGGCTGTCCATCAATATTTCGGGCTCGACGGTGCGGCTCCTGGGCTCGATCACGATCCGGATTTCGGCATCGGATTCGTCGCGCACGTCGGCGAGGATCGGCAACTTCTTGTCGGAGATGAGCGCCGCGATCTGCTCGATCAGCTTGGATTTCGGCACCTGATAGGGGATTTCGGAGACGACCGCGCTCCATGTCCCCTGGGCCCCCTTTTCGATCGCCCATTTCGCCCGCACCCGGAACGCGCCGCGCCCGGTCGCATAGGCGTGCGCGATGATCTCGGGACTATCGACGACAATGCCGCCGGTCGGGAAATCCGGACCCTTCACGAAGGCAAGCAGCGCCGCATCGTCAGCCTTCGGGTCGTCGATCAGGTGGGTCGCGGCATCGATCAGCTCGGCGGCATTGTGCGGCGGGATCGACGTCGCCATGCCGACCGCGATCCCGCTGGCGCCGTTGGCGAGCAGATTGGGGAACAGGCCCGGCATCAGCTCGGGCTCTTCATATTCGCCGCTGAAGGTCTTGCGGAAGGCGACCGTGCCCTCGTCGAGCCCGGCGATCAGCTCGGCCGCCGCCGGCGTCAGTCGCGCCTCGGTGTAGCGGAAGGCGGCGGCGTTATCGCCGTCGATATTGCCGAAATTCCCCTGCCCGTCGACGAGCGGGTAGCGCAGCGAGAAATCCTGCGCGAGCCGGACCATCGCATCGTAGATCGATTGATCGCCATGCGGGTGATATTTGCCGATCACCTCGCCGACGACGCTGGCGCTCTTCTTGTAGCCGGAGCCAGGCTCGAGCCGGAGCTGCCGCATCGCCCAGAGCAGCCGCCGCTGCACCGGCTTCAACCCGTCGCGCAGGTCCGGCAGCGAGCGCGCGGTGATCGTCGAGAGGGCGTAGACGAGGTAACGCTGGGAGAGCGCGTCGTCGAACGGATGCTCGACCACGGCATCGAATTCATCACTCATGGAGGTGCCGATAGCAGGGCGGAGTCGGCGATGCGAGCCTCCCGTCCCGCGCCGTCCACAGCTTTCGCGAAGCGGCGGATTCCTTGCTTTACCCCTCCCCTCGAAGGGGAGGAGCAGGGCTCCTCATATCCGAAAGCAGGACATCCGTCGCGCTTGCCTCCGGAGCCGCCCCTCGCTATCGGGCGCCGGTCACTTGGGGAGTAGCCGCCGCGCCGATGCGCGGACCCCGCGTCAACATGCTTGGCCGAGAGGCCATGGCGCGGGGCGGTTCGGAAAACGGATCGAAGCGAGACCAATGACGCCGCACCCCGTCTTGCCGGGCGGGGGTCGCGACGTCGTTGGATCACGCCGCCCGGCCCGGAAACCCGCCCGATGGAAGCCTTCCTGACCTCCACCGTCGTCGTCGCGCTCGCCGAGATGGGCGACAAGACCCAGCTCCTCGCCATCCTGCTCGCCGCGCGCTTCCGCAAGCCGGCGCCGATCATCCTCGGCATCCTCGCCGCCACGCTGGCCAATCACGCACTGGCGGCGCTGATCGGCGTCGAGGCGGCGAACCTGCTCAATGGCCGCTGGTTTCAATATGCGGTCGCCTTCGGCTTCATCGCGATGGGCCTGTGGACCCTGATCCCCGACAAGCTCGACGAGGGCGAGACCAGGCCCGCCCGCTACGGCGCCTTCCTCACCACCCTCGTCTGCTTCTTCCTGGTGGAGATGGGCGACAAGACCCAGATCGCGACCATCGCGCTCGGCGCCCGCTTCCACGACGTGTTCACCGTCGCCGCCGGGACCACGCTCGGCATGATGATCGCCAACGTCCCCGCGGTCTTTCTCGGCGACGCGATCCTGAAACGGGTGCCGATCAGGATCGTCCATGCCGTCGCCGCGGCCTCGTTCATCGCGATCGGCGGGGTGATGCTGACGGGGCTGGCGCAGGGTTGGAGATAATTCCGCAAAGAGGAAACATCGCCTCGCCATCAGGCAAATATCAGGTCTTCATCCTTTCACCCGGCGGCGGGCCGCGGGACATTCGCCGCGTCCCGGTCAGATAATCACCGGGGGTTCAGGAGAAGCTATCATGCGGAAATATCTCGTCATTGCCCTGACCGTCGCCTGCCTGGCCGCGAGCGGCCCGGCGACCGCGCGAAAGGCCGGAGGCGCACAGCAGGATTATATGGGTGGAGGATCGTCGGTCCACCACGTCGTCGCGGAGATTCTGAGCTATTTCGGCATCAGGATCTGAGGTCGATGCTGGCGCGGCCGGCTCAATGACGCTCGTGCGTCGCCGGCCCGCCTTCCAGGGCACCGCGATAGGTTTGCGCCACGTCCGCGAGCAGCGCGTCCAGCGCATCCCCGCCGCGCCACGCACCGCCGATCATCACGCCTTCCCGCTGCTCCAGGGCGTGCGGATCGGCGAGCGGATTTCCGCTCAGCAGGAGGAGATCGGCGCGGCAGCCGACCGCGACGACACCGAAGCAGGTCGCGCCCGGCTTGGCCCGCGCGATGAATTCCCCCGGCGTCCGGGTCGCCGTGGACAGCGCCTGGAACGTCGTGAAGCCGGCGTCGTGCAAGGCGTAAAGATCGGCCCGCAGCGACGCGCCAGGATAGTCGCCGGGGATCGTCGGCGTGTCGGTGCCGGCGATCAGCGGCACGCCGGCATCGGCGAGCGCCTTCGCGAACCGCCCGAGGAAGCGCAGCCGCGGGCCGAGATCGCCCTGCCTCGTCTCATAGCCGCTCCGTCGCCACGCGACCCGCATATCCGGATCGAGATAGGCGAAGTCGGGATCGCGCCGATAGCCGGCGGTCACGTCCGGCCGGCCCCACTGACTGGCAATCGTCGCATAGGTGCCGAGGTCGGCGGTGACGAACGCGCCGGACCGGCGCGTGAAGGCGACCGCCGCCGCGATCCGCGAATCGTCGGGCGCCCGCGTGCCGACATCGGCGTTCGGCGGAAAGAAGACGGTGTAGAGATACTCCTCGAGATGCGCGACCATGACCTGGCCCGCCGCGAGCTGGCGTTCGATCCCGACACGCGTCACCCCGTGACCGACGACCGGAATCCCCTCCCGCCGCCCCTCGTCGACGAACGCCCCGAAAACCTCGGGCGCGAGATTGTTGTAGACCTTGATGAAGTCGTAGCCGTTCGTCCTGGCAAGGCCGACCACCGCGCGCGCCTGCGCCGGCGTCGCGGCCACCAATTGCCCATATTCCGGCGTGCCATCGACCCGCAGCGCCAGATAGATGTGCGGCCCGGGCCGGCGCCCGGCGTTGATCGGGGGCACGACCTGATCGACGAAATCGCTCGATGCGCCGCCCATGTTGAGGACGGTGGTGACGCCGTTGGCGAGCAGCACCTGCATTTCCAGAGCCGTCCCTGAATGGACATGCATGTCGGCAAGCCCGGGCATCAGATAGCGGCCGCGCCCGTCGATGATCTCGGCGCCCGCCGGCGCGGCGATCGCGGCGCCGATGGCGGCGATCCGGCCATTGGCGACGAGCACGGAGCGATCCTCCAGGATGCGGTCGCGATCCATCGGCACCACGTTCACATGTTGGAACAGGACCGGCACATGTTGAACCGGGACCGGCGCCTGGGTCGCTTCCGCCGCCGCCGGCACGAACATCGCCAGCGCGAGAGCGATCGCGGCGAGAACGGAATTTCGCATATCGCACCTAGCCAGGGCGCGCTTGCGCTGTCGAGGAAATTGTCGCCCTTGCACGACCGATAGCGTCGTGGAGCCGGCTATTGCCGGGCGGCTTCGAGCGCGTCGAGATCGCGACCGACCTCCGCCAGCAGCCAGTCGCGGAAGCGTCTGATCTTCGGGACCAGCCGGCGGTGCTCGGCATAGACCAGCCAATAGCCCCAGCCGCGCGTCGAGGTCCGCGCGAAGAGGCGGACGAGGCGGCCCTCCGCCAAATCGTTGCGCCAGAAGAAGGGGGTAAGCATCGCGATCCCCAGCCCCGCCATCGCCGCCGCGCCCTCATGCGCCTGATAACCGAGTCGGATGCCGCGCGGCGCCTGCTGCGCGGGGACCGCCACGCCGGCGTCGGCAAGCCAGGCTTCCCACCAGGGATCGTCCGGGCCGATGCGCGGCAGTTCCAGGAGCTGCTCCGGCATCAGCGTGCCGCCATGTTCGGCGAGGAAGGCCGGGCTGCACATCGGCGTGAAATTGACCCGGAACAGGAGATCGGCGGCGAGGCCCGGCCATATGCCGAGCCCGGTGCGCACGCCAGCATCGACCTCCTCGCCGGCGAAATCCGCGAGACCATCGTCGGTCAGCAGCCGCACCGCCATTTCCGGATTGGCGAGCTGGAACGCGCCCAGCCGCCAGGCGAACCAGGTGTTGGCGAAGGTGTAGGAAGTGGTGACGGTGAGCGTCCCTTCATCCTCCGCGCGGATCGCGGCGAAGGCGCCATCGAGCGCGTCGAAGGCACGGGCGGCCACCGCGGCGAGCCGCCGGCCCGCGTCGGTCAGCGCCACCCGCCGTCGCTCGCGCCGGAAGAGCGGCACGCCGACGCGCTCCTCGAGCAGGCGGATCTGATAGCTGATCGCCGCCTGGGTCATGCCGAGCTCGGCGGCGGCCCTGGTGAAATTCTCGTGCCGCGCCGCCGCCTCGAAGGCGCGGACGGCGGCGAGCGGGGGCAGGCGGCGCATGGCCATATCATAAGGCCAGCTTATCACATACGTCCAGTCTTTCGTTGGCGCTTCCGAGTTGGAGGGCCCATTTGGGGATCAGCGAAACCGATGCTTCGCTTATGGGAGACGAACGATGATGCTCGACGCAATCGAAGGCCGCATCTGGGCGACCCATCACCAGGCCTTTTCCGATTGGGCCGGATCGGTCGCGGCGCGGATCGGCGCGACGCTCCGTCGCGACCGGACGGCGACCCTGCTTTCCGCCGTCGCCGCGATCGGCCTGTCGGCGCTCACGATCGGCGGATCCCTCGCCTGATCGCCCAATCCGGATCGAAGGAGACGATGATGAACGCGATTTCTTATATCACGCGGATGGCGGCCGCGATCGGCCGCGGGCTGTCCGACGCGCGGCTCGCCTTCCGCAAGCTTCAGCGCATCCAGTACGGCGCCCCCTGGCAGCGCCCCGTCCCCCGCTGCTGAGGCTGGCGCTTTCCGGGGCGCATCCTTTATCGTCCACCGGATGCGCCCCTTTTCGTTTCTTCTTGCCCTGCCCGTCGCGCTCGCGTTAGCCGCTCCGGTCGTGGGCATGACGCAAAGCGGTACCGGGGAGCGCGCGCATCCGCGGCGGATGGTGTGGGACGACCTCTTCGCGCGCCTGCGGCCGGCACCCGATGCAACCCTTTCCTACGGCGCCGATCCGCTCCAGATCGTCGACCTGTGGCTCCCCGCCGGGGCGGGGCCGCACCCGACGGTGCTGATGGTCCATGGCGGCTGCTGGCAGACCGATATCGCCCAGCGCGGGATCATGAACTGGATCGCGGACGATCTCAGGCATCGCGGCATCGCGGTGTGGAACATCGAATATCGCGGGGTCGACCGGCCGGGCGGCGGCTATCCCGGCACGTTCCAGGACGTGGCGGCGGCGGCGGATTCGCTGCGCGCCCATGCCGCGCATTACCGTCTCGATCTCTCGCGTCTCGTCGCGGTCGGCCACAGCGCCGGCGGTCATCTCGCGCTCTGGCTCGCGGCGCGGCCGCGTTTGCCGCAAGGATCCCCGCTCCGCACCGCCGATCCGCTGCCGATCCATGCCGCGATCAGCCTGGGCGGCCTGCCCGACCTGGAAGAGGCGGCGCGCAGCGAGAATGGCTGCGGCAACGTGGTGATCGGCCAGCTCACCTCCGGCCATTTCGACGACACGTCGGTGCCGCGCCTTGCCCCGCTCGGCATTCCCCAGACGCTCATCAACGGGACGGAGGATCGGATCATTCCCACCTTTTATGCCGATGGTTATGCTCGCCCGATGCGCGCGGCCGGCGACGATGTGACGGCGCGGATGATCCCCGAGACCGGCCATGTCGAGCTGGTCACGCCCGATACCGCCGCCTGGACGGCGGCCGTCGTCGCAATCGAAAGGGCGCTCGGCCGATGAGCTTTACCCTCGCCGAGGCGCGCGCCGCCGACGCGGCCGATCCGATCCGGCCGCTGCGCGCGCGGTTTCATCTTCCCGAAGGCGTGATCTATCTTGACGGCAATTCGCTCGGCGCCCTGCCGCGCGCGACCGAAGCGCGCCAGCACGAGGTGGTGACGCGCGAATGGGGCGAATCGCTGATCCGCAGCTGGAACGATCATCACTGGATCGACGCGCCGCAGCGGATCGGAGCGAAGATCGCGCCTTTGATCGGGGCGAAGCCGAACGAGGTGATCGTCACAGATTCCACCTCGGTCAACCTGTTCAAGCTGCTCGTCGCGGCCGCGCGGCTTTCGGACCGGCCGGCGCTGCTTTCGGAAAGCGGGAATTTCCATACCGACCTGCACATCGCCGCCGGCGCCGCCGAGCTTCTCGGCCTCACGCTCGACATCGCCCCGCGCGAGAAGCTGGAGGGCCGGATCGGCGCCGACACCAATCTCGTCCTGCTGACCCACGTCCATTACAAGACCGCCGAACGCTACGACATGGCCGCGCTCAATATCCGCGCGAAGGCCGCGGGCACGCGGATCGTCTGGGATCTGAGCCACAGCGCCGGCGCGGTCCCGGTCCAGCTCAATGCGTCGGGCGCCGAATTCGCGGTCGGCTGCGGCTACAAATATCTGAACGGCGGGCCGGGCGCGCCGGCCTTCCTCTATGTCGCCGAGAGCCTGCAGGAACGGCTCGTCTCGCCCTTGAGCGGCTGGATGGGCCATGCCGCGCCGTTCGCCTTCACCGACGATTACGTGCCCGCGCCGGGGATCGCCCGCTTCCTGGCCGGCACCCCGCCGATCCTCAGCCTGATCGCGCTCGAAAGCGGGCTGGCGGGGTTCGAGGGGGTCACGATCGAGCGGCTCTGGTCCAAATCGAACGCGCTGTTCGACGTGTTCCACGCGCTGATGGAGCAAAGGTGCCCGCAGCTCGCCTGCATCACGCCGCGCGCGCCGGAGGTACGCGGCAGCCACATTTCCTTCGCCCATCCCAACGCCTTTGAAATCTGCCAGGCGCTGATCGCGCAAGGGGTGATCGGCGATTTCCGGGCGCCCGACGTGATCCGTTTCGGCCTGACCCCGCTCTATCTCGGCTTCGAGGACATATGGCGCGCGATCGACCTCCTGGCGGACATCCTTACCGAAGGACGCTGGCGCGACCCCCAATTCGCGGTGCGGGGCAAGGTGACCTGACGCCGGTTTGCCCTTGCCGGATGCCTCCTATATAGGGCGCACCTTCCCGACAGCCCTTTCGCCAAGCCGGAGGCCCGAAACCCATGTCCCGCCGCCGACTCGTCTACGAAGGCAAGGCCAAGATCCTCTACGAGGGGCCCGAGCCCGGCACGCTGATCCAGTATTTCAAGGACGATGCGACCGCGTTCAACGCGCAGAAGAAAGGCACGATCTCCGGCAAGGGCGTGCTCAACAATCGCATTTCCGAGCATATCTTCACTTTGCTCGGCACGATCGGCATCCAGACCCATTTCATCCGCCGCCTCAACATGCGCGAGCAGCTGATCCGCCAGGTCGAGATCGTGCCGATCGAGGTCGTCGTGCGCAACGTCGCGGCCGGCTCGCTCTCGACCCGGCTCGGGATCGAGGAAGGCACCCAGCTCCCGCGCACGATCATCGAATATTATTACAAGGACGACGCGCTCGGCGATCCGCTCATCGCCGACGAGCATATCGCCTGCTTCGGCTGGGCGAGCCAGGAGGAGATGAACGACATCGCCGACATGGCGATCCGCATCAACGATTTCCTGTGCGGGCTCTTCGCCGGCATCGGCATCCGCCTTGTCGATTTCAAGCTCGAGTTCGGCCGGCTTTGGGAGAATGATTTCGCGCGGGTCATCCTCGCCGACGAGATCAGCCCGGACGGCTGCCGGCTGTGGGACATGAAATCGAACGAGAAGCTCGACAAGGACCGCTTCCGCCGCGATCTCGGCGGCGAGGCGGAAGCCTATCAGGAGGTCGCGCGCCGGCTCGGCCTGATGCCCGAGGGCGAAGCCTCCGCGGTGCTCGATCTCGCCGAACATCGCCAGAAGCGCGGCAAGTAGGCAAAAAGAAGCCCCGCCGTCGCCGGCGGGGCCGATGGCCTTTGCGGTAACTCCCTAGATGTTTAGCGCGAGCCCGCCGTCGGGCCGCCGACGGCAACCTGTTCGTTCTCAAGCCGGTGCTGCAATGCCACCAGCGTCGTGCCGGTCTGGAGGAACGGCATCGGGTTGACCGCCTGGCCGTCGATGCGGACCTCGTAATGGACGTGGCTGCCGGTCGAGCGGCCGGTCGATCCCATCAGCCCGATCAATTCGCCACGGTGGACACGCTGGCCGACCTGGGCGATGCGGCGCGACATATGGCCGTAGCGGGTGCTGATGCCCTGGCCGTGGTTGATTTCGACCATATTGCCGTAGCCGCCATTATTATATTCGGAGCGCGCGACGATGCCATCGGCGGTGGCATAGATCGGCGTCCCCATCGGTGCGGCGAGATCGACGCCCGGATGATAAGCGGCGCCGCGCCGGAACGGATCGGAGCGGGTGCCGAAGCCGGAGGTGAAGTTGAACGACGCGACCGGCCGGCCCGAGGGGATCGCCGCCACGCCCTGCTCGAGCTGGTCGAGCCGGCGCCAGCTCATGAAGAGCGCGCGATAATCGGGATCGGCATTGCCCGCGGCCGGAACCGGCTCATAGGGGCCGCCGACACCGCCGGCGGCGGCGCGATGGAACCGCGCCGGGCTGAGCCCGACCTGACGGACCGCCCGCGCGGCCTCGTTATAGCGGCGCCGGGTCGCGTCCTGCGCCCGCGCCGCCATCGCGGCCTGCATGCCCTCGACCTCGGCGAAGGGCTCGGCGGCAGCCTGGACCGTGGCACTGTCGGGGAGGCTTGCCTGGGGCGGCAGCAAGGCGGCGAGCTGGCGCGCGTCGGCATCGCCCGACATCACCGCGGCGAGGAAGGCCTGGCGCCGCTCGATCAAGGCGGCGCGCTGCTGCGCGGCGCTCCGCACGGTCGCCAGATCGGCCTCCATGCGCGCGACCCGGCTCTGCATCTGCGCGACGTCGCCGTTCATGGCCGCCACCGCGCGAACCGTTGCGAAACCCGACCAGACCACCAAAAGAAAGGCGACGATAACCGCCGCCATCTGCACGCGCGCGCCGATCCGGAAGCGGCGCAGGTTGGTCCCGTCGTGAAGAAAAACATCGCGGGGCTTGAAGACATCGCGCAGCGCACGCAGCCGTCCGACGTTCGCCACCGCACCCGAATTCGTCATCATCATCCCCGCTCGGCTTCTTGCAAGCCGGCTCGGCCGCCATCGGCAACCAGATTGAAATCCGGGCTTTAGCCCCGCTCAAAATGACGATCGGAAGTGCCCGCCCCGAACGTGGGCCGGAGAATGTTAAGCAACATCTTCCCCGGCAACCCCTGTGTAATATTCGCGGGACAGACCGGCAGCGGCGCGCGCCGAGTCGTTGAACGGCGGCTTGAGGGTGCCGCGGAAATGGGCGCGCACCAGCTTTTGCCAGTGAGGAATCGGCGCGAATCCCTTCTCCGCGCAGGCAAATTCGAACCAGCGGGCGCCGGCGGCGACATGACGGATCTCGTCGCGATAGATGCGCGCGAGGATCGCCGCCGATTTCGGGTCGCCGACCCTCTCGAGCGAGGCGACGGTGGCCGGCGTCACGTCGAGTCCCCGCGCCTCAAGCACCATCGGCACGATGGCGAGCCGCGCCAGCGGATCGCGCGCGCTCGCTTCGGCGGCCTCCCACAGGCCGGCATGGGCGGGGAGCGCGCCATAACCCGAACCCAGCGCGGCGAGCCGCCGGTCGAGCAACGCGAAGTGCATCGCCTCGTCGGCGCCCACCCCGATCCAGTCGTCGATGAAGACGCGCGGGAAATCGGCGCCGAAGCGCCCCGCCATGTCGAAGGCGAGATCGATCGCCGCGAACTCGATATGAGCGAGCGCATGGAGCAAGGCGATGCGGCCGCGCTCGGAGCCCGCCTTGCCGCGCTTGGGCATGCGATTGGGCGGCAGCAGCGCCGGCCGATCGGGCCGCGCGGGCCGATCCGGCATGGCGACGTCGGACGCCCAGGCGAGCGCGCCCCGCCGCCACCCCCGCGCCGCCGCGCGCGCCGCCTTCACCTTGGCCCGCGGTTCGCCCGCCAGCAGCACGGCGCGGCAGGCGGCGGCGATCGTCTCTTTCTTCTCCACCTCGCGCGCTGTACCGGCGACGGCCATGACTTTCACCGCCAAAATCCTCCTGTTGGGCTCGGGCGAGCTGGGGCGCGAGCTCGCGATCTCGGCCAAGCGGCTCGGCGCCTATGTGATCGCCTGCGATTCCTATGCGGGCGCACCGGCGATGCAGATGGCCGATGTGGCCGAAGTCTTCCCGATGCTCGACGGCGCGAAATTGCGCGACGCGGTCGAAAAGCATCGCCCCGATTTTATCGTCCCCGAGATCGAGGCGATCCGCACCGAAGAGCTGATCGCGCTGGAGAGCGAGGGCTGGCGCGTCGTCCCCTCCGCGCGCGCCGCCGCGATGACGATGAACCGGGACGCGATCCGCAGCCTCGCCGCCGAAACGCTGGGCCTCACGACCTCGCGCTACCGCTTCGCCGAAAGCCTGGAAGAAGTGATCGCGGGCGCACGGCACACCGGCCTGCCGTGCGTGATCAAGCCGGTCATGTCCTCATCGGGCAAGGGCCAATCGACCGTCCACGCCGAAGCCGGGCTGGAGACCGCCTGGACCTATGCCGTCGCCAACATGCGCGGCGATCGGCCGCGCGTGATTGTCGAGGAATTCGTCGATTTCGATTATGAGATCACCCTGCTCACCGTCCGCACGAAGGAGGGCGTCCGCTTCTGCCCGCCGATCGGCCACACCCAGGAGCATGGCGATTATCGCGAGAGCTGGCAGCCGATGGCGATGTCGCCCGTCGCGCTCGCCGCCGCGCGGGACATGGCTCGCGCGGTCGTCGACGATCTCGGCGGCCATGGCATTTTCGGCGTCGAGTTCTTCATCAGGGGGGACGAAGCGATCTTCTCGGAGCTCAGCCCGCGCCCGCACGACACCGGCATGGTGACGCTGGTGTCGCAGGATCTTTCGGAGTTCGACCTCCATGCGCGCGCGCTGCTGGGCCTGCCGGTGGGCGAGATCGATGTATGTGGCCCTTCCGCCTCCGCTGTCATCCTCGCCGACCGCGAATCGACCGATTTCCGGTTCGAGGGCCTCGCCGATGCGCTCGCGGCCGGGCCGGGAGTGGACGTGCGAATCTTCGGCAAGCCTGCAACCCGCGTCAACCGCCGCATGGGCGTCGCGCTGGCGCGTGCAGACACGATCGAGGCCGCCCGGGCGCTGGCCGTCGAAGCGGCCGGCCGCGTCCGCATCCTTTATTCCTGAGCGTCCGGCTCCGCCGCCGCGTTTCGGGGCTCCTCCTCCGCGTCGCGCGTCACCGGGAAATGGCTGTAGCGGTCGATCGGACCGCCGGCGACGCCGATGTCGGGCCCGGTTTCCGGAAAATCGGAGCCAAGCTCGTCGCGGGCGCGGACGACGGCGCCGCGCATGTCCTCCTCGCTGCCGAAATACGGCGCGCGCCCGTCATAATCGGGGGGTGTGCCGGTCATGCCGCCTTGAGCGTAGCGGCCGCAATTCGCGCCGCAATCGGCGCCGTCCGGCCAACCATAGTCCGCGCTGACGCTGCGCGGCGGCGCCGGCAGCGCCTCGATTGCCGGCCGCGCGGGACGGATCACCGTTTCGTGGAAGGCGAGCGGATCGATCGCCGCGACCGTGTTGTTGCCGATCGCGACGCCGATCAGGATCGCGCCGATCGCCGCCGCGCCGATCGCCGGGAAATACCAGGGCGTGTCGAGCCGGCGCAGCACCGCCGCCTTCAGGCGGCGCCAGATGCGCTCAGGGAAGCTCTTGCGCCGCCGCGAGAACCTCTTCGGCATGGCCGGCCACCTTCACCTTGCGCCAGATCCGGCTGATCGTCCCGTCGCGATCGATCAGGAAGGTGGCGCGTTCAATCCCCATATATTTGCGGCCGTACATCGATTTTTCCACCCATGTGCCGAACGCCTCGCACACCGCGCCGTTTTCGTCGGCGGCGAGCTTGACGCGAAGATCGTGCTTGGCCGCGAATTTGGCGTGGCTCTTCGGGCTGTCTTTCGAAACGCCGAGCACCCATGTCCCGGCCTTCTCGAAAGCGTCGGCGAGCGCGGTGAAATCCTTCGCCTCGCGGGTGCAGCCGCTCGTGTCGTCTTTCGGGTAGAAATAGAGGACGAGCTTGTTGCCGCTGAAATCGGCGGGGCTGACCGCCTCGCCCTCCATGCCAATCAGGGTGATATCGGGAACCCTGTCGCCCTGGCGCACCATGTCGTCCTCCCTCGTTGCGCCCGCTCTGGCCCGCATGGCCGCGGCGGGCAAGCGCGAATCAGCCTGCCGCGACTTGTGCCCACAACGCCGCGACCGCGCCGCGGGCGCGATCGTGCGCCGCGATCAGCGCCTTCCAATCGGGCAGGCCGCAGGCGCGCGCGACCAGCGGGCGGCTCGGCGCCGGCGGAATCTCCGCGCCGGGCGCCATCAGCCGCTGCATGACCAGGATCCGGGTGAGCAATCGCAGCGCCGGATCGATGTCCGGGCCGACCAGCCCCGCTTCGGCGAGGGCGGCGAGCGCCACTTCGAGCCGCGGCGAAAGGCCGATGCCGTGGCCGAGCTGGAGCACATGGACGGCGAATTCGAGATCGACCAGCCCGCCCGGCCCGAGCTTGATGTCGAACGGACCGGCGGGCGGCTTGTGCGCGTTCATCTCGCGCCGCATCGCGACCGCATCGGCGACCAGCCGCGCCCGGTCGCGCGGGCGGCGCAGCGCCGCATCGACGACGCCCGCCAGCGCGGCCCGGCCCGCCGCCGATCCATAGACCGGGCGGGCCCGCGCCAGCGCCATATGCTCGAACGTCCAGGCCTTTTCGGCCTGGTAGGCGGCGAAGCTTTCGACGCTGATCGCGAGCAGGCCGTCGGTGCCCGAGGGGCGTAGGCGCGTGTCCACCTCGTAAAGCGGACCGGCGGCGGTGGCGACGCTGAGCGCGGCGGTGACGCGCGGCGCGAGGCGGTTGAAATAATCGGTCGCGCGCAGTGGCTTCGGCCCATCCGATTCGGCCTCGTGCGTGCCGCTGAAGAGATAGATGAGGTCGAGATCGGAGGCGTTGGTCAGCGCCTCCCCGCCGAGCCGGCCGAGCCCGAGGATGAGCAGCTCCGATCCCGGCACTCTGCCGTGGCGCGCCTCGAATGCGGCGATGGTCGCATCGGCGAGCACCGCGATCGCCGCCTCCGCGACCCTCGCATAGCCTTCGGCGACCTCGATCGGATCGCGCGCGGCGGCGACAAGCTGCGCGCCGAGCGCGAAGCGGCGCTCGTTCACGCCGCGGCGAACCCGATCGAGCAGCATTTCATAATCTTCGCCCTCGCGCCCGGGCCGGGCGAAATCGGCGGCAAGCGCGGCGACATCCGGCGGCGGCGAAAAGGCGCTGGCATCGATCAGGCCGTCGAGCAGTTCCGGCCGCCGCCCGATCTGCTCGGCAAGCGGCGGCGCGTGGCTCAGGATCGCGCCGAGCTGCTGGGTCAGCGCCGGCCGCGCCTCGAGCAGGCGGTAGAGGTTGATGCCGCTCGGCAGCTTTTCGACCAGGTCGCCGAACCGATTCATCGCCCGCAGCGGATCGCTCGCGCCGGCGAACGCTTCGACCAGCGCCGGCAGCATCGCTTCGAACGCCTCGCGCGCCGCCGGGGTACGCAGCGAGCGCGCCTTGCCCGACCGCCAATCCTCAATCCGCGCCCGCGCCGCCGCGGGATCGGCGAAGCCGGCCGCGCCGAGCGCCGCCGTCAGCGCATCGCCGCCCTGCGGCAGGCGGGGCGTAGCGCCGCCGCCGAGCCGGTCGTACAGCGCCGACACCCGCTCCACATGCGGGCGCAGCAGATCGAGCAACGCCGCGCCGTCGGGCAGGCCGTGGAGGCGCGCGACATTGTCGAGCGCGGCTGGATCGCGCGGCAATTCGTGGGTCTGCCGGTCCTCGACCATCTGCAGGCGATGCTCGATCGTCCGCTCGATCCGGTAGGCGGCGGCAAGGGCACCGGCCGTCTCCGGCGCGATCCGCCCGGCGGACCCGAGCGCCGTCAGCGCCGTCAGTGTCGCCGGCGCGCGCAGCTCCGGTTCGCGGCCGCCATGGATGAGCTGGTGGATCTGGACGAAGAATTCGATCTCGCGAATGCCGCCCTGCCCCCGCTTGAGATCGAAGCCGGGCCCGAACGTCTGACCGCTCGCATAATGGTCGCGGATCAGCCGGGTCATCGCCTGGATCTCGCCGATCGTCCCGAAATCGAGACTGCGCCGCCACACGAAGGGATGGACCGCGTCGAGGAAGTAGCGACCGAGCGCCGGATCGCCGGCGCAGGCACGGGCGCGGATGAAGGCGGCGCGCTCCCACGGCAAGGCGGAGGATTCGTAATGGCTAATCGCGGCGTCGACCGGCAGCGCGATCGGAGTCACTTCGGGCGACGGCCGGAGGCGCAGATCGACGCGAAAGGCATAACCGTCCTCGGTGCGGGCCTGGACGAGCTCGACGATACGGTTCGAGAGCCGCAGCGCCGCCTGCGCCGGCTCCTCGCTTGCCCGTCGCGGCAGCGTCTTGGGATCGTAGAGGAAGATGAGATCGACGTCGGAGGAGTAATTGAGCTCGCCGCCGCCGAGCTTGCCCAACGCGATGATCGCGAAGCCGCGCGGCGTTTCGCCAGGCATGCGCTCGGCCAGCGCCGCCGTCAGCGCCGCCTCCAGCGTGCGATCGGCGAGGGCGGAGAGCGCCGTCGTCACCTGCCCGAGCGTCAGCGCGCCGGCAAGATCGGCGATGCCGAGTGCGAGCGCATGCGCCGCGCGGGCCCGGCGCAGCGCCGGCGCCGGCGCCAGGCCATCCGATATTGCCGCCGCCGTCGCCAGCGCGCCGTCGAGATCGCCCGCCTCGAGACGCGCCGCGACCGCCCCGAAGCGTCCGCTTTCGAAGGCGAGGAAGGGCGAATGGGCGCGCGCGCGGATCAGCGCGGCGGCCAGATCACCATCTGTTCGTGTTTCGATCATGCAACAGGTCCGAACCGAAACCGCCACGCTCCGGCGGGATTTGCAACCCCGTTCGCACTCCGCACGTTAGGGCATTGTGGAAAAATGTGCTTCGAGTTCGGATAAGATGACCTATCGCCAATCGCGGCATTTCGTCCGCGCGTCGCCGCCGCGCGCCCATGCGGGGCTCGGCCGGGCGCTGCGCCGCGCCTTTCCGGTCGAGCGCGATGCGACGCTCGAGACGCTCGAGGATCTGCTGGGCCGGCTCGATTAGGTCCGGACCCTAATCCGCGTCCGGAGCGCGCTCGCGGCTCAGTTCGTCGACCTCGCCCATGATCGTCTGCAGGGCCGTCTTGTCGCTCGCCGGCGCATCGCGGCGCGACGGCAGCTTGCCGTCGGTCAGCAATGTCTCCAGCGCCACCCGCCCGCGCGCGACCCGGCTCTTGATCGTGCCGACCGCGCAGCCGCAGATTTCGGCCGCCTCCTCATAGGCGAAGCCGCCGGCGCCGACCAGGATCAGTGCCTCGCGCTGCGGCTGCGGCAGGTGCATGAGCGCGCGCTGCATGTCGCCAAGCTCGATATGCCGATCCTGGCTCGCCGGCGCGGCGAGCAGGCGCGACGCCGTGAGTTCGTCCCATTCGCCCTTGAAGCGGGCGCGGCGCATCTGGCTGAGGAACAGGTTCCTGAGGATGATGAAGGTCCAGGCACGCATGTTGGTGCCGGCCTGGAATCTTTTGCGCGCCGCCCAGGCCTTGAGCAGAGTCTCCTGGACGAGATCGTCGGCGAGGTCGCGGCTGCCCGAAAGCGAGCGGCCGAAGGCGCGCAGGTGCGGGATGACGAGCGCGAGCTGATCCTTGAACGCGGCGTCGGACAGGGGAACCGGTTCCCCATTGTCACGCTCGCCCGCAAGGGCCGGTTTCATGCCCGTCATGCAATCGCCTCGATTACGCTACTCGCCCGTCCTGCCGCCGCGCCATTGCTCGGCCGCGGCAAGGGCCTCGCAAGGATCAACGGAATACGAATATGATGATGACGAAGAGAATTACCACCAGCGCCGTCCCCCAGACGAGCACGTGACGCGCTATATTGGGGGTCGTACCGGCTCGGGCGTCGTTGGTGCCGATATGTTCGGGCTCTTCCGACATTGTCGCCTTTCCGCGTCAGTTCCATTCGTTACAGGCAAGCAACGCCTTCGGCTCCGGCCGGTTCCGCCCGATCAGGCGGGAACCGTCGCGGTGTCGAAGAAAAGCGCCTGGGCGATCTGGGCCTTCACCGTCGATCGCTGGAACGGCTTGGTGATGAGGAAGGTCGGCTCCGGCCGCTCGCCGGTCAGCAGCCGTTCCGGAAAGGCGGTGATGAAGATCACCGGCACGCTGAATTCGGCGAGGATGTCCTTCACCGCGTCGATCCCCGAGCTGTCGTCGGCGAGCTGGATGTCGGCGAGGACCAGGCCGGGCCGGCGCGCCAGCGCCTGCTGCACCGCCTCGTCGCGGGTGACGGCGACACCGGTGACGTTGTGGCCGAGATCGCGCACGATCGTCTCGATATCCATCGCGATGATCGGCTCGTCCTCGATGATGAGAACGTCGGCGCGGGTCTGCCGCTCGATCTCGGCGAGCGCCTCGGCGACCAGGGCCTCGACCTCGTCGCCCGATGCTTCGATCAGATAGCCGGCGTCTTCGGGCGTGAAGCCCTCCATCGCGGTCAGCAGCAGCGCCTGGCGCGGCAGCGGCGTGATCCGGGCGAGGCGCGCGTGGGCGATGCCCTCGGCATCGTTGCTTGCGGCATGGCCCGGCTCTTCCTCGACATTCGCCGATGACCAGATGGCGTGGAAGGTCTTGTAGAGGCCGAGCCGCGGATCGACGCCCGTCGGAAACTGGTCCGGCGCGGCGACGATCGCCTCCAGCGTCGCGCGCACGAAGGCATCGCCATGCGCCTGGCTCCCGGTCAGGGCGCGCGCATAACGGCGCAGGAACGGAAGATGGGGCCTGAGGTCGTCACCAAGCGACATATGCGTTTTTCCTTCTATCTCGTTCCGGGCGGAGTTAACGACGACGCCCGGCCCAAGGCAAGCCCGGGCCAGAGCGCGATCGTCAACCGATGTTCGGGCGAAGGCCCGGCCCCGCTTCGGCGCAAGGAGTGGAACCATCGGCGGAGTTTTTTGTTTCCAAGGCCACGCCTGGCGATTAATTCCATGCGCCACGGCGCGGTGCCTGTTCGGCGGGGACGGCTTGAGAAGTTGCTCTTGCGGTCGGTTGGGTGCGAGTGTTTGCAAGCGCGGCTGGCGCCGGAGGGGTAGGAAACGTTGAGCCTTCAGGACGACAGGGATGCCGCCACGCGCCGCCGCAAGCCCGCGTCGACTCCATCGGCATCGAAGCCCCAGCCTTCGCGTCGCAAGCCGCCGGCGGGCGATGTCGGCCGGGCGCTGCGCTCCGCTTATCACCAGGTCGTCGACGAGGACATTCCGCCCGAGATGATCGATCTGCTCGGAAAGCTCGGCTAGGGGCATTGTGATCGGACGGACGCGTTGACCCCCGGAGAGCATGATGTCCGCGCCTCCGGGTGGCACCGTCTCCCGACCGGCGCCAAGATGCTGCTCATCCTCGCGCTCGGCCTGCTCCCGCTCGGCGTCGCCGCGATCTATGCCTCGATCGGCAATGTGCGGGAGAATCGCGCCCAGGGGATCGTCCAGTCGCGCGCATTGCTCGCGGTCCATTCGCAGCGCCTCTCGCTCGCTCTATCGCACACCGCCTACACGATCCGCGCCGCGCGCGATGCGATCACCGAATCACGCGAGCCGTCCGGCATCTGCAAGCGCACGCTCGATCGGCTGGACCGGCTGCCGGAGCCGCACGGGCGCTTCGTCCTTTACGGTCTCGGCAACCAGCCGCGCTGCGCGTCGGCCGGCTATGCGCCGCCGCCGGTTCCGGCCGCGCCCGACGGTCCCGCCCGCGCCGAGATCCTGCCCGGCGGGGCGGGCCTGCGCGTCTTCTTCTATGACGGCGCCGGCGCGATCGAGGGCATTGCCGAATATGGTCGCGCCGCGATCGCCCGGGCGGTCGATACGCCGCCGCTCGACGGCCAGTTCGGGCTCGAGCTGATTCAGGACGGCCGCGTGATGCCGATCCGGGCGATCCCCTCGGGCGGCGCGCTCAACCACGAGATCATCGTCGAGGAGCCGATGGCCGGCGGCCAATATGCGCTGCGCCTGCACACGGCGATCGTGCCGCTGTCCTGGCTGGAGCTGCTCACGGTTCTCATGCCGGTGCTGATGTGGCTGTGGGCCTCGATCGTCGCCGGGCTGCTCGTCGAACGGCTGCTGCTGCGGCCGCTGCGGCGGCTGCACAAGGTCGTCGCCGCCTATCGCCCGGGCGATCCGCCGGTCGGCCTGCCAGCGGTGCGAAGCCCGGCGCTGGAGATCGGCGCGCTCGGCGCCGCCTTCGCCGAGGTCACGCGCACCGTCGCGCGCCACGAGGCCGATCTCGAGGCGGCCGTCGATCGCCAGACACGGCTGGTCCGCGAGGTCCACCATCGGGTCAAGAACAACCTCCAGGTCGTCGCCTCGTTGCTCAATCTCCATTCGCGCGGCTCGTCCGACGAGGCGGTCGCGGCGGCCTATGCCTCGATCCAGCGCCGGGTCGACGCGCTCGCCGTCGTCCACCGCAACCATTATACCGAGTTCGAGACCAATCGCGGCGTCGCGCTGAAGCCGCTCGTCTCGGAGCTCGCCGCCAATCTGCGCGCGAGCGCGCCCGCCAATGCGGCGCGAATGCAGATCCGGCTCGACATCGCGCCGCTCCACGCCACCCAGGATGTCGCCGTTCCGGTCGCCTTCCTGATCACCGAGATCGCGGAATTTGGCATGCTGTGCGATGCCGCCGACGTTTCGATCGTGCTGGAACCCGCCGACATCGGTCTCGCCCGCCTCACCGTCGCGGTGGATTCGCTTGCCGGCGGCGTCGAGTGCGACGCGGCGCTCACCGAACGGTTCGAGCGGATTATCTCCGGCCTCGCCCGCCAGCTCCGTTCCGCGCTCGAGCGCGACGAGGCGCGCGGCCTTTACGCGGTCACCCTCCACACGATCTGACCGCCCGACTTGACCAGGGCCGCGAACCTGCTCAATTTCCCCGCCTGATCAATCGATAAAAGGGGGAGTTTATCATGCGCTTTGCCGCTGTCGCCATTTCGATGCTGCTGGCCACCACCGCCACCGCCCAGGCGCCGAACCCGGCGCCCGCCCCCGCCCCCGATCGCTGGCATCAGGAAGCGCGCGACATCTATCGCGAAGCGGTGAACACGGCGACCGTGCAGGGTCGCGGCCAGGTGCCGGCGCTCGCCAACGCGCTGGCCGCGCGTTTCCGCGCCGCCGGCTTCACCGACGTCACCCTCCATCCCTATGACGTTGTCCGGCCGGACGATCATACCACCGCGCTGATCGTGCGGTGGCATGCCGCGCATCCGTCGGGCCACAAGGCGATGCTGCTGATGGCGCATATGGACGTGGTCGAGGCGCGCCGCGAGGATTGGTCGCGCGATCCGTTCCAGCTGGGCGAGGCGGACGGCTATTTCTACGGCCGCGGTTCGGGCGACGACAAGGTCGGCGTGACCGCGATCACCACCGCCTTGCTCCGCCTCAAGGCCGAAGGTTTCCAGCCCAATCGCGACATCATCGTCCTGTTCACCGGCGACGAGGAGACCGGCGGGCGCGGCGCCGAGCAGGCCGCCAACCAGTGGCTCGATACCTCGCAGATCGATTTCGCGCTGAACGCCGACGCCGGCGGCGGCGCGTTCCTCGCCGACGGCACGCTGCTGGGATTCGATATCCAGACCGCCGAGAAGGTCTATCAGGATTTCACGCTCACCTCGACCAATCCGGGCGGCCACAGCTCGCGCCCCCGACCCGACAATGCGATCTACGCGCTCGCCCATACGCTCGACCGGCTGGAACATTATCGCTTCGCGCCGATGCAGAACGAGACGACGCGCGCCTATTTCACCCATCGCGCCACCACCGCCGATCCCACGCTCGCGACGATGATCCGGCGCTGGCTCGCCAATCCGGACGACGGCGAGGCGGCCGACGCGATCGAGGCCGCGCCGACCGAGGTCGGGCTCACCCGCACGCGCTGCGTCGCCACCCGCCTCGCCGGCGGCCACGCCAACAACGCGCTGCCCCAGCTCGCCACCGCCAACGTCAACTGCCGCATGTTCCCCGGGGTCGATCCGGCGAGCGTGCTCGCGACCCTGCGCGCGCTCGGCGCGGCCGATCATGTCACGGTCGAGCCGGTCGACGTCGCCCATCCGTCCGGTCCCTCGCCGCTGCGGCCCGATGTCGTCGGCGCCTATACGGCGGCGGTCCATGCCCGCCATCCCGACGCCGCGATCGTGCCCAATATGAGCGCGGGCGCCACCGACGGGCTCTATTTCCGGGTGCGCGGCGTGCCGGTCTACGGTGTCGAAGGATCGTGGATCGTGACCCCGGTCGACGAGCGCGCCCACGGCCGCGACGAGCGGCTGCCGGTGCGCGCGTTCGACGAGGATATCGATCACTGGACCGACATGGTCCGCCGCCTGGCGAGCTGAACAGGAAAGCGAAAAAAATTTCCGGGAGGGGGAACCCGCACCGCCGCGGCTCGTTTTCAGCTTCGGATAGTGACCTTTTGCCCCCCCGCTCTCGCTATCCAGAACATGGACCCGGACGCGCCAACCTCCCCCCCCGGTAGCGCGTCCGGGTCCGATTTCGTTTGGGCGCCCCTCCGTTGCGACGGCCGGACCACGGTTTCGGAACCGGAATCACATCCGGGCTTTTAGCTAGGGTGCATGGATCGGCGCTGCGCCATCCGTGCGTCCCGTTGAAGGAGAGGGATGATGAAAGCTTTTCTGATGATCGTCGCGCTGGCGGGCGGCATGACGCTCGCGGCCTGCAACACCGTTCGCGGCGCCGGGCAGGACGTCCAGTCCGCCGCCAACGCCACCGACAATGCGATGCACGGCGAATAGCATAAAGGCCATTCGACCGCGCGGCCCTTCCTGCTAAGCAAGGGGCGCCGGGGAAGGGCTCGCCCGTCCGCGCGGCTCGCTCGGGGAGGGATTTTATGAAGGCCTTTTTGATGGTCGTCGCGCTGACCGGTGGCATGATGCTCGCCGCCTGCAATACCGTGCGCGGCGTCGGTCAGGACGTGCAGTCGGCGGCAAATGCCACCGACAATGCGATGCACGGCCGCTAAGATAAATCACGGAACGCCGCCTTCGGGCGGCGTTCTCGTCAGGCTTCGGCCGAGGGAGCGACGCGCGCGCGACGCTTTTCGGTGAACCAGATCGCGACCAGCGAGACCTCGTAGAGCAGGATCAATGGTCCGGCGAGCAGCAGCATCGAAAAGACATCCGGCGGCGTCAGCACCGCCGCGACCACGGTCGCGATCACCCAGGCATAGCGCCGCCCGCTCGCGAGCTGTCGCCGCGTCACCAGCCCGGCGCGCTCGATCAGCATCAGCAGCACCGGCAGCAGGAAGGCGACACCGAAGCCGAAGATGAAGTGCATCGAAAAATCGAGATAATTGCCGATCGCCGGCAGCGCCGTCTGCTGCACGCCGCCGATATTCCCCTGATAGCTCAGCAGGAAATGGAGGGCGAGCGGCATCGCGACGAAATAAGCGAGCGACGCGCCCATCAGGAACAGGAAGGGCGTCATGACGAGGAAGGGCAGAAACGCCCGTTTCTCGCGCTGATAGAGGCCCGGCGCGACGAACAGCCAGATCTGCATCGCGATGATCGGAAAGGCGAGCATCAGCGCGGCAAAAAAGGCGACCTTGATCTCGACGAAGAACGCCTCGAACACGGCGGTGTAGATGAGCTGGCGTTGCCCCGCCTCGACCAGTGGCCGCACCAGCAGGCCGAAGATCGGGCGCGCGAAATAAAGGCACACGCCGAACGCCGCGGCGAGCGCGACCGCGGCCCACAGCAAACGGCGACGAAGCTCGATCAGATGCTCGAGCAGCGGCGCCTTGCTCTTTTCGAGCTCGGCCTCTTCGACGGAGCGATCATTGTCGCTCACGACTCATGGTCCGGAACGGACGGCGCCGGCCGGCGCGGAACCGGCGGCGCGCCGCGCCGGGCGACGGGCCGTCGCGGTGCCGGAGCGGGCAGCGGCTTCATCACCGGCGCATCGGATTCAGGTGGCGGCGCGGCCGGCTTGCCGTTCAGCGTGCCCTCCCCCTCCGGCTTGCCCCAGTCGCTTTCCCCGGGCGGGGTCGGCGGATGCATTCGCATGATCCGCTCATTGTCCTCGCGCCACTTCTTTTCCATGTCCTCGATTTCGGATTCGCGGATCATCGCGTCGAAGCCGGAGCGGAAATGGCGCGCCATGCCACGCGCCTGGCCGACCCATTTGCCGACCGTACGCATCACGCGCGGCAGGTCTTTCGGCCCGATCACGACGAGCGCGACCAGAGCGATGACCAGAAGCTCGCCGGAATCGATTCCGAACATCGGGCCCTCCGGCGCCGGGGCTCGGCCTAGTGCCGGTCGGCTTCGCTGGCGGAGCCGCGCTCGGCCGGCTGTGCCTCGCTCGCGCGCGGCGCGGGATCGACTGTCCGCTCGTCGCTGAGGCGGCGCGGCGGCGCCGGCGGCTCGTCATCCTCGGCAAGCCCCTTCTTGAAGCTCTTGATGCCCTTGGCGACGTCGCCCATCAGATTCGAGACGCGGCCCGATCCGAACAGCAGCACGACCAGCGCGATGACGATGATCCAGTGGATTGGGGATCCGAATCCCATGAAAGAATCTCCTTGTGGAACCCGAATCTAGGCGTCTTCGCCGTCACTTTCCAGTTCGCCGTCTTCGCCGTCGGCAAGAACCAGCCTTTCGAGCGCCAGATCGACCGGATCGAGCAGCCCGGCCGCCTTCAGATCGTCGAGCCCCGGCAGGTCGCGTCGGCTCCTGAGCCCGAAATGACTGAGGAATTCCTGCGTCGTCGCATAAGTGAGCGGGCGCCCCGGCACCTCGCGCCGGCCGGCGGGACGCACCCAGCCCGCCTCCATCAGCACGTCCAACGTGCCCTTGCTGATCTGGACGCCGCGGATCGCCTCGATCTCGGCGCGGCTCACCGGCTCGTGATAGGCGATGATCGCCAGCGTCTCGACCGCCGCGCGCGAGAGCTTGCGGCTCTCCTCGCGCTCGCGGCGGAGCACGGAAGCGAGATCGGCGGCGGTCTGGAAATGCCAGCGCGCCCCGCGCTCGACCAGCTCGATTCCGCGCCCGGCATAATGGTCCCGGAGCTCGGCCAGCGCCGCCGGAACGTCCACGCCGTCGCCGACATAAGCGGCGATGTCGCCCGGCCCGAGCGGCTCCTTCGCGGCGAACAGGGCCGCCTCGACCGCGCGCACGCCATCGGAAATTTCCCTCACGCCGCCCTCACGTAGAGCGGCGCGAAATTGTCCTCCTGCGCGATCGCGATGCGGCCGAGCCGGGCCAGCTCCAGCGTCGCGACGAAGCTCGAGGCAAGCGCCGACTTGCGATATTCGGGATCCTGCGTCTCGGGCAGAAAGGCGCCGAGCTCGGTCCAGTCGAGCTTTGTCCCGATCAACCGCTCGAGCCGCTGGATCGCCTCGTCGAGCGTCATCACCGGCCGCCGCGCGACGATGTGGACGGCCGGCTCGCCGCGCGCCCGAATAATTCCGTAGGCCGAGATGAGGTCGTAGAGATCGGCCCGCCAGGCCGATCGGCGCACCACGGTCAGCCCCTCGGGCACCCCGCGCAGGAAGACGTCGCGCCCGATCCGGTCGTGCGCGATCAGCCGCGCGCCCGCCTCGCGCATCGCCTGGAGCCGCTGGAGCCGGAGCTGAAGCCGGGTCGCCAGCTCCTCGGGGCTCGGATCGACCGTCGGATCCTTGGGCAGCAGCAGGCAGGATTTGAGATAAGCGAGCCAGGCCGCCATCACCAGATAATCGGCGGCGATCTCCAGCTTGAGCTTCTTCGCATCGGCGATGAAGACGAGATATTGCTCGACCAGCGCCAGGATCGAGATTTTCGCGAGATCGACCTTCTGCGCCCGCGCGAGCGTAAGCAAGAGGTCGAGCGGCCCCTCCCAGCCATCGAGATCGAGCGTCAGCCGATCCGCGTCCGTGACCGGCGGGGCAAGCTCGAATGTCTCATCTTCGTCATCCACGCCGTCGAAACTAGAGCCTCGCAAGAGAGATGTCGAAGGGATTGAACGACTTTTCCACAACCGGGACTCGCGATTCGTACTGTCACAATCCTCCGCCAAAAGGGGCCGCACCGGAGCGGGGAAGCGGAGGCGGCCATGGACGTGGCGGGCAACATCCAGCCGGCGGTGAGCGCGGGCGAAGAAACGGCGGTCGATCGGGTCCGCAAGAACATCTCGAAATTCGATCGGTCAGTCGGTCCTTCGGGCGCGCCGCGACGGCGCTACCGCACGATCTGGATTTCCGACATCCATCTCGGCACGCGCGGCTGCAACGATGCGATGCTGATCGACTTCCTCGATCATGTCGACAGCGACACGCTGTATCTTGTCGGCGACATCATCGACGGGTGGCGCCTTCGCAAGCGTTTCTACTGGCCTGAGCGGCACAATGCGATCGTCCGTCGCGTGATGAAGCGCGCCAAGCACGGCACCCGCGTCGTCTACATCCCGGGCAATCACGATGAGATGTTCCGGCAATTTTCCGGCATGAACTTCGGCGGCGTCGAGATCCGCAAGAAGGCGATCCACATCACCGCCGATGCGCGCAAATTGCTCGTCCTCCACGGCGACGAGTTCGACGCGATCGTGATGGCGCACAAGTGGCTCGCCTTCCTTGGCGACGCCGCCTACGACATGCTGATGCGCCTCAACATCGTGGTGAACATGGTGCGGCGCCGGTTCAACCTGCCTTACTGGTCGCTCTCCAAGCACGCCAAGAAGAAGGTCAAGAACGCGGTCGAGTTCATCTCCCGCTTCGAGGAGGCGGTCGCGCACGAGGCGGCGCGGATCAAGGTGGACGGCGTCGTGTGCGGCCACATCCACACCGCCGAGGAGCGCCTGTTCGGCGACGTCCATTATTATAATGACGGCGACTGGGTCGAAGGCTGCACCGCGCTTGTCGAACATCGGGACGGACGGATGGAAATCCTCCACTGGGCCGACGAGATCGCGGCGCGCACCGCGGCCGAATCCGTTCCCGCCGCCCAGGTCGCCGCTTGAGGAAAATCCTCATCGTCACCGATGCCTGGGCGCCGCAGGTCAACGGCGTCGTCCGCACGCTCCAGTCGGTCCGCGCCGAGCTCGAAGCCCAGGGCCACGCGGTCGAGATGATCTCGCCGGACCTGTTCCGGTCGATCCCCTGCCCCACCTATCCCGAGATCCGGCTGGCGCTCACGGGGCGGAATGGCGTCGGCGCGCGGATTGCGGCGTTCGCGCCCGATCATCTCCATATCGCCACCGAAGGCCCCCTGGGGCTCGCCGCGCGGCGCTGGGCGATGAAGCGTGGATATGCGTTCACCACCGCCTACCACACCCAATTCCCCGATTACGTCGCCAGGCGCACGCACCTGCCGGCGAGCCTGTTCTGGCGTTACATCGCCTGGTTCCACCGGCCGGGCCATGCGGTCATGGTCTCGACCCGGACGCTCGCCCGCGAGCTTGCCGGTCATGGCATCGAACCGGCCAGGCTGTGGGGGCGCGGGGTCGATCTTTCGAGCTTCAGCCCCGAGGCGCCGCCGCATCCGGCCTACGGCGATCTGACGCGCCCGATCCAGCTCTATGTCGGCCGGGTCGCGGTCGAGAAGAATATCGAGGCGTTCCTCGAAAGCGCGCACCCCGGATCGAAGGTGATCGTCGGCGACGGCCCGTCGCTCGAAACGCTCAGGCGCCGCTATCCGGACGTGACCTTCCTCGGCGCGCTCAGAGGCGAGGCGCTGGCGGGCGCCTATGCCGGCGCGGACGTCTTCGTCTTCCCGAGCCGCACCGACACGTTCGGCCTCGTCATGATCGAGGCGCTGGCGAGCGGCACCCCGGTCGCGGCCTATCCGGTGCCGGGGCCGATCGACGTGCTGACTCCCGAGGTCGGCGCGATGGACGAGGATCTCGCTCACGCGACCGCCGAGGCGCTGACCCGCGACTCCGCCCGATGCGCGGCCTATGGGCGCGGCTTCACCTGGGCGGCCAGCGCCGCGCAATTCCTCGGCAATCTGACACCGATGCGCTCAGAGAGCGCGGCGCGGTTGCAGCCGATCGCCGACAGCGAGCAGCAAGCAAGCGCCGAGCTTGCCGAACAGCAGGGCCACCCCGCCTAGACTTCTGAAGAAGCTGGTCACGCCCATCGATCTCTCCCGCGTCGCGAGACGGTGGCGCTGCCTTATCCCTCTTTTGTGACGCCCATGCTGCAACCCGCCAGCCCTTCGCGTCGTTGAGTGTCCAGAACGAGCAAAGAGGGAGAGACCGCCGTGCTTGGAACCATCCTGATCATCGTCCTGATCCTGCTGCTGATCTGTTCGCTGCCGTCCTGGGGCTACAGCCGCGGCTGGGGCTATGGCCCGTCGGGCGGGCTCGGCCTCATCGTCGTTATCCTGATCGTCCTCGTCCTGCTCGGCCGAATCTGACGCCGAGGTCATTTGACAAAGGAGGGCGGCTGACCGAAGCCGAGGCATGATCCTGCCCGTTTCGATCGCGGCCGCCCTCTTCGCTTCGGCCCAGGCCGCGGCCGTCCCGACGCGCGAGATCGAGATCAGGTCCGCCTTCGAAACCGCGCTTTCGGGCCTCAACGACTTTATCCGCGATGACGATTATCCGGCGCAGGCGCGGCGCAATCGCGAGCAGGGGATCGTGCGCTTCCACATCGTCATCGGCACCGACGGGCGCGTCAGCGATTGCGCCGTGACCGGCCCGAGCGGTCACGCCTCCTTGGACGCGGCCACCTGCGCCCTCGCCCGCGATCGCTTCCGCTTCGTGCCGGGCCGCGACGAATATGGCCTGCCGACCACCGATCAGGGCGATTATGTGATGACCTGGCGGCTGCCGGGCTAGGCGTAGGCCAGCAGAGCATCGCGCTTGGCGGCGAGCGCGGCGAAATCGCCCGATCCGCTGCCCGTCCGCGCCATTGCCGCCGAGAGCCGGTCACGGGCCGCGTCGCTCATGCCCCCAAGCGCCCCGGCGACCGCCTCATTGTCCCCCAGGTCGCCCGAGCAGGCGAGCGCCACGTCGCACCCGGCGTTAACCGCATCGGCGGCGCGCGCGCCGACCGGGCCGGCAAGCGCCGACATGGCGAGATCGTCGCTCATCAGCAGTCCTTCGAAGCCGATCCGGCCGCGGATCACCTCGGCGATGATCGTCGGCGAGAGCGTCGCCGGGCGTTCGGCGTCCCAGGCCGGATAGAGGACATGGGCGGTCATCGCCATCGGCGCGCTCCGGCAGGCGTGGAACGGGGCGATGTCGGCGTCCAGCGCCTCCGCGTCCGCCGTCACGACGGGCAGTTCCTTGTGGCTGTCGGCCCCCGCGCGGCCATGACCCGGACAGTGCTTCATCACGCCGATGCAGCCGCCCGCCTCGAGTCCCTCGAGCATGGCCCGGCCAAGCGCGGCGATCCGCATCGGCTCATGGCCGAGCGCGCGATCGCCGATCACGCCATGTGCACCGGCCCGAGGCACATCGAGCACCGGCAGACAATCGACGTTGATCCCGACCTCGGCCAGCATCAGGGCAAGCGCCCGCGCGTTGGCGCGCGCCGCTTCGATCGCGCTCATCGGCGCCTTTTCATAGAGCGCCGCGAACCGGGCGCCCGCCGGAAAGGGCGGCCATTCCGGCGGCCCCATCCGCGCGACCCGTCCGCCTTCCTGGTCGATCAGGATCGGCACGTCGTCGCGCCCGGAAAGATCGCGCAGGCTGTCGGTCAGCGCGCGAAGCTGCGCCCTGTCCGCGACATTGCGGGCGAACAGGATGAAGCCGGCGGGATCCGCGGCGCGGAAGAAGGCGCGCTCGTCATCGGTGAGGAAAGGGCCCGAAAGCCCCAGGATCGCGGGGAGCATGGCTTTCCCCTACATCACCCCTCCCGTGGGAGGGATGGGGGAAATCATCCAACCACCGAACAATCCTCGCCGGCGATCCGCAGGCGGCGGCAGATGTCCGCCGCGCCGGGCCCGCCGGCGCGCAGCCGGTAGAGCGTGCGCCCGCCAGCCTGGACCGGGATCACGCTGTGATTGAGCGGCGCGAGATAGCGGAAGCGGCCGGAAAGCCCGGTCCAGGCGCGGTTCGCGCTGGCCTGGCTCGAAAAGGCGCCGAGCTGGATCGATCCGCCGCCGCCCGCCGCCGGCGCGGGTGTCGGAGCTGGAGCCGGAGCCGGGCGTGCCGGCGGTTGCGGCGCCGTGGCGGTGGCATTGGCCGCGGGTGCATTGGCCGCCGGACGGGCTACCGGGCGCTCCGGCACCGCGCCGGCGTTGAGCTGCGCCCGCGGTTGCGCGCCCTCGCTCGCGGCATAAGCGGTGTCGCCAGTGCCCTGGACGTTCATGCCGCCGGGATTGTCGGGCCGGACCTTGTAATCGCCCTGCGGCGCGGCGATGACCTCGCCATTGCCGCCCTCGCGGTTGCGGTTGCCGAGCCAGAACAGGCCGCCGACGATCAGCGCGATCGCGACGAGGCCGATGACGACCGAAGCGATCAGCTTCAGCGCCGATGGCCCCTCGCGCTCGTCATCCTCCTCGACCGCCTCGAGCCAGGGCAGTCGGTCATCCTCCGGCCCCTCGACCTCGAACGTATCGTCCTGGTCGATCTCGAATCCTTCGCCGGAGCTGTCGTCGGTCCCCCGCTTGCGCGCCATCACTGCATCTCCTCGACCGCCTCCACCCCCATGATGGCGAGGCCGTTTCGCACAACCTGCCCGATCGCTTCGGCCAATTCCAGCCGCGAACGTGTCAGATCGGGACGCTGGCCCAAAAGGAAACGCTTTTCGGGGTCGTCATTGCCCTTGTTCCACTGGGCGTGGAACGCGGCGGCGAGATCGCCGAGATAGAAAGCGATCCGGTGCGGCTCGTGGGCCGCCGCCGCGCCCTCGACGATGCGGGGGAACTGGGCGGCGAGCTTGACAAGATCGAGCTCGTCCGCGTCGAGCAGCGCAAGGTCCGCCTCGGCCGGAAGCTCGAGCCCCTCCTCCTTAGCCCGCCGCTGGAGCGACCGGATCCGGGCATGGGCATATTGGACGTAGAAGACCGGATTGTCCTTCGACGCCTCGACCACCTTGGCGAAATCGAAATCCATCTGCGCGTCGGCCTTGCGGGTCAGCATGGTGAAGCGGACCACGTCCTTGCCGACCTCGCGCACGACATCGGCGAGCGTCACGAAATTGCCCGAACGCTTCGACATCTTCACCGGTTCTCCGCCCCGGAGCAGCTTGACCATCTGGACGAGCTTCACGTCGAACGGCGTCCTGCCTTCGGTCAGCGCCGACACCGCCGCCCTGATCCTCTTCACCGTCCCGGCATGGTCGGCGCCCCAGATGTCGATAAGCTGGTCCGCCTCCTGCGCCTTCTGGAAATGATAAGCGAGGTCGGCGCCGAAATAGGTCCAACTCCCATCGGACTTCCTGATCGGCCGATCCTGATCGTCGCCGAACTGCGTCGCGCGGAACAAGGGCAGCTCGACCGGCTCCCAATCCTCCGGCGTCTCACCCTTCGGTGCCTCGAGCATTCCGTCATAGACCAGCCCGCGCTCGCGCAGCCACGCCTCGGCCGCCGCCGGCTTGCCCGCCGCCTGCAACTCGGCCTCCGACGCGAAAATCTCGTGGGTGATGCCGAGCAAAGCGAGGTCCGCCTTGATCATGACGAGCATGTCGGCGACCGCCTCGCGCCGGAACAGCGCCAGCCATTCGCCCTCGGGCTTGCCGACGAAAGCGTCGCCATGCGCGCGCGCCAGCCTTTCGCCGACCGGCTTCAGATAATCGCCGGGGTAGAGCCCTTCCGGGATCTCGCCGATATCCTCGCCGAGCGCCTCGCGATAACGCAGGTGTGCCGAGCGGGCGAGCACGTCGACCTGGCCGCCGGCGTCGTTGACATAATATTCGCGCCGCACCCGATAGCCCGCATATTCGAGCAGGCTCGCCAGCGCGTCGCCGACGACCGCGCCGCGGCAATGGCCCATGTGCATCGGGCCGGTCGGGTTGGCCGAGACATATTCGACATTCACCATCTGCCCGCCGCCGCGCGCCGAGCGCCCGTAATCGCCGCCCGCCGCGCGCAGCGCGCCGAGTTCGGCTTCCCAGACGGCGCGGGCGAGGCGCAGGTTGATGAAGCCCGGCCCGGCGATCTCGACGCTCTCCACCTCGCCGATCGCGCCCAGCTTGGCAGCGATCGACTCGGCCAGCGCGCGCGGGTTCATCCCGGCGCGCTTGGCCAGCACCATCGCCGCATTGGTGGCGAGATCGCCATGCGCGGGATCGCGCGGCGGCTCGACCGCGACCGCGCCGCGATCGATCCCGCGCGCCAGCACGCCTTCGGCTTCGAGGGCGTCCAGCGCATCATCGACGTGCGCGGCGAAACGGGCGTAGAGCGTCACGGCTTCTTTTCCGAGAGAGGATCAGGAAGGCGCGGCTCTAGACGAACGCAAGCGCCTTTTGAAGCGCGTCAAAAGCCTTCCGGCAAATCCGCCGGGCCGACCAGCTCCTCATGACGCCGGATCGCGTAGCGGTCGGTCATGCCGGCGATGAAGTCGCCGATCGTCCGCAGGGCGAGGACGGGATCGTCGGAGGCCGGCCGCCATTCCTCGGGAAGCCGGCGCGGATCGTCGCGATAGGCGGCGAACAAGGCGGCGAGCACGCCTTGGGCGACGGCGCGCACCGCCATCACCGGCGGCGCCTCGTACATATTGGCGTAGAGGAACGCCTTCAGCCGCCGCTCGTCGACCCGCAGCGCGTCGGAGAAGCCGACGAGCTGCCGCCCGGCCAGCCGCGCCTCTTCAGGATCGGCGATGCCGGCGGTGCGCCGCCGCGTCTCCTCGATCACGTCGTTGACCATCACCCCGATCATCTCGCGCACCAGCTCGGGCACGAGGCGCCTGGGCGCGACATCGGGGAAGCGCGCCGTCACCGCCGCCCAGCTATGCGCCACCAGCGGCACCTCGAGCAGGGCGTCGAGCGTGAACAGGCCGGCGCGAAGCCCGTCGTCGATGTCGTGATTGTCATAGGCGATATCGTCGGAGATCGCCGCGACCTGCGCCTCCAGGCCCGGCCAGGTGTCGAGCGCGAACGGGAATTCGGCCTCCGCCTCGGCGAGCGCCCAGGGCAATGGCGCCGTCGCCGGGCCGTTATGCTTGGCGAGCCCTTCCAGCGTCTCCCAGGTCAGGTTGAGCCCGGCGAAGCGCGGATAGGGGCTTTCGAGCCGGGTCAGCGTCCTGAGCGTATGGGCATTGTTATCGAACCCGCCCGCCTCCGCCATCGCCGCGTCCAGCACATCCTCGCCGGCATGGCCGAAGGGCGAATGGCCGATATCATGGGCGAGGCACAGGGCCTCGGTCAGATCCTCGTTGAGGCCGAGCGCGCGGGCGATCGCGCGGCCGATCTGCGCGACCTCCAGGCTGTGCGTCATCCGCACCCGGAAATGATCGCCGTCGGGCGCGACGAAGACCTGGGTCTTGTGGCGCAGACGCCGGAACGGGACGGAGTGGATGATCCGGTCGCGGTCGCGCTGGAAGGCGTCGCGCGGCCCTCTAGTGGCCCGTTCGCCTTCGCGATGATGGCGTCCGCGCGTCCGGCCGGGATCGGCTGCCAGGGCGGCGAGAGGTCGGCCGGTCGTCGTCGTCATCGCCTGCGCGTGTAGAGCGTCGGCTGTGCGCGGTCGATCCCCGATCGGCCGCCGCACGGCTGGACCGGCTGGTCGGGCGATCGTCGCCGGAATCGGCGCGAGCGCGGCTGGACCGCGTCGTCGTCCCGCCGCCGGTGGCGCCGCGTGCGCGGCCGGCGCGGGCCGCGCGCGCGGGTCCGCTGCCCGCGACCTCGTCCACCGCCTGCCCGGCGGGGCTGGTCCAGGCGAAGGCGGAGATCCGGCTGCCGAGCGCGCGCACGAAAGCCTGGGCGGCGGCGGCGGTGTCGAACGGACCGACCAGCAGCCGGCTGCTCGATCGCATCGGCGCGGTGAAGGCCGCGCGGTCGCCGAGCTGATCGGGCGCGTGGGCGCGCAGGCGGACGAATTCCGCGGCCAGATCGGCCTGGCCGGCGGTTGCGATCTGAACCCAGTGGCGGCTCGGATTGGCCGGCACGGGCGGGCGGCGCGGCACGGCGCGCGCGGGCGCCGGATGCACGCGGGCGGGCGCGGCCCGGGCCGTCGACGGGGGCGGCGGGCTGAGCTGGACCTCCGGCGGCAGCGCCTCGACGGCCGCCGCGACCTGAGCGAAATCGGACAGCTCGGCACGAGCCGGCGGCTGCGGCGCGGCCGCCGGCCCGCCCCCCGGCGCCAGCATGAATCCCGGAGCCGCATCGGCGGGCGCGGGTTCGAAACGGTGCGGGGGGCGGCCTTGCGGAGCCTCGGCCCCAGCGACGGTCGCGGCGGCGGCCGGCGGCGCGGCGGGCGCCGCCCCGCCCCGCGCGCGCAGCGCATCGGTCAGCGTCCGGCCGGGCGTGTGTTGATAGAGGCTGTAGGGTGTCGGCGGCTCGTTGGCCGGCGGATGATGGCCGGTGGCGGCGGGCGCGGCGGAGGCGATCCGCGGCCCGGTCCTTGGCGGCGCGGCGCTCGCCATCGCCGTCCCGCTCGAGGGGAATTCGCCGAAATGCACCGCCATCGCCTTTTGCGACGCGGTCAGCGTCGAGAGCCGCGCGAGGAACGGCGCCATCTGACCCGCCGTGCCCGGCGGCATCACCCGGCGCGCGGTATCCTCGGCCCCGGCGGCGTCCCCGGTCAGCGCGAGCACGAAGGCCTGCGCGCGCCAGGCGGCGCGATCGTTGCGGCGCAGTTGGGCGTCGATCGCCTGGAGCGCGGCATCGCGCTGGCCGCTGATCGCCAGCGACAGCGCCAGCCGGCGCCGCACCTCCGGCGCGTCATGCGCCCGCAGCGCCAGCCGGTAATCCTGCTGCGCCCGCGCCGGATCGCCAAGCATGTCGTAGGCAAGCCCCCGGTCGACGGCGATTTCGGCCTCGCTCCCACCAAGCGCGACGGCCTGCTGGAAGAAATCGAGCGCATCGCGCGGCTGTTCGGCCGCGACCATGACCGAACCCAGGCCGGCCTTCACCCGCGCATCGCGCGGCGCGATCTCGTCGGCGCGCGAGAAGAAGCCGAGCGCCGCCTGCGAATCCCCCATCTTCAACGCCTCGCCGCCCGCGCCGAGCAGGGCGTCGAGATCGCGCGGATCGTGCGCGATCTCGGTCATATAGCGCCGCAGGTCCGCGCCGGCATTCGGCGTCAGCGGCTGCACGATTGCGCCGGGCGGATAATGCGCCCGCGCGCGGGACGCATCCGCGTCGCTGTCCGTATCCTGCGCGGCCGCCGCGGTCCCCATGCACGCCAGAAATGCGAGCGCGCCCCCGCGCAGCGCAAGGCGTGTCCCCCGCCTCAACGATGAAGTCATCCCGCCGATAGACAGGCGCGAACCTGTCGCGGCAATGACCGGCGCGGCGCCGCTGCGGCCAATCGGTGCGTGAAGGCGATGAAGCGCGGGTGGGGCTGGAGCCCCTCCCCAGAAGGGAAGGGGCTCACTCAGCTACTGGTTGTTCTGCCGGTTGAGGAACCGGGGAATGTCGAGCGGATCGCGGGTCGATCGGATGCGCGGCCCTTCCTCGTCCTCGACCTGCGCCTTGGCGGCGCCGCGGGCGATGTTCGACATGCGCTCGAACAAGGTGCCGCCGCTCTCGCGCGCGGCCTTGGGCTCCGGCGCGGCGGCCTCCTCGCCGGGGGTCAGCCAGCTTCGCCGGCCGACATCCTCGGGCAGATCCTCCGCCGCGATCGGGTGCTCGGTTGGAGTCTCCTCGTCGCCGAGCAGCAGCTCGTCGCCCTCGTCCTCGTCGAGCGGCTGATCGAGCGTCAGCTCGGACGGCGCCTCGACCGGCTCGTCGATGAAGCTCACCGTCTCGTCCGCCTCGGCGGTCGCCGCCTCGGGCGGGGTCAGCACGATCGAAGGCTCCGGCGCGGGTTCGGCCGTCGGCTGAACCGCCGGCGCCTCGCTCCGCGCGGCCTCGCCGCGCGCGCCGGGGAAGGTGAAGACCTTGGCCTGGAGCGGCGTCGCCTGGGTGGCTTCCTCGACGTCGATGCCGGTCGCGACCACCGAGACGCGGATCTTGCCGTCGAGATCATTGTTGAACGCCGAGCCCCAGATGATGTTGGCGTCGGGATCGACCAGTTCCTTGATATGATTGGCGGCCTCGTCGACCTCCATCAGGCGCATGTCCTCGCCGCCGGTGATCGAGATGATGACGCCCTTGGCGCCACGCATCGAGACGCCGTCGAGCAGCGGATTGGCGATCGCCTTCTCGGCCGCCTCGATCGCGCGATTGTCGCCCGCGCTCTCGCCGGTGCCCATCATCGCCTTGCCCATCTCGCTCATCACCGAGCGGACGTCGGCGAAATCGAGGTTGATGAGGCCCGGCATGACCATCAGGTCGGTGATGCCGCGCACGCCCTGCTGAAGCACCTCGTCCGCCATCATGAACGCTTCCTTGAAGGTCGTGTTCGGGTTGGCGATGCGGAACAGGTTCTGGTTGGGGATGACGATCAAGGTGTCGACATGCTGCTGGAGCTCGGCGATGCCGGAATCGGCCGATCGGCCGCGGCGCGCGCCTTCGAAGCTGAACGGCTTGGTGACGACGCCGACGGTGAGGATCCCCCGGTCGCGCGCAGCCTTGGCGATGACCGGCGCCGCGCCGGTGCCGGTGCCGCCGCCCATGCCGGCGGCGATGAAGCACATATGCGCGCCGTCGAGGCTCTGCTCGATCTCGGCGAGCGCCTCTTCGGCCGCCGCCTTGCCGATCTCCGGCCGCGAGCCCGCGCCGAGCCCCTGCGTGATCTTGAGCCCGAGCTGGATCTTGCGGTCCGCCTGGCTGTGGTTGAGCGCCTGCGCGTCGGTGTTGGCGACGATGAAGTCGACGCCCTGCACGTCCGACTGGATCATGTTGGCGACGGCGTTGCCGCCGGCGCCGCCGACGCCGATCACACTGATCCGGGGACGAAGCTCGTCCACTTCCGGGCGGATGAAATCGATGCTCATACCAACGTCTCCCCTATCCCTTGCGCCTCGCGCGCCGGATATCCACTAAATGTCTTGCACGATGCGATTCCCGGGCGCGAGCGAAAAGTTAACCGGAACGTCACGTTTTCCCCAACTTTCTCAATATTGAGTCCGAAAAGCCGCAATCAGCCGCTGCACCATGTTGCCGCCCGCCTTCTCGGCCTCCGGCGCGGCGAAGCCGGTGCGCAGGTCGAGCTCGTCCGACGCCGCGAAAAGGGCGAGGCCGGCGAGCGTCGAGAAAGCGGGGCCGCTATGCGCCTCGGGCAGGCCCGGCATCGTGGGCCGGCCGACCCGGACCGCGCGGCCGAGCACGCCCTGGGCATAATCGGCGATCCCCTTCAGCTCGGCGCCGCCGCCGGTCAGCACGACCTGCCGGCCGAACGGCCCGGCGAAGCCGAGCGCCTTCAACGCCGCCTCGATCTCCGCGGTCAGATGCTCGAGCCGCTGGCGGACGACCGAGACGAGCTGGGCGCGGGTGATGCGCTGGGTCTCGATTCCCTCCTGATGGCCGGCAATCGGCGCCAGTTCGATCATGTCGTGATTGTCCCTGGGGCTCATCATCGCCGAGCCATAGAAACATTTGATCCGCTCCGCCTCGTTGCGGCGGGTGCCGAAGGCGGCGGCGATGTCGTCGGTGATGTCGTTCGCTCCGGTGGCGAGCGACTTCAGCCCCGCGAGCATCCCGCCGGCGAAGACCGAGACGTTGGTCACGCCCGCGCCCAATTCGACCAGCGCAACGCCAAGCTCGCGCTCCTCCTCGCTCAAACAGGCCCTGCCGGCGGCGACCGGCGAGGCGACGATGGCTTCAACGCCGAGATGGGCGGATCGGACGCACAGATCGAGATTCTTCACCGGCGACGGCTCGGCGGCGATGACGTGGATGTCGACCGCGAGCTTGTCGGCGTGGAGCCCGTTGGGCGTCTTGACGCCGTTCATGCCGTCGATCGTGTAGAGCGCCGGCATCGCGTGAAGGATCATCCGGCCTTCCGGATCGATCGAGTTGCGGCCGGTATCGAGCAGTGCCTGGATGTCCTGGTCGGCGATGCGCCGTCCGCCGATGCCGACCTCGACGCCGGCGACGTTGCTGACCAGTCCGCCGGCGGCGAAGCCGACGAAGACCTGGTCGATATTGGTGCCGGCGATCCGCTCCGCCTGCTCGACCGCCTCGCGGATCGCAAGCTCGCTCTTCTCCATGTCGGCGATGAAGCCGCGCTTGACGCCCTTGCTCTCGCGCTGGCCGGTGCCGAGGATGCGAAGGCGCCCTTCGCCCGCCGGCTCGGCGATCAGCGCCGAGACCTTGGACGATCCGACATCGAGCGCGGCGACGAGGCTGCGGGCCGGGGCAGGGGTGGGCCTACGCATCAGATCGTCCTCGACAGGTCTTGGGGCATCTGGCTCGGATCGGGATCGGCCAGCACCGGAACGGTGGAGCCCGGCTCGCGCGAGACCCGCACGATCACCCGGCCGGGGATACGCATGTCGAAGCGCACCAGGCCGCGGCCGAGGAGCTGGGTCTGCTGGTCCATCGCCGCGAAACGCTGGATCGCGCGGCGGGCCGCCTCGCCGCCTTCAGGCAGGCTCAGCGTCTCGCCGGTCTGGAAGCGCACGTCCCAGCGCCGGTCGCCGATCCACGACGCGCCGGTCACCTGCGGCTTCAGGCGCGGCGCGGCGGCGAGCAGGCCGCCGAGATCGCCGAGATGGCGGTTGGCCGCCGGCCCGATGACGAGCGGCAGATCCGGCATCGAATCGACATGGACCCGCTCCAGGATCGCGCCTTCTCCATCGACGAGGCTGAGCTGTCCGCCATGCTGCCAGATCGCCGCCGGCACCCGCTCGACGATGTCGACGACGAGCGTGTCGGGCAACCGCCGCGACACCCGCGCATCCTTGATCCAGCCGAACCGGAGCAGCCGCTCGCGGGTCGCCGACAGATCGACCAGCGGCATCGCCATCGACGCCTGATCGAAGGCGATGTTGTAGACGGCGAGGCGCGGCACCCGGTGGGCGCCGTTGATCTCGACCCGGCGCATGGTGAAGCCGGCGCTGCCGATCCCTTCGGCGATCGCGGTCCCGGCCATTTGCGGCAGCCGGAAGCTGAAGACCAGGGCGAGCGCGACCGCGATCGTGCCGAGCCCGAGCAGCCAGCCGATCACGCGCCGCCCGGTCCCGGGCGCGAAGCCCAGCGATTCCAGCATCTCGGGCTGCTTCTTGCGGCGCGTGTTGACCGAGCGCGACGAGGTCCGCGCGCGCGGCCGCGCCGCATTGCCACGGGCGACCTTCGCGCTCACAGCGCCGCCTCGACGATCCGCTCGACGAGCGTCGCATAATCGATGCCGCGCGCCTTCGCCTGCTCGGGCACGAGGCTCAAGGGCGTCATCCCCGGCTGCGTGTTGACCTCGAGCAGATAGAGACCACCGACCCCGCGCGCGTCGTCCCAGCGGAAATCCGAGCGCGAGCAACCCCGGCAGCCGAGCAGCCGATGCGCCGCCAGCGCCATCTCCAGGCAGGCGGCGCGGATGGCGGCGGGAATGTCGGCCGGGCAGACATGCTCGGTGAGCCCGTCGGTATATTTGGCGTCATAATCGTAGAAGCCGGATCTGGGGCGAAGCTCGGTCACTTCGAACGCCTCGTCGCCCAGCACCGCCGTGGTCAACTCGCGTCCGGGCACGAACGGCTCGGCGAGCAGGCGATCGAATTCCCGCCAGGGGCCAGCAACGTCGCGGCCGATCGGGTCGCCGTAATTGCCGTCGGCGGTGACGATCGCGACGCCGACCGACGAGCCCTCGTTGACCGGCTTCAGCACATAGGGCCTCGGCAGCGGATCGGCGGCGAAGAGGCTCTCGCTCGCGACGATCCGGCCTTCCGGCATGCGGATGCCGTGCGGCACCAGCACCATCTTGGTCAATTCCTTGTCGATCGCGATGACCGACGTCTCGAGCCCCGAATGGGTATATTTGAGACCCATCAGATCCATCAGGCCCTGGACCGACCCGTCCTCGCCCGGCGTGCCGTGGAGCGCGTTGAAGACGATGTCCGGCGCCGCCTCGCCAAGCCGCTGCGCAACATCGCGGCCCATATCGATCCGGGTGACGCGGTGCCCCCGGCTCTCCAGCGCGTCGGCAACGCCGTTGCCGCTGGTCAGCGACACCTCGCGCTCGGCCGACCAGCCACCCATCAGCACCGCGATGTGGAGGCTTTTCACCCGTCACCCCCTGCCAAATACAATGCGGGCTGGAGGTCCCGAACCTGCTGGTCGCAGCCCTTGTCCCACGGAAACAAGTGGTCCCGCGCCCCCGGCCAGACGAGCTGGATCGCGCGATCTAAGGCGCGCCCAGTCCGATGCTGCTCGTACCAGATGGCCGAGTTGAGATAGTCGCGGATGATGAACCGGGTCGCCACTTCTCTACTGACGACTTTGTGGCCTCTCAGCAGACCTTCGATTTCCACGCCATCGGAAAGGGCCAGGCCGGCTTCGCACTGATCAAGCGTCTCATTGATCATGAACGTCATCATATCGGCAGACAGCCCGAAGACGATGACCTCGGGCTGACCCGATGTTTCCGTGAAGCCGACGGAGTAGGCAAAAGGGGGATCCTGCTGATCGGGATCGATCACGACATTGATGTGGCATCCGGTATTGGCCACGTTGTCCAGGATATCCTGTTCAAAATCACTGAGGGCTTGCGGCGAGGTCACGCTGTGACCCCCACGCGCTGGATTTCCCATTCGAGCATCACGCCGCTGTGGGCGAGGACGCGTTCTCTGACCGCTTCGCCCAGAGCTTCGATATCGCCCGAGCTGGCGCCGCCGAGGTTGAGCAGGAAGTTGCAATGCTTCTCCGACACCTGCGCGCCGCCGATACGGAAGCCGCGCAGGCCCGCTTCGTCGACCAGCTGCCAGGCCTTGTGGCCCGGCGGGTTCTTGAAGGTCGAGCCGCCGGTGCGGCTGCGCAGCGGCTGCGAGGCCTCGCGCTCGGCGGCGATCCGGTCCATCTCGGCTTGGATTGCAATGGGGTCTCCGGCCTGCCCATAGAACGTTGCCGCCACCACGATCGCGTCCGCCGGCAAATCGGAGTGGCGATATGAATACCCAAGCGCATCAACGTCCACGGTGCGGACTTCTCCAGATCGAAGAACGACCGTCGCATCCACAAGGATGTTCTCGACCTCTCTGCCGTAGGCTCCAGCATTCATCTTGACCGCGCCGCCAACCGTCCCGGGAACGCCTCGAAGAAACTCCATTCCAGCCACGCCGTGGTCACGTGCGGTGCTTGCAACAAGGATACCGGATGTACCCGCCCAGCACAGCAGATAGGCGCCATTCGCTGCGGACTCGAAATCCACGCCAGAAAAGGCTTTGCCGAGCCGCACAACAACACCCGGTATGCCACAGTCGCGCACAATCAAATTCGAGCCCAACCCCAATGGAAACACCGGCACGGCCGGATTAAGGGCTCGCAGGAAAGCCGTAAGATCGTCGAGATCCGCCGGCTCGAACAACCACTGCGCCGCCCCACCCGATTTGAACCAGACGAGCGGCGCGAGCGGCGCGGCGGCGGTGAGGCGCCCGCGCACGGCGGGCATGTCGATGACGGCGCTCACGGGAGCACGCTCCCACCAACCTTCGCTCGTCCCGAGCGTAGTCGAGGGGCGCATGTGATGAGTCCGTGCCAGCGCCCCTCGACTTCGCTCGGGACGAACAATGTGGTTGACGTGAGGAGACAGCCGCCCCTCATGCGGCCGTCCTCGCCTTGCACAGGCCGTCGGCGAGCGCCGCCGCCCATTTGGTGATGTCGCCGGCGCCGAGGCAGATCACCATGTCGCCGGGCGCGGCGAGGTCCTTGAGGCATTGGCAGACGTCGTCGAAGCTGTTCACCGCATGGGCGCCGAGATGGCCGCGCTCCTTGAGGCCCTCGACCAGAGCCTCGTGGCTGACCCCCTCGATCGGCGCCTCGCCGGCGGCATAGACCGGCGCGACCAGCACGATATCGGCATCGTTGAAGGCGCCCTGGAAGTCTTCCATCAGATCATGAAGCCGCGTGTAGCGGTGCGGCTGGACGACCGCGATCACCCGGCCTTCCGCCCCTTCGCGCGCGGCCGAGAGCACCGCTTTGATCTCGACCGGATGGTGACCGTAATCGTCGATGATGGTGACGCCGCCCACTTCGCCAACCTTGGTGAAGCGCCTTTTGACGCCCCCGAACGCCGCGAAGCCGCGCGCGATCACGTCGTCCTCGATCCCCATCTCCGCCGCCACGCCGATCGCGGCGAGCGCGTTCGAGACGTTGTGGCGGCCGGGCATCGGCAGCTCGATCCCAATTATCGTTCGCGTCTCGCCGGCGCGGTCGCGAAGCGTCACGTCGAAGCGGTTGCCGCCGGGGAAGGGCTGGACATTCTCGCCGCGCACGTCCGCCTGGGCGGCGAAGCCGTAGGTAACGATCCGCCGGTCGCGAAGGCGCGGAATGATCGACTGAACCTCGGGATGATCGACGCAGAGCAAGGCGGCGCCGTAAAACGGGACATTCTCGACGAACTCGACGAAGGCGTCCTTGACCCGATCGAAGCCGCCATAATGATCGAGATGCTCGGGATCGATATTGGTGACGACCGCGATCGTGCCGTCGAGCCGCAGGAACGAGCCGTCGCTCTCGTCCGCCTCGACCACCATCCACTCGCTCGATCCCAATCGCGCGTTGGAGCCATAAGCGTTGATGATGCCGCCGTTGATCACGGTGGGATCGATCCCGCCCGCGTCGAGCATCGCCGCGATCATCGATGTGGTGGTCGTCTTGCCGTGCGTTCCGGCCACCGCGACGGTGGATTTGAGCCGCATCAGCTCGGCCAGCATCTCGGCCCGGCGGACAACCGGAATGCGCCGTTCATAGGCCGCGACGACCTCGGGATTGTCCTTGCCGATCGCGGTCGAGGTCACCACCACCGCCGCCTCGCCGAGATTGTCGGCGCTGTGGCCGATCGCGACCGGAATGCCCTTGGCGCGCAGCCCCTCGACGACATAGGATTCGGCGACGTCGGACCCCTGCACCTGATAGCCAAGGATCTTCATCACCTCGGCGATGCCCGACATGCCGATGCCGCCGATACCGACGAAATGGATCGTGCCGATGTCGGTGCCGACCCCTCTCATCGGATTCCTCCGATGAGAGGCCGCGCATCCTGAGCCTGTCGAAGGGTCATGCCAGGGCTCCTCCGGGGATCGGTTGGAGCACGTTCTCGCGCACAGGCTGATATTCGACCCCACCGTCGCTCCCGACGCGCTCGACCAGATCGGCGAGCGCGCGCGCCGCGTCGGGCTTGCCGAGCGCCCGCGCCCGCGCCGCCGCATTGGCGAGCGCCTCGGGATCGAGCGCCAGCTTCTGCATCTGCTTGGCAAGCTCGACCGGCGTGAACTTGTCCTGCGCGATCATCCGCGCGCCGCCGGCCTTCGCCATCTCGCGCGCATTGGCGCTCTGATGATCGTCGGTCGCGCTGGGGAGCGGGATCAGGATCGCCGGCCGCCCCGCCGCGGTCAGCTCGGCGATGGTCGAGGCGCCGGCGCGGGCGATGACGAGATGTGCCCAGGCGAGCCGCGCGGGCAGATCCTCCATGTAAGTCGCAAGTTCGGCCGGGATGCCGAGCTGGGCATAGCGCGCGCGGACCCGGTCGATATCCTCTGCGCGGCATTGCTGCGTCACCTGGAGCCGGCGGCGGAAATGCTCGGGCAGCATGGAAAGGCCATCGGGGACGACGCTGCCGAGGATCGTCGCGCCCTGGCTGCCGCCGGTGACGAGGAGGCGGAAGACGCCGTCGCCGTCGAGCGCCGGAAACGGCTGCTCCCGAAGCGCCACGACCTCGTCGCGCACCGGATTGCCGACGAAATCGACCTTGTGCCGCGCCTTGGCGGGCAGCCGCTGGACCTCGGGATAGGAGGTCGCGATCGCATCGACGCGCGATGCCACGAGTCGGTTCACCCGGCCGAGCACCGCATTCTGCTCGTGGATCAGTGTCGCAACCCCATCCTTGCGCGCCGCGAGCAAAGCGGGAAGCGCCGGATAGCCGCCGAAGCCGATCACCGCCGACGGCCGGAACGTCTCGTAGAGCCGCAGCGCTATCGCCCGCCCGGTCATGATCGCCTTGCCGGCGCGCAGCCAGCCCAACGGCCCGCCCGCCAGCCGCCCGGCCGGCAGGACATGGACCTGGACCTTGTCGAACAGGCCAGGGATGCGCGCGCCGCGATCGTCGGTGATCAAAGCCACCCGATGGCCGCGCGCGAGCAGCTCCTCGGCCAGCGCGTGCGCCGGCACCATGTGCCCGCCGGTCCCGCCGGCGGCCAGCACATAGTGCCGCGAGAATCCATTCACTTGAGCCCGCTCCACTTCACGACATAGGGCGAGCGATCGAGATAGGGGTTTCGCCGGCTGAACGCGAGCAATAGTCCGAAGCCGATGGCGAGCGCGATCATCGACGATCCGCCATAGGAGATGAACGGCAGCGTCATGCCCTTGGACGGCGCGATATGGACGTTGACCGCCATGTTGATCAGCGCCTGCATCCCGAACTGGCAGACGAGGCCGGCGGTCGCGAGCACGATGAACTTGTCCTCTTCGTTCAGGAGACGGATCAGCACCCGGGCGACGATCGTCATGTAGAGGATCGCGATGGCGAGGCAGGCGATGATGCCGAATTCCTCGCCGATCACCGAGAAGATATAGTCGGTGTGCGGCTCGGGCAGCGAGAATTTGCGCGTCCCCGCCCCCGGCCCGACCCCGAACAGCCCGCCGGCGGTCAGCGTCCGCAGCGCCGAGACGACCTGGTAATTGTCGCCTTCGGAAAAGAGGAAGCCGTCGATCCGCTGGGTCGCGACCGGATAGAGGAAATAAGCCGCGACGACCGCGACCAGTCCGCTCGCGCCGAGGATATAGAGGAACCGCATCGGCGCGCCCGACAGCAAAAGGAGCAGCACCCAGGCCGAGACGAAGATGATCGTCTCGCCGAAATTGGGCTGCATCATCAGCAGCACCGCGACGATGCCGGTGCAGGCCGCGGTCAGCGGCACGACCGGCAGCGATTTGTCCTTGTCCTTCAAGGACAAGAGCCAGGCGATCGAGACGATGAACAAGGGCTTCAGGAATTCCGACGGCTGGAACTGGGTGAAGCCCAGCCAGATCCAGCGCCGCGCCCCGTTCACCTCGTGGCCGAGGATCGGCACCAGGAACAGGCAGATGGTGAAGACCAGGGCGCCGACCAACGACAGCCGCCGCGCGCTCGGCTTGGGCAGCATCGAGACGCCGATCAGGACGGGAAGCGAGACAAGGATCCAGACCAACTGGCGATAGAAATAATAAAGCGGCGGGAAGCTGACGCCGGCGCCCGAATAGCGCACGCCCGCGGCCGGCGAGGCGGCGGCGACCGCGATCAGCCCGATCGAGATCAGCACCGCGACGAGCAGCAGAAGCACCTTGTCGATCTCCCAGAACCAGCGCCCGATCGCGCTCCGATCCGATCGCCCGAGCCGCGCCGCCTTGCCGTGCGCCTGCGCCGCGTTCGTGCTCATAACCCCTCCACCAGCGCGCGGAACGCATCGCCGCGCGCCTCATAATCCCTGAACTGGTCGAACGACGCGCAGGCCGGGGAGAGCAGCACGACCTCCCCCGCCACCGCCGCATCGGCGGCCGCGCTCACCGCCCGCTCCAGCACGTCGCACTGCCGGACCGGCACCTTGCCGTCCAGCAGCCGCGCGAACATCGGCCCCGCCTCGCCGATCGTATAGGCGGCGCGGACATGGCCAAGCTGATCTTCGCACGGCCCGAGGCTCTCGGTCTTGGCGCGCCCGCCGACGATCCAGTGGATATGCGGGTAGGCCGCCAAGGCCGGCGCGGTCGAGTCGGGGTTCGTGGCCTTGCTGTCGTTGACGAAGAGGACGCCATCCTTCTCCCGCACACGCTCCATGCGGTGCGGCAGGCCGGGATAGGTGGGGAGTGCCTCCTTTATGACCTCTACTTCTATTCCAAGCCATTCGGCCGTCGCGACCGCGCAGCCGACATTTTCGAGATTATGAGGCCCCTTGAGGGACGGCCATTCGATCTCTGGATCGACATAATAATCCAGGTAATCTCGCGCGAAACTTTGATGAACCTTGCCGGCCCGATCACTCCATGCACGTTCCGAACTCGGTGATCCTCCGAAGACCGCAAGATTTAACGGGCCTTGCATTTCGAACAGTCGGAACTTGGACGCCTCGTAGGCATCAAAACCGTCATACCGATCGAGATGATCTGGCGTCACGTTGAGCAGCACCGCAACGTCGCAGTCGAGGCTGTAGGTGAGGTCGATCTGGTAGCTCGACAGCTCAAGCACATAGACGCCGCCCTCCGGCAGCGGGTCCTGGCCAAGGATCGGCAGGCCGATATTGCCGCCCATCGTCGTCGGCACGCCGGCGGTCTTGAGGATATGGTGGACGAGCGCGGTGGTGGTGGACTTGCCGTTGGT
>Ga0164241_10000396_pt1 | contig 84471 bp, 72 predicted proteins | sample OricomyardsoilBY_FD_108780 | JGI IMG/M metagenome (GOLD analysis project Ga0164241, IMG submission 108780) | Backyard soil microbial communities from Emeryville, California, USA - Original compost - Back yard soil (BY) | ecosystem: Environmental > Terrestrial > Soil > Unclassified | place: USA... | reverse complement strand
GCGGTGTGCTCGTACCGCTGGTGGAGGTGGGAGCGCTGGGCACTTCCGGTGCGGGCGCGCTCGCGGTGCGGATCGGCGCGGCGTCGATCGATGCGAGGTCAGCGGTCGGTTGCGTCGCGGCGCTGTCTTCCAAAGCGCGCAACGTGCCGAACGCGGGCCCGCCCAAAGCGGTTTCGAGCTGCGCGTAGAGCGCGTCTTGGTGCGCTTGGTGAGCCGCGTCGCGCAAGAAATCATTGCGGTACGCGGTCACGCTCACACCCGCGAGCAGAGCAACGGCAATCAAGAATTTACCAAAGCCACCACCAGCGCGTCGCGCGCTCGGCGGTGGGAAGTGACTCACCACCAACGGACGCACGCTGTTCATCACCGGCGCAGCGACGGGCGCGGGCGCCGGAAAGCTGAGCGGAGCCGCGTACGCCACGGTTTTGGCGTATGCCGGCGACCTCGCTTGTACCGGCTCCGGATAAAACGAAGCCGGCGCGAGAGACTCAGGCCGCGCGGGAGGCGGTGCAGGACGAACGGAAGGCGTCGCATGGCTCGGTGCGGGCGCTGCAGGGCGAACGGACGGAGTCGTAACCGTAGGCGCCATCACGACCGTTCGCGTCGGCGGTTTCGGCGGCGCGCGTTTCGGCGCAGGTGCGGGAGCGGGCTGCTCATCCAGTCCGGCGATGATCCGCAGTGGCTGCCATTCAGCCATGCCCGTTTGCCAAACGTTGGTCTCGGAATCCACTAAGGACAGCCGGAACAGATCATCCAGCTGCTCGAGCGTGACGACTTTGACGTCATCTGCTGCGAGTTGGACGTGCCACTTGTCGTCCGCGATTGGCGGAGGGTTGTGTACCGACCAATCGTCCCAGCTAACGGCTTCGGCCCTCATGCCCGCCAATTTAGCAGCGGAATGATCTCTACCCAAGCAATTGCTGCCCTAAAGCAGGTCACTTTTCTTCGCGACTCGAATTTTGAACGCAAGAGTGCTCGCTAAGCGTTCAGTGTGGCGGAGCTTGGCGCTGGCCAAGCCGCCTCAGAGAAAGTAGCTCTGAGTACATGGCTCGCAAAGCTGCTTGGGAAGACCTGGCCGACGCCGACCTCGGACCGTACGGAAAATCGCAAGGCACACGCTGGGGGCGCGTGTTCGGCGGCTTGCTCTTCGTCGCGGTCGCCACGTTCGTCGCCGCGTACTACCTGCCTCTCTACCGCTCCCATCAAAAGCTCGGCGAACAGTATCGCGAGCTCGGTCAACGCGCGCAGGGCCTCTCGGACACGGTGACCAAAGTGAAACTCGAGCTGAAGGCAGCCAGCGAGAGCCGAGACCAACTACAGGCCGAGCACGATTCGCGCGAAAACGCGAAAAAGGCCACGAGCGATCAGCAAGAGCGAGCAAAGGGAGCGCTTTCGACCAAGCTCGACAAGTTCGTGAAGAAGGGCAACGCCGCGCTGCTCGCCAGCGGTGGCTCTTTGTTCGTCGCGTTCGACAGCGCGTTGCTCTTCCTGCCGCAAAAACTCGAGCTCACGCCCACGGGGCGCGCACTCTTGTGCGACGTGGCCAAGACCAGCGAGGCCAAGGCCTTTACCGTGCGCGCTTCACTTCCGCCGGGTTCCGTCATTCCACCGGCTTTGGCGGCGACCTACCCAAGCTCATGGGCGTTGAGCGCCGGTCGCGCCGCGGCAGTTGCACAAGCGCTCGAGCAGGCCTGCGCTGTTCCGGCTGCGGCACTCAGCGCGATCGGTAGCGGAACCCAAGCGCCACGGGCCGGCCTCAAGCTGACGGGCGACCCAGTCGAGCTCGAACTCGGACAGAGCGTGCACTGAGCAGCACGGGTGCTTCAAACGCCAACGGCCGCCCTCGGTATCGAGGCGGCCGTTGCGCGTTTCCTAGGTGGTGGAGCCTATCGGGATCGAACCGATGACCTCCTGACTGCCAGTCAGGCGCTCTCCCAGCTGAGCTAAGGCCCCAGGAGGTGCGGCTACTTACACACAAACTTCGCGGATGGCGAGGGCTTTCGCCGAAAAAATCGGCGAGGGCCCTAATCGCGGGGGGCTGGCACCGGAACGTGGCCTGGCGGCAAAGCTGTCCCAGGACGCAGGCTCGGAACCGTCCGTCTGGCCGATTGAGCAGGCGCTGCCGGCACGGCGGGCGCGGCGACCGGTGCAGCGGCCTGTACGTCCGACTCGGCCGGCTTATCGTCGGAACCGAGCAGCAAGAACACACCCACGGCGGCCAACAACAAGCCGCCACCCAAGAGCGGTAGCCAGGCCGGCGAATGCGGCTCATCCGGCGGAAAGTCGTCCGAAGTCGTCTCGTCGTGGTGGTCGTCGTGACCGGCGTGGGAGTCCGCGCCAGCGTCGTGGTGGCCATGGCCGCTCATGGCCGGCTTATGTCGTGGTTTTCCCGCTAAAGCAAGTCCGCCGCGGGCGAGTGGGGCGAGCAAGGGGATTGGGGCGATCGAGATCCAGCATCGCAGCTCGAAGTGCGCCCTGTTCCTGGCGCGGGCATCCACCGAACTCGCTAATTTGGGGCCGCGCGTGCAAATCGGTATGGTTGCGATCGAACCCTGATGGCTCAGCAACAGCAACGCTACAAAGTGCTCGAGAAGATCGCCTCGGGCGGCATGGCCGAGGTCTTCCGCGCCGAGAGCGCTGGTCTCGAGGGGTTCAAAAAGACGGTCGCGATCAAGCGCGTCTTGCCGCACCTGTCGGAGAAGAAGCAATTCATCGGCATGTTCTTGGACGAGGCGCGCGTCAGCGCGCAGCTCTCGCACTCGAACTGCGTGCAGGTCTTCGACATCGGCGTCGGTGACAACACCTACTTCATCGTCATGGAGTACGTCGACGGCGCCGATCTCAAAGGCGTGATCGAGCATCGCAGGAAGACGTCAACGCCGTTCCCCGTCGAAGAGGCGTGCTTGATCTGTGTGCGCATTTGCGAGGGCCTGTCTTACGCGCACGAGCTCACCGATCACTACGGTGAGAGCCTGCACATCGTGCACCGAGACATGTCGCCGCCGAACGTGCTCATTACGCGTCACGGCGAAGTAAAGATCGTGGACTTCGGGCTCGCCAAGGCCAACAGCCAACTCGAGAAGAGCGAGCCGGGGATCATCAAAGGCAAATTCAGCTATTTGTCGCCGGAAGCCGCGCAAGGTCTGCCGGTCGATGCAAAGACGGATATTTTCGCGGTCGGCATCATCCTGTGGGAACTGCTCGCGGGTCGCCGCTTGTTCATGGGCGAAACGGATCTCGAGACCGTGCGCATGGTGCAGCAGGCGCGCGTGCCGTCGATCCGTCAAATCAACCCGAAGGTCTCGGTCGAGCTCGAGCGCGTGATCATGCGCTCGCTCGCCGGAGACCCTGCCGCGCGTTACCAAACTGCGCGCGACTTCGGACGCGATCTGAACAACATGCTCTTTCACATGGGGCGCGCCGTGTCTTCGTTCGACATCGCGCAGCTCGTCGAACCGATCCGGCTCGAGCGTGAGCACAAGAAGAAGAACGCGCGCTACGATCGGCGCTCGATCATCGGTTCACTGATCGACGAAGCGCTGTTCGAGTTCACTTCACTCGAAGAGGGCGCAGGCGGGGCCGGCAAAGCCTCGGGCTTGCTGTCCGCCCCGGGCAATGCGCCGCTACAGATCGGCTCGTTCGCCGGAGTCCCGAGCTGGAGTGAAGATTTGGCGGGCCTGAGCATCGAGCCGCCGCCCGCGGCTCCGTCTGGCGACTCGTTCGACTTTGGCAACCTCGCCGCCCTCGAAGACGACCCAGTGACGGGCCGAGTGCGTTCGGAGTTTCCGGCCGCCGGCTCGAGTCGACCCCCGATGCGCCGCTCGGCGCCACCCGATCTGGGCGCGCCGGCACCCATGCGCCCGTTGCCGACGCCCGCGCCTGCCCCCGCGCCGAAGCCGAAGCCCCTGCAAGCGCAGCTGCCGCCCGCTGAAACGCGGCCCGCCGCGCCATCCAGCGCAGACGTCGAATATCCGGCTCCAAAGCGCAAAACTGGAATGATCGCCGTGATCGTCCTGCTCGTGGCTGCCGTGGGCGCCGCGGGCGCCTACTTCGGCGGCGTCATTCCGCACTGACTGTCGCGCTGCTGGCTGCCAAGTCACGGCAGCGCGAACCCGACGTCCACAAAACACGAAGAGCGCGCTTCCCTGAAGGGAGACGCGCTCTACGGGTCAGCCAGCGGCTCGCGAATTACTTCTTCGGCGGAGCTGCGGGCTTCGGAGCGGCAGGCTTTTCGGCAGCGGGCTTCTCATCTTCAGCCTCATCGCTGTCGTCGTCCTCATCGCTGTCGTCGTCCTCATCGTCATCGTCATCGTCATCGTCGTCGGGATCGTGGAGAGCTTCTTCCTCGAAGGTGAGACTTTGAGTCGGACGGATGCCGGCGCGCTCGTCGGCTTCCTTCGCGCGCTGGGCGGCGGCCAAGCGTTGGAACACGACCGGTTTGGGTGCAACCAACAACGCCATGGTGCGCGCTTCCATTGCCGGACGCTGCTCCACGTTCGCGATGTCCTCGACTTTGGAGACAATCGCCTCGAGCTGCATCTGCGCTCGCTGCGGATGCATGATTTCACGGCCGCGGAAACGGCAGGTGACCTTCACCTTGTTGCCGGTCTCGATGAAGCGGCGAATGGCGCGCACTTTCACTTCGATGTCGTGATCATCCGTCTTCGGACGGATCTTGATCTCTTTGACCTCGACGATTGTCTGCTTGCGCTTGGCTTCGCCCTGCTTCTTCTTTTCCTCGTACTTGTACTTGCCGAAGTCGAGGATCTTGCAGACGGGCGGATTGCTCTTGGGATTGACCTCCACGAGATCCAGACCGACTTCACGGGCGCGGCGCAGCGCTTGGTCAGTCGTCAAGACTCCCAAATTCGAGCCGTCCTCCGCAACGACGCGCACCTCGGGTACGCGAATCCGGTGGTTGATTCGAATTTGGGGACCTCGCGGCTCCCTGCTGAAGCGCCGACCGCCGCCTAATGCCATGTATTTTTCACTTTCTAGTGCTCCCTTGATCTTTTGCTATGGCCCGCTCACTGTACCGTCCGACGGAGTCGCGGCGGCTTGGCCTCTTCGAGCAAACGCTCCGTGAAGTCTGACACACTCATCGAGCCCAGCTCGCCGTCAGTTGCGGATCGCACTGCCAACGTGCTCGCGGCCGCTTCGGCGTCTCCAATGACGCAAATGTATGGGTAGCGCAGGTTTCGCGCGTTTCGAATCTTGGCACCCAGTTTGTCGTTGCTCACGTCCACATGAATACGCAAGCCGCGGCTCTTGAGCTCAGCCTGCAGCTTCTCCACGTATTCGACCTGGGTGTCGTTCACTGCCACCAAAATTACTTGTTCCGGAGCCAGCCAGACTGGGAATTTGCCTGCGCAATGTTCCAGGTAGATGCCGTAAAAACGCTCGACTGAGCCGAGGATCGCGCGGTGCAACATCACCGGGCGGTGGTTTGCGCCATCCTTGCCGACGTACTCCAGGTCGAAGCGTTCCGGCAGACCGTAATCCAGCTGAATCGTTCCGAGCTGCCAGCTGCGCTTGAGCGCGTCGGTGATGTGGAACTCGAGCTTGGGGCCGTAGAAGGCGCCTTCTCCGGGCAGCTCTTCGAACGAGACGTTGCTGGCGACCAGCGCGCGGCGGAGCGCACCTTCCGCGCGGTCCCACAGGTCGTCCGAGCCGATGCGTTTTTCGGGACGCAGGGCGAGCTTGACCGACACGTTCTTGAAGTCGAACGCGGCGTAGACTTCGAACAGCAAGCGGTTGAAGTCCAAAATCTCCTGCTCGATTTGGTCCTCAGTGCAGAAGATGTGCGCGTCGTCTTGGCTGAAGCTGCGCACGCGGGCCAAGCCGTGCACCACGCCCGCGCGTTCGTGACGGTGTAACCGCCCGAAATCAGCCACGCGCCAAGGGAGCTCACGGTAGCTGCGCCGGCGATGCCCGAAGATCAAGCAATGGCTCGGGCAATTCATGGGCTTGGAGCAGGTGTGCTCCACCTTCTCGTGCACGTCCGCCAAATACGAAGCGTGATCCTGATCGGGCTTGATGGCCTCGATCGTCTCCACGCGGTCTTCGGTGGTCGCGAAGAACATGTTCTCGCGGTAGTTCGCGAGGTGCCCACTGGTTTCGAACAAACGCTTGTCGAAGATTTGCGGCGTGATCACCTCTTCGTAGCCATATTCGACGTACAGCGCGCGAATGTAGTCGACCAAGCGATGATAAACGCCGGCGCCGCGCGGCAAGAAGAACGGCATGGCCGGGGCGTACTCATGAAACATGAATAGCTCGAGCTCTTTGCCCAGCTTGCGGTGGTCGCGCGCCTTGGCTTCTTCGATCGCCTTCAGGTACTCGTTGAGCGCCTCTTCGCTCGGGAAGGCCGTGCCGTAGACCCGCTGCAACATCGGGTTCTTTTCGTCACCGCGCCAGTACGCGCCGGCCACACTGGTGAGCTTGACCGCGCCGATCAGCTTGGTGTTGGGCACGTGCGGGCCGCGGCAAAGATCCACCCAAGTGCCTTGCGGGCTCTTGGCGTGCCCATGGCGATAGAGCGTGATGGTGTCGCCCGGCGGCAGCCCGTCCAAAATCTCGAGCTTGAACTTTTCACCCAGCTTTTCGAAGAGCTCGTGGGCTTCCGCGCGCGTCACTTCCTCACGCGTGAAGGGCCGCTTGTCCTTGATGATGCGGCGCATCTCCTTCTCGATCGATTGCAGATCTTTGTCGGAGAAGTGCTCGCCGTCGGGGCGCGCGAAGTCGTAATAGAAGCCCGCGTCGATCGCCGGACCGATGGTCACCTGCGTGCCAGGGAACAAGCGCTGCACCGCGTCCGCCATGACGTGCGCTGCGGAGTGGCGCAGCACCGAGAGCCCGTCCGGCTCACTGGTGCGAATCGGCTCGAGCGCCGCGTCCGGGGCAACCGGCGTGAGCAGATCGACGATCTTGCCGCCGGTTCGTACGGCAATCACGTCGTCGGCGAGCTCCCCGCGTTGTTTGAGGAGCTCACCCGGCGTTTGGCGCGCGGGTTCCGTCATACGCATCACACCGTCGTCGAGGGAGCGAGCAAGGCGACAGAAGGCCGGGAACGGACACCGGCATATTTTGTAGGCGCGGGCGGGATTGAACCGTCGACCCCTACCGTGTCAAGGTAGTGCTCTACCACTGAGCTACGCGCCTCTGGCTTGGTGGAGCGAAGTCCACCTGCAAACTGTGTTTTCTGACTCGTCAAAATCAGGCGAGAACCCCACTACAACTCGACCCGTGGCCTGTCAAGCGTTGGTCGAGCCTTTTGCAACGTCCCTCCGCGCGGTACCGTCCGAGCCGCCCGTGCTTTGGCTCCTCCGAATTCCGGAACCGTTCACGGTCACCAGAAAGCCCTGAGCTGTGCGCAGGCCCGTAGCTTGCGCGGTCGCGGGATTCTGGGTATAGGCCCGACCCTCTCCCGCCTTGGGTCGCGGTTTTTCGCGACATCACCCGGGCGCCTGCTTGGGGCTCGCAACGTACGAGCCACCCGTCCGCGGAGGACACTTTGGTCGCGCTCCTGTCCTTTCAGAATGTACCTCCGGCTCCAGGCCGGGAAACTAGTGCCAACACCGTGGCCCCGTCCGCGCCCGCCGTCGAGCGAGGTGCGCCAGGTGCAGCGCCGCACGGCCCCGAAGGTGGACTCGGCGGCATGCTGCCCATGCTCATCATGGTGGTGCCGCTGATCTTGCTGATGGTGTTCACCAGCCGCTCCAATTCCAAGAAGCAAAAGAAGCTGCTCGACTCGCTACAAAAGGGCGATCGCGTGATAACGCAGGGCGGTTTGGTCGGTAAGCTGGTAGAGGTTGGGGATCGCTACGCCAAGGTGGAGGTAGCGCCGGGGATGAAGGTCGAAATCTTGAAGTCGGGCCTGCTCGGGAAGGACGACGCCGAAACGGCGGCGTCCCTCGAGAAGAAGTGAAAGCGCGGGCGGTTTAGCCGTGATCAATACCGTTCTTACCTCGATATTTGGCGGCTTGGCCGCGCTGTTCGTGCTCGCGGGCTTTGCCTTTCGCGGCCACCGTTACACTCTGATCATCGCCGGGTTGTTTGGCGCCGGCGCCGCCGCTGCCGCGCACAACGATGCGTTCTGGCCGCTGGTCATTCTCGGCATGTTGAGCCTGTGGATCGCGTTCGCCGCGGTCGAGGTCATGGACCTCGGTTGGCGCATGCGCTGCGCGCTCACGGTCAACTCGTGCATCCTCGGGTTCCTCGTGCTCTGGCCGACGCTCCCGAACTGGTCCTCGGCCATCAAGTGCCCGCAGTACATCAAGGAGCACGTCGACTTCCGGCTCGTCGCGGGCTTGGATCTGCGAGGTGGCTTGCGCCTCGTCTACACCGTCGACGTCGACGAAGCCATCAAGGACAAGCGCGACCACTACTACGAGGACATGCGCCTCGAGGCGACCAAAGTGTTCGGCTTGCACTCCGGCGACGAAATCCCGTCCGATGAAGTGTTCTCGAAATTGCGCGACAAGGTTGAGCTCGAGTCACCCCGTCGTCCCGCTGACGAGATCCGCCTGACCGTCAAAGAGGGTACCGATCCGAGCAAGATCGACGAACGCTTCTTGGAGAAGTTCCGCAGCGAGATGTCGTTCTCGCGCACGAAGGATCAGCGCACGCTGGTGTTCAAGATCCGCCCCACGGTCGGGTCGCAGATCCGCGAACGTGCGGTGAGCCAAGCGCGTGAAATCATTTTGCGTCGCGTCGACGAGCTCGGCTTGCGCGAAGCCGCCGTGTCCGCTCGTGATGAAGACATCATCGTGGAAGTGCCGGGCGAAGACGAAAAGAGTTTCGCCACCATCCGCGAGATCATCAGCCAGACCGCCCGCCTCGAGTTCAAGTTGCTCGACGACGATACGGACTTTTTCGGCGCCGTGCGCAAGACGGCCAAGCCCGAGAGCCTGCCGGAGGGCCTCGAGTTCCAAATCGAAAACGCGCCGGTCGGCAAGGACGCCGAGGGCAATCGCACCAAGGCGAACACCTACGCGCTGCTGCGCAAGGGACCGAAAGAAACGTCGACCCAAGCGCTGCAACGCATGCGTGAGTGGGTCGCCACCTTGGACGTGCCTTCCGATCGCGAAGTTGGCTACCACGTCGAGTCACGCGTGGTCGACGAGATCAGCCTGAAAGAGGAGGAGGTCGGGGTCCGCACCTACTTCCTCAAGAGTCGCGCAGAAATTACCGGTGACATGATCCGTGAAGCCGCTGCGCAGGCCGACCAAAGCCAGGGCGGCATGGGCGGCTGGCACGTGTCGATCACCTTCACTGACGCAGGCGGCAAGATCTTCGAGAAGATCACGGGCGCCAATATTCAACGCCGCTTTGCCATCATCCTCGACGGCCGCATCAGCAGCGCGCCGGTGATCCAAAGCCGGATCGCCGGCGGCCACGGCCAAATCACGATGGGCTCGGGTGATCCAGAAGCGCAGCTGCGCGATTCTCGGAACTTGGAATTGGTGCTTCGCTCGGGTGCGCTGCCCGCGCCGATTTCACCCTCGAACGAGCAACGCATCGGCCCGTCCCTGGGTCAGGACGCGATCAAGCTCGGCATCCAGGGTGCGCTGGGCGGCATCGCGCTCGTGCTGATTTTCATGATGGTGTACTACCACCGTGCGGGTTTCATCGCCGACGTGGCGGTGATCATGAACTTGTTCTTGCAGCTCGCCATCTTGTGCTCCTTCGGCGCCTCGATGACCCTGCCGGGCATCGCGGGCTTGGCGCTCACCGTGGGTATGGCGGTGGACAGCAACATCATCATCAACGAGCGCATCCGTGAAGAGCTGGGCCTCGGCAAGAGTCCGAGAGCGGCGGTGGAGCTCGGTTACAAGCGCGCGCTGAACGCCATCATCGACGGCCACGTCAGCACGGTGATCGCCGGCTTGGTGTTGGCGCAGTATGGTACCGGTCCGCTCAAGGGCTTCGCAGTTACGCTGATGGTCGGTGTGATCGGCAACATCTTCACCGGTGTCGTCGTGAGCCGCTTGATGGTCGATTGGTGGGTCAAGAACCTGGGGCGCGGCGCCCAGCTGGATTTGGGTTGAACCATGCGCCTGTTCAGTTCTGGCAAAATCTACGATTTCATGGCCGTCCGGTGGTACTGGATTGGCCTCAGCTTAATCATCACCTTCGGCGCCGCGTTCCTGCTCTTGATGGGCAAGGCGCGGCTCGGTACGGACTTCACTGGTGGTACCGAGGTCGAGATCGCGTTCAAGCGCCCGGTCACTGCGGGTGACTTGCGCACGGCCGTGATCAAGGCCGGCTTTTCCGCCCCCGGCGTGATCAAAGTCGACGACCCCAAGAACCCGAACCGCTATCTGATCCGCTTGGAGGAGGTCTCCACGATCTCCCTCGAGAAGCAGGCGGAGATCGAGAAGTCACTTTGCCTCAACGCAGGTGAGCCGACCGACGCTTGCCCCGTCGAGCGTCAGGCCACCGAGGTCAAGTTCAGCCCGGGTGGCGACAAGATCAGCCTCCGCTATCGCGGCGCGCCGGACTTGGATTGGATCAAGGCACACATCACGACCGTCAAAGGCGTCGTGTTGCGCCCGGGTGAGCACAACCCGATGATCCAGAACGCGCGCGACAACAAGGTCGAGATCCAGTTGATGAGCAAGGGTGACCAGCTCATGACCGGCCTCAAGCAAGCGCTCGGCGCCGACATGGTGCCGGACGCCGCGCTGCGCACGGAGTGGATCGGTCCGCGCGCCGGCGCGCAGCTGCGCGACAGCGCCGTGAAGAGCGTCGTGATCTCGATCATCTTCATCATGGTCTACATCGCGTTCCGCTTCGACTTGCGGTTCGCGCCGGGCACTGTCGTCGCCATGACGCACGACGCGCTCGGCACTGTCGGGATCCTGATCTTGCTCGGCAAAGAGATCAACCTGACCACCATCGCCGCGGTGCTCACGATCGTCGGTTACTCGGTGAACGACACCGTGATCGTCTACGACCGCGTGCGCGAGAATTTGGGCAAGCTGCGCGGGACCAGCTTCTTCCAGCTGATCAACATCAGCACCTCGGAAATGCTGGGCCGCACCTTGCTCACCAGCAGCACCGTGGTCATCGCCTTGCTCGGCTTCTTCATCTGGGGCACGGGTGAGTTGAAGGACTTCGCGCTCGCGCTGGTGATCGGCGTGCTGCTCGGCACGTACTCCTCGATCTACGTCGCACTTCCACTCACCGAGTGGCTCGATCACACGGTGTTCTCCAAAGTCGGCACGAAAAAAAAGCCGGTACCGCCCCGTAGGGCCGCTGCAGTCTGAAGCTCGAAACAGCGCGATAAGGCTGAGGGGCGTATGCAAATGCGCCCCTATTCAGCGCAAGCCGGCCGGTGCGTCAGGTTGACACCCCCGGACCCGTCCTTATGTTCTGTTTCATGTTTGCCGCATTGAAGTCCCAAATGGCTACTTTGCCTCCTGAAGGGTTGCCGCTCACCATTCCGGAAGAGCTGTGGTCGAAGATCGAACCTGAGCAACGCGAGCGGTGCATCAATGCCCAGCGGGTCCTCGGTGCCTTCGCTGGCGATCGTGACTTGGACTTGGAAGACTTGGCGGAGCGCCTGGACTCCGCGCCTGAAGACGTACTCGGAGGCTTGCACGTCCTCGACGCCATGGCGTTGGTGACGACTGAAGAGTCCGACGGCGGTCCGCGCTTCCACTTGCGCGCCCTGCCGGACGAGCACGTCCGCTTTGTCGGACCGAATGGTCGTATTCAATGGCTCTTCGTGGCTCGACCGCTCGATCCACCGGAAGTCTCCTCGGAAAGTTTGAACTGAGAGCCGCGGGACTTATCCACAGTCTCCGCTCCAACGAACGCCTCCTGCATCCGCGGGGGGCGTTCGTGTTTGTGGGCGGACATTCTTGGTCGCGGGTGGGGGTTACAGTGTCGTGAATGGATACATTTGACGGGAGCAGGGGAGCGTGTTGGAAGTCTTGGCCTTGAGCACGTCGCGCGCTGAGTTGTCCGAGCCGTCTAGCCATCGCGTCGAGCGAACGGTTCCAAACGCGGGGGCGCGTGAGCTGGCGCTAGGGCTCGGGGTCTCGGCCACGTTGGCGGAGCTGCTGTCACAGCGCGGGCATCAAGACGTCGAGGCCACACGCCGTTTCCTGAACCCGAAACTTTCGCAGCTCACCTCCCCGGACAGCATGGTCGATCGCACGCTCGCGGCGGAGCGCCTCGCGCGAGCCATTCGTGCCGGCGAGCTGATCGCCGTTTTCGGCGATTACGACTGTGACGGCATGACCTCCGCCGCGATCATGACCGAAGTGATCGAGGCGCTCGGCGGACGCGCCGTGACCTTCATTGCCAGCCGTTTCGAAGGCGGATACGGCGTTTCCTCAACGGCAGTCGACAAGGTGCTCGCGAGCGGCGCGCCGCTGCTAGTGACCTGTGACTGCGGCTCTTCCGACCATGTTTCGCTCGAACGCTTGCGCGCCGCGGGCGTCGACTGCGTCGTAATCGACCACCATCTGGTTCCTGAAGAGACGCTGCCCGCCGTCGCCTTCTTGAACCCGCATCGACCTGAGTGCGGGTTTCCATACAAGGGGCTAGCGTCGTGCGGGCTCGCTCTGTCGATCGGTGCCGCGCTGCGCACGGCCCTGGGCCGCGAATTGGATTTGCGTCGCTGGCTGGACTTGGTGGCAATCGGGACGATTGCGGACGTCGCGCCGCTCGATGGCGACAATCGCGCGCTGGTGCGCGCGGGCTTGCGCGCGATCGGCGAAGCCCGCCGTCCCGGCATTCGCGTCTTGCTCGAGCTCGCCAAGCTCGACGGCAACAGCCCGATCACCTCCGAAGACGTCGCGTTCCGCATCGCGCCGCGTTTGAACGCGCCAGGCCGGCTCGGTTCGGCTGAAATCGCGGTACAACTCTTGATGGCCAAGACCTTGGACGAAGCGCACGCGCTGGGTGCCGAGATCGAACAGCGCTCGAGTGAGCGCAAGCTGCTGCAAGAGCGCATGATCGAAGAAGCACTCGCGGAAATCGAACGCGAGGGGTGGGCTGAGCGCCCGGCCATCGTGATCGGGCGCGAGGGTTGGAATCACGGCATCGTGGGCATCGTCGCGGGTCGACTCTCCGATCAATTCCGCCGCCCCGTGATCGCCGTCGGGTTCAGCAACGGCCACGGCCGTGCGTCCGTGCGTGGCCCTGCAGGCTCACGCTTGTTCGACGCATTGAGCGCGTCGAAACACGTCTTGATTCGCTTCGGGGGCCACCAAGCCGCGGCAGGTGCCGAGCTCGAGCTGTCGCGCTTGGCCGAGCTGCGTGAATGCTTCGAAGCGGCTTGCGCAGCTCAAGACACCCAACCAACAGCCAAACCAAGTGCTGATCTGACGTACGCTTGGCTCTCCCCCGGAGACGAACCCACGCACGTCCTGAACGATCTGTACTTGCTCGAACCGTGCGGCCCGGGCAATGAAGCGCCGCTCTTGGCCTTCACTGCCAGCGTGCTCTCCGCGCGTCAGGTCAGCGGTGGGCACCTGAAGCTCGAGCTCGAGCTCGACGGCGGCGCGCGCATCGGCGCGTTCGGCATCGCGCTCGGCGACCGCGCCAGCTCGCTGACTGGCAAAATCAAGGTCGTCGGCAAACTACGCCCCGATCGCTACCGCGGCGGAAACGCAATCGAACTCAAGCTCGAGAAGATACTCGATTAGTCTTTTGCGGGGGTTGGGTTAGCGGGCGCGGTACGCGCGCTCCGGCGCGTAGCTCGAATTTCGTCCGGCGCGTGGCTTCCCGAAGCGGAAAAAGAGCCCGCAGAATCGCCCGCTTTGGGTCCACCGGTCGAGCTGCTATTCCGTAGCCATGGCTCCGTCGAGCGGTGAACCGATCATCGAGTTCAAGGGCATCAAGAAGGCCTTCGGACAGAAGATCATCTATTCGGGCCTGAACTTGAAGGTGATGCGCGGCGAGGTGCTGACCATCTGCGGCGGCTCCGGCGTCGGCAAGAGCGTGATGCTCAAGATGCTGATCGGCCTGCTGCACGCGGACGCCGGCACGATCACCTTCGACGGCGCGGACGTGACGCGCATGGAAGAGGAGCAACTGGCGCAAGTGCGTCGTCGGATCGCGATGTTGTTCCAAAGCGGAGCGCTGTTCGATTCGCTCACCGTAGGCGAAAACGTCGCGTACGGTTTGGAGGAACACTTCCGCGACAAGATGACCAAGCAGGAGCGCATCGATCGTGTGTCCTGGGCACTCAGCTTGGTCGACTTGCCGGGGATCGAGATGCTTCAGCCTGCTGATCTCTCGGGCGGCATGCGCAAACGCGTGGGCTTGGCCCGAGCGATCGCCGTGCAACCGGAAGTGCTGCTATATGACGAGCCCACGACTGGGCTCGATCCGATCAACACCGCGCGTGTGAATCACTTGATCATGGGCTTGCAAGATAAGCTCAAGATCACCAGCATCGTCGTCACGCACGACATGAAAAGCGCGTTCGAGATCAGCGATCACTTGGCGATGGTCCGGACTGGCCGCATCATCGCCTACGGTACGGTGGAGGAATTCCAAGCCACCAAGGACCAGCGCGTGAGCGACTTCATCGAGGGCCGCGCGCCGGTGAAGGAAGACGTTGAAACGCTGCTGAACAGCTGAGCCAGTGCCGCCGGCGCGTCAGATGAGCCAGCAACTCGGGAGGCAGCCTTCTTCTTTGGCTAGAATCGGCTGTGGCAAAAAAATCTGGCGGCGGGAGCGTGACGCATCGGGTATTCTGAAGTCCTTAAGGTTTGCTGTTTTTGGACTTTAGCCACAGGTAAGCTCGAGCGATGGTTTCGTCGAAGGACGTGAAGGTTGGCGCGTTCGTGCTCGCGGGCTTGACCGCAATCGGCGCGGTGATCTTTCTGATCGGCGACGAGCGCCAGATCTTCACCCACAAGGCGCCCTACTCGGCTGAGTTCGAGGACGTGCAGGGGCTCCGTCGCGGTTCACCGGTGCGCATGGGCGGCGTCGATATCGGCACGGTCACCGCAGTCGACTACGCCGCAGCGGCCAATGACAAGAACATCCACGTTCGTATGTCGATCACCGTCGACGACGCGCGTCGGATTCGCAAAGACAGCGTCGCGACGATCGAAGGCAAGGGTCTGCTCGGCGACAAGATGATCGTGATCACGGTCGGCGCGCTCGGTCAGGCGCAGTTGCCCGAGGGCTCGGTGGTGCCATCGCGCTCGGCGGAGGACATGAGCAAGCTGATTGGTCGCATCAGCAATATCTCGAATCAGGTCGAAAAGGTGGTGACCAATTTGGAGCACGCCACCAATTCCCTCGCGGACGAGAAGCTGCAGGGCGACGTCCGCAATTCCCTGGCTTCTTTGGCCCGCATTTTGGATTCAGTCGATCGCGGCGATGGGTACGTCGGCAAGCTGCTGCACGATCCAGCAGAGGCCGCGCGCTTGTCGCAATTGATGAGCAATTTGCAGCAAACCTCTGGCGAGCTGACGCGTGCAACTCAGAGCGTGAATCAGATCCTGACGCGCGTGAACACCGGCCCCGGCTTCGTGCACGAGGTCGTGTACGGTGAGGACGGCGCGAAGACAGTCGCCAAGATCGGCGTCGTTGCCGATGAGCTCGGCGTTGCGCTCAAGGGCATTCGCGAAGGCAACGGCCTCGCGCGCAGCGTGATCTATGGTGATGACTCGTCACAGGCGATGATGGCGAACCTCAACCAAGCTTCGGCTGATTTTCGCCAAGTCGTGAGCGACATGCGCGCTGGCAAGGGCACCCTCGGCGCGCTCTTGGTCGACCCCTCCGTGTACGAGGACTTGAAATTGATGCTCGGTAACGTCGAGCGCAACCGCACCCTGCGCGCCCTCGTTCGCTACTCCATCAAGGCGGACGAAAAGTCGCCCGCGCTGGAAGTGCACGACCCAGATCCAGTGAAAGCGACGCCCGCGGCCGAGGGCGTCGGCGCTGCCAATGGCGCGGTCAAAGTCGGAAAAGGCGAGTCTTCCGGGCAGTAGCCGGCTTGCTCTGCCGCGCGCCTGTGTGCGCGCTGCCGGCTGGCGCCGCCGCTCCAGCTGCGACTCGCCGGTAAGCAATGGAAATTGCTGATTATTTTCGGGAGGGTTGAGCGCGTTCCTAGCCGAAAACCAGGAATAAATCCGGGCGTTGCGAAACATCTCTCGGGTGAGTCGGGCTCGAAGTCTTGGCGGATTGCCGGGCTATACTCGCCGGATGCGAATTCTTCCGCGCCTCGGTCGGGCGCTGGTCGTGCTCTCGGTGTTTGCCCTCGCGTCTTATTTCGCGCTCCAGTTCGGCACCGGCGGTTTGTGGCGTGGGCTCGAGGTTGCGCATGCAGTGACGAGCCCGGGGCAACCCAAGGCGCCCTATGATCTGACGCAGCTGGTGGCCGTCAACGAGACGCTGAACACCATCCGCAACAAGTACGTCGATCCGAGCCGCGTCAAGCCGCGCCAGATGTTCTTGAGCGCGGTGAACGAGATCCAAAAAGAGGTCGCGCAAGTGATCGTGCTGCACGAGGACAAGTCGAACACCGTCAAGGTGCAGGTCGACACCGAGTCAGCCTCCTTCCACATCGACAACGTGCAGGGCCCGTGGGACGTGGCGGCACGCTTGCGTGAGGTGTTCGCGTTCTTGCAAGCGAATCTCAAGGACACCGAGGTCGACCTGCGCGACGTCGAGTACGCCGCCTGCAACGGCATTCTGCGCACGCTCGATCCGCACAGCGTGTTCCTCAGCCCCGAGGCGTACCGCGAGATGAACCTGTCGACGTCCGGTCATTTCGGCGGGCTCGGCATCGTGATCTCGGTGCGCGATCAGATGTTGACCGTGATGCGTCCGATGCCGGGCACACCGGCAGGCCGCGCCAACCTGAAGCGCATGGACCGCATCACCAAGATCAACAACGAGTCGACGCTCAACATGCCGCTCGATGACGCGGTGAATCGCCTGCGCGGCAAGCCGGGGTCCAAAGTCACGATTTGGGTGCACCGCGACGCCGCCGAGGGTTGGACCGGTTCGCGCCCGTTCGAGCTCGTACGCGAAGAGATTCAGGTCAAATCGGTCGACTATCGCGGCCTCGGCAACGGCGTCGGTTACGTGCGCTTGAAGCAGTTCCAGGCGAGCACCTCGGACGAGCTCGATGAGGCGCTCAGCGAGCTGCACAAGAAAGAGAAGCTCAAGGCGCTGGTGCTCGATCTGCGCGGTAACCCCGGCGGTTTGCTCGACCAAGCGGCGCGCGTCGCCGATCGCTTCTTGGACGACGGCGTGATCGTGGCCACTGTGGGCGCGTCCGAAGGCCGTGAAGAGAAGCGCGCTACGCGCAAAGGCACCGAACCGAACTACCCGATCGTCGTGCTCGTCAACGGCTCGAGCGCGAGCGCGAGCGAGATCGTCGCCGGTGCGCTCAAGAATTTGGATCGCGCCGTGATCGTCGGACAAACCACGTTCGGCAAGGGCAGCGTTCAGCTGGTATTCCCCCACGTCACCCCCGAGAACGCGGCGCTCAAGCTGACCATCGCGCAGTACCTCACCCCGGGCGACGTTTCGATTCAGGGCGTAGGTGTCGCGCCGGACATCGAGCTCGATCCGATGACCGCGGACACGGTTGAGATGGACCTGTATCGCAACGCGCACGGCTTGCGCGAGCGCGACTTGACCAAGAGCTTGTCGAACACGGCGACCCGCGCCAGCGACCAGCCCTCGGTTCGTCTCCGTTACAACCTGCCCGAGAAAGAGCGCGCCGAGATCCGCGACCGCGGCGGCGACATGGAAGACGAGTTCGAGCTCGATTTCCCGATCAAGCTTGCGCGCGACCTCGCAGGTCGGCTCAACCCCGGCAAACGTCCGGACGAGCTGCGCAGCGCCAAGGACTTCTTGGACAAACTCCAAGTCACCGAGGTCGACGCGGTGGGCGCGGACTTGGGCAAGCTCGGGATCGACTGGACCCCGCCGCCCAAGGACTACACCAATCCGCCGAAGGCCTCTGACTTCGAGGTGAAGGTCAGCACCGATCGCCCGAACGATACTTTCGCGGCCGGTGAGCAGGTGATGCTCAAGGTCTCCGTCAAGAACAAGGGCACGAGTCCGGCGTATCAAGTGCGCGCCAGCACCAAGAGTGACGGCGCCTACTACGACGAAAAGGAATTCGCGTTCGGCAAGATTCTACCGGGTGAAACCAAGACCGCCACGGCTCCGCTCGGCTTCTGCGATGTCGAAGGGCACAAGCCGGGGTCGAGCGCACCGCTGCCGGACAACGCCAAGCGCGTGTGCAAGGTGCCGCTCGACGCCGATGCGCGTGCGGACGTGGTGAAGGTGCGCTTCTTCGCGGAAGGCGCTGAGCCGCCATCCGATGCCGAATTGCGCCCGACGCTGAACGCACTGCCGCAGCCCATCTTCGCCTACAACTACGAAATCCTCGACAATCGTCCGGGCAACGGCGATGGCCAGCTCGCGCGCGGTGAGGGTGCAACCGTTTACCTGGCGGTCAAGAACGTGGGTAAGGGCCACTCGTACGAGACGCAAGCCAACATCCGGAATCTCACCGGTGACGGGCTCTTGATTCACAACGGTCGCTTCGACATCTCGAACATGAAACCAGGTGAAGTGCGCAACGTCGCCTTCACCTTCGACGTGCTGGATCAGTTGAACGAGAACAACATCAACTTCGAGCTCAGCGTAGCCGACCGCGAGCTACGCGTGGTGTCGACCGAGAAGGTGACGCTGCCCTTGGCCAAGAGTCCGCTCGCGCTGGTCAAGACCCAGGGCAAGGTTTCTTTCGCGGGACTCGCCCCCGTGCGCGGCCAACCGCTCGCCGCGGCTTCGGTCGTGGGCGAGATCGACAAAGGCAGCGTGCTGGAAAAGCTCGCCACCTTCGGCGCGTTCACTAAGGTGAGTCTCGGCGACGATCGCTTCGGCTTCGTCGAGACGCGCGCGATCAAGGACAACGCCACCGCGCCGGTCAAGGTGGGCTACAAGCCGCACTTGTCGCACTCACCGCCGCTACTCGAGGTTACGCCCGCCAAGCTCGCGACGCGTGAAGACAAGGTTCACATCGAGGGTCAGGCGACCGACGGCGACCGCGTGCTGGACGCGTTCATCTTCGTCGGGCCGCGCAAGGTGTTCTACCAATCGAATCGCAAGGCGGCGGACCCGACCAAGCTCAAGTTCTCGATTGATACCGAGCTGCAGCCCGGCATCAACGTGATCACGGTCGTCGCGCGCGAGAGTGATGACAGCGCAACACGGACCACGATGATCGTGCGCCGTGACGGCCCGAACGGCGAGCCATTGACCAGCCCCAAGGGTGAGTCCGCCACTGAAGACTGGAGCATCTCCGGCGACGGTGACTGATGGAAGGCGCGGTGCGACATACCGGAGGGTGTCACTGCGGGCGAGTTCGGTTCGAGGTCAGCGCCGAACTCGCTCAGGCAACCGTGTGCAACTGCTCGATGTGCACGAAAAAAGGCTTCATTCACCTGATTGTGGAGCCTGCGCAGTTCCGCTTGCTCGAGGGAGCCGACGCGCTCGTCTCGTATCGCTTCAATACTGGAGTGGCAGAGCACAAGTTCTGCACGCAGTGCGGCATTCACCCGTTCTACACGCCGCGCTCCGATCCCGACAAAGTCGACGTCAATGTGCGCTGTTTGGATGACGTCGATCTAAGTCAAATCGAACTTTTGCTGTTCGATGGCAGACATTGGGAAGAAGCGATCAAAACCGCCCATTGGCAAGCGCAATAGCGCTGATGCTGACTTGACAGCGCTTCGCCCGTCAGTACCCATTAATGACGTATGCGTGCGCTTGAACCGGAAGCCGTCATCTTCGATATGGACGGCGTGATCATCGATAGCCAAGCCGCCGCCAACCGCGCACTCGTGGAAGCTGCCGCCAAACACGGCGTCCGGCTCGCAGTTTCGGAGCTCGAGGATCTGGTGGGCGCGAGTGCGCAGCAGTTCTGGCAGTACGTGAAATGGCGCTACGCGTTACCGGAACCGATCGCCTATTACGCGCAGAGCTACGACGAAAACAGCGAAATCGCCGGTTATGACGAGACGTTGCTCTCGCCGGGCCTCGATGAGCTATGGACCGAGCTGCGATCGGTCGGCATCTCGCTCGCGCTCACGACATCGGCCTCGCGTCGGCGAATGAACGCCGTGATCGAGATGTATGGCCTCGCTCAGTGGTTGGACGTTGCGCTGTGTCGTGAAGACGCTGCGCGCGAGAAGCCGGAGCCCGACTTGTTCTTGGCTGCGGCCGAGGCGCTGTCGGTGTCGCCGTCTGCGTGCCTGGTGGTCGAGGATTCGGCGCCGGGCATCGTCGCCGCGCGCGCTGCCGGCATGACCGTGGTTGGCTTCACCGCGTATTGTGGGCCGAACTCGCTGCGCCGCGGGGCTGATGCGTATCTCAGTAGCTTCGAGGGCCTGGGGTTGCCTGAGTTGCAGACGCTCTGGCAAGGATCTGACAGACTGCCGTAATGCCGTTGGAATTCGCGGTCGAGGCGCTGTCTGTTCAGGATTTGCCGCAGAACGTCGCGCTTTCGAAATCCGTCGGTTGGCCCGACACGGAAGCCGAATGGGCCGTGATTTACCAAGCAGCGTTGGTACTGGGCATAAGGCGCGAGGGAGCGCTCATCGCGCAAGGTGCGCTCGGGCTCTTCGAAAGCGCGGGTTCGATCGCCAAGATGGTGGTGGCACCGAGCGCACAGAAGCAAGGCTTGGGGGCGCGCGTCCTCGACGAACTCTTGGCCGAGGTAGAGCGGCGTTCGCTGCGCCGCGTCGGGCTGGTGGCGACCCCGGCGGGGCGACGCTTGTACGAGAGTCGAGGCTTCACTCCTGTGGGTGATGTTGCGATCTTGATGGGAACTCCGTCGGGCGACGGTGAGTCGTCGGATTCGGCTTCGATCGCCGACGTAGAACAGGCGTGCGCCATCGAGCGCCGTTTTACGGGCAGCGCGCGTTCCGCGATGTTGAGCGGCCGCCTCCGCGATGCGTCCGCCAGCGCGATCTGCGACGGTGGCTTCGCCTTGGCGACTTCCCAGCCCAATGGTTCGCGTGTCGGCCCGATTTTCGCGGAAAGCCAAGAAATGGCGCGCAATTTGACCAGACGCCTGTTGCCGCGCCTCCCCTGCCCGGTCCGGTTCGATGTGCCGGGGGAGCAGCGAGCGTTTCGCGACTGGCTTCAGGGACTTGGCCTGGTCGAGAAGGGAGTGCACTTGGAGATGTCGCGCGGCGGCGCGTTGCCCTGGCAAGTGCCGGCGCGCTTCGGCTTGGCGACTCAAGCTTGGGGTTGACTCACGGCTCCAGAGTAGCGCCATGACTGTCCACGTGATCATCGTCAACGGTCCGCCGAGCGCGGGTAAGACCAGCGTGACGGACGAATTGCGGAACTCATTGCCCGGCACCGTGGCGATTTCTGGCGACGCCTTGCGCGCGTTTGCGCCCGCGGACGCACGCACGCAGCTGGGTGGTGGCGCGACCTATCGCGCGGCAGGCGCGCTCGCTCGCGCTTATCTCGAGCTCGGCGCTGCGCGTGTGATCTTCGACTATCCGTGTTTGCGCGCCGCACACGTTCGCTATTTCGGTGAAGCGTTGCCGACCGGGATCGAGCTCAAGATCTTCACGCTTTGGCCGACACTCGAGCTGCTCGAGGAACGCGAACAACGAAAGCGACTCATGCACCCGGCGCGCGCACGGGCGCCTGCGGTCGCGGACTGTTACCGCGAAATGGCCAAAAATCTCGGCGCAATGGGCGAAGTTCTAGAGGCCGGCGCGCTGAGCCCCGCGCAGCTTGCAAGCCTCATTCATCAACGCTGCCTGGACCCTGCTCCTCATCTGTGACCGGGAGGTTTCCGGCATCGGCGATCTAGCCACTCGCGTGATCGCGGCCATCTCCGCTGCGCCCGACACCGCAATGTGTCTTCCGCAGCGAATTCGGAAGCGCTACCTTTCGAAGTCGGGTCATGGCCTTTCGTCGACTTGCGGTGCGTGTGTATCTCGAGGCGCCTTCGCGTCGTCGTGAAGCGGAGTTCTTGCAACGGGTCTACGCGAGCCAGCGGTTGCACCGGCCGTGGCTGAATGCGCCGGACACTTCTGAGCTATTTCGTGCGCTGGTGAGTCGCGCGCGCAAGCCGACGCACGAGTCATTCTTCGTTTGTTTGCCCGAGACTGACGAACTGGTCGGCGTGATCAACCTGAGCGAGATCGTTCGGGGCCTCTTTCAGAGTGCCTATCTCGGCTACTACGTCTTCCAGCCATTTGCTGGTGAGGGCTACATGACCGAAGGCCTGAGCCTGGTCTTGGATCAGGCGTTCGGTCCGCTCGGTTTGAACCGGGTCGAGGCAAACGTTCAGCCGCGCAACAAGCGCTCGTCGCGCCTGATCTCGCGACTCGGTTTTCGCCTCGAGGGTTTTTCGCCGCGATATCTGAAGATCGGCGGCCGCTGGCGCGATCACGAACGTTGGGCCGTGCTGGCGGACGAATGGAATGCGCGCAGCGTGCGGCGCGCCGCTCGGGCTTGATCGACCGCCAAATGGTGCCAATATCGGCGCCCATGTCAGCAACCGAGTTCAAGAACGTCACCGCCGTCGCCAAAGCCAACGTGTACTTCGAGGGGAAGGTGGTCAGCCACACCATCCTGCTCGCTGACGGCGCCAAGAAGACGCTCGGCTTGATCTACCCGGGCGAGTTTCACTTCGGGACTGACGCGCCGGAGCGCATGGACATCGTGGCCGGCGCCTGCCGCGTGCGACTGGACGGCACCACCGAGTGGAAGGACTACGGCGCCGGGACGTTCTTCAATGTACCAGGCAAGTCCGGCTTCGACATCACCGTCGCGAGTGGCATCGCAGAGTACGTCTGCTCGTTCGAGTGAGCCGGCGGGCGCAACGCGCGTAGTCAGGCGCGTTCGAAGCGCGCGACGGTTTCGACGTGATACGTGTTCGGAATCAGGTTGAACGCCGTCAGCGCGCTCAGGCGCAGCTTGCCGCCCGCGAGCAGGCGCTCGGCGTCGTTCAGGAACGATTCGAGCCCACAGCTCACGTAAATAAATCGCCCGGGCGGCTCTTCACTCAGCGCCGTCGTGAGCACTGGATCCAGGCCTTTGCGCGGGGGGTCGGCGATCACCACATCCATGCCGGCCGCAATGCCGCGCGCTTCGCCCGCGGGCCCGACTTGGACCGAGATTTTGGCGCGTTCGGCCTGCGTGAGCTCGCCGAGCCCGAGCGAGAGCCCGCTGAGCGAATGAGGACTGAGCTCGTTGAGGCGCAGTTCACTCACGCGCTCGAGCACGGATAAGCCAATGGCGCCGACGCCGGCATAGAACTCGGCTACCCGCGCGCCCTCGGGCAACTGTTCCCGAACGTATTCGATGATCCGCTCGGCGATGTTCAAGTTGTTTTGCCCGAAGGCGCCAGGCGGATAGTGCACCCGGTTGCCTCCGAAGCGCTCGGTCACGCTTGGCGGTCCACAGAGCGCGTGAAATTCCGGGCCGAGAATGGTGTTCACGCGCTGGGTATTACGGTTCCACCACAAGCTATGAAGCTCAGCGCCGAGGCGCTCGCGAATCAGCTCGAAGCAGGGCACAAACGGGTCTGCACTTTCACTGTTCCCGACCAGCACGACTTGCGCGGTCTCGGAGGAGCGCTCGACGACGACTTGCAAGTAACGCGCGAGGCCCAAATGCGAAGTGTCCGAGTAGGGGGTGACCTTGGCATCGACCAGCGCTTTGCGAACCACGCTGGCCACGCGGTTGATCAGCGGGTGATGCACGACGCAATTCGGGACGTGCACGACGTGATGCGTGCCGAGCTCGAACAAACCGAGTTTCGGTGAGCCTAGACGGCCGCGGATGGCGAGCCGTGCACGCTGGCGAAAACCGGTCATTTGTCCGGAAATCACGGGCACCTGTGGCAACCCGTGTCTTTCGGCAAGGTCGTTCAGGGAGCGCAGCGCGGGCTCGGCAATTCCGCGCTCACCAAAGCGCGGGCAGCCGGGACAGGGCGGACGATGAGTGCAGATCACGTTACTTGAACTTAGCAGAGGATTTGCCGTAGGGAGTGCAGGAAGGTCTTCTCAATGAAGCAGCGTCGCGCGGTGCTCGCGCTCGGGATCTCAATCGTCGTGCTGGCGGCTCTAGTCGCAGTGTGGCGTTTCGTTGGGCGTGGCGCGCTGCCGATGCGACCCGTGCCATCTGCGGCGACGCCGCCGAAGCCGCCGACGTCAGCGGCGAGCGCAGGAGCCGCCGAGCCTGCGTCGGCACCGAGTGCATCTGCCAGTGCGTCGGTTGCGCCGCGGCCGCCTCCGCCACCATATCTGGACACGACCGCGACGACTTTGCCCGAGCAGCGCAGCGCACTCTTCACCAACATGAAGAGTCAGCTCGATCTTCCGGCCGGAGCGCTGGACAAGATCGAAGCCATCTTCGCCGCGTCGAACTACTTGGGGCAGGGTGAACCCAAGATCACCAAGCACCCGATGACGCGCGCGGAGTGCCGCGCAATTCGTGAAAAGAACCCACAGCTTCACGCTGAAGATCCGCGCTGCGGAGCTCGCTACATGGTGCCGCTGTTCGATCCCGCGCGCGGTGAAAACGCGAACACAGCCAGCGTGTGCATGGATCAGTTCGAGTTTCCGAACATCCCTTGCGAGTACCCGGTCACCTGGGTGCGCTCGAGTGAGGCCGCTGCGATTTGCGAAGCGCAAGGCAAACGCTTGTGCGACGCGCACGAGTGGGAAGGCGCTTGCGCCGGCGCGCTTCACACCCCGGAGGTCGACTATACCTTCGGCGAACGCCGCATCATGCAGGAGTACTTGCACAACAAGACTCGCGAGATGATTTGGGCGTACGGCCCCAAGGCGGATCAAAAAAAGTGCGCGACCATGAGCCACAAGAGCCCCGAGTGCTACACGCCCGATTGGGGGATCTGCGGCTCGAACACGTATCCGGCAGGCGCGTTTCCCGAGTGCGTTAGTACCTTTGGTGTGTTCGACCAACATGGCAACGCCGCCGAGCACATGAACTTGCCCATCAAGCCCGAGCAACTCGGCAAAAATGGCGGGGTCGGCGAGACCGAAATGAAGGGCAGCTGGTTCATCTTCGCCAGTGACGCCGTGCACCCCGATGATTGCCGCTGGCGCGCGCTGATGTGGCACGCCGGGCCGATTCGTGCGCTCGACAGCCACCGCAACTACCACCTCGGCTTCCGGTGTTGTAAAGACATTCACCCGAGCGCCTCAGCGGCGGTCGACGGCGGTAGCCCATGATTCGACTTCACATCAACATCGACCACGTGGCCACGATCCGCAATGCGCGCGGCACCGTGTATCCAGATCCCGTCACTGCGGCGTCGCTGTGCGAGCTCGCCGGCGCTGACGGCATCACCGCGCACCTGCGTGAAGATCGCCGCCACATCAAGGATGATGACATCGTCCGTTTACGCGGCGCGCTCACGACCCTATTGAATCTGGAGATGGGCGCGACGGACGAGATGACGGCAATCGCCGAGCGCGTCGGTCCTGATGTCGTGACTCTGGTGCCCGAGCGTCGCGCTGAGTTGACGACCGAGGGCGGCCTGGACGTTCAGGCCACGCGCAGCGCGGTGGAAAAGGTGGCCCGCATGTGCGAACGCCGCAAGATCAAGCTCAGCCTGTTCATCGCGCCGGAGGAGGCTCACACACGCCTCTCTCGAGAACTGGGCGCGAGCCAGGTCGAGTTTCACACCGGTGAGTACTGCCATAAGCAGGGGGCCGAGCGCGCCGCCGAGCTCGAGCGCCTGAAGCGCGCGGCCACGCTCGCGCACTCGCTCGGTTTGGAAGTCGCAGCCGGACACGGCTTGACGCGTTTCAACGTACTCGACATCGCCGCAATTCCCGAGATCGAGGAGCTGAACATCGGACACTCGGTGATTGGCGACGCGGTGCTCGTCGGGATGGATCGCGCCGTGCGCGACTTGCGCTCGGCGATCGAACGCGGCACTTCAGGGCGACCTGTGCGCGGCTGATGCGAGCGGCAACCCCGCGTTCCAAGCGCTGGCGATCGCCGCGCTGAACTCGCGTGGGTCTGCCGCACGCGCGGCTTCGTCGCGCCGCTGGTAATCTTCGACGGTGCCGTGAAATAAGCTGTGCGCGAGCTGCCGGCCGGCGCGCGTGATATTGCTGGTCTTGGCGCGCCGGATGTCGGTGAAGCGTACCAATGCCTGCGACAGATCGGGACTGGCTGCGAGACAGCGCGCGAGGTGAAAGACGTCTTCCAAGGCCTGACACGCACCCTGTCCGGACGTAGGCAACGACGCATACGCTGCGTCACCCACGAGTAGCACGCGGCCTCGATGCCAGTGCAGCAGCGGATCCAAATCGAAGATGGGGATCTTGCGCAACGACTCTGGAGAGCTCGCTGCAAGGACGCGCTGTACCGGTTCAGGCCAGCTCGCGAAGAGCGCGCGCAGTTCTTCGAGTGTTTGTGCATGCGCACGCGCATCGTCGAGCGACATCGCTTTTGCTCCTGCCCAATAGCAGACGCGCTCGGAAATGGGCACTATCCCGAAGCGCTCCCCCAAACCCCAGTAGTCGAAGATGCCGCGCGGATCATCGAGCAGCGGCGCGTTCGATGTCGCGATCCCGACCCAATTCACGAAGCCCTGATACTTCGCGAGCGCATCGGCGACCACGTAGTGTCGCGCGACCGAGGCGATTCGGCCGTCAGCGCCCAATAACAGATCGCACTCCACGCGCGTGCCATCTTCGAAGCTCGCCCACGCGCGCGGGCCACACTCACCGACGCCGCGTGCGACGCTCCCATAACGGACTGAAACTCCGAACTCGTCCAGGCGATCCAACAAGATCTGCTGCAGATCGCTGCGCAAAACGCTGTACGTCGAAAATCCACTGAGCGAGTCGATCGCGCTGATATCGATGGCAGCAATCGCGCCGCCTCGAGCATCGAGCCGATGCATCGCGCGCGGACGACCCGACACTGCGGCCACCCGCGACAACAGACCGAGCTGATCGAGCACGAACGCCGCATTCGGCCACAGCATAACCCCGGCTCCCAGAGTCGAGGCGAGCGCGCGTCTTTCGAAGATGCGAACGGTGTGACCAAGCTGGGTGAGCACGATGGCTGCAGCCACGCCAGCGACACCTGCACCGATGATTGCGACTTCCATCTCGGTCATCCTAGTGACGTTCACGTCATTCCGTGGCATTTGCGAAGAAATTGTGCGCCGAACGCTGCCCAAACCCAAACCAGCATTTGGCAGTATGCTGCGGCCATGATCCCAGTCTTGTCGCGAGCGGAGATGCGCAAATTCGATGCGCACGCGAGCAGCGCCTGCCAGGTTCCGAGCTTGCTCTTGATGGAAAACGCTGGGCGCGGCGCGGCCGACGTAATCGCGCGTGAGCTCAGTCTGGCGTCTGGGAATGGCGCACGTATCGTGGTCGTGTGCGGCGCGGGCAACAACGGTGGAGATGGCTTCGTGGTCGCGCGGCGTTTGCTCACGCTCGGAGCCGATCCGCGCGTGTATCTGCTGGTCAATGCCGAGCGCCTGACTGGCGATGCGCTGAGCAACTATCACTCTTTCATCGGTGTTGGCGGACAGGTCGTCGAGCTCGAGGCGAACCAATTGAGCCTGCTGAGCAGCGCAATCGAAGGCGCGCATGGCGTCGTCGACGCGGTGTTCGGCACGGGACTGGATCGCGTCGTGAGCGGCTTCTTTCGCTACGCGATCGAATTCATGAACGGCGCGAGTTGCCCGATCTTTGCGCTCGACGTGCCGTCGGGGTTGGATGCGGATACGGGCGCGGTGCTCGGCGTTTCGGTGCGCGCGGGCACGACGATCACCTTTGCTCACGCCAAGCTGGGCCTGATGACGCCATCCGGCTTGCTGCACGGAGGCAGACTGCATACTGTCGACATCGGCGTGCCGGACACCAGTTTGGCTCAAATTGGCTACAGCGCAGAGATCGTCGAAGCGAGTGACGTGCTGAACGCGTTGACCACGCGCAGCATCGATACGCACAAAGGTTCCGCGGGGCGCGTCGTGGTGCTCGCAGGCTCGCCCGGAAAGATCGGCGCTGCCCTGCTCGCCGCGCAAGGCGCACTACGGGCGGGCGCAGGCCTCGTGACGATCGCCGCGCTTCCTGAAACTGCGGCGCTGCTCGATCAGCGCGTGCTCGAGGTGATGACCGCGCGCATCGATCCGGCGCGCATCGAGGACTCACTCGATGAGCTGCTCGAACGAGCCGACTCCGTCGCGATTGGCCCTGGCCTCGGGCTTTCTGAAACTGCCCGCCGCATCGTCGATCACGTGGCACTGCGCGTGGACAAGACCAAGGTGTTGGACGCGGATGCCATCACGCACTTTGCCGGTCGCGCCGAGACTCTGCGCGGCGCTCCGGGTGAGATCGTGCTCACGCCGCATTCTGGCGAAATGGCCCGCATCGTGGGTGGCAGCGCGACGGACGTCGAAGCCGACCGTTTCGGCACCTTGCGCCGTGCAGTAGCACTCACCGAGAGTGTGGTGCTGCTCAAAGGTCACCGTACTTTGGTGGGCGCCCCGGAAGAGCACATCGCGATCAACGTATCCGGCTCGGGCGTCTTGGCAACCGGTGGCTCGGGTGACGTATTGACCGGAATTTTGGCTGCGTTTGGCGCGTTGCTCGACGTGCGCAGGGCGGCGTACGCGGCGGCCTACGTGCACGGTTTGGCGGGTGAACGTCGCTCGCTGCACGGGGTCGATCGCGGCGTGCTCGCTCATGAAATCGCCGATGAAGTACCGTTTGCGCTGGGCGCCTTGCGTGGGTTTTCGACGCGGCCTTTGTCGGCCTGACAGAGCGCAGCGGGCCGCTGCCACTTTGACACGTGCGACGCGGCTCTCGACCCGCAAGAACCCTCGCGAAACCCCGTCAATTTGCGGCATCGCGGCTTGGCACGCGGCTTGCGATAGCGCTCCCCGTGGAGGCCACGATGTCAGAGCCGCGACCCAGCGAATTCCAATCACGAACATTTGCCGAAGAGTTACAGACGAAGTTGCCGGAGCTCTTGCCCGGTTTGCATGCGCGCGCACTTGCCCTGTGCAAGCGCCAGAGTGAGGCGAGCGATTTGGTGCAGGACACGTTGCTGCGTGCCTTGTGCTTCGAGTCTGGGTACGAGCGCGAGTCGAACCTGCGCGGCTGGCTGCAACAGATCTTATTCAGTGTCTTCATCACGCGCTGTCGAAAGTCTGCGCGTGAGCGGCGCGCGCTCAGCAGCTTGGCAGGCGATCCCTGCGCTTGGACTCAACCGGAAGCGCCTCCGGTCGTTCGGCAATCGCTGACGCGTCCCGTCTCGCGCGCGCTGGATGCGCTGCCGACGCAGTTTTCCGCCGTCGTTCGCTTGGTCGATCTCGAGGAGCGCAGCTACAAGGACGCTGCGGTCGAGCTGTCGGTGCCAGTAGGCACGGTGATGAGCCGGCTATTCCGCGGTCGGCGCCTGCTCGCCGAGGCGTTGGCCGAGCCTCGCATGGAAGCCGCCTAATGCTCGCTCGTTCCTCGAAATGGCGCACTCTGGCGCCGTTGTGGGAGGAGCGGCTCTCGCCTTACGCTAGGGTCCCGCGCGCGATTGTTCTGGGGACATCGCGCGAACATGATAGAAATCTAGCTTGTGGCATCGCCGCTGACGGAGACCGCAACCACGGTCGACGCTGACCCCTCGACGCGGCTCGGACGTGTAATCCGAGCTCAATTCGGTTTTGTGTGGCGGCTCTTGCGCCGCATCGGGCTCACCGAGCCTGAAACGGACTCGGCAGTGCGTGAGGTTTTCGCAGCCGCGGCGCAGCGCATCGGCGATATTCGCTCGGGCAGCGAGCGCGCGTTCCTGTTCAGCACCGTGCTGCACGTAGTGGCTCGCGTGCGGCGCAACCGCGGTGAGCAAGAGGCGATCAGTGATCGCGCTCCGGCGCTCGAGGATCTCGACGAAGCGGGCCAAGCGCGTGAAATTCTGGGCGCGCTGCTCGAGCAGATGCCGCTCGAACTGCGAGTGGTGTTCGTGTTGCACGAGATCGAGCAGCTGCAGAGCGCCGAGATCGCTGCCATCATCGGCATCCCGCTCGGCACGGTGACCACGCGGCTCACGGATGCTCAAGAAGACTTTGCGACTCACCTCGAGAGCGGTAGCGAGATGTCACTGTCGCTGATCGCGGCAGCGCGCGAGGAACGGGCGCCGGGCGGTGCCTTGCCTCGCGTGCTCGAGGCAGCTGGCGTGAAAGTCGCGGCTGCGGATCGCGACGGCGGCAGCTCGGACAGCAGCGCGCTGCGCGCGAAGTCCGATCGCGTCGGTGAAACTGCACGCAGTCGATCGCCATTCAAGTTGGCTGCCAGCTGGCTGGCTCTCGGTTGGGTTTTAGGCCTGGTTTTGGCCTCCGCAGTCTGGGCCCTGCGTGATGCCGCCACGACGACGGCATCACCCGCGTCTTCCGCTTCCGTCGCGCGGTGACGCCGCGAGGGCTAGTCGCGGGGCAATGGCGGGAAGAGCGGCGGACCGTGGTGTGGACGCGGTTCGAGTCGCGCTACGATTGCACGCGACGTGGTCGGTAAGAATGGAGCGAGCAGCTGCGCGGTCACGCGTAGGACATACACCAAGCTCGACAAGCATTGTTCGAGCAGAGGTGCGTTGCTCGATGACTTGGCGAGTTGCCACGGAGCGCGACTGTCGACGTAGCGGTTGGCGGCCGTTACCAACTCGAAGATCGCTCGGACTGCATCGTTGAGCGCAAAGTCCGCGATTGCGCAGGACACGCTGGTTTCCGTCTGCTTCGCGAGCTCAATCAATGAAGAATCGAGATTCGACGCCACGATCGCGACCTCGTGGCGCTCGACCAGCGCGCACACGCGCTGCAGCAGATTGCCGAGCTTTCCAGCCAGTTCCGAACTGTAGGCGGTGCGCAGCAGTTCCTCGCGAAAGTCGCTGTCTTTGCTGGTGTGCAAATGCGACAGCAAGTAGTAGCGCAACGCATCGACACCGTAGCGTGCCACGAGTCCGAACGGATCGACTGCGTTGCCGAGCGACTTGCCGATCTTCTTGCCGTCAGTCGTCACGTGCCCGTGCACGAGAAGAGCGCTGGGCAAAGGAAGTCCAGCGCTCAGCAAGATCCCGGGCCAATATACGGCATGAAAACGCACGATGTCTTTGCCGATGATGTGCCAGCGCTCTCCCGAGGTCTGCCAGAAGTGTCGAAACGCAGCCTGGTCGGGATAGCCCAAGACGGAAAGATAGTTCGCGAGGGCGTCGAACCAAACGTAGATGACTTGTGAGTCGTCGCCGGGCACTGAAATGCCCCAACTCTTCGCGCGGGCCCGACTGCGCGAAATGCTGAAATCACTCAGCCCGCGAGCAATGAACTGCCGGATCTCGTGTTTACGCTCCGCGGGCAAAATTCGCAGCCGATCGCCCTCAATCGCAGCCAAAATCGCAGTTTCGTAGCGGGACAAGCGAAAGAACCAATTCTCCTCTTCGAGCTCTTCGAGCGGTTCGGGGTGCGCTGCACACTTGCCGCCGACGAGCTCCGACTCGCGCACGAAGTGCTCACAGCCGACGCAATACAGTCCTCGGTACGACCTTTTATAAACATCGCCATTCGCTGCACAGCGCTGCCACAAGGCGTGCACCGCCGGCGCATGGCGCGCATCACTCGCGGTGTGAATGAAATCGTCGTGCTCGACTTGCAGCACGTTTGCCAAGCGACGAAAGCCCGCGCCGTAACGCGCGACGAGCTCTCGCGGCGTCACCCTGGCCGCCTCCGCGGCGCGCACGTTCTTTAGGCTGTTGTCGTCAGTGCCGCTCGTGAACCACAGCTCGTAGCCACGCGCTCGCTGGAAGCGCGCAATCGCATCACTTTGCACGAGTTCGAGCGCGTGCCCGAGATGCGGATCCGAGTTCACGTACGGGATCGCAGAAGTTAGGAAAAATGGCTGCAGAATCGTCATGGCGCACCTCTTTCTCGACCGAAATCGAGTCGATGAACGCTCGCCCCGCGCCGTGCTCACCGCGCTCCGATCTGCAATTCACAAAGCAAAACGGGCCGCTGCGAGAGCGGCCCGTTCGAGCTTCGGATCAAAAAACCGGTCAGCTATTCGAACGCAAGCTCGCCCTGCACTTGCTGTGCATGGACATGACTTGCATTCCGAAGCGAGTGAAACTCATGGCTGACCCACGAAGAGTATGGGGGCTGATTGGGGATTCGTCAACTGTCAACGGTGAAGTCAGTTGGTAGTCTGCGCCAGGTTGTAGGCGTGGGAATCGAAGTCCAGCGCTCACGGCAACTCGAGCATGCATGTGACGAGCGCTGTCGTCTGCGCGAGTTGCGTGGGGGCTAGGGCTGTTACAGCGCTTCCCAGCGAATGCCGAGACCAAAGGCGATCGAGACGCCACGCTTCACAGTAGGTGTGTGCGGGCCCGCAGAATCTTGACTGTATTGCGGATAGCGCTCGGGGTACCAGCATTCGAGAAATGGTTCGAATGCAAGTGAGTCGGTGAACTCATAGCCATAGCGGATCTGCGCCAAGCCCACGCCGAACAGTCCAGACTTACTCCAATCCGATGCCAGCGCGTTGGTCGTGAAGCCGCCGCCGATGCCGAAGGTCCAATACTGCTCGCGCGCAGATTGAAGCCGATAGCTCGCTAGCAAGGCACCACGAAGCTGACCCGATGACTCCCAGCGTTCACTTTGATCGCCCACCTGCCGAGTGCTCGATGGATTCCAGGTGAACGCGCCGATGACGGAACCCTCCCAATGAACGTTCCAGCGCACCGTCAGCGCGAGATCGGCGATGGGACTCCATTTGTGATTGGCGTCGGTATTCGATCGCACGAGCGCGCCAAAGTGGCCTTGAAAGCTGAGCAGCACACGTTGCCGGGTTGCGCTGGGCTCTTTGAGGGTCAGCAAGTCGCCCTCAGCCGTCAATGTCTGGGTCTTATACGGACTTCGCCCGAGGTAGTGGTAGCTGAAGTTTGCTGGCGTACCCACGCCCGGTACAGAGATGCTGCGCGGATCTTGGGCCAGTCGATGAACTTTTCCGTCGGCTCCGACCAGCTCGACGGCGTCCCATTCGCTCCCCAGTGTCGTTTGCAGCTCTTTTGGCCAGATGACGTAGATGCGTCGATCCTCTGGCTTCTGGTACGAGGTGAGCAGCGCGTTGGAGTACTTTACCTGGTCTTGCCAAACGATCGCGTCTGCTCCCGCTAGGGCTAACGGTGCTTCGAGCTTGAACTCGACCGTTGCGGGGAATTCGATGGGTTGCTGTCGCGAGGCGCATTCGTAGCTGCACTCGGTGGGGTGATTCGTCGGCGTGCACGTTGCGTTTGCCGCACGCGGCAAGCTTACGCTCGGGCATTCATCGCGATACGCTCGATCAACTAGTTTCTTTTGGTTCGGGTTGCCCTTCCACAAGGCGATGTGACCCCCACGACGTCCGGTAACGAAGGCGCTCTTCTGCCACTTGAAGTTGAACAGGGTGGCGCGTAACTCAACCGGACGGTCTGCCGGATAAGAGAAAGAGCCAACATACTCATCATCTCCGTCGACCAACCTCAGGTTGGTCGTTTGTTCCGGCTCGGGCACGACTAGCAGCGCTTCGACGCCCTCGAGGGTGCGTTCTTCGACGTGCAACGCGATCGACTTCTTTTCATCGTAGAGCGTTGGCTTCACGTCCGGTTGGTATGTCGCACTCGCCGTGTAGCGCACGAGCTGCATCACGCAGCGGTTCCGCAAAGGGAGTGAAAGCGTGCCGTCCAGCGGAATTCGTTGCGCAACACCGTGTTGGTAGGCGCCCCCGACCGTCGTGACGCGCGGAGGGACGCCCTCCGCGATCTCCACGTCGAGCACGATGTCCGCGCCGTGCATTTGCATCGAGACGACGCCCGCGTTTTCGAGATCCAATTGTAGATCGCGCTCCTCTCCGGATGCTTCGGAGGGACCGTCGTAGCCGTCGGTCACCATGCACATGACGCCACCGGGGCGCCCGCTGGGAATGGCGCAACTATCGCATGGCCCTTTGGTCTCACAAGCAGGCGCGAATTGCGTGACCACGACGCCCGTATTGCGCGCTCGCGGGCTGACTGCGAACGAGCCGAAGTCCTGCGCGGCATCGAGCAACTTCTTGCTGATCTTGGGCGTCTGGATGCAGATCATCGTCGGCAGTAAATCGCTCGATAGGCCGAGGGAGAGCGTTATCTGGCTGGTTCGCGCGTGTGCAAGCGACGAGCAAGTCAGCCACACGAGCACTAGCAGCAAGCGCCGGATCAGCATCACTTGCCGACCATGGCGAAGATCGAGCGCTCGGTGTCACAGCCTTTCACCGGGAATTTCCGCAAGTGGTCGCTGGCGCTCGAATTCTTCGTGTGGGCAGGCGCAGGTCCCGGAACACGTTCGCCGGAAGTGGGGTCAATCAAGCACACGGCGCCGGAATACGGAACGAAGTGTCCGGCCGAGTTCAGCTTGCCCAATGCCTTGTCATCGAGCGTGGCGGTGAGTTCGGTAAGGTTGGCTGAGGCCTGCGCGCCACAGCGCCAGATCCAATGCGGAAATAGCGTGCTCTCGACGTAGCTTTCCCAGTCCATATTGCCGTCGAAGGCACGGCGAACGCGCTGGGATCCCGGCACATTCACCAGTTGTAACGACAGACGGAGCGGCACACCTGGCGGCGCGCTGCAATTGATGGTGCCCCAGTGCCCGCGATCCTGAAGTGAGATCTGCACTTGTCGAATCATGCTCGCGGCCGGCACGTCCCACGCCCACTCCTTGACCGGCTGCCAATCCCTCGGGAGCACGACTTCCGCCTTCAGATGCGGCGTATCGGCCCGATCGGTTTGGCTCAGCGGTGGAGGCTCACACCAAGCGGCCCACGCGCCCGAGACATCCGCAGTGGAAGAATAGCGCGACCGAGCACGCCCGTCCGAATCGACGACATTGAATGTGACGACGTTGGCGTGCAAGCGAACGCCGAAGATTCGAGCCGGCTTCATCTCACACCACAGCTTGCCCAGCTCTTGGGCTCCGAGCGTGAGAGAGGCCGAGAGTTCCGTCGGCGGGACATAGAGCGTCGCACATCGCTGCGACTTGTCCTCCGGGCAGGCCACTGGGTAAGCCAGAGAACACGGCCTGTCCCCATCCTTCGCCGGTTCGAGATCGAGCCGCGCAATCCGACCACTGCTCGTGAAGCGGAAGCTGGGAGTCTCCTCGGCTGACTTCGCCCCACCGACTTGCGGCCAATCGAGCGCGATCGGCAGAGGTTTCCGCAAGAATATTGCGTCCGAAGGCTGGGATGGCACCCGAAACGGTTGCAGCACGACCGTGCCGTTTGGTTCGCTGCACGGCTCGAGCGCCCCGCTGCTCAATCCCACGCTCACCAAGTGCTCATGCAGACTGCGCGTCACTTTGAGATTGGGATCGTGCCGGCAGGAGCCGGATTTGGTCCATTCGGTGATCGCGTCGCTTTCTAGCGCTTGCGGCGCGGTACAACCGATCTGAAGCTTTTCGCCCAGAGCGAGCCAGCTCTGTAGGCGCGTGAACATAGACGCGGCGCGAAGCTGCAGGCACCGGTTCTTGGCACGATCGGTCGCGAGCCCCGGACTCGAATTATCCGGATTGCTCATGCCTGGTTGGCGCAAGCACAGCGATTCGCTCTTGAACCAATGATCTTCGGGCAGACCCGATTCCTTCCCTTGCTTGAGCTCGGGCACTGCTTTGAGCCAAGTTGCTTCGAGCTGATCTCGCGGCACCACGACGGCAGCGCCGGGCGGAATGACGATCGGTTGCTGCGCCCCCCCCGCATGAATTGCGCCTGGCGTGCCGTTTTCGATGTAGACGGGCTGCTGTTGGCGATGAAGCCACAATGCCAGCCACAACGCGGCGACCGCAGCGCCACCGCTCAACAGCGCATCCTGGGCGACCCTTCGCACCGTTGCCGAGAAGAACGGCGACGCAAATGCGATGAACGGACCGAGCACCGCCCACGTCGTCCCCGCGATCGCCGAGAAGCCGCCAGGCACGGTGTCCGAAGTCAACGTCAACCAGAGCCAAGACGAGTAAGCGAGAGCGAGAGCGAAAATGGGAACGAAGATGAACGACAGGAGCCGATTCTTGGACGGTACGACGAATACATCGATCGCTTCGGCTTCTGCCCCCTTTCTGCGCGCGCGGACATGCACCCAAAATGGCAAAGAGCGCTGACATTCACCGCGAACCAAAAACTCGGCGCGTGTCGGTTCAGGTTGGTTGACCGTGAGCCAAGGCCCGCGCACGACGGAGCGTGCGCCCTTTTTTGCGACGAGAGTCGGCGACCGTCCAGTCGCGCGTCGCGGTGCGACTCGTCTCAGCCAGCCGATGAATCGAGTGTCGCGAACCTTCGCGGTCACCAGCAATGGCTCTGGGATTTGCTGACCGCGTTCGTCAGTGACGAGCACCCACAACCTGAGTTTCTCGTCCCGCTGGTTGAATGCGCTCTCTTTGCCGTCGGCATTCCCATCCCAGGTGATTTTGAGCTTCACTTGACGTCTCCCCGCGCACACGTTGCTAGGTACACGGCCCCGTCGCGCGTACACGTCGAGTTCGCGCCCGGTAGGCCGGCCTTCATCAGCGCGTTGACGCAGTCGTCAGGCTTCCAACAGCGCAATTGACACGACCCGCCGCTGCAATTGCCGAAGTCGAGGATCGGTGAAGGGTAGCAATTGAGTCCGTCGGAAAAGTCAGCGCTACAATCGGAAACGACCAGCGGCGGTCGATACACGCCGTCCTGCGGTGTGACGCAGCCCTCGCTCAAGCATTGGCCGACGGTGCCTGGGACGGCGCACGCGGTTCCGTCCGCAATACGCGTGCAGTCTTGAATCGCCGGGGCGATGTCCGCGAGTTGTCCGCCGGCCCCCGCGGCGTCCAACATCGGGTCGGGAACCTTGGGCGGCAGACTCGTATCGCATCGCTGTCGCTGGCACGTTCCTGGTTCCAGGGTTCGACACCAAATGCCGTCCGCGTGGCCTCTGCAAGTCGACGCGGGTGTGGTGCTCCACGCGGGCAAGCGAGAAGGAGCGATGCTGATCAGAGATGTAGCCGCGATCACTTTGACCTCGTTGAAAGCCCAGCAACCGACGCCCAGCATCGCCACGACCGGATAGCGCTGTCCGGGAAATCGATTGGGGATAGAGAGCGCTGCCGGACATTGAGGGGTCGCTGCATCATCGAGTTCCAAGTCCGCTAACGTGAACGTGAAATCTTGCTGGGGATCGGCGCCGACAGTGTTGAACACGCGTCGCCGTTGGATGGCTTGACTAGCGTTGGTCATGCGCACCAAGGACAACGTGCCCTGGTTCGCGGCTGAAAACTCCGGCGACGAAGTGAGCAACGCACAAACCACGCGGCTCGAACCCGCCGGTGCCCGCCAGCTAAAGGTCCCCGGGATGTCGCCGCTCTGCGCGAGTTCGAACTCTGAGACAGCAAAGCCTCGAATCAATGCGTCGTCCGACGCCCGCGCGAAGGGCTTGACGACGCATTGGCCGCCGACGCACGACATTCCGAGGGGACACGTGCCGCTGCGCTCACAGGCAACCATCGCGTCACACGTGCCCTGCTTGCACGTGTTCGGCGCACAGTCGTCCGGAGCGATCGAATCCTCGGAACAGCCCGCCGTGATTGCGACCCACGACGCAGCAGTCGCCAGCAGTGCTTTGGCAAGCCAAGCTCGAGCGACCGTTGAAACGGCATTCTTTCCCACTACGGCATCTCAACCCGCTGACGTCAAAACGCACATAGTCAATTGTTTGGATGGTGCAGTCAGCCATCCGCTGCCTCGTGGATGCTCCGGTACGGAATCCGCCAGTCAACGAACGCGCCGTGGGCGGAGCCGGTTCGGGCCCCGCCATCCCCGCAAAAAAAGCTCGATGGCGGCTGGGGCAGCTCCGCGATGGTGCCCGCTGCCATCGCTTCGGCGATGACCGCTTTGTCTCAAGCTGCGAACGGAGGCCGCAGCGTTCTAGGTATCGATCAGCTTCATGAGCTCAACCGTCCCCGAAACGATCGCATGTAGCTTGCCGGCGCTGTCTTCGAGCAACAGCCGGCCCTGTTCGTCCATTCCGCGGCCGACGCCCATTTGCCCATCTACGCGAAGGCGCTCGCCGCAGAGCGCGTCCGCCGCGTTGAGCTCAGCCACGATCCCGGCGACTCCCGCCTGCTGATACGCATCCAAACGCCGTGCAAGCGCGTTCAAGATCTCCTGAAGCAGCGGTTCACGTTCGAAGTCGTCCGCGCCGAGCGACGCGAGCGACGTCGCCCTGGCCGCAATCTCTGGCGGAAAGTCGCGCGTCGCGACGTTGAGGCCGATCCCGACGACCACCGCTTGCAGGCGATCGCCTTGTAGCTGCGATTCGACCAGAATGCCGGCGAGCTTCTTACCGTTCACGTATAGGTCATTGGGCCACTTGATCTGCGCGGCGCCCCGGACCCGAGGTGCAATCGCGTCGCGTAGTGCGAGCCCCACGGCGAGTGTGAGCGCGCTGGCCTGCGAGAGTTCGAGCTTCGGGCGCAGTAGCACCGAAAACAACAGGCTCTCACCAGGTGCCGCCAGCCAGGTGTTACCGCGACGGCCGCGGCCAGCGGTTTGTTCGTCGGCGACGAACACCGAGCCGTGGGGAGCGCCGGCGCGGGCGGCGCTCAATGCGTTGTCATTGGTGGAGCCGGTGATCGGCTCGTACATCAAGGGGCGACCGAGGCTCGGTTTGGTTTCGCGGGATTGGGCGCGGAAGCGATCGGCGTCGAAAGGCTTCATAGGCTTTCGATGTCGAGTCCGATGTCGGCTGCAGGCGCGGAGTGTGTCAGAGCGCCGACACTGATCACGTCGACCCCCGCGGACGCCAGCGTGGGGATGCGCTCCAGCGTGATTCCGCCTGAAACCTCGACGATGGCGCGACCGTGCGCGCGCTCCACAGCCACCGTGATCTGGTCATTCGCGAAGTTGTCGAGCATGACCACGTCAGCGCCCGCTTCCAAGGCTTCATCGAGCATCTCGAGGGATTCGACTTCGATCTCGATACGACTGGTGTGCGGCGCATGCTTTTGCGCCCGGTCGATGGCCGCCGCGACGCCGCCTGCGGCGACGATGTGGTTGTCCTTGATCAACACCGCGGAACCCAAGCTGTCGCGGTGATTGTAACCGCCGCCGCAGCGCACCGCGTAGCGCTCCAAGAAGCGCAACCCCGGCGTGGTCTTACGCGTGTCGATGATGCGCGTCAGCGCGTTTTCCGGCAACGCATCCACGTAGCGACGAGTCAGCGTTGCGGTGCCGCTCATACGCTGTGCAAAGTTCAACGCCGTGCGCTCGGCCATCAAGAGTGAGCGCGTTGCGCCTTCGGCGATCCACAAGACGTCGCCTGGCTTCGCCCGCTCACCGTCGGCAAGTTTGCGCTCGACGCGCAGGCCCGGGTCGACGCGATAAAATACGCGCGCGAAGACATCACCGCCGCACACCACGAGCGGCGAGTGCGCCACTGCGCGGGCGATGGCGCGATCGTTCACGCCCACCGTGGCTTCGGTCGTGAGATCGCCGCCGGCCAAATCCTCGGTCAATGCGAGATCGACGAGGTGATCGATCAGATAAGAAGGGGTCACCGTGCAAAACCGTAGCTCTGGCCGAGATACGAAGCAAAGAGGTTGCACAATGCGTGAAATACGAGACCCGCGCCGACGCCGCCGGTGCGCGCGCGCAGGTAACCGAAAACCAGGGAAGGGAAGAACACGGCCAATCGTGCCGCGTTGAACTCCGTGCACAGGTGCCCGAGCGCGAACAGTGCGCTGGTCAGCAGCAAACTCGGTCCGAGCTGGGCTCCGAACACGCGCCAGCGCGGCTTGTACACCTCATCGAGAGCCGACTGCAGGTAACCGCGATAGAACGTTTCTTCCGGCAAGGCGATGACCAAAAGCTGTCCGGAAAGATCACTGCCGAGCGCGTTCAGGCGCGGCGCATGAAACGGCACTCGGATGTGCCACCACCACAGGAAGCCGAGCCAAAACGGCGGCAAGAAGATCAGCGCGGCGCCGAGCGCCCAGATTGCCGCCCGCCCGACTTCGCGCACGATGCGCGCGCTGGACAACCGTTCCGGATCGAACAAGCCCGCGAACGACAGGCCATAGCGAGCGATCTGGTCGCGATCGTCCGTGCGTAGAACCAGCGCGTACGTAACGGCCAGAAACGCAAAGCCAACGGCAGTCGCGGAGTAGCTGTCGGGCAAGCGCGAGAGCAACGCGACCAGAAGCGTTGTCGCGACCGTGATGGCCACCGGCTTCTGCCATGAAGGTGAGGGAGTCATGCCGGGGCGGGGGAGACGACGATCGGTCACGCGGGGCGAATCGCGAAAGTGCTTTTACGATTGAGGGGCCTCGCTGTACCCAAAATCGAAGCGCCGAGAGAAGTTTCCAGTGAAATCCGAACCACGAGCCGTGGAAGGAGTGACGAACGGTGAAGGGAACTCTCCCCCCTTTTTTCCGCTTGGGCTAAGTTCGCGGCGAGCTGCAATTGCGCCTGACCCGCGCTGTGGCTGGCCGCGCCCACCATCTCCGCGTTTCGCGGGAGGATCCATGCTCGATTCGAAATTGCCCGCAACGAATTCTCCGGCTCCCAAACTTCCGCCGCCGCCGATGGTGAATCTCGCCAAATGGCCGCCCGATGATGACGTCCCTGCAATGCCCCGCGGTGGCGGCGGTGTTCCAGCGGGCTTCGATTCCGGCGACGGCAATTTCAAGAAGGGCCGCTTCGCCCCAATGGCGATCTTGGTTGGCTTGTTGGCCGTGGGCGGTTTCGCCGCCTTCATGCTGATCGGCGGCAAGCAAGAAGCCGACAAGCTGAGCATCGAGCAGGGTGAAGAGAAGAAGAAGGAAATCTTCGTCAAGCCGAAGCCCGAGCAGATCCCCGACTGGCGCAAGTGGGCCGCAAGTGATGCGAGTGAAGAACTGCGCGCCGAGGCGCTCAAGCAACTCGCTTGGGCCAAAGATCCGGAAGGCGTGAACCTCGCGATCGCGTCGCTGAACGTTCCTTCGGAACCGATTCAAGGCATGGCCGCGCTGGCCCTCGCCGAGTACGGCCGTCCGTTGGGCGAGCCGGCCAAGGACGCGTTGATGGCCGCGCTCAAGAAGGCGGGGCCGGGCGCGAAGCCGCAAATTGCTTGGGCGTTGGTTGTGCTCGGCGAATCGCGCGCCTTCGACGACATCATGGTTCTGTACCGCGCGGGTTTGCTGTCCAAGGTGCAGCGCCTAGGCGGTGGTACCGCGTTCGATCCGGATCGCATGGTGCAGCTCGTCAGCTTGGACAAGCTGGCCAGCCTCGCGGGCGACGCGAGCCCCGCGGTGCGCCAATTGGTGGCCACGATTCTGTCGCAGAACGCGGAACCCAAGTGGACCGACACGCTGATCAAGCTGGTGCAGGACACGGATCCCGAGGTCTCGCGCCAAGCAGCGCCCGGTCTCGGCAAGATCGGCGAGCCGCGCGCGCGTGAACCGCTGGTCGCAGCGCTCAAGACCGCCGACAAAGACAGCCGCAACAAGTTCTTGGAAGCGCTGCGCGACGGCGTGGGCACCGACGGTTTGGTGCTCGCGTTGAACGCAGTCGCCGCCGAAGATCCGGCGCTCGCGTACTATCAGAAGAAGCAAATCTTCGACATGATCGACAAGCTCAATGATCCGCGTGGCGGCAACGCCTTGTACGCGTATCTGCAGAGCAAGCCGCACATGCACTTCCAGACGCGTGCGGCCGTTTCACTTTCGCAGATCGGTGACGTGCGCGGTGTGCCGACCCTGGCCAAGCGCCTGCGCATGGATCCGCTGAAGCTCTATACCGATCAAAATGATTGGGAAATGATGCTGAAGCGCGACGACAATGAGCGCGTCGTTGCGGCTCGCATGATCGCGGACCTTGCGATTTTGCATCCCGAAAAGCGGTCGGAGATCGCCGAGCAGGCCGAAGACGGCGTGATCTTCTGGATCCACGAAATGCCTTCGCCGCACGCCAACGGCTTGCGCGCGCTGGCCGCGATGGAGTCCACGAAGGACATCGCCAACCTGCGCAAGTGGTCGAATCCGAATCAGCCGCTGCCCAAAGAAGGTCAGCAGCCGCCAATGCCGGAAGAGTGGGTCGTGGCGCAGAGTGCGCTGCGCTACGTCGGTTGGTTGAAGGACGCGCCGTCCTACAACGTCTTGATCAAGTCGCTCACGCGTCGTCCGAAGGATTTGGACGTGACGATGGACGGCTTGCTGCAAGGTGGCGTTGCGATCTTGGGTATGAGCTTGCGCGCGATCGGCGTCGGCGCTTCCGACGGTTTGTCGGAGTGGCGTGATCGCAAGGCGTTCAAGCCGCTGCTCGACTACATCGAGGATCCGCAGAACAACGAGCAGTCGCGCTTCCAAGCCTGCGCGGCATTGGCTTGGGTCGCCGAGAAGGAAGACTTCCTGACGATCGCCAAGAAGATCGCCGACTACAAGGGCAACGAAAAGCCGGACGAAGTTCGCCGCGCGTGCTTGCTCGAAGCGCTGATTCAGCGTCCCGTGCCCGGCACTGCCGGCGCATTGGTCTCGCTGATGAACCCGCAATCGGCGGTCGAAACGCGCCACCAAGTGGCTCGCGCGATCGCCAAGGGCGGCTTCGATCAGGGCGTCGAAGCGCAGCTCTTCGCCATGATGAACGACGACGCGATGATGAACGACGCGGCATTGGCGCTAATCTTGGGCGGCTCGCCCGAGACGGCCGAACGCGCCGTCGCTTTGTACGCGGGCAAGCGCAAAGAGGCGCTCGCTGAGCTCGGCGACCTTTGGTACCGGAGCTTCGGCTATTGGTCGCAAGAGGATCTCGAGACTGGCTTGTTGTTCAAGTACGTCGACAACGCCGAGGCGATCAGCAAGCTCAGCGTGCGCCAGACCCAGCAAGAATGGGCGCGCGTCATGCTGATGAAGCAGTTCGACAACCTGATCTTCGACAACGGGCCGCACTCGTTCACGCGCGTGGTGCTGCGTTCTCGGCTGTATCAGATGGCCAAGGGCGACGACGCGGCCAAGCGCGCGGGCGCGATTCGCGCGCTCAAGTTCATGTCCGAGCAAGGCGTGCTGCTCGCGCTGCGTGATCAGAGCGGCCCCGCGGGTGAACAGGCCCGCGCCGCCTACTTCGAGTTGATGAACCCGAAGGTCGTGACCGGCGTGGTCATCCCCGACGACAAGAAGTGATACGCTTCGTGACACGCGAAGGTGTGACGCGCTTCGTGACACCCGAAGGGGTAAACGCGCGCCTACGCGTTCAGCTCGTCGCGCTGAGCCTGCTCGGGCTCAGCGCGTGCCAGCCAGCAGCCGCGCCGAACGACGCGGCTGCTGCGGGCCCCGCGTTACAGAGCTCGGTCCCGTCGTCCTTGGCGCAAAAGCCCTGCGTGCCGACCGGACCCGAGCTCTGCTTCAACGCCACGGATGACAATTGCAACGGCATCATCGACGAAGGCTGCGGTTTGCACACAGGCCTCGTCCAATTCGCTATCGCCTGGGACGAGCCCCGAGCGGACGTCGACCTACGTCTATTCGACCCAAGCGGCGAGCTGATCGAAGTGGGCCGAACTGCGCGCAGCGGCCTGGTCAAGGAGCGCGATTGCCCGGGACGGAATAGCGAGTGTCACGGGCAAAATTTGGAGAACGTGTATTTGAGCGACGGCGAGCCGCTCCGCGGCGAATATCGCGTCCGGATTCGACTCGAAGCGCTGGGTGGGGAAAATCCGCCCATTGTCGTCGCATTTGGCGCTCGCGTCGGGCCCAAAACCTATTCCGAGACGGTTTCCCTCGACGCGCCCGAGGCGGAGCGAGAGCTGATCTTTCGCTTATGAAAGCAGCACGAAACCAGAGCATTTCTGGGTGCACTCTGGCTTGCTCTGAGCCCAATGCTATTGTAGGCAAGTCACCCGCTGCGGCACCTCCTGCCAACCGAGTAAAAAGCCATGGGATCTTTAAGCCCCGTTCACTGGGTCATCGTTTTAGTCATCGTCCTGCTCCTGTTCGGACCGGGTCGGCTTGCCGGTGTGGGCAAAGGCCTCGGGGAAGGCATTCGCTCTTTCAAGAAGGGCCTGAATGAGGACGCCGTCGATCCCCCCGCGGCGGCCAAGCCGCCGGAAGACAAGCAGCTGCCCGAGAATCGCAGCAGCTAGTCCTCAGCGCTTCCACGAGCGCGCGCTGAAAGAGCAAAAAGGCCGAGCTTACCGTCGGCCTTTTTGCGTTTGTGCGCCGATGTCTCGAGTTCATCCGTGAAGCACTCGCCCGCAATCACTCCTAGGAGTGATTGTGGGCTTGCGGCACGCCCGGCGAAGATGAGACGATCGTAGCGATAGCCTCGTTGGGCGGGAGAGAGCAAATGCGACGAATACTGGGGGTAGCGGTGGTGGGCGTACTGCTGGGCGTGCTGCCCGCGGGTTGCTCCAGTGACAACGACGACACGCCGGCGCCGAAACTGGGAGAGGCTTGTAGTTCGAGCAACAAGTGTGCTGAGGGCAGCTGTGCTGGCGCAGGCGTCTGCACGAAGACGTGCGACACGCATCAAGACTGCGGTTGCGCTGCGGGCACCACCAACAATGACGTCGTGAACGGGCTTTGTGGGCTTTCGTGCACCGAAGGAGAGTGCACGAAAGTCTGCAAGAGTAATCTCGACTGCGCGGGCGGTACGGAATGTGTGTCGGGCTCTTCGCACAAGACGTGTCAATAGCCACGTGCGAGGCGATGGGCGCGTTTGGCGGGCCTCCGCAGAGCTTCGAGAGCGGCCATGTTGGCCCTCGGCGTCGCAGCGCGCACCAACGCTGACGGTCAGCGAGCAGCTCCGGCGTGCTGCGAGGTGCGTTGTGCGCCTTGGGAGCGCCAACCCCCAAATCTCGAAAGAGGCTGAGCACAATTCGCTCAACGCGAAAATGTGTCAAAGCTGTCACCCGCGGTCGCGGGCGTTCGGCCCGCCTTTTTCCCGCGGCAGCGAGGTTGCGGCGCAGCTGCTGGTGTCTGTGGCGTTTTCGGCTATAAGCTTCGCCGCATGTTCAAATCGCTGATCGATTGGTACCTGAGTGCGCTCCAAACCGGAGGCTACCCGTTGATCGCGTTGCTCATGGCGATCGAGAGCTCGATCGTCCCGCTGCCGAGCGAGCTGATCATCCCGCCCGCTGCGCACATGGCTTACGTCACCGGTCAATTTAGCATGGTCGGTATCGTGCTCGCGGGCACGGTCGGGTCGTGGATTGGCGCAGCGATCATGTACTGGGCATCTCGGATTGCGGGGCGTCCGCTGGTGTTGCGCTTTGGTCCGTACTTGATGATCAAGAAGGACAAGATTGAAGGCGCTGAGCGTTGGGCGAAGAAGTTTGGATCGCCGGGTGTTTTCGTGTCGCGCCTCTTGCCCGTCGTTCGCCACTTGATTGGCATCCCGGCCGGCATCGTGCGCATGGACTTCCTCAAGTTCTCGATCTTCACCGTGATCGGCTCGGCCGTGTGGTGCTCGGTGCTCTGCTACCTGGGCGTGAAGATGGGACAAGACGAGCAGCTGATGAAGGGCGAGCTGCATCGCATCACGATCTGGGTCGGTGGCGCGGTCGTCGTCCTCGGTAGTCTCTATTACTTCTTCGTTCATCGCCACATGAAGGCCGAGAACGAGAGCGCCTGAGTCGATAAGAGCAACCTCACCAGGCCCGACGGAGCGACGAAATGCGCGGTGTGTTGTTGAGTCTGGGCCTGGTTTCGGCGGTTTTTTTCGCCTGCAGTTCGAGTGACAATGAGCCCACCCCGGGGGGGGGCGCGGCCGGTGTTGCCGGTGAGCCTTCGGGCGGATCGGGCGGCAAGGGCTCGGCCGGCGCAGCCGGCGAGAGCGGTGAAGGCGGGAGCGACGCGGCCGGCACTGCTGGAGAAGCAGGCGCGGCCGGTGCGCCAGGCCCCAGCGTTTGCGTCGAAGATGCGGGCCATGGCGAGATCGAGCTCATCGTCGAGGGCTTGCCCGCGACCATCGCAGCGAGCATCACCATCGCCGGTCCGCATGAAGCGCTCGAGAGCGAATCGACCACGTTGAGTGACGTGCCAGGCGGCACCTACTCCATCAGCGCGACGCGCGTGTATGACGCGGATCCACTCGTGCGCACGGCTTACGACGCGCAGGTTTCGAGTCCTACGTTTTGCTTGGAAGATGGTGGCTCACAGACCGTGACGGTCACCTATGCGAAGGTCACCTCGAGCAATCAGCTGTGGGCGCTGGTTCGAAGTCACGGAGGCGCGTTGCAACGAGGCTTCGCGTCCAGCCTGCTCGGCACCTCGGGGGCGCCCGAGCCGACGACAGCTGCCTTTCTGCCGGTCGAGGGCGTCATGGCCTTCGACCGCGCGGGCGATCTCTGGGGCACGAAGCGCAGCCCGCAGACGGGCATCGTGCGTTACGCGCCGGCCTGGCTCGCAGGGGTCGGTGAACCTCTCGCCGATTATGATTTCAATCTCGCGCTCGAGCAGTGTGTGCCGCCGACGGTCGATAGCGTTAGCGTCCCACAAATCAAAGCCATCGCGCTCGATACGAGCGAGAACATTTGGCTCAGTGTCTGCGACAAGAAAGTAGTCCGGATCAATCACCCGGATAGTTCACCGGCTTCGAGCGAAGAAGCGGAGGACATCGCGCCCGGTGTGACGCTGTCGGGGTTCACGAAGCAGACGGAAGATTTGGCGTTCGATCGCGCCGGCAACCTGTGGGTCGCTGCGGGTGGACAAGTGCTGCGCTTCAATCGCGCCCGCCTCGACACCAACGACTCGCGCGCGCCTGACTTGGTGCTGGAGGTGACGACCGACGACCCATCGCCGGCCGCGTTGCCCGCCAATTTCCTGGCTTTCGACAGCGCGGGCAATCTGTGGGGGGCGGACGGCGCCGGCCATCGGTTGTTCGAAGTAGTGAAGACGGATCTCGATCGCGTGGGTACGAGCACCGCGCTTGCCGAGGTTCAGCTCACGCTCGACAGCACCGCCATCCTGGCCCGCCCAGCGTTCGACGAAGAGGGCTCGCTCTGGGTCTCGCTGGCGGCCGGTTTCGGAAAGCTAACGGCGCAACAACTCGCCGTAAGCTCTGCGGCACCCGTTGCTCCGAGCGTCGTGATTTCCAACACGAGCGAAGGTCCCGATAGCTTGGCGTTGTTCCCGACCGCCCCCGGTTTGCCGCTAGCGAGCGCGCAGCCTTGAGCTTGCGACGCGCTCTCCATTTCGCGTCGCAGCTCCAAGCTCATCACTGAAACATCGCCGCAAATTCCGGGCAGCGTGCGAACGGCGCCTCACACGCGCTCGCCGTGGGAGGTGGTTGCAAGCTCTCGAGATCCGTCTCACACGTGATGCCCGAAAGGTATTCGATGCCGATTTGCATCGTGCCGCGTGTGCAGGCCACGTACTCATCGACGGTCACGTCGTCGCAATCGGGAATGTCGTCTGCAGTGCAGCTGCCGTCGTTGGTCGAGGGCAACGGGGTTTCCGCCGCGCATTCGGCGAGCAGGTCTTCGCAAGTGCCGAGCTGCGAAGCTGCGCTGGTTTGACTCGAGATCGCGCAAGAGCCCTGCACCATCTTCTTCAAGTCGGCATCACTAATCGAGTCTTTGATGCGATTGCAGATCGTCAGTGCTTGAGCGTCGGTCTTGATCTCCGACAGCTTCGTGCCGTTCGGCGTCGGCTTCGAACCCGAGCCGGCCGAGCCGGTTTCGCTGCCAGTCGAGCCGGCACCTGCGGCGTTTCCGCGCCCGCCTGACGACGACGCACCGGCGCTGTGCGAGCCGGCTCCGGCGCTGTGCGAGCCGGCACCCGCGCTGTGCGAGCCCGCGCCAGCAGCTTCGTCGTCGTTGCCGGCGCCGGCGTTTTCGCCATTTTCGCCGTTTTCGCCGCCGAGGGGGCGGCCATGCGAGTCGGTCGAGCCACCGCAGGCGATCACTGATTGAGCACAAAGCAGCGCAGAAACGCACAAGAATCGAGACACGGACGACATGGCTAATCTCTCTTAGGGGTTATTGGGTTTGGGGCAGCACGAGGCGCACCCACGCCTCGCCCTGCGAGTCAGAGGTGCTCTCCCCGAGCACCCAGAACATGGGGCATGCCGAGCGCCGGCGTTCTTAAAAGATGCTTAAGCGGCTCGTCAGATTTTCTTAAGCGGACTCGCCTTGCCCCTCGGCAACGGAAATCACGTCAGCAGGGGGCAGCGCGAGCAGACAGCGCGTATCAGGACCCGGACGCAACCTTTTGCACGGGATCGCGCTCGCGCGGATCCGGTCCACCTTCGGCTTTGGGCAACGAGCGCAAGTACCGGTAGATCGCGCGAGCGTCGTCGTCAGACAGCTCTTTCAGGGCGTTCCAAGGCATGGGCGAGCCTTCACGGCCGACACCGGAGGTGAGGCGCGCGGCGAACGCATCCGCATCCCAGCCCTCGATCCAACCCCAGCGCGGATCGGGCGTCAGGTTCGGGCTGAGAAACGTCTTTTGGCTGCCGTTGAGCGCAGGGTGCTCGGCGCCACCACCGAAGAGCGGGCCGACGAGCGCACCCGTGCGCATATCCATGCGCGTGTGGCACGACACGCAATTGGCCACGTGATGCGCCAAATAGCGCCCATTTTCCGCAACCGGGCCGCGGGGCGCGTGCTTTTCGGGCGTAGTTTTCGGCCCAACTGGCGCGAGCACCCACGCGCGCACGATGCCGCCGAGCAAATTCACCTCGTGTGCTGGAACCGCGTGGCGAATCGGCGTGGTCGTCCGCAGATACGAGATCACGGCCGTCAGATCATCGTCCGCAAGCTCGGCAAAGGGCATGAACGGCAGGACCGCCGTGCCGTCCGGGCGCACGCCGTAGCGCAGGATGCGCGCCAAATCGGCGTCTTTGTAGCGCCCAATGCCGGTCTCCGAGTCGGACGTGATATTGGGCGCGCGGAACACCCCGACGGGTAGTTTGAACTCGAAGCCGCCCGTGAGGGGGGCCGTGTTCGCCGGAACTTCCCCGGAGCCGTTGCGCGCACCGTGACAGTCCGCGCAATGGGCGGGGCCTTGCACCAAATAGCGCCCACGCTCGATGACCGCCGGATCCGTGCTCGCGCGGAAATCGAGCTGTTTCACCTCGAATTGACGCGTTTGTCGCGCCCAAGTGAGCGCGCCAAAGCCCACGAGCAAGAGGCCCAATCCGAGACCCAACCGACGCAAAACGCGACGAACGCGACGAACTTTCATTACGTACTCTTCCCTTTTCGCCTCTCTCGAGGGCGTGACGCGGTGACGCGGTGAGAAGTGAAGCCACGCGCGCATTCGTTACATGGGGCCCGTGCGATTTTTTTGGTATGCTGAGCGGGAATGTCCGCACCTCAGTCCGCCCCGAGTGAAGCCGACGCGGCCACGTTGGCGGCCCAAGCGTTAGCCGGGGACCGCACGGCGGAAGCGCTGCTGTGCTTGCGGCTATCCCCGGCGATTCGCGCTTTTGCCCGGCGCCGCTTGCGCAGCCAAGATGCCACCCGCGAATTTCAGCAGGAAGTGCTGCTGATCTTCGTGGAAGCGCTGCGCGCGGGCAGACTCGAGGATCCGGCGCGCGTCGCCGGGTTCGTGCTCGGGATCTGCCGCAACCTGGCGTTCGACCGCGTGCGCGAGCGTGAACGCCGCGGCAAGTTGTGGGAGCTCTACGGGGAGAGCGTCTCCGCTTGTGACGTGGTGCAGCCGACTGAAGTCACGGTCGAGATCATGCGCCTCGAGGATTGCTTGACGGAGCTTTCGAAGCGCGCCCGCGAGGCTGTGTGGCTTTCTTACGGTGAGCTCCTGAGCCACGCCGAGGTTTCGATGCGACTCGGCATCAGTGAAGGCAACGCGCGCGTGCTCAGGCACCGCGCCGTGCACGCACTCAAGCAGTGCGTCGCGACCCCCAAGCGTTGGGAGGCGTTGCAATGACGGCCGCAGATGACGCGCTCGCGCTGCTCGATGACTATCTCTCGGCGGCGATGTCGGACGCGCACGCCAGCGATTTCGAAGAGCGCTTGTTTGCAGAGGCCGCCGCCGGACGAGCGCCGGGGCTCAGCTATCTCGATACGCTGTTCGACCAGGCGCAATGGTTCGTGATGCGCGGTGGATTTTCCTCTGGATCCACGGCGGAGCAAATTGCCGAGCTGCGCAAGCTGCCGCACGTCCACTACATCGACGTAGAAGCCGACACACAGGTCGGTGCTTGGCCAGAGGACACGAAGTACGTCGTCTACCGCTTGGACGTCGATCTGCGTGGCTACGAAAACATCGACGTCGCGATCGTCACGCCCGAAGGTGAGCACCGAAAATGGTTCCGTGACGTGGTGTACGACCCCAAAGACGGCGCTCTCTACGGCGCGTGCGACGCGCCCCTCGCGGCGTCCACCTTTCGCCACGAACCGCTCATCGCGCGCATCCACGCGTCCCGATCCGGGCCGGGCGCGGCCGCACTCAAGCGCGAGACCGTCGCTGAACTGAGCGTCACGCCGAAGTAGGCGTCGTAGCGCATGTAGGAGCTAGGCGCAGCGCGCCTGCAGAGCAGAGCTCGGTGACCGAACGCACGATTCGAGCTAACCTCAGGGAAAGTGACCGAAGTGCTCGCCAAAGTCACGACCCGTACGTTGAACGTACCGCGTGGTCCGGACGTGACTCATCGCATTCGAGTACCGCGGAGTTGGCTCGAGACCGGTGAAGTCGTCGTGGAGCTCGAGCTGCCGCGCAATTTGACCTGCGCGGCGTGCGATGGCGGAGGTTGCGACGCTTGTGAGCGCTCGGGCGCGATCACGTTGCGCGGGCGCCAGGAGCTGGCCGAATTTCTGAACGTGACCTTGCCGACGCGAAAGCCCGACGGCGAGCTTCGCAGCGTCGTGATTCGCATTCCCGAGCAAGGCGGTTTGCCGCCCGAGAACAGCGAAGGCCTGCCGCGCGGGCTGCTCTTGTTGCGCGTCGAGCCGGCTGACGCGGCGGACCGCGGAGTGACCCGGGTGAGGAGCAACGGTGCGCCACTTTCGCAGCGCGTGATGGAGTCGCTGCGCATCCCAGCGTCGCCCCGCGGCCGGGCCCGGCTACTCGCTGCCGTGGCGTTATTCGTCGTGCTGGCCGGGCTCGCAATCCTCGCATTTGGGCGGCATCGTGGGCTAGGTTAGCGCCATGAATCCCATCGCCATGGGCCTGATCATCGTGACCCTGACCACGGTGTTCGCGGTCAGTGCTTGGCGTCGCTTCAACTTGGCACAGGTAGGGACGGCTACGTGGGAGAGCCGCCTGAACGAGGTCCCGAAGCGCTTGGGCTTGGTGTGGACGTTCGCGTTCTTCCAAAAGAAGATGCGCTACTACCTTGCCGCAGGGCTCGCGCACCAGCTCATCTTCCTCGGCTTTCTCGTGCTGCTCTTGCGCACGCTCACCCTGTGGGGTCGTGGTTTCTCGCCGAGTTTCAACCTATTCGTGCTCGGTCCCGAGCCGGTGTTGGGGCTGCCACTGGGCGCGATTTATGTTTTTTTGAAAGACGTCTTCGCGAGCCTGGTCGTGCTCGGCTCGGCGGTGTTCGTCTACTACCGCGTGGTGCGCCCGCAGAAGCGCATGACCCTGGGCGTCGAAGGGCTGATCATCCTGGGCATCATCTGCACGATGATGATCGCAGATCTGACGTATGACGGCGCTTCCACGGTGCTCGCGCATCGCTTCGCGAGCGAATGCAGCGCGGGCCAGAGCGAGTTTCCGTGCTCCGCGATGGCGACGTTGATCGCGCCGCTCGCGCCCGCGGAGGGCGAGCTCAGCTATCACTTTACCGAACCAGCGGGCTCGTTGTTTGCGCTGGTCCTCTCGGGCATTGGTTCGAGCGCGCTCGTAGTACTCGCGCATGTCGGCTTTTGGACGCACTCGTCGTTGGTGCTGATTTTCGCCAATATTCTGCCGTACACCAAGCACTTCCACATCATCACCGCGATCCCGAACGTGTTCCTCGCGGACATCACGCCGCGCGGTCGCTTGCGCCCGCTCGCGCCCAGCACCGAGGCGCTGATGGCGGCGGTCGAGAAAGCGACCGAGGGTGAAGACCTGCTGAGCGCGCGCATCGGCTACGCGCGCATCGAGCACTTCACGTGGAAGGACATGCTCGACTTCTACACTTGCACGGAGTGCGGGCGCTGCTCGGACAATTGCCCCGCGTTCACCACCGGCAAGGTGCTGAGCCCCAAGCAATTCACGCTCGATCTGCGCAACCACTTGTACGGTCGCCAAGAGGAGTTCCTCGCCGTTGGTCCGGCCGCCGTGCATCGGGCCACCGCGCCCGCGCCCGGCGAGCCAAAAGAAGAGCCCGCGGAGGCACCCAAGGAAGCGGCGGAAGCGGAGAAAAAGGCCGAACCCGCGAAAGTCTACAAGCCGCTCGATCTCGTTCCCGGCGTGATCCACGAAGACGTGCTCTGGGGCTGCACCACGTGCCGCGCGTGTGAAGAGCAGTGTCCGGTGAACATCACCTACGTCGACAAGATCGTGCAGATGCGGCGCAACTTGGTGGTGATCAAAGGCGAGTTCCCGAGCCAGCTTGCCAAGCCCTTCGAAGGCATGGAAGGCAACGGCAATCCGTGGAACTTGGCGCGCGTCGATCGGGCCAGTTGGTCAGAGGGGCTGGGCGTGAAGAGCTGCGCCGAGAAGCCTGACGCCGAGGTCCTGTTCTGGGTGGGCTGCGCCGCGAGCTACGACGATCGCGCCAAGAAAATCGCGCGCAGTACCGCGCAGCTCTTGCTCGCCGCAGGTGTGGACTTCGCGATCCTGGCGGAAGAAGAGACGTGCACTGGCGATCCTGCGCGGCGGGCGGGCAACGAATACTTGTACACGATGCTCGCCGAAACCAACGTAGCGACGCTGAATGGCTACAAAGAGCAGGGCGGGGTGAAGAAAATCATCACCACCTGCCCGCACTGCTTCAACACGATCAAGAACGAGTATCCCGATTTCGGCGCCAAGTTCGAGGTCGTGCACCACACCGACTACATGTTGGAATTGGTGGCGCTGAAAAAGCTCAAACCCAGCAAGCCTGTGCGCGCCAAAGTCGTCTATCACGACTCCTGCTACCTCGGCCGTTACAACGATATCTACGAGTCACCGCGCACGATTCTGCAGGGCATCCCCGGCGTGGAGCTGGTCGAGGCCGAGGGCGTAAACAAGAAAAAAGGCCTGTGCTGCGGCGCAGGTGGCGCGCAAATGTTCATGGAGGAGCAGAACAGCAACCGCGTGAACGTCAAGCGCACGCTGCAGCTCCTGGACACCGGCGCAACGACCATCGCCAGCGCGTGTCCGTTCTGCATGACCATGCTCACCGACGGCATCAAGTCGCAGTCCAAAGAAGAGACGGTCCGGAATATGGACGTCGTGGAAATGCTTGCGCTTTCATGCGGTGTGGCCGACCAGCCCGGGGGCACGCCGGACGAATCCGCCACCAGTTCCGGTGCTGCCGCTGCCGAATGACGCCTCGCACGCCAGTGCTATAGTGGTATACGAATGGCCATCAAGCCCACAGAGACCTCCATCAAGCCCGAACCAGAGCACACGCCTGCTTCCCCGGGTGAGGTGCGTCGCTTGCAGGGTTTCGACTGCGACTTCTGTGAGCGCCATTTCGAAGGTCCCCCCGCCGGCTCAGGGCTGTTCCTCTGGACCCGCGGCGACGAATACCGCTTCGAAGAGCCGCCGCTCTGTGAAGAGTGCGCCATGCGCATCAGCGTCGGAGCCGTCTTGAAGTGGCAGAGTGAAGACGAAGGAGAGGGCTGACCCTCTCCGCCTCGCGTCCAGACCTTCCCCAGCCCCAAGTCTGAGCCTTTTCGGATTTGGTTTGATGGTCACGCATCCGCTCCCAGCTCGGCCAAGCCTTCGGCGTCCCATTCCGACCTCCGTCGCGCGGACTGCGAGGCAGTCGGTGCGGCTGCGAGGTGCGTTGAGGAACCTGAGATCGCCCGATCTCCTTTCCGGCGGATTCGAGCCGCCTCGGTGCGGCTGTTCTCAGCTTCGCCGCTTGACCGAACGGTATTGGAATTCGAACTGTGCCTTGCCTGGAAAGTGCGGCCGGGCGCGCGCTCGGCAGTTCGAATTCGAACTGCCCGGCGGCTTGCGAAAGAGGAGTTCCGCGACGCTTCGCAGCGGCGGAAGCGACCTTCGTGCACGAAGTATCAGGTTCATCGGCGGATGCCGCTGCGCTTTGACGACCGCTTCGACGTGGGTTGGAGGGTGCGGACAGCGCTGCTAGGGTCCTACCCCGCGGGGTTATTGCAAAGTCGGCTCCGGCACTTCCGAAGCCCGAATCGGCGGCAACCGCTCGAGCAACTCGTGCGCGGCGCTCCGCAACACCGTTGACGACTCCGAGTGGTGCAGCACCTCGGTCAGCTCACTGCGCGTGCAAACCGCGAGCAGCGGCATGGTCATCGCGGGCGGTGATCCAGGGTTGAAGAGTACGCTGAGTCGCACGCGCGGGCGGCTCAGCCAGCGTCCGTGTTGCGCGACGGCTTCGAGCACCTCGAGACGCGCGGGGCGACGCGCGGTCATGCGCACCACGTCGTCTTCGGTCAGGCGTGGATTTTCGAGCAGCTGCCGGATCACGAGCGGGTGTGGATCGGCGAGCAGTTTGTCGAACGCGCGGCGATTGGGGCTGCGCGCCAAGCTTTTGCGTTCGCCCACGGTGAGCTCACGCCCGGTGCCGTAGTCGGGCACCGGGAGCTCGCGGGCCGGGCGATCATGGACGACGGGAGGAGGCGCGCGCCGCAGCAAGCGCGAAAGGCTCAACAAATGCCGGGCATCAGCTTGGGCGCGCAGTTGGTCCACCAGTGGACACTCGCCGAGCGAGGCAAAGAAAAGCGCGACCGCCAGCATGGCCTCGCGCGCCTCGGGCTCGGCCCGCTCGTTGTCCTCGCACAAGGCATTGAGCACGGCCGCCCCTTCGTGAACCGAGCCGTTGCTCAGAAAATCGCGCAGCCAACTCGCGCGGAGTGCCAAGTCGGGCAACGACAGCAGCACTCGTTTGAGGCGTTCGACGGGCGCCATCGGCGTGACCTAGCCAAAAGGATGGGGCAGTTTTTCTGGTTTGTCACGGCTCCATGCGCTGCCTGGGCTAAGCTCGACGGGTCATGCCTGCGGTTCCGCTTTCGACTGAACGCCTGTCCGTCGCGTTTCGTACGCCACGACGGGCGCCCGTGCGTTTGCTGAACCTGTCACTGTTGTTGTCGCTGTCGATTGCGGCGGGACTCGTAGCGCGGTTCGGTACGGCTGGGACGCGTAGCGCGGCCGCGCTGCTGTTGATTGGAGCCGTGGCCCAAATCTTTCTGCGCCGTGCGCGGGATCGGCGCGATTTCGGCGACGTGCAGCGGACGATTCGTCGCGTGCTCGTGCCCGTCGATCGCGCAGTGGGGGAGCGCGCGTTGCGTGCCGCAGCTTTGGCCGAGCAAGCCGCGCACGATCCAAGCGTCGGTTCGGTCGAGCTTGCCCAGCTGCATTTTCAGCGTCAATTGGAGCGCGCTCCGCTGGCAGCCGTCGAAGCGCAGGCGAGCCGGCGCGCAAGGTTGCTGCGCATCGCTGCATTGGGTCTGGTCTTGCTTGGCGCGCTCGCTCTTGGCCGCGATCCGAATCGCGTACTCGAGGGGTTGGACGTGTTGATCGCGCGTCGAGGCCTCGCTCCCATTCCAATGCCGTGGCTCGACTCGGTGCGCGTGACGGTTCAGCCGCCCGCGTATTTGCACCTCGCCGATCGCGCGATCTTCCCAGGCTTGGGCAGCGCCGAAGCCAGTGGCAGTGCCGTCACCGTGCACGGCGTGCCGCTTTCGGAAGGCCGGCACTTGGTGCTCACTGACGGAACGCACGAAGTGCCGTTCGTCGCAGACGGTTCGGGCGGCGTGGTTGCGCGCTATGTGCTCAACGAAAACGCGGAGCTCCGGGTCGCCGCGCGCTTCGGCAAAGTGCTGATTCGCGAGGCGGATGGCGTGGCGCTGGAGGCAGTGCCGGACGCGCTACCCGTGGTCCAGCTCGAAGGAGCGCCGGAGCGCATCGAACTCAGAAATTTCGATCGCCGCGAACTACGCTACGATGCCCGCGACGATCACGGTTTGCGCGAGGTCGATCTGGTGCTTCGCGCTGGAGGCCGCGAAGATCGCCGATCCCTCACGCGCCTCGACGGCGAAACGAGGCTGAATCGCGGCGCCTACGCGCTCGAATCGAGCGACCCGTTCGTGCGTCGCAGCTTCCTGCCGGTGGAGGTTCGCATCGAGGCTCGCGATGACGACGTGACCAGCGGCGTGAAATGGGGAAAGAGTGAAGCGTTTACCCTGGTTCCAACCCCCATGGGTGAATCGGAGGCCGCGCGTTACGCGGCGCTGCGCGCGGTGCGCGACAGCTTGACCGATCTTTTGGCAAGCGAGCTCAGCCCCGACTCCGCACGAAGCGACGCCGAGCGTCGAAAATCGGACCGCGCGCGAGCCGATGCCGTCGCCGCACAGCTGCGCGCAATGCTGGAAAAGCGGTTTGCGGGCGTCAGCTTGCCGCCCGCGCAGCGAGCTTTTCTCGGCGGACAGGCGCGCGTGCTTTCGCGCGCATTGCCCACACCTGCGTCCGCGATGCGCCGAACGGAAGACGTGTTGTTGGCGGTCGACGCAGCGCTGCGTGGTTTGGGCAATCGCGATGCAGTTTCTCTCGCCAAGCGCTTGGGCGACGTCGCCGAGGAAGCCGCTGAGGGCGCGAAGCAGGCGCTCGAGAGCGAACGTCGCCAAGTGGGGCTCAACCGCTTGACTCAAGCGCTCGCCGTGCTCGGACCCGGAGCGGACAATCTGGTGACGCTCGGCCCGATTGGCCGCGATGTGGGCAGCGTGGCCCAGGGTGAAATTCGGCGCATCACCCGCGCCCAGGAAAATGGCAATCTCTTGGCCACGGAGCTCGCTGCGCGTCATTTGGCCGCGCGCTTGCGCCGGCCAAATCCGTCGTTCAGCACCGCGGGCGGTGGAGGAGTCGAGTCGGGCGCTGGCGCGCAAAGCAGCGATGAATCGCACGCCTCCGACGCGGACAAGAAATTCGACGAATTGGTGGGCGAACTCGAGCGCCTGGCAGACGAACACCAGCGAGAGCTCGACCGCGTCGAACGCAACTTGGCTGACGCGGAGAAGGCCGTCGATTTGAGCGAGCTGAAGCAAGAGGCGGCCGAGCGCGCCGCCGAGTTGCGGAAAAAGACCACGCCGCTCCCGCAATTCGCCGATGATCCGAACTCGGCGCGCGCGGCCGCTGCGCTGGGCCGAGAACACGCGCAGTCGATGGCGCAGAGTCTGGCGCGCTTGGCCCTCAAGGATGCCGTCGAAAGCGGTCGTCACGCTCGCTCGGAATTGGCGGATGCCGAGAAGCGCAGCAAGAATTCGAGCGCCTTCGACGCCCTCGATCAGACCACTCTGGCCGAGGCGCGCGCAGAACTCGAACGCGCGTTGGGCTTTGCCGAACAGAGCCTGGATCGAGCTCAAAAGAGCGCCGCCGAGAAGGCGCAAGCCGGCCTGCAAGATTCGTCGGGTCGCGAACGCTCGCTCTCGGACCGCGCGGCGAACCTCGCCGGACGCGGCAATCACGGCGAGATCTCCTTGCCCGAGGATTTGGCGGAAGCCCTGGGCAAGGCCGAAGGACTCATGCGTGATGCGGCCAAGGAGCTCGGCGCCGGACATGGTGAGCAAGGGTTGTCTTTGCAGCGCGACGCGCAGCGCTTGCTCGAACAAACCAACAGCGGTCAGGGTGGCTCTGGGGACAACGAGGGCAAGGAGCAACAAGCTTCGCAGCAAACGTCGCGCGATTCATCCAGCTCGAAGGGCAAGCAAATGCGCATGGACGCAGACGTGCCGCGTGCCGAGGGAGGTCTTGCGGATGACTTCCGGCGTCGAGTTTTGGAGGGCCTGAGCAAACAAGGCAGCGGGCGCTTGTCGGATGCCGTGCGGCGCTATGCCGAGGGGCTCTTGCAATGAAACGAGCGCTATTCACCAAGATCGCGTTCGCTGTCGCTTGCGTGACCGGCGTCGCGAGCGCCGCGTTCGATTTCGGTTTGGGCTCTCCCGTCGAGCGCGTCGCGAACGCGATCACCGAGATCGACACCCAGCGCGCGACCGAGCTTCTCCAACACACGTCGATCGACTCCGCGGCGTTGACGTTGGAGCGCGCGCGCCTCGCGGTGTACCTCGGCGAATGCGATCGCGGCGAGGCGATCTTGTCGAACCCGCAACTCAGCGAGTCGCGGGAGGGCGCATCTCTGGCCGAGCTGGCGAAGAGCTGCGCACGCGCCACGGCGGCGGGCTTCGTCATCGAAGACAAGCAACGAGGCGTGTGGCTGCGGCTGCAAGACGACGCGGATCGCGCGCTCGCGCCCTTCATCTTCGAAGTAGCCGCCCAAGCTCGCGACACGGTAGCGAAGGAAATCGGCATCGATTTGCCGCGTCCTCTGCGGATCGATCTGGTGCGCGACTTGTTCTCGCTCGCGGCCGTTTCGGGGTTGCCGCTCAAAGCGGCCGAAACGACGGGCACGCTCGCAGTGGCACGCTGGGGCCGCGTGATCATGCTTTCGCCGCGCGCGCCCGTGCAGGGCTACCCTTGGCAAGACACACTCGCGCACGAGATTACGCACTTGTTGGTCACGCGCGCCACGCGCGACTACGCCCCGCTTTGGATGCAAGAAGGACTCGCCAAGCGCTTCGAAGTGCGTTGGCGCGCGCCTCGTCCGTTCGACAAGCCCGATTGGGCGGATATCGCTGCACGCAATGCGGCGCTCGACGGACGCTCGGTTGGCATCGACAAGCTCGGGCCCTCGATCGCCATGCTGCCGACGCCCGAAGCGGCGGGCATCGCGTTCGCCGAGGTCACGAGCTTCGTGCACTTCTTCATCGAACAGAATGGTGAGCCCGCCTTGCGGCTGTTGTTCGCCGACTTGCGCGGCAACGGGCAAGCGGGTGCGGAAGCGGCTCTCCTCAGCACCACCGGATATGGGCTTTCGGAGTGGAATACGCGCTGGCAACGTTTCTTGCGCGAGCCCGTGAAGCCCAGCAACGAAGCGCCGCTGCACGCGCCCGTACCTCGCGCCCAGGGTGACGCGGGGCGACGAGTGCGCCTGTCGGATTTGCTCGCGAGCCGTGGCTATGGGCGCGAGTCGGCGAGCGAGATCGAGCCGCTGCTCGGTTCGCTCTCGCGGCTGCCCCAGATCCGCGCGCGTGTCGCCTCCGGTTTGTACGCGGCCGGTGACGACGCCGGGGCGGAGCGGGCTCTGGGAACGGTAGCGGAAATTGACGGTCTGTATGGACCATGGTTTGCGCTGGCCGGCCGCGGGTTCAAGCGGCGCGGTCAGGCGGCAGAGGCAGAGCCGGCGTTCACGCTCGGCCTTTCCGCGGACCCGCTATCCGACGAGGTCGCGTGCGAAGGGTACGCGGATCACCCAAATCGCGCAGGGAATGCCAATAGTGGTGCGGGCGTAACAGGCGTTGACGCGAAAGGCGCGGCCGAACCACCATTGCCCACACGCCCGGAATGGCAAGACCTATGCAAAGCGGCCAGAATGGTGCCGCGTGATTGACCGGTGGTACCCCGGGCGCTTAGGATAAACAGCTCGAATCTCTGCGAAGTTTAAAGGATTTCCGTGGGTCTCGCGACGTACGCTGCTGCTCAGCTTTTGCGCGCACTGCCGCGTGTCCGAATTAGTCGGGCCGTCGGACAACTGTGCGAACTACCGCTCTCTCCACCCGTGTCGCGTGCGATCATGGGTGCTTACTCGCGCGCCTACCGCGTGAACCTCGATGAAGCGATGCCCGAACCTGGGCCGTACGCGAGCTTCGATGCGTTCTTCACGCGCCCGCTGAAGCACGGCGCACGCGTGATCAGCTCCGACGCCGTGGTGTGCCCGGCCGACGGCAAGCTGTCGTCATGCGGTCGCGTCGACTCCGGCTCACGCATCTTCGTCAAAGGTCAGCACTATGACGTCGGTGAGCTGATCGGCGATGCGCGTGACGCTGCTCGCTACAGCGGCGGCGAGTTTGCCGTCGTGTACCTCGCGCCCGGCGACTACCACCGCGTGCACTCACCGGTCGATGGCGAGATCTCGCAGGTGCGGGGCATCGCTGGCGATTTGTATCCTGTCAATTCGATCGGCGAGCGGCACATTCCACAGTTGTTCGTGCGCAATCATCGCGCGGCGATCGTGATCGACACGCGGGGACTCGGACGCGTGACGGTGGTGATGGTCGGCGCGGTGATCGTCGGGCGCATCACCATCACGGCATTGCCCGGCCGCCCATCGGCCGAGCCGGGTTTACACCCCGTGGTGCCCGCCAAGAGCGTGGCTCGCGGTGATGAAATCGGCATGTTTCACCTAGGTTCGACCGCAGTAGTCTTGCTCGAACCGGGGCTGAGCGTCGGGCGCGCCCTCGGCAAGGTGCGCTTCGGTGAATCGCTGTTGAGAGCTGGATGACGATCGAAAACTCGGAAGAAACGGCGCAACTTGGCGTTACCGATCCGGCGGAAAAGCCCGGACTCGAGCCTTCGTCTAGCTCGACGGATTCCGTCCAAGACGCTGCGCCTCGAGTCGAGCCGCCGAGTGGTGTGATTGAAGCGGCTCCCGTCGCGGGAACGCACGATTCCTCGCCGCCTTTTTCACGAAAGCTGGCGCCTCCGCCGAAACCGAAGCGTGACTCGGGGGCAGCCTCGGCACCGCCTTCGGCTCGCCCCGGGGAAGGTCCGGATCTCGTTGCTGCAGCGAGCGCATTGAAGGCGCCGATCCCGCCGACCATTTCGTTCGCTTCCGTGCCGACGCTCGAGAATCCTCCGGGCGTAGTGACCGAGACCTCGCCTGAAATAGCACCTCCACCGATCGCGCCGCTCAGCCAACCGCCGCCGATGCGTCGCCGTTCCAGTCCGTCGTTCTCGGACGCGGGAGCTCCCAACGTGCCACCGGTGGCAACCCCGCCAGGCGTGCGCATGTCTTCCGATCCGGCGCTCGTAGCCGGCGATGCGCCGGCCGCGAAAGAGACTTCGGTTGCGCCCCGTCCGATGGCAACGCCGCCGCGCCCGCGTAGCGATCCGCCGGGGCCGCGTTTGCGTGCTGATTCAGCGCCATCCATGCCTGATGCTGCGGCGCCCGCGGTGCCAGCATCTGCTGCCGGGCCCACCTCTGCTTCTCCTTCGAGCCCGCCGGGCTTCCCCGCGCCGTCGACCTCGCCGTCCGCGATCTTCGCGATGCGCATCATCGCCGTGGGTGATTCGGCGCGCTCGCCCGCGTCCCAAGAGCAGACACCCGAGCTGGATCCGGACTCCTATCCGCCGTCCGGTTCGCGTCTGGGCACAACGGTGCGCCGATCTTCACGCCCAGCGCCAGCACCCGCCGCGTCAGCAGTTGCGGCTCCTGCGCCTATCGCCGAACCCATCGCTGTCGCGCCGGCCGATGCGCCCGTTGCCGCTGTCGCGCCGGCTGACGCGCCCGTTGCCGCTGTCGCACCGGCTGATGCGCCCGTTGCCGCTGGCCCCGTTGCTGATTCAGCAGTCGCAGCGCCCGCTGCCGCTTCTCTCACTGTCGCATCCGTTCCATTCATGGTGCCTCCGGCACCGCCCATGCCGACCGATTTGGGGCCGTCGATCGAGATCGACGTTCCGATCGATGTCGAGTTGCCGGCCGCCAACGCTGCGCCGACGGCCGATACGATCGCGGCATTGGACGCGGCTGCGGCCGCGCTCGAAGCCTCGTCGGTCGAAGCTCCGTCCGCACCGATGTCGTCACCGAATCCAGAGAAGCGTCGACCACCGGCACCGCCTCCGCCGGTCGAACTCTCGGATGATCAGTTCTCCGCTGAAGCGATTCACAAGAAGATCGCGGCTGCTGAAGCTGCCGAGGCCGCTGCAGCTGCGCGAACCGCAACGGGCCCCGCCCCAATCGCGCCTCCCGCTGAAGCCGCCGCTCCCGCTGAAGCCTCGCCAGCAACAACTGAGAGCGCATCCTCCGCACCGGCCGCCGCGCCCGGTGATGGAACCGAGGAGCTCGGTCGTGAGGACGCGATCTCGATGCCGCCGGAGGAGGTCGCAGTCGAAGACGCAGCCAAGCCTCCGCCACCACCAAAGCGCGCAGCCGCTGCTGCGCTCGCTCCCGCGTCTGCACCGGTCGTCGAATCTGCGCCGCCCTCCGCGCCGCCGAAAGAACCGCCTCCCACGCCGGACCCGGCTGCGGCCAAAGCCGCGCAGCGCGCAAAGACCCGCCAACCGTGGTGGGAAGATCTCTTCAATGAAGACTTCATGCGCGCAAGCTCGCGCGTTTCGGACGAGGCCATCCGTCGCGAGGTGACGTTCATCGAGGAATCACTCGGTGTCGCTGCGGGCGGCGTAGTGCTCGATCTCGGGTGCGGCGCGGGCCACCATGCCGTCGAGTTCGCGAGCCGCGGCTACGGTGTGGTCGGCTACGATCTCTCCCTATATCAACTCGCGTTAGCGGCGGATGTCGCGCAGGAGCGCAGCCAGAAGATCAATTTCTTGCAGGGCGACATGCGAGAGATGGCCTTCGAAGAGATGTTCGACGGCGTGTTCTGTTGGAACACCACCTTCGGCTACTTCGAAGAAGACAAGAATTTGGCCGTCGCCCAACGTGTCTTCAAGGCGCTGCGCCCGGGCGGCATGTTCTTGATCGACGTGCTCAACCGTGATTTCGCGGCAGCGTCCGCGCCGTGCACGGTTTGGTACGAGGGTGACTCGTGCGTGTGCATGGACGACATGAGCGTCGACTACATCTCGAGCCGGCTGCGCGTGAAGCGCTCGATCATCCTCGATGATGGCCGCACCAAAGAGTCGCTGTTCTCGCTGCGGCTATACTCGCTGCACGAGCTCGGCAAGCTGCTCCACGAAGTCGGCTTCCGGGTGACGGAAGCGAGCGGTCACCCCGCGACGCCAGGAGTTTTCTTCGGGCCGAATTCGCCGCGCATCATCATGCTCGCGCAGCGACCGTGAGACGCTCGCTACTCAGCGGCAGGTGACGTGTAAACCGCCGCCCTGCTCGCTGCACTTGCAGCCTGAACCGAGCTTGCTCGTCAAACACGCACAGCTCGGCTTTTGAGTGCAGCGCGGTAGCCAACCGCAGGCAGGGCCGCCGCTCGCCGACTCGTCACAGTACCAACCACTGGGGCACATCCCGGTGCCGCACGGGCTGCATGTGCCGTCGTCGCAGAGCGCGGCTTTCGGCGCCTCCGCGGGTTCCGCCGCGGATTCTTCACTGTCCGAGCTTTCGTCAGCCGCCGTTTGGGCAGCTGCATGGGGCGTCTTGGCGGGCGCATCCGAACCGGCTACAGCGCCACCCCCGCCGCAGGCCGCCAAAACCAGGCAACACACACACGAGCCCACGAGCCGTGCGGACAATCGCTTTGAACGGGTTCCCACGCCGTCCACGTATACGTCCCTGCGTACGCGGGCTACAAGCGTTTCGTGGATCTCGCGTCAGCTGTCCGGCTCAGCGTGCCAGGGCTCCGCGTCAGCGGCTCCTCGCCCGACCTCTTCGCCGGAGCGCGCGATCTCTGGCCGCGCGCCCTCGTCGATATTCAGAGCGGTGAGCTGCCTGCGAATCGGCCAGGTGCCGTGGTTTGGCCCGAGCGCGCCGAGCAGATCTGCCAACTGCTCGAGCTGTCGCGCAAAGAAGGCTTTCGAGTCGTGCCCTTCGGCGCGGGCAGCGGTGTGTGCGGTGCGATCTTGCCCGACGAGCGCACGATCGTCATCGATGCCAAGCGCCTGACCGATTTTCGAATCGATCGCGACGCGCCGGTCGTCCACGCAGGCGCGGGTTTGCTTGGTTTGACCCTCGAACAAGAGCTTGCAAAAGCCGGCTACACCGCAGGTCATTTTCCTTCGAGCATCGTGTGCTCCACGGTGGGTGGCTGGGTTGCAGCGCGTGGCGCCGGACAATGCTCGAGCCGCTACGGCAAGATCGAAGACATGGTGGCCGGGCTCGAATGCGCGCTCGGCACCGGTGATCTCGTCGCCATGCAGCGCCGACGTTCGGCGCCCGATCTAGTGCCGCTGATCACGGGCAGTGAAGGCACACTGGGCTTCATCACCTCCGTCACGCTGCGTCTACACCCTGCGCCGCGCACTCGCAGATTTTTGGCGTATTCGTGCGCGAGCATCGAGAGCGGTTTCGAAGTCCTACGCACCATGATGCAGTCCGGGCTCAGGCCGGAGGTCGCGCGGCTGTACGACCCAATCGACTCGGTGCTCCTCGGGCAGAGCTCGGACACGAAAAAGTCGAGCAAGAGCCGCAGTTCGTCCATTGGGCACTGGTTTTCGATCGCGGCGCGCCAGGCTCTACGAAACCCGCGTTGGCTGCAGCGCGCGATCGAAGCGTTGGAAGGCAACGTACTCGGTGGCGCGACGCTGCTCTTGATCTTCGAAGGTGAACTCGAAGAAGCCCATCAAGACGCCGCGCGCGCGGAGGCGATTTGCGCGCGTGCCGGCGCGCGCTCCCTCGGGGAAGGCCCAGCACGTCGCTGGCTCGCGCATCGCTACTCGGTCAGCTTTCGTCAATCGCCGGCATTCCGTTTGGGCGCGTTCACCGACACCATGGAAGTTGCAGCACCTTGGTCGAAGCTAGAAGCGGTGTACCAAAACGTGCGGCGTGAACTCTCCGAGCACGCGCTCGTGATGGCGCACCTCAGCCACGCATACCCCGACGGTTGCAGCATTTACTTCACGTTTTCGGCGCTCGGTGCCGTTGCAGGGCGCGCACACGAGCGCTACGAAGCGGCGTGGCGTGCAGGGCTCGGCGCGGCGCTCTCGGCGGGAGCCAATCTGAGCCATCACCACGGTGTCGGTCGCAGCAAAGCCGCGCGCTTGGCGGCGGAGCTCGGTCAAGGCACCGAACTCTTGAGCCGGCTGCGCTCGGCTTGGGATCCTGCGCGCATCTTCAATCCGGGTGCGCTCGAAGCCGCTAGCGAGTTCCCCGCTGAGTCACCTTCAGATGCGCGGCCTGCGTTCGAGTTGGACGAGCGCTCACTGCTCGCAGACGTCGATGCACGACTGTCCTTGGGAGCGGTCGAAGCTTCCCTCGCGCGCGCAAACGCGACCCTCGGACTTGCCGACCAGGCCAACTGGTCGACGTCTATCGCGGATTGGATTGCGCTCGGGTTTCCGGGTGCCGCGGATGCTTGGGACGATCCCGTCGGTTCGCGCATTGCCGGTTTCGAGGCGCGCGTAAACGGCGTACACGCGCGCATTCGCGCCACGCCGAGGCGCGCGACGGGCCCAGATCTCCTGTCGTTCTTCGCCGGTGCACACGGCCGCCTGGGCGTGATCGAACGCGCGCGACTCGTGCTGCGCAAACGCGGAATCTCGGTCGCCCGGGCCGAGCCGTTTCGCTGGGATCGCGATCCGCCGCTCACTGACGCGGAGGCTCGAGCGTTCGAACTCGCGATGCGTACGGTCCGCGCGTCCTAGAGCCGCCGTTCACCGTCCCAGCCTGAAGGCCTTGGAGATGTGCGGGCTTTCGGCTACTGATTAGGCACGGCGGTGACCATGGTAATCAGCCAGCAGATCAGTGGAGCAATGGTGGCAGTTCGCGGATTTTCACTCGCGCTTTTGTTCACCCTTTCGGGTGCGTGTGGTGGCTCCTCGCCGCCTCCGGCAAGCCAGGCACAACCGGGCAGCGCTCCGGCCGCACCCACGCCGCGCCCTGCGTATGCGGAGGCTGACGCCGCGTACTACCGCGCGCGCGCCGGAGCACTCGCGACGGAAGCGATCGATCAGGTCGCAGGCACTGACTTCTGGCGCTTCCGCCGCGGGCGGCTCTACGTACCGGACGCTTCGAACATCCAAGAGCTCGAAGAGCGCCTCGCCGACGCCGCACGGAGTGACAGCGCCGCCGGAATCATCGACGCGAGCGCCGCGGTGTTGGCCTCGGATCAAGCCGACATCAACGCGCACACGCTCCGCTCGAACGCACTCCGAAAGACCGATCACCTCACCGAGGCAGACTTTCACCGCACGGTCGCGCAAGGCTTGATCGATTCAATCATCCACGCTGGCAACGGTCAAAGCCCCGAGTCCGCCTGGACCGTCTACCGTGTCAAAGAAGAGTACGAAGTCTTGAAGGCAAAACAAGCCCGCTTCGTCTCGCAGTCGCGCATCACAGTCGGCAATCGCACCCTCGACTTACTCGACGCCGAGCGAACCGACGGCGAAAAACTACACGTCTACTTCGACGTCACCGAGCTCTTGGCAGAACAAGCGCGCGCGCTTCGCTAGGAGAGTGCAGCGCGTGGGGAAATTGCGGCTCGAACACGCAACGGTCTTCAAAGACTCGAGAGTGTGAACGGGTGCCCCGCGCGCGAAACGTCGAGGAATGGCGGTCGTCCTCGCGCTTCGCGCTGCGGGCGACCGGCTACCCAAGCGCTGGCCTCCGGCCAGCGCGGTGCGCCAACGATCTGGGACGCGGTAGAACAGTACCTCGTCAATTCCTCCGATGCCCGAGCTGGACTGTCACCAGCGACACGCAAAGGATGTGACAAATCCTCAGCCGCGCCAAGTATGGTTCCGCGCTGCGGGGGAGGCGCGCGCGCTTCAGGGTACTTCGTGCACAAAGCATGGTTCGGCGTGGCGTGGGGTGCGCGCGCTTCAGGGTGCTTCGTGCACAAAGCATGGTTCGGCGTGGCGTGGGGTGCGCGCGCTTCAGGATACTTCGTGCACAAAGCATGGCTCCGCGCCGCGTGAGGGTGAGAATCCGATAGGCTTTGCCGGCGGTGCGCGCGAGCGAGCTCGCGTACTTCGTGCGCGAAGTATAGTTCCGCGCGCGGAGTGGGCGCGGTGCGAGCTCAGGTACTTCGTACGCGAAGTATAGTTCCGCGCTGTGCGGAGTGGGCGCAGTGCGCCTCAGGTACTTCGTGCACGAAGTACAGTTCGGCGCCGTGCGGAGTGGGCGCGGTGCGCGCTCAGGTACTTCGTGCACGAAGTATAGTTCCGCGCGCGGAGTGGGTGCGGTGCGAGCTCAGGTACTTCGTACGCGAAGTATAGTTCCGCGCTGTGCGGAGTGGGCGCAGTGCGCTCTCAGGTACTTCGTGCACGAAGTACAGTTCGGCGCCGTGCGGAGTGGGCGCGGTGCGCGCTCAGGTACTTCGTGCGCGAAGTATAGTTCCGTGCCGCGCGCGGGGGGGCGAGCCAAATACTTCGCGCTTAACCACGAGTCCGGCGCTCGTCGCGCGGTTCGACCGCGTTCGACGCGTCATCCTCGATGCTCGCCGCTTCGCTCGGGTTCTGGACGTCCGCGACACGCACGCCCGCTGTCCGTGGCAAGACGCGCGGCATGCCCACGCCCTCGGTCTTGAGCAGGCGCCGTTTTTCGCGGGTCAGACTCCATTCGTCCACCGGAGCGAACAAGCCGAACCCCGCGTGCAATATCATGCCGATGCCCCAAGCCAACACCGGGAACAGCACCCACCACGAGCCCGGCGTGGTCAGGTAATTGATCATGAACAAGAAGCCATTGACCACTGCGTAGACGAACGCATGCGCTGCGACCCCGAGGCGCCTGCGCGAGGCGATGCGCGCCGTGGCGGTCTTGGTCAGGCGCGCTTCCGTCACGTCACGCGCGGCATTCTCGATGGCAGCGCGCGACAAGCCGGCGCCCGCGCCAATCGACAGCAAGTCATCGTGGCTGAGGCCGCTCGCGGGCTGATCCTTCAGCGCGCGCTCGATGATGTCGCGCACTTCGTCGTCCGAGTAATTCTGATCCTTGCTCATCTCGACGCTTTGGCTTGGTTCAATACTGCGCGATACTCGCGGCTGGCCTGGCTGGTCGTGGCGCGGTCGAGGTAGCCGCAGAGTTCGGCCAAATCGATCCCTGGCAAAACACGGCTGGTTGCCGCTTCCAGGTACTGCTCACCGCTCAGCATGTACACGGAGATGCGCCCTCGGCGCCAAAACCAGACCTCGGAGACACCGAGCTTCTGATAAATTTCGAGCCTGCGAAGCCCGCCCGAAGTCCACGCGACTTCGATGCTCAAATGCGGCCGCTGCGCGGCGGGCTCACTGCCGAAGACATAACATTCGTCCGGTTCGACTCCGCGCTGGCTCGACTTGTCCTCGAGGGTCCACGAGCCGAACGCCGAAAAATCGACGCCCTTTTCCAGGCACCAGGCCGCCAAGAGGTGCCCAATGCGCGAACTGAGCGCGAGGTGCGTCTGCGACGGCATCATGATCTCGAGCTCGCCCTCCAAATAGGCGAAGCGCGGCGTCTTGGCGTCGCCACGCGCTTCGAGCATGCGTTGATAGTCCGACCAACGAAGCCCTCGTAAGACGACGATCTGATCACCGGCAGGGGTGTCGTCGTGACTTCTCAGCTCGTCTCCGAACATGGCGCCGAGTGTACACTCGCGAGCGCAGCTCTGCTAACGGAGCGCGCCGTCAGTCGAGGCCGCTCGTTTCCTGCGTCGCTTCCGCCTTGTCCGGCGAGAGAAGCCCTTGGGGGAGATTTAGGTTCTGGCTTAGCCGATGCAGGGCGTTTTCCACTAGGTCGCGATCGGTACCATCGACCTTGCCTTTGCCGGCGCGTGACAAGGCAAATCGCAGAGTCGCTGCTTCCAGTTGTGAGAGTGCGGCGGTGCGCATGAAGCCGATCTCCGCGACGCGATAGCGCAGCAGCACTTGGCCGTCGTCGAGCACTTGCTCGCCGACGACCTCGGCTTTCACGCGGCCAGTGCCACACAATTGCCGAATGATGCCGCGCACGCGCGAGGCCCGCCGCCGAACCTTGAACGCCGCCGGATTCTCGAACAGCTTGAAGAAGCGATTCCGCGCGAACGCCGTCGGCACCAAAATCAACGCGCACAGCAGCGCGTCCAAGTCGACGCTCGGCGGTGCGCTCACGACCTATGCGTCCTCGTGCGTCTTGTTGGCTTCCAACAACGCGGCTTGGTGAAAGGCGTTGACGGCCTCGAGCAGCTCGGTCAAATCGCCGTCCATCACGCGATCGAGCTTGTACAAGGTCAGACCCACGCGATGATCGGTCAGGCGATTTTGCGGGAAATTGTAAGTGCGGATCTTATCCGAGCGCTCCCCGGCTTTGACCATGCTGCGGCGTTCGTCGCGAATCGCCGAGTCATGCTTTTCCTGCTCGATCTCGAGCAGTCGGCTGCGCAAAATCTTGAGGCCCTTGGCCTTGTTCTTGATCTGGCTGCGCTCGTCCTGGCAGCGCACGGTGATGCCCGTGGGGATGTGGGTGATTTGCACTGAGCTATTGGTGGTGTTCACGCCCTGCCCGCCGGGGCCACCAGAAGCGGCGATGTCGAAGCGCAGATCCTTGTCGTCGATGACCAGTTCGACTTCGTCGGCTTCCGGCAGCACTGCCACCGTCGCGGTCGAAGTGTGAATGCGACCCTGCGCTTCCGTCGCGGGCACGCGTTGTACGCGGTGCACACCGCCCTCGTACTTGAGGCTCGAAAACACGCGGTTGCCACTGACGAGCAGAATCGCTTCCTTGATGCCGCCGGCCGCCGCTTCACTGCTGGACAGAAGCTCCAGCCTCCAGCCGCGGGTTTCCGCGTAACGGGAGTACATGCGCAGCAGATCGGCCGCGAACAACGCGGCTTCCTCGCCGCCGGTGCCGGCGCGGATCTCGAGTAGCGTGTTCTTTTCGTCGTTCGGGTCCTTGGGCAGGAGCAAGACGAAGATGCGCTGTTCGAGGTCTTGCAGCTTGCTCTCGAGTTCGGGCAGCTCCGCCTTGACCAGCGGACCGAGCTCCGGGTCATCGATCGCCGCGCGGTCCTCCGCCACGTGCCGCTCGACGACGCGCCACTCTTGAAACGTTTCGACGATGCTCGAGAGACCGCTGCGTTCACGATTGAACGTGTTGAGCTTTTGCGGATCCCCGAACACCTTCGGGTCGCACAACAGCTGATCGAGCTCAGCGTACCGTCGAACGATGGACTCTAACTTGCCGACCGGAATCATGCCGCTTGCACAGCGCCGCGTGTCAGTGTCGAAAAATCATCGAAGGTGCGGTCGCTCGCGGTCTCCGGTGCCGCGCCTTGCTGCTCGCGCTCCAGCGTGACCAACAGCGCAGACAACGCGACTTCGAGCTGCTTGTCATCCGGCTCGATGGTCGTGATCTTTTGCACGAGGAAGCCTGGCCAGAGCAGGACTTGCCCGGGGCCTTTGGTGCAGTACTTGGCGAGCACCCGCTGCAATTCGAAGGTGATCGCGGCGATGAACGGCAAAAACGGCAGCTTGAAGGCGAAGAACAAAAGATTGTCCGCGAGCTTACCGAGCCCCAATTGGGGAAGTAGCGGACCGAGCGCGCTGAACACCAAGATCGAAACCAGCGCCACCATCACGATGAAGGTCGTGCCGCAGCGCGGGTGCAGCGTGGTCTTCGGGCGCGCATTTTCGACGGTGAGCGCCTGGCCCGACTCGTAGGTGTAAATCGATTTGTGCTCGGCGCCGTGATACTGAAACACCCGATAGATTTCCGGGATGCGGCGGATGAGCAGCATGTAGCCGATCAAGATTGTCAGCTTGGCTGCAGCCGTCAGCAGCTGAAAGCCGACGTCGCGTACGTCGAGCCCGAGTCCGAACACGCTGCTTGCTCCTGCCGCGAAAGCCTGCGGCAAAGCGACGAACATACCGATCGCGATCGCCGCGGAGAGCACCCCGAGGAGGCTTTTCTTGCCTTCCCCTTCCCCTTCGCTCGACGCAGGTGCCGGCCCCTTGCCGAAATCCTCTGGCGAATTGGTCAGGAGGGCGATGATCGGAAGCTGCAGCAATGCGAGCATGCTCGGCGGCTTGCTGCGCGGAGCCGACTTTTGCTCGTCGTCATCCTCGAGGTCGAGCTCGAACTGCGTAGCGGAGAAGCGCAGCGCCGCGCTGCCCAGCTTCAGCGCTTCAACCAGGGCTGCGATGCCGCGTACCAGTGGCCAAGCGAGCTTGCCGCGACGCAAATCAGCCATCGGCATTTCACGGACAACGAGCGAGCCACTTTTTCTGCGCACGACGGCGGAGAAGCAATGCGGCGAGCGCATCATCACGCCTTCGATCAGCGCTTGCCCTCCAATGTACGGACGGGCAACGCCATCAGGGCCGACAACCGCGGGTTGGTTCGACATCGTCCTCAGTATAGCGCTACGTCGAGCGCCCGTAGCAGTTTGGGGTAAAGGCCCAGAGGGAGCTTTGCCAACGAATTGACTAAGAGAATCCACTTCGCACCGTTTCGCGCCGAAGCCCCAAACCAGGGGGGCGGCCCCGCTGGATTCACTCCAGCGGGCGGGGGACAATCCCCGATCACGGCGGCCCCGCTGGATTCACTCCAGCGGGCTCGGGGGACAATCCCCCGAGGAACGGGCGGCGCACAATCACGCCGCCCGACAGATTCTCACTTGCTGGCAGCCGCAGGCGCGCCCGCGTAACGACGACGGAAACGGTCGACGCGACCTTGGGTGTCCATCATGCGTTGTTTGCCGGTGTAGTACGGGTGGCATGCCGCACAGACATCGACCTGAAGCTCAGTCTTGGTGGAGCGGGTCTCGAACTTGTTGCCACAAGCACAAGCTACATGGACCGCCTTGTATTCCGGGTGAATTCCGTCTTTCATCGTAGTCTCCAAGACCTTCTCGGCTGGCTCGGCCCACGCGCCGAGGTGTGCGAAAAGGACGCGGACCCTAGCTTGCGTCGGCGTCCCGGACAAGCAAGCCCCTCACTTTGCGAAGCGATTCCGCGCGGCGGCATGATGACGATTCGGTCATTGGGCCGAATTCGACCCCGCAGGTTGGTCTGGGATCGCCTACAAATTTCCAATTAAATCATCGGTTTAGTCGCGCATTTTTGGAACCGGCCGCGAACTTGACCGCCGCGCTTTTTTCCTTCAAGGATCCCGCCCGTAAATGATGGATCCGACGCGACGCGATGCGCTGAAGCGCCTCGGGGCCCTGGGCCTCGTCGCTGGCGGTGCTGCGGCGACGGCGCGGCTGGCCTTCGACCCTGGAGGCTTCGGCCTCGCCCAAGCCAGCGGCGAACGCCAGGTGCGAGATTTTCGCATCCACCACCCTGCGTCAGACAACGAGCCGGTGTTTGCGATCGCCAAGAGCAGCACCGATCCGGCGGAGCTCGTGCGCCGAGCCTTGAACGCGATCGGCGGCATGAAGCGCTTCGTGTCGCGCGGCGACATCGTCGCCGTCAAACCGAACATTGGTTGGGACCGTATGCCGGTGCACGCGGCCAACACGAACCCGCAGGTCGTCGCTGAAGTAGTGAAGCAGTGCTTCGACGCAGGCGCCAAAGACGTGATTGTCACGGACGCTTCCTGCAACGAGGCTAATCGTTGCTTTCAGCGTTCGGGCATTTGGCGCTCCGCGTACGCGCTGGGCGCGAACGTGATTTTGCCTTCTGCGCATCGCTTCCGCGATCTGCGCATGAAGGGCGAGGTGCTCGATCAATGGCCGGTGTACTTGCCGCTGGTGAACGCCGACAAGGTGATCAACGTACCGGTGGCCAAGCATCACAATTTGTCGAAGTTCACCGGCGGAATGAAGAATTGGTATGGCATCTTGGGTGGCCGTCGCAATCGCCTGCATCAGAACATCGACGTATCGATTGCTGATTTGGCGACGTTCATGCGCCCTACGTTGACCGTGCTCGACGCGACTCGGGTCTTGCTGCGCAATGGCCCGCAGGGCGGGAATATCGACGACGCCAAGGACATGCATCAAGTCATCGCGGGCCTCGATCAAGTCGCGATCGACGCCTACGGCTGTACCCTGATCGGTGAAAAAGCCACGAACGTGCGCTACCTGAAGCTGGGGCACGAACGCGGTATCGGGAGCATGTTCTGGGAACAGCTCCCGCACGTGGAGGTCTGACGTGAACGCTGGCAAACCCGGTGAGTTCGAGGCCGGGATCAACGGCGGGGATTTTCCCGCGCCCATTCCCTGGCTTGCCAGCGTCGGCAAAGTGCGGCCGCTCGATGTCGCGGAAGCGCCGGGCACGCCGCCGCCCACCCTGATTCAGATTCGGAAATCGCGTGCCGCGACGAACGCCATGCCTGCGGCGGCCGCCGCTGCTCCGAGTGCAGCGGCCGCGACGCCCGCGGTGAACCCCGCGTCCGCGTCCGCCACATTGGTCAACACTGGAGGACCGAGCGCCCCCACCAAACCCAAAAAAGCCGCCAAGAAGCTGCCCGGTTCCGGCATTCCGGCGCGCAAAGTGATCCGGGCTCTGGTCTGGGTGCGGCGTGCGTCGCAAATCGGCTTCGTCTCGCTGTTCTTGTATTTCCTGGCGCACACCGCGTTTCGCGGCACGTTCGCCGCCAGCGCGGGTGAGCCGGTGCGTTTGCCGCTGCCGGTCGAGGGCTTTTTGCTCGCCGACCCGTTCGTGGCTGCGATGACCTTGCTCAGCACGCACACGGTGTATCGCGGCCTCGCTTGGTCGCTCGTGGTGCTGGCCCTGACCTTGGTTTTTGGGCGCGTGTTTTGCGGGTGGATTTGCCCGTTTGGCACGCTGCACCACTTCTTTGGTTGGATTTTCCCGAGCCGCTATTTGCGCGGCAACAAGCGTGTCGAGTCGAACAAGACGCATTGGTGGCAAGCCGGCAAGTACTACATCTTGTGGGCCTCACTCGGCGCCGCGGTGGTTGGCAGCGCCATCGGCGGCTTGCTCGATCCGATCTGTGTCGCGGTGCGCACGATCGGCATGGGTGTGATCCCGGCCCTGCAATACTTCGGCGTGCGCTCAGCGACGACGGTCGCCGCCAGCAACGTCCGGTTCTTGCAGAACGCAACGGACGGCGCGCAGGACGTGCTCTCGCGCACGGTGTGGACGGCCAATCAGAGCTACTTTCACCAGACCTGGTTGATCGTGTTCTTCTTGGTCGGCATCTTGTTCATGAATCGCTTCATCCCGCGGTTCTGGTGCCGGGCGCTGTGTCCGTTGGGCGCGTTTTTGGGCGTGTTCTCACGCTTTGCCGTGTTCGGCATGGAGAAGGATCACGCCAAATGCACGGACTGCAATCTGTGCCTCGTCAATTGCCAGGGGGCGGATAGCCCGCAGGGCGGCGTGAAGCATCGGCAGGACGAGTGCCACATGTGCTTGAACTGCGAGACGGCCTGCCCGGAGGACGTGATCAAGTTCCGCTTTTTGCCGAAGCGCACGAGCACGATCACGAAGCCTGACTTGCAGCGGCGGACGCTCGTGGCTGCGACGGCCGCGGGCGCGGTTTGCATTCCTGGCATGCGCATCGGCAATTGGCCGGACAAAGCGTACAGCGAGAAGGTGATTCGACCGCCAGGATCGGTCGAAGAGCGCGCGTTCCTCGAACGCTGCATTCGCTGCGCCGAGTGCATGAAGGTGTGTCCGAACAATGCCCTGCACCCCGCCTTCTTCGAGGCAGGCATCGAGGGCCTGTGGACGCCGATCCTGATTCCGCGCATCGGCTACTGCGAATTTTCGTGCGTGCTGTGCGGCCAGGTCTGCCCCACCGGCGCGATTCAGAAAATTACCGAAAAGCAGAAGATGGGCGTCGGTCAAAAGCCGATCTCGATTGGCACCGCCATGTACGATCAGGGGCGCTGTTTGCCCTGGGCGATGGCAACCCCTTGCATCGTCTGCGAAGAGTTCTGTCCGACCTCACCGAAGGCCATTTGGCCCGAGGCGGTCGAGGTGCCGAAGCGTGACAGCAAGTATCAAAAAGAAGGCGAACAGGCGGCGATGCTGACCGTGAAAGTGCAGCGCCCGCACGTCGACCCCGGTCTGTGCGTGGGCTGCGGTGCTTGCGAGAAGGTGTGTCCAATCGTCGACAAGCCCGCTGTTTATGTAACCAACGCGGGTGAAACACGCTCCAAGACCAACGTGATCCTTTTGGAGAACACTGCGTACGGTCAGTCGTGAGTGATTCGGCCCTGATCGGCTGTTGAGTACGCGGGCAACCACGCATGCCTGCCCACACCGGCTCCGAGCCACTAAGCTCCGGCGACTGACAGCGATGCCAGGGGCTGTGCCAGCTCGAAATTCGAAGAGAACTGGCACAAATGCTACGAAGTCTGCGAAAATGCCGGCAGAGAGTCGGCGAATTTTTGGCGCGTGGGTTGTCCAATGTTGTGGCGTGTAATTTGCGTGGGGAAGGTCTGATCCATGGCTAAGGTTTCGCAACGGTTCTGGAGTCTCATCGTCTTCTGCGCGGGCCTGCTCACGCTCGGTGCCGGTTGCGGGCGTAACGACGTGCCGATCTGGGGTGGCATCGGTGTGGGCGGTACGGGTTCCTCGGTAGCGGGTACGGGCAACCGCGCGGGTACCGGAAACGTTGGCAACTTTGCTGGCTTCGGCAACTTTGGTGGCGTCGGAGCCAGCGCGGGCGCGGGGGCGTCTGCCGGCAGCGGCGGCTTCAACACTTGCGGGGATTCCATCTGTGGCCTCGGCGAGTCGATGGAGAACTGCATCTTCGATTGCCATCCGCTGTGTCACGACGGCAAATGCAACCTGCAGTACGACCCGCTGGTATGTCCTGAAGACTGCGCGACCTGCGGCAACAACTACTGCGATAACGGTCCGGACCAATTCAACGGCTGCGCGTACGAGTGCGCCTGCGGCAACGGGCGCTGCGACGCGGAAGTGAACGAAACGATCGTGAGTTGTCCGTCGGATTGCTCACCGTGCAACAACGACGGGAAGTGCTCGATCCTCGAATCGGCCGGGACGTGCCCGAAGGACTGCTATTGCGGCAACGGTCAGTGCAGCAGCGGCGAGACCAACCTCAATTGCCCCTCTGATTGTGGGCGCTGCAACTACAACGGCGTGTGCGAAGGCGCGGAGAACCCCACCGACTGCCCGAAGGACTGCTATTGCGGCAACGGTGTGTGCGAGCTCAACGAGAACACCTCGAGCTGCCCGGTCGACTGCGGCGTGTGCAACAACAACAAGGTCTGCGAGGGCATGGAAACGCCCTGGCAGTGCCCGGCTGATTGCTTCTGCGGTAACGGTCAGTGCGAGCCGCAGTACATGGAAACGTCGGGCACGTGTCCGAGCGATTGCCCCGTGTGCAACTTCAACGGGGTTTGTGAAAGCGGCGAGACGCCCACCGGCTGCAAGTCCGACTGCTACTGCGGGAACAAGCAGTGCGACATGCAGTTCGAGACTCAGTTCACGTGTCCGCAGGATTGCGGCGAGCCGTGCAACAACGACGGTTATTGTACGACGGGTGAAACCCTGAACGGCTGCCCCAATGACTGCACCTGCGGCAACGGCGTGTGCGACAACCCGAAGGACGTCTACAATCAGTGCGGGTACGAGTGCAAGACCCTGTGCGGCAACGGCAAGTGCGACTGCTTCGCGGACTTCGTGAACGGCTGCCTGCAACAGGATTGCCCCAACCCGGATGTGTGCAACACGCCCTGAGCCTCCCCCCGATTCTGCAGAAATAGCCAGGAAGAGCGGATTCGGTCGCTCGCGCGCGAGCCGGCCGATTTCGACGTCGAAGAAGGCGTAGGCCCGGAGGCGAGATCTGGCTAAGCTCCCTTCCAAAGCGATGACGGGAGAAGGCAACATCTCAGCCTTGCGCGCGCAGGCGTCGCGCGTAGCTGCCTGGTTAGTCGAGAAACAGCGTCCGGACGAGGCCGTCGCTTTGCTCAGCGCGTGGGCCGCCAACGGCCCGAGCGATCCCGAAGGGCAACAGTTGCTCGCCGAGGCGCTGCGTATCGATCCCAGCGCGCGCATCGCCCAGCTCGCGTTCGAGCGCATGGAAGGCATGGACGGCGACCATGCCCTGCTGGGCGAAGCCGTTGCGCGTTACGCGCCTGCGGAGCTCGCGAAGCTCGACACCGAGATGAAGCGCCCGAGCTTTCGGCGCGCGCAGATGGGCTTCAACAACAACATCAAGTTCAAGTCCACGGTCTTCCACGTGCAGACCGAGGACTCCGGGCTCGATCAGCCGCACATCATCACCCACCTGTTCGCTGACGGCGGACGCGTGATCAAGAGTCACAAACGCGCCTACAACGAGCACGTGAATCGACCCGACGTGGCCGAGTACGTGCGCGGCTTGATGAAAGCGCAGCACCTGGAAATGGTGATGGCACTGCGCGACGGTCGCTTCGACGCCATCATCGCGGGGCGCGAGGTCGGCGGCATTTCCGTGCTCACCGAGCCGCCCACTGGCCCCAAGCAACGGCCGGCAACAGGTAGCCACCAAAAGGTGGATGTTGCTGCGCCGGCCTCCGCGCGACAAGCAGCGGCTGCGCCGGCACCGGTGCCGGCACCTGCCTTGGTCCGCCCGTTCGTCACGCTGCACGTGCTCCGCTCGCTCTCGGGCGGCCCTGAACGCTACGACCCCCTCGGTACCGAGGCGTTGATCGGTTCACAGGGTGCGGTGCAGCTACCGGGCGAAAAGTTTTGTCACCCGCGTGAAGCGCGCCTGAGCGCGCGCGACAGCCGTCTGTGGATCCAGGATTTGGACGGCGGCAACGGCGTGTTTCTGCGCATCCGTACGCCTGTGGAGCTCGAGCTCGGTGACGAGTTCGTGGTCGGGGATCAATTGCTGCGCATCGAGAAGAACCCGATTCCGGATGACGGCCCCGATCCCGCGCCGACGTATTTCTATTCGTCGCCCAAGTGGCCCTCTTCGTTTCGCGTGCTGCAGATCTTCGAAGGCGGGGCCAATGGTTGCTGCGTGGTCGCTCGCGGCAATACGCTGCAAGTCGGTTCCGCGATTGGCGACCTGGTTTTCCCGGATGATCCGCTGGTCGGTGAGCAACACTGCTTGATCGAAGAGCAAGCCGGCACCGTCGTGATTACGGATCTGGGGTCGCGCACGGGAGTGTTCGTGCGCGTTCGCGGTGAGCAAGAGCTCACCCATGGCGACGAGCTGTTGATCGGTCGCACGCGGCTCGTCGTGGATCTGACGCAGAGTCGCGCCGCTTAGGGGCGAGCAGCCAAAATCGTCGCAGTCGGCCCGAAAGTTTCGCGAGTCGCCTCCGAGACAAAATAAAAACAGCCGAGCGAGCAGTGCTCACTCGGCTGTTCAAAAGAACGAGTCTTTTTAAAAACTCACTTCTTCTCTTCGGCAGCCGGAGCGTCCGCCGCGGGGGCGTCCGTCTTCTCGCCGTCGGCCGGCTTGGCAGCGTCGCCCTCGGCCGGCTTGGCCTCGGTGGCCGCCGCGCCTTCCGGAGCCGCAGCTTCGGGGGTGGCACCGCCGCCACAAGCAACAGCCAAAACGCACACCGGAACCAGAGCGAACAACTTGGAAATCGACATATTTCAGACTCCTCTTGCCAGCCCACGTTGGTGGGCTTGGGACGTGGTGACCAGACGCTCGATTACTAAGAAGCGGCTCACGAGAAAACCGATTTTTGTGAACCGACTTATGAAAGTGCAATTATTTCAAAGCGCTACAGTATCGATACCGGCCAGGCATCAGGTTTTTGTACGGCTCGGTGAGCCGAAAACGGGCATTGTTGCGTCATACAGCTCATGCCGCTCGACGCCGCCCCGCGCTTACGCCTGATTTCAGGCAGCGCTGCGTCGCCCGAGGCCGCCAAGCCGGCCGATTCGGGCGCTGATGATGAGCGGCTGGTTGCGCGCGCCCGCCGGGGCGATCTGGTGGCGTTCGAAGGGCTGTACCGCCGCCACTCGGGCTTCGCCCTGAACCTCGCGGTGCGCATTCAGGGCAGCGCGATCGACGCTGAAGATATCGTTCATGACGCATTCCTCAAAGCGAGCGAGCGTCTGACCGAGCTCCGTGATCCGTCTGCTTTCCGTCCCTGGCTCGGCAGTGTCGTCGTGCGTCTCGTCCGCACGCGCCTGCGTCGCAATCGTTTGCTACGCACGCTCGGTCTCGCGAGCGCGGAGCCGATCGAGCTCGACGCGATTGCCTCGCCCAGCGCCGATCCGGAAAGCCGCGTGCTGCTCGCACAAGTGTACTCGTTGCTTCAAACGCTACCTGCAGACGATCGCATCGCGTGGACGTTGCGCTACGTCGATCATCATCGTCTCGAAGTCGTGGCAAAACTCGTGGATTGTTCGCTGGCGACCGTGAAACGTCGCATCTTGCGCGCACAGCGCTTTCTCAATGAGCACTTCGTGCCTGCCTTCGCGGAGGGCGAGCAATGAACCGCAGGCGCTTGCCGGAAATCCCGAAGACCGCGCTGCGCGACTATGACGCGAGTGAGCAGTCGGTCGCGGTGTGGCGTCGGTTGAAGCACGATCTGCGCGGTTACAAGCCGCGGGAACCGCGCTCGCCGTTGGTTTGGGTGACAGTGCCTGCGCTCGCGGCGGTGCTGTTCGGTTCTGGTGTGTTCGTCGGCGCGCGCTTCGTGCGTCCACAAGCGTTGCCCTTCGTGCAGGCGGAGCCGCGACTGCAAGCCGCGCCGGCTGCAGGTGCAGTACCCGCGAAAAATACCGCTGAGCCTGAGGTCGCGTTGCCCGAGACCAAAGTGCTGCAAACGCGCGCACGACGCACGACGCGGCTCACGCCTTCGCCGAGCGAGCCGCATAGCTACAGCTCGCTCGATTCATCGCTACACGTCGCGCCCGCGCAAGCGCCCGCTCCAGAATGGCAGCGCCTGGTTGAAGTGGGGGATTTTCCGGGGGCAAGGCGCGCACTCGACCGGCAGGGCGGGTTCGACGTGGCGATGTCACACGCTTCGCCTTCCGAGCTGATGAGCTTGGTCGACATCGCGCGCGCGTCTGGTGAGCGCGGTCACGCGATCAGCGCCCTGCGCCAAGTGCTCGCCCATCCGGAAGCGCCGGAAGCGCCGCTTGCCGCTTGGACTCTGGGCAATCTGCTCGATCAAGCGGGCGATCAGCCGGGCTCTACGCAGGCCTTTGCGCTCTATCGGCGCTTGTCTCCGACCGGTGACTTCGCCGAAGATGCGGCGGCTCGCCAAATCGATGTGGCGCTTCGAGAAGGCAATCTCGAGCTGGTCACGCAATTGGTCGAAGACTATGCGCGCGACTTTCCCCACGGCAGACGGCTCAGCGAGTTTCGCAGAGCCGAGCGCGCTCTGCACGACCAAGACGCCGGCACCAAGTCCGAAGTCGTCCACGACGATCCCGAAGACGAAGCCGACGACAGCCACGCTTCACCCACCGAAGCTCCCGCGCCAACGACTCCAGTCGCGCCGACCACACCGGGCACACCAAACAACGAAGAAGCGCACTGAAGCCTTTCGCGTTCTCGGAACGGGGAAGCGTTGCTGCCACGCGCTGCTCGCCGCGGGCTGCTTGCTCTTCTGTGCGCTGCTGAGCCGCGAGAGCCGCGCCCTCCGCGAACCGGTGTTGGTCGAGATCGGAGACAGCGCCGAGTCGCTGCTCGACGCGCGCGCCGCGCGGCGCTTGGTACAACTCGAGCTGTCCGAGATCGATGTGCCGCCCGCGCCCGGCAATAAGCGCGGGCCTGCGCCGCTATTTTTCCGCGTCGTGCAGGTCGGGCATGACGTGCGAGTCGAGCTCTGGGAGCGTGGCGAATACCACGGCGCGCGCCTGGTTTCGGGCAGCAACGCGGCGGGCCAGCTCGGCGCGCGCCGCGTCGCATTGGCCGCCGCTGAGCTCGCGCGCCGTTTGCAGAAGAAGCGCAAGATGCAGGCTCAACGCGAGCGCTTGGCCGAGCTTGCGCGCACCGAAGAAGCGGCGCGCGAGGCGCGTCGCGCGCTCGACGGCCCACTCGCGCTACGCTCCAGTCTCGAGGTCGCGACGATCGGAAAATTTTCGTCAGTGCTCGCGGGGCCACGGCTCTTGGGTCAGTGGACGTTCGCCCAGCGCAGCCGCATCGAGGGTGGTTTTGCTTGGCTCGCTGGTAGCGCACCCGCGTCGGCGCACGCCGAATGGCTCGAGCTTTCGCTCGCGCCGATGCAGCGAGTTGCGCTCAGCGACGCGGTCGATCTGGACCTCGGGCTCACCGTCGCCGCCGCGTGGCTGCGGCTCGGCAAGGTGCAAGGCGTTGATGCCATCGCGGATCAAAACGAGACCTGGTCGGCGCGCGCCGCCGCGGTGTTTCGCGTCGAACCGAGCCTGAACCGCCAGCTGCGCCTGAGCCTCGGCTTGGATGCGGGGTTATTGCTGCGCCAAGTGCGGTTTCAATCACTCGCCGAGAGCACGGAGCGCTTGCGCGGTGCCTGGCTCGGCCTCGGCGTTGGCGTGGTATTCACGCCTCGCTAGGGCCCTCGGAGCCAAACATCGCTTCGCGGGCGGCGCGCGTGAAACTCACCAGCCGACCCTCGATGCGGAACGGCAGCTCGGTTTCGCCCAAGCGCTTGCAGCCGCGCACCTTCACCTGTACCGGCAGCGCGCCGAAAGTCATACTCAGCGTGGAACCGGGCGGTGACGCGACGCTCGAGCGCACCACGACGTGGTCGCCCTGGTTTTCCACGATTGCGGCCTCGCCGCCATTCACGATTCTCAGCGGAACGTTCATCCCTTGCGTCCTCGTTGCATGGCGGCTCGCGCTTCCTTCAAGCCGTCCTTCTCGCGCAAGGTTTGGCGTTTGTCGTAGTCTTTCTTGCCGCGTGCGAGTGAGATCTCGATTTTGGCGCGGTTATTCTTGAAATAACACTTCGTGACGACAATCGTCATGCCTTCGCGGTGCACACCTTCGCGCAGCCGCTCGATCTGCCCTGAGTGCAGCAAAAGTTTACGAGTGCGGATCTCTTCGTGCGCGAAGGCCGCGTGTTTCAGCGTCGCAATACGCATGCCTTTGACCCACGCTTCACCGCGCCGATCCAGCTCGACCCAGGCTTCGGTCAAATTGGCGGGGCCTTCGCGCAGCGCGCGGACCTCACTCCCCATCAAAACCAAGCCAGCCTCGATCGTTTCCCCCAGCGTGTAGTCGAAGGTGGCACGGCGATTCTTGGAAACCAGTCGATCGCCCTGGTCTTGCTTTTTCTTCGGTGCGGCCATGGCGCGGGGCGAGCACTATGCCGTGCACTCGCCAACGTGCAACTTTCGCCCTTCCGCGGGGCCGCTTTTCGGCACAGGATGAAGGCATGGCTTCCTTTCCCGACTGCCGATCGGGCCTTATTTGTGCTTTTTTTACGCTCGTCTGGTGCGGCTGCGGGGCCAGCGAGAAGGCCTCGGGCAACCGCCGGCCTTCCGCAGGCGGCACGCCCGGTGCCGGCGCTTCCAGCACTAACGAGAGCGGCGCCGGTGCCGACACCGTCGGCGGCGCGCCCGCAGCAGGTGGTGCATCGTCCATGAACGGCGGCGCCGCGGCTGCAACGCCCAGCGCAGGAGCTACGCAAGATGCGGCCGGCGCGGCGGGCGTTGTTGCGAGTGCGAAGGTGCCCGTCGTGTACGTGGGCAGCACCAACGGCCAGATCTCGATCTTCAGCCTCGATGCCGAGCTCGGCAAGCTCACGCTCGTGAAGAGCGTGGCCGCCGGAAACTACCCGTCGTTCCTCGCCTTCGATCCGTCCTTCGCGCACCTCTACGCGGTGAACGAACCCGACGCAAAAGTCGCCTCGTTCGCGGTCGATCCCAAGACCGGTGATCTGACGTTCTTGAATCGAGTCGACTCGGGTGGTGCTGCGCCAGCGCACATCTCCGTCGATCGGTCAGGAAAGTACGTGCTCGTCGCCAACTACAACGCCGGTACGACCCGCATTTTCTCGATCCGTGAAGACGGCAGCTTGGGTGCGGTGACCGACGACCAATCGCCGGGCAAGAACTCGCACATGATCTTGACCGATCCGCACGACCAGTATGCGTTCGTGATGAACAAGGGTTCGGACACGATCAGCCAATACGCCTTCGACGCCACGAGAGGCGCTCTCACGCCGAATGAAGTGCCATCGGTGATGACCGCCATGGGTTCCGGCCCACGCCATCTCGCCTTTCACCCGGAAGGCAAATACGCCTATTTAATCGCCGAAACTGACGATACGCTCTCTGCCTACGCGTACGACGAAAAGCTCGGACGGCTCTCGTTCGTCGAGACCAAGTCCACCTTGCCGGAAGGTGTCGACGGGTCCACGAACACCTGCGCCGAAGTCGTCGTCGCGCCCTCCGGTAAGTTCGTGTACGGCTCGAACCGCGGGCACGACAGCATCGCGCGCTTCTCGATCGACACCGCGACGGGCAAGCTCACTTTCATCGACACGACTCCTTCCGGTGGCAACGTGCCGCGCAGCTTCACGCTCTCGGAGGACGGCAAGCTCATGCTGGTCGCCAACGAATCCGGCAACGTGACGTCCTTCTCGGTGGATACCAAGACCGGCGCATTGACCATGCTACTCAGCTTGGACGTGCCGCAGAAGCCCCAATTCGTCGGCATCGCGAGCCTCCCGACGAAGTGAAGTAGAGAAACGGGGAGGGGGGCGATCGCGATCCAGCATCGCACCTCGAGGCGCGCGTCGTTCCCGGCGCGGTGCGGGCGAACGTCGAACCCGGATCCGAAAACCGGGACGTCTCGTCGTCCGCGACGCCGAAGGCTGTGACGTTTCAGACGTGTCGCGTGACCATCAACCCAAACTCTCAAACCACATCGGGGTGAGGTCAAAAGTCGACCCCGGGCGTGTTAGAAGCGGCTGTAGCGGTGTTTTTGCGAGCGAAATTGGAGGATGGAACGTGACTTGCGCGGTGCTTTGGACGGGCGGGAAGGACAGCGCGTTGGCGTTTCATCGCAGCGCGGGCATGGGCGTGAGGGAGCTCGTGACGTTCGTGCCGCCGGATGCGCAATTTCAAGCGCATGATTTGGAGTTGATGGCTTGGCAGGCGCGCGCGTTGGGCTTGCCACAGCGACGGATCGTGATCGAAGAGCCCTATCGACAAGGCTACGAGCGTGCGCTGAGCGAGCTGCGCGCGTCTGGAATCGAGTGTGTGGTGACGGGTGACATTGCACCCGTCGATGGTCAGCCGAATTTCATTTCGGCTTGCGCGGAGCGCGTCGGGATGCGCGTGGCGTTGCCGCTGTGGGGCGTCGATCGTCGCGCGCACCTGCAGGAGATCGTCGCGCTCGGCTTCGATGTGATGCTGACACTCGTCAAGGAACCGTGGCTCGACGCGGCGTGGGTCGGTCGCCACTTGGATTCGGCAGTGTTACGGGAGTTCGACGAATTGAATCGCGTCAACGGTCTCGACCAAGCTGGCGAAAATGGCGAGTATCACACGATGGTACTTGGTGGTCCGGGCTGGCATTCGGCGCTCGAGGTGGAAGGCCGAACGCTCAGTGCGCCGCCGCAGCATCGCCTCGAGATCACTCGCATCGCGGCTCATTCGCTGTAGCTTTCGCGCCCACCCGTAACTATCTCGGCTTTCTCGCAGCGAGCGTGCGGGTGTGTGGAATGGTCGGAGCGCAAAGCTTTCTCGTTGCAGCCTTTTGTGGTGATCCATCGACGCCGTAGTTAAGGTCTGTGCGACCCGCCGCTGCCATGTCCAACGCCGACGAAACAATGGTTGCTGATAGCGCTGACTTCGTCGAGCCGACCTCGAGCATCGATGCCACCGCGCCGATCGACATCAACGAGGATCTGGTGGGCCTCACGCTCAACGACACGTACGTTCCAGAGCGCATCTTGGGTGAAGGCGGCATGGGGCGCGTTTACTTG